>SCPN01001615.1_pt1 | contig 353642 bp, 357 predicted proteins | sample 6106831 | NCBI WGS metagenome assembly SCPN01 (sample SAMN10720447, study PRJNA508395) | human gut metagenome | isolation source: Participant 1, 0 month
TTGTTACTGGGGGATCTACTTCTACCTGTTCTATAGAAGTAGCACCGGAGATGGCTCGTGTTGAAGTTAAAGGAGATTTAGGAAGTTCATTCACAAATCTGGCAGAACTTAAGGTTAAAGGAATCTATTTGAATAATGTAAAACAGAAAAGAGCAGATGCTGCTGTTGTAAAAACAACCAAAGCTTCGGCTCCTGATTGGACGACTGCGTATACTGCTGGTGGTACTAAATCAAATTTATACAATACATTTATCGGGACTCCTATTACTAAGTTTGATTCTGGCAAAGCTGATGGCTATAATTTTTTTCCACAGGATTTCCATATTGCCTCTTTATCTGCCGCTGCGACAACTAAAGAAGAGGCTGCTAAATATCATCCTCATGTGATTATGGAAGTTGAATATAAAATGAATGGAGTTGGAGCTCTTTCGAAAACAGGTTGGTTGAACGTAGTAGCTTTAAAAGATAATACTTCCTCATCATACATTGGAGAATTTGCTAATGGAAAAGTATACCAACTGGATTTAGCTGATATTAAAAAAATTATGGATGTTCCTGTACCTCCTGTTACTGTTGATCCGGATCCGGATGCAGTTAATGTTGATGTAACAGTTACAGTGAAAGGTTGGGAACTTGTGTTTATCAAACCGGAAGTATAAACCATTTCTAAATTGAAGGGGTATCTTAAAATGCCCCTTCTTCTAAAATTAATTCATCAAGATATTAGTAGCGATGGAAGATAAGAAAATAAAGTTTCAGATTATCTGTTTTCTCTTTTTCTTTTTATTATCAGGGTGTATTTCGGAGAATACCGATGATTGTTCACAGGGAACTTTCTTGAAGTTCAGATATGTGTTGAATCCTGCCAACGAAGATTTATTTTCTTCTTCTGTGGATGTTGTAACAGTATATGTTTTCGATTCCGAAAAGAAATTTGTTACGATGAAAGTTGATTCCGGATATAATCTTTCGGGCGGAAATATTATGAAACTTAATCTGCCTGATGGCAGATATGATATTGTAGCTATCGGTGGGGATTTGGCTGATTATCATATCGGAACATTCGATAGTACGGCTGAAGAGTTCTTTAAATCCGGACTTGAGCCTTTCATAACATCCTTAAATGATTTTCGGCTGAAAGTTGTATCTGTCAGGCAAGGCACTTTGTTTCCGGACTCTTTAAAAGACTTGTTTGTGGGAATGGTAGAAAATGTAGAGGTGAGGTCGGGAAAAGAGTTTAATTACATGATTGATTTTACAAAGAATACAAATCGTGTGGAACTTCGTGTATTGGGCTTGGAGCATATGGAGTATACTCCTGTTCTCTCAGCGGATAACGGAAGGTATAATTACAGAAATGCCATACCCAATGATGCTTTGGAAAGAATATATGTTCCGTTGTCTTCTAATACTAGAAGTGAGGGGAAAATATTTACATATAATATATTGCGTTTAATGGAGGACCGCTGGGTTTCTTTACATTTTTTGGATAACCGTGGAAATAATATTATACCAGAATTCGAAGGGTTGAATATTATTGAGGAGATAATGAAATCTCCTAAATATAATCAACAGATGGATCTTGATAGAGAAGATTATTATGAAATTGAACTCAAGTTTGATGGGTTGACTTTGGTCTCGATGAAGATTAATGGTTGGGAAATTATTTCTATCAATCCGGAGGTCTAATCATTATAAAATAGTTTGTAAAGAGAGTATGAGAAAAGCTATAAAAAGAATTCTCCCATTATTATTTCTGTTGCAACTAATATATAGTTGTATTGCGGATAAAGATGAGTTTATGGATCAGATTCAGAATAGTAATCCTGTTCAAATAGAGCTTTCCACACGTTCTTTTGTAGAGGGTGGAGTTACTATTTCTAAATTCCGTTTTATTGCAGTGTCTGCTTTAGGTAAGGTTGTCATAAATCAGATGATCGATAACCCGGTAGATAGGAATTTTACTTTTTCCATTATTCCTGGTAATTATACTTTGTATGCTGTTGCCAATGAAACAGTAGAGATGACACAACAATTGAATGATGCTTCTACAAAAGACGAAGTTAACCGAGTTCAAATACCCAGTATTTACGGGAAATCGGAGAGAGGGTTACCATTAGCCTGGATCAGAGAGGGAGTAATAGTAAAGGTAAGAGAAGACAATAGTTCATATGGAACTGTATCTTTTGATAATGGTGTATTATGGAAAAATGTGATTGATGTCGAGTTGGAGCGTCTTGCTGCTAAACTTCAATTGAAGTTGAGAAGAAGTAATGCGAAAAACAGAATTCTTTTGAAAGCGGCTACCTTTTATTCTTATCCGTCTTTTTCTTATTTATATCCATTGAATTACGACGGACTAATTTTAGGATACGACCAAATGATAAATAGGGATATAGAGATATTATCTGTTGATGATGGTACGGAGAATTACACTGTCATACGCTCCAATTATTTGATAGGAGAATTACTGGGGAGAGGAATACCTTGTTATATTAAGGTGACTTTTCTTCGTGATGGCGTACCGGAAACTCATAAATTATCAATCGGTCAATCTCAAAGGAATAAATATTATCAATTAATGGGCACTATCACTACGAGTGGGGTCGTGATTGATAATATTGTTGCTTTGCCTTGGGGAAATGCTACTGACAACATTGATGTTTCCGGCGTTGAGATTCAATTTTCTAAGGTAGAAGTTCCTTATTCTTATGAAACAGAGAGTAATGTTCATTTTGTAACAAAAAATATTGCGGAAGAAAACATTCGTTTATCAGATGGTTTGTATTCATCGGATGGTACAGTGGTAAATGTGAGTTCTAAGTTTGATATGCGTAAGACAAAACTGACATATTCTTATGATAAGACAACCGGAAGGGGAAATGGGATTCTGACAATAAAACGTAAAACAGCAGCCGTGACTTCGGATACTTTACTGATTTATGCAGCCGGACTTCGCAGAACGATTATAGTGAATGGGCTTGGAATAGCAGGTTCCAATGTTTATTGGGATGAATTAAAACAGCAATTGACATTTGATAATGTACCTCAGAAAGGGGAAAAAGCACCTCATGAACATTATCAAGGTGTATATTTCAAGTATGGTGGAATAGTTGCCCGTTCGGGAGGAAGTAATAACCAATTATCAGAGATTATCTGGAACGCTTCAGGTGCCAGATATACAGTAAGCAGTGATATTCCATATCTTACTGATATGGATTATCCGGAGTCTATGTCAAATATGCCTTTCTCTCCTAATAATGATATAGGGGATATCTGTATATTTTTATCAAGAAGGGGTATTGCACCCGGATCAGAGAAAGGAATGAAATGGAGAACGCCTACCAAGGAAGATTGGCGGGCTATTATTTCTGCTGATGTAAAGAAAACAGAAGGAGTTTGGACCGATATCGGTGAAAACTCAGATTGGAGTGGAAATACTTCCTTGGAACAAGGTATCAGAATTGACAATCGATATTTTTTCCCCGCCAGTGGCTCTGCAAGTGTGAGCGGTGGATATTTTCAGAAAGGTTGTTATATCCGATATATGTGTAGTTCCCCTAAAAGCGGAGAACGGATATATACGTTTCAGCAAGAGCAGAATGATATTCCATTCATTCATGCTGGAGTGCTTAGAGATGCGAATTTGATGCCTGTTCGTTGTGTGGTAGATGACAGTCCTGAATCGATCAAGCCTTTATATATGTTGACTTATAATATAGATGAAGCACATGCCCGTACAACTGTGAGTTCAGGAAATATATTTATCAAAAAACAATATGTCGATGCTGGCAACAGCATAACACTTTCTGATCAGGTTTTAACTTCTTCAGACGGTAGACTCCATACCGGTTGGGTTGTGGATGGAAAAGAGTATATGTTAGGGGCTGTTATTTCTAATGTGAATAAAGATCTGGTTGTCAGGCCTAAATGGGCTCCCCGTAGTATAAATTGAATTACGTCCTTGTTTTATGTATAAAAAGAAATCTATGAACTATATAAGTATACTGTTCGTTCTGTTTATGTTTTTATATGCATGTACGGACGAAAATATTATTAATGATGCTTCAGGACGTATACCTGAAGCACCTGAAGGGAAAGCTAATATTGCTGTAAAGTTTCAATCGGGTTCTTTCAATAAACCGGTTACCAAAGCAACAATTCACAATGATGGTGATTTTGATAATCCATGGGTATTATCATTTAAACTGCCGGCCGGAGGAGCAACAACTTCGGATGCTGTTTTTGTGGAGGCTGTACCGACTAAACAAATAGCCGGTCAGATGATTGTGCAGCTATCAGTAAGTAATGAACCGCATGTGTTGTATTTTGTTGCGAATGCGGATGCAATGATTATGAGTAAAAAGGAGTCTTTCAGTGGGAAAACATATGATGAGATATCCGGTCTGCTGACATTTGGTGATCCGGTTTCATCGGGAGGTGCAGGATTGACTCCACTTTCCAATCCGCAGGGAAGAATTCCTTTTGTTAATGAGAAGATTCCAATGACTTCAATGATTCGGGTCGATAAAATAGAGAAAAATATGTCATTGGAACAAGTGGTGAATTTGAGCAGAATAGTTTCTAAACTATACATTGATGCGACAAAAGCGAATCAGAAAAATAGTTTTATATTGACAGGATTCACAGTTGTCGATGTCCCGTCAGTGGGATATTTTGATAATATGCTTCCAATTGATAGGGTGACGCCTCAGGAGGTTGTTGATTATGGGACGAAAGATGATACTGCTACTCGTCTTTCAGGACTGATAATTAGTGATATTGTGGGAAATACTACTAAGTCGGATGTTTCTGACCGTCCGGTTTATGTATATCCATTCTTGACCGGAGATAATAGAGGTGGAGAGTATGGGATCATTTTGTCAGGACATTTTGGTAATAATATTGATAGATATTTTTACGTGAAGCTTGGTGGTCCTAAAAGTAGTGCACAATTAAATAAGCCCAATGTCAGCTATAAAATCAATGTAGAGTCAGTGGAGAATAGGGGATATGCTACTATTGAGGAGGCTTTAGTGAATTATCAACCGGGTACAGGGGTTGTATGCCGGGTTACTTTGCTGGATGATTTTCATGAATTAGTGGCTAACGGCCAATATTATTTAGGCCTGTCGAATTCAGAGTTTTGTTTTTATGCGGACGGAGAACAAAATGATATTATAGTGACTACAGTCACTACGAATGCTTATGATAGAGGGAATGTGGCACCTTCGTCGTCCATCGAATTGCTTAACGCAAGAGGGATGGAACTGGTAGCCGGACAAACAATAAACTCTAACTCAACAGATATTAAGGTTAACTTTACTAATTCTGTTTCGGCTGAAGGAACTGTTAGAGTTACAATTGGTAATTTGGTGAAAGATATATCTGTGACTAAACAGAATGTTTTTCTTTCCAACTATGAATCCGGTAATAATGGAGTACTAATTGGAGAACATATTGTTAGTGCATATATTCAGTCTGATACCCAATCCGGCAATGGAAACGTAGGTTTAGCTACCATGGTCAATTCTTTGGATAGACGAACTGAGATAGAGACATCTTTAGAAGGAGGTACTGATTTATATTTGTTTTATCGAAGACGCATTGGAAATCAGGATCTAAAAATCTGTGCGTATAATAGTGTGGGGAATACCCGTTTGATCGAATTAAAAACATCGTTACCTCAATTTGCCGGGTCGAATATTTATTGGGGGCAGAGGAAACACCTCATGAACGTTATCAGGGGCTTTATTTTAGATATGGATCTTTATTTGCATTAGGAGGAGATGCCTCCACTCCGGAGGTTACTTTTAATCCGACTAGTGAAGTATATGATATTAGAAATATCCCTTATGCTATTAATGAAATAGTCCCGCCATTGAATCAAAGCAATAGAGAGGATAATTTATCCGGATTGAATATTGATGACTATTCGAAAGGAATTGGAGATATTTGTAGATATATGACTGCAAGAGGATGGGCACCTCTTGGAAAGAAGTGGAAGACCCCATCGGGATATGAATTGAAAACTTTAGAGAACAATCACGATTTACTTACAACGATAGGTCCCTATGGAGAGGATAATTCCAAGTCTCATCAATGGGGACAATACGAAGTACCGGCAGGTACAACTTTATTAAATATTTATTTTCCTGTATCCGGTTTGAGAGATAATAGTAACGGTAGATTGACTAATTTATCTTTTGGGGCATATTATAATTCCTCTTCTGCAACGGCAACTAATGCCTGTGTAGCTATAGTAGGGGGAGATTTTCTTATTTCCCCTAATTCGGGTAGATATTGGTTTAGGACTGTTCGGTGTGTTGTCGATGATTCCTTAAGAACCTGTAACTCCGATATATACGCTTTCATATGATGTGAATAAGCAGGAAGGAAGGGATATTATTATTCCGAAAGGAACTAAATTATTAAGACAGCATGTGGAGCAGAATGGTTCTGTTCAACTTTCTGGTACCAGATTGGAAGCTTCTGGACGGGTTCATGTGGGCTGGAGCATTAATGGTAAAGAGTATGCTTTAGGAGGATTGGTCAATAACATAACTTCAGATTTGGTGGCTAAGGCTATTTGGGTAAAGGGATATTGGGTAGGCAATTCAATCTGGGCGTCTGGAAATTTATGCTCTGGTAAATTTGCCACTACACAGGAGTACATAAGTAAAGTTTGGAATGGAGGAGACTATTATAATTGGAATTGTAAGGATCCTTTGGATATTGATAAGGAAGAAATTTATACCGGATGGAATCCTTTAAATGATCCATGTCCGATTGGTTGGAAAACACCATCAAAAGCGGATTTTGATAATTTGGTTAGTGCCGGATATGTATATGGATTAAAGAATGGTGTAGCAGGCTATTGGTTTGGAACTGTGACATTGCCTACCGCAGAAAAACAAGATGATTACTTATTTATGCCATCTAAAGGTGGATACAGAGATCTGAACTCAACAGGTCTTGCTCAAGTAGAATCTTACACAACATATTGAGTACGATAAAAGAAGATGCAGGAGGAACTAATCCTTACTTGTTGGAACTAAAGACTGACAATTCTGGTATACGTGTTCGTACTACACATTCTACACGTTATGGAGTACATGTCCGTTGTATCAAGGATATAGATTAGTACCGGATACTAAACTTTACTATGTTGACTATGGTCAGTGAAGATAGTAGTAATATTTCGTTTCTTTCATGGGGCTATCCAAAAAGTCGGATAGCCTTTTACTGCTACTTACTGTTTAACAGTAAAAAATGTGAAATCACCCTTGTTCCTTAATTAGGAAAAGTAATAATCTCAAGTTTATTGGATGATATTTCATTGAATACTTACGGATTGTAAGTTAAACAAGTAAGGATTTGGCTTTTGGGACAGCCCCTTTTTATTAAAGGGACTGATTGGTTTTATTCTTTAGAAGAATATTGTATCAATAAAAAGAAGAAAGTTTAATCCTACCGATAAAATTTGTATAACAGAAATTGGAAAAGGAGTCTCAATAATTCCCATCTGTGAAGATAGGGATTATTATTTGTTTTGTTTGTGTGTAGTACCTTCTATATCTGGTGTGATAAGAAGAGTACTTTTTTCGAAACTCCTTTATATCTTTTTTATATCGTAATTGTGGTATGAAAGCTAAGTATTCACTACATTTGCGCAAATTAAGATTGCCTATAAATTATGAAAAGAGGAAAACGATTGATACTTCCCTTACTGGGAACTCTTATACTGACAAGTCTTTTTTCCTGTGGTGTAGACCGCTGGCCGGAATATTATCCGGAGACGGGACGCGATATTTGGATAGACAGTGTGATGCGTCAGGAGTATCTGTGGTATAGAGATATGCCATCACCTGCTGCTCCGGACTATTTCCAGAAACCGGAAGCGTTTCTGAAAAAAGCCGTCGCTTCCATGGATAATGGCTTTAGTAAGATCGACTCCTTGCTGGATGAACCTATTCCGAGCTATGGTTTTGATTATACTTTATATAAAGTGCTTGATAATGATACAGCGTATAACGCTTTAATCTCTTATGTGGTGCCTGGATCGCCTGCCGAAGAAGCCGGATTGCAGCGTGGTCATTGGATTATGATGATGAATGGAGATTATATCACTAAAAAGGTTGAATCGGAATTACTGCAGGGAAGTACCCGTCAACTTCAGATAGGTGTTTATAAAGAAGTTGTCGGTGAAGATGGTGAGGTAACCGGTGGGGTGGTGCCGATAGGAGAGACGACAATGCCCGCTTCACGTTCTTTGGCGGATAAGCCTGTTCACCGTTTTGAGATTATTCCATGGAATGGGAAAAAGGTAGGCTATTTGATGTATAATGAATTTAAGGCAGGGCCGACGACAGACAGTCAGGCTTATAATGATGATTTGCGTAGGGCCTTCCGGGATTTCCAGACAGGAGGGGTAAATGAGTTTGTATTAGATTTACGCTATAACACCGGAGGCAGTTTAGATTGTGCCCAGTTGCTCTGTACGATGCTTGCTCCGGCTGATAAGATGAATCAATTGTTGGCTCTATTGAGATACAGTGATAAACGCGTGGAAGCAAATCAGGATTTGACATTCAATCCGGAGCTTATCCAATCCGGTGCCAATCTTGACCTGTCTACTGTTTATGTACTGACTACCAATGCTACCAGAGGGGTGGCGGAGATGGTTATCAATTGTCTTAATCCTTATATGAAGGTTGTATTGATAGGTACTAAAACGGCGGGGGAATATGTTGCTACAAAGCCTTTTGTTCATCCAACGGATCGGTTTATATTGAATCTGGTTGTTTGCAATGTATACAATGCAGAAGAAAAGTCAGATTATGCCACCGGTTTCAAACCTACATACGAATACAATGAAGATTCTTATCTGAGTACTTATTTGCCTTTTGGCAATACGAATGAAACTTTATTGAATGCAGCATTGAAAATCATGAGTGGAATAACGGATAAGTAATCGATTTGTCATTTTGTATTTTGAAAATGCGGAGAAACGATTTTTTCCGGCCTGAAAGATTGGAATAGAATAAAAACGCATGGATTTTGCAATAGCATGATTCGTGCGTTTTGTTTTTTTAAAAGATTGTGTTCTTTAAGAAAGGATATAGACTGTTTTTTGTAATCAAGTTAAATCGAAGAATCGATTTGATTGCAAAATGCTATTTAAAGAATAAACGTGTGTAAATGAACTCCAGAAGAAAAATCTTTCTTTTTTATTGGATTCTTTCTCTGTTTTTCAATTTAATGTAGTTTCGTTCCGTGAAATTAATATCCTGAAAGCAGGAAGTTAACTTCCTGCTTTCAGGATATTAATTATCTCTTGTCAGTGAGTTCGTTTCTTGTCTCTACGATATTAACTTCCTATTTCCTCCTTCTACTTTATTTCTTATAAATATACATTATTCTTGCATAAAGACAATTGGTTGATTCCTGTTTTGCATTTTTTGTAAAAATGTGGAGTCAGCAAGAAAGGACTTTTGAGAACTTTTTTATCGAGATATCTATCTATTGCTTACTTCATGTCAGTTGATAAACCAAAATCCGTTTACTTATGAATTGCTTGTGCCGATTCTTCATCAAGATACTTTTGTACAAATGGTATTGCGAGGCATCACTTACCTCCCCCTGCTGATACTGGTCATGGCGGTCATGGGTGGACTGTTATGTATCATCGGTTTACTGCTGTTCGCAGACCGTAACAAAGGAATTGGTCATGAGTACGACCGCAACGAACTTTTCGGAAGATAGATGCGTAGGAGCAAGGAAAGCAGAAAATTGCAACGCTACTCCACGGGGTATAAAGGGTAATGTCGCTTTCAGAGGGAGATGTGAGAGAAAGTCCTGTGCTGCAGCATTACCTTCCATTGTGGCGGTGATCATGTGCGTATCTATATCATGCGTAGTAGAAGGTAATCAAATGCCTCTTATCTGCTCATATTCTTGTTTTTTATTCTTATTTTTGTCGAATAATGAAACCCGAAATGATGAAACAATTAATTGCATGTTGCGGATTAGATTGCGAAAATTGCGATGCCCGTATAGCCACTGTCCGAGATGATAATGAATTAAGAGAGAAAACCGCCCAAAAGTGGAGCATAATGAACAATGCACCGGAAATTACACCGGCAACCATAAATTGTATGGGGTGTCGCACGGACGGAGCGAAATTTGCGTATTGCAATGATTATTGTTCAATTCGAAAATGTGTAAATGAGAAGGGATATAATACCTGTGGCGATTGTAAGGAGCTGGATAATTGTCAGATAGTAGGTGCTATTTTTCAGCATACCCCTGATGCGAAAGAAAATCTTCTATGATATGCAGCTCTTTTTTTGTTGACTTTATCAACAAAGGATTTATCTTTGTGCCATGAAGCAAGAATATATAAGTCGTATAAGATCTTTCAACAGATTTTATACGAAAATATTAGGTATACTCAATAAATACTATTCTTTCTGGCTGTTATAGATGTAGGTGCCCGATGAAAGTGAGAGTTCATCTTTCTCGGGCGATTTCAACAGCCTGTTTGATGCGGTCGGCCATGCCGATTCCTCCTTTGAGATTTCCTGCTACCACCAATCCGGGATACTGTTTTTGCAGTTCATTGATCGCAGCAAATCTGTCGGTACTGCTGCTTTCGTATTGGGGAATGGCTTTCTTATGCCGGAAGATACGTATAAGATCAGGTACTATTCCGGCAGGATAATCTAACATTTCATTCAGGCCGGTGGTTATCAACCTGATAATTTCGTCGTCACTTTTCTCTAGAAGTTCAGGGTGTCTCGTCCCGCCTAAGAAGTATGAATATAATGCACCTCCTTCGGGGGAACGGTTATCGAAACAGGCCGATGGAAACAGAATACCTAAAACTGGTTTTTGTTCACAGGAAGGAACCAATCCGCCAAAGGCATGAAACTCTTTTCCATAAGTATTACGCAATCCCACGGAGACTTGCATCACAGGGGCATAGGTAAGATTACTTATCCGATTCATCTGTTTGTCAGGGACGAAAGGAAGAAGTGAAGGGAGGGCAAAGGCAGGTGCGGTGGTTATCACCTTTCGGCAGTGGATTCGGTTAACTATTCCACAGGAATCTGTGAAAGAAACTACCCATCCTTGTTCACATGGCATTAGGGAAGTGGAAGTAGCTCCCAGGGAGAATCGTTTGATTCCAATGGCCTGTTCCAATGCTTTTGTCAGGTTACTAAGTCCCCCATAAGTAGAGAAAACTTTTCGTGTAGCCAACCGGTCGCGTTCACTTCGATGTGAAAATGATTTTGCAATACCACCGAGAATGAAACTGCCATAAGTTTGTTCTAGTTGATAAAGTTTAGGCAGGGCATGACGGGTAACCAATCGCATAGGGTCACCGGCATAAACCCCGGAAATGAATGGGTCTACTGCATAATGTAGATAAGAGATACCCAGGCGCCGCTGTACCAGTTCACCAATCGTTTCATCGGGATTGTTTCCTTTTGCACGGAAGGGTTCACCCAGTATATTGAATTTATCTTTTGTACTGAATAATGGGGTGGTGATTGCACTGAACAGTCCTGAGGGGAGAGAATGAAAGCGATCTCCTTTCCATATAAGGCGTTGCCTGGACGCTTCACGGGCCGTTTCTAAACGGCAGGTGGGGGATAGTTCCGCCAAGAGTTCGGCTACTTCAGGGTGGGAGATTACACCGGTATTGGGCCCACTTTCAAACGTAAAACCATTTTCGTGGTAGGTACGTATCTGGCCGCCTACGCAGGGGCTCTGTTCAATTACCTCGATATCACATCCCTTACGGGTAAGGCAATAGGCGGTAGTCAGACCTGTTAGACCTGCACCGATGATGATGGTATCTCGCAAACGATGATTTTCTGTTACTGTCTGGTTCATTGTTATAAAGGTTTTGAATATGAGTGTGGAGAGTGGAGCATCAGTTTGTCAAGTGAAGCCGCTACGTTGCGTACAAATGCCGAACCTGCGGTTGTCATCTCAAGATAGTCGTCTGTATAATAAATCAGTCCGTCATCGGCAAAGCCAGATAGTTTTTTTTCATCGTAGGCAGTGGCAGCCTTTAAAGTGGATACCGATACATGCAGGCGCTTTGAAAGATCTCTCCAATCGATACAGCCATTGCACATTAGGGTTTCGATAACCTCTCTGGTGAGCTGTTCGGTTGGAGAAAGGGCATAACCTTTGGTAATACTTAGTTCGCCTTTACTGATAGTCTTGATGTAATGGGGAATATCTTTCGTATTTTGAGCATAAGCCGATTCAAGCTGACTGATAGCGGTTACTCCCAAACCATATACCTGTGCGGTAGTACGCCGGGTGCAGTAGCCTTGAAAATTACGATGTAATTTTTTAGTTTGCATGGCGATGCTCAGCTCGTCATTGGGGCGTACAAAATGATCCATTCCGATAGATTGATAACCGGATTTATGCAATAGTCCGGCAGCAGTGTCAAACATTGTCTGTTTTTCATGGTTGTCGGGTAGGCCTGATTTCTCCAGAAGCAACTGTCGCTTATTAATCCAAGGCACGTGGGCATAACTGAACATAACCAGTCTGTCGGGTGATAAAAGAATAGCCTGCTCTATGTTGCGGGTGAAGTTCTCCACAGTTTGTTTGGGTAAACCATAAAGAAAATCAAGGTTGATACTTATTCCCTTTTCGCGTAGCAGGATAAATATATCTTCCATCGGTAATAAAGAAGGGCGGCGATTGACTGTTTTCAGTACCTCGATATTAAAGTCCTGCACACCAATACTGAGACGGTTAAAGCCGCATTCGGTAAGTTGCAGCCAGTCTTTTTCTGAGAGATAGCCTGGGTGACATTCAATGGCTATTTCAGGGCGGTCGATGGCTGGGAATGATGATAATAAGTGAGCATTCAATTCTTTGATTAAAGCAACGGGAATGGCTGTGGGGCTTCCGCCACCATAATGTATCTGCGCGATCGGACGATCCTTATCTAACAGGGGAAGAATCAGATCTATCTCTTGATGCAAAGCTTCTACATATGACTCAATAATCTCGGGACGTGCCATGGGATACGAATTGCATCCGCAATAGTGGCATAAGTGCCGACAAAACGGGATATGCAGGTAAAACGATAATGCGTGCTCTGAAGCCTGATTCGACTGCTGTACAGCCTCCAGGTAGCGGGCGTTGGTAAATGGCTCAAAATAATTGGCCGGTGGATAACTGGTGTATCGAGGTACCGGTACATTGTATTTATTGATTATTTCAGTATACATATATGTTAAGAATGAATGGGTTGAGATTCTTTTCTGAAGAAATAAAATATATAGATCAATGATATGGAAGCCAATATAACTTCGAAAATAAAGAGACCGTGGTAACCGGTTCTATCGGCTACCACCCCGCTAAGAAAGGCTATTAGTAAGCCGCTTAAGTGTGTGAGTACTGTTTGGATGGTAAAGTCGGTTCCTTCACATCCTTTGCGTACACAATCCATAGAAGTGGTATACACTACAATAGTTGCCATTCCATAGGCACTCCATAGCAGGACGATCCCTAAACAAAGCATTGAAAATGAAGGGACTGTCCATGAAATACACATAAAATAGAGTGTAGTAAGCAGGATGAATATTGCGAATAGTATTCTGGAATGATATCGCCCGATTTTACGAACCAGTAATCCGGCCAGGAAAGATGATGCGAAAGCAGCTCCGGTACCTCCGATACCTATCATAATGCCTATCTCTTTCATTGAATAACCCAAATCGACCAGATAAGAGCGTAACACCGATAAAATTCCGATAATGCTGGCATAATATAGTAGTAGGAATCCTATTTGTTTCCAGATGTTACGACGGGCAAAGAACCAGATAAAATCAGTGAATTGTGCCCGTTTCGAAGGTTCTTTGGGTATTATTCTCATATGTTTGTTTTTCAATAACGGAATAATTGCCAATAGTACAAAAACGCATAAGCATGGTATCACCACATGCCAGCCATAGTGCTGAAGAACGAGGAGTAATATACCTGTTCCTATCAATGTACCTCCGAAGCTACCCATTGATTGCATGCTGTTGACCAAACTTTTATCCGACTTACCAAAGGAGAGCACTGCAAGTGTGTCTGTAGCTATATCTTGTGTAGCTGAGGCTATCAATGATAGAAATACTAATCCAATGATAAGGTAGAGATCTGTTTGGATATCGAGCAGGCCTACCAGCAGGATCAGTAATGCATATACGATTTCGGATGTAATGATACAGCGTTTATAGTCTTTTAGGGTGATACAATGCCGGTCGACGAGTGGTGCCCAAAGAAACTTCAATATCCAGGGGAGTTTGATGAGTTGTAATAAGGCGATGGAAGAAAGAGAGTAATCGGCTTGCCTCATTAGTACTTGTATGGCTGTAGAGAAGAAACTCATCGGGATGGCTTGTGCAATGTATAGGCAGAAAAATGTACTGAGGTTCAGTGTTTTCCGGGAAAGCGGTGAAGGCTTGTTTATACGCATGTGATTCATATCGTTTGGTTAGAGACTGATGCTGACTGATGTACCTAAGGTAATGGGTTTTCCCTTTTGAGCATAGGCTTTACTGGTTACGAAGTAGTAGCTCAGGTAGTCGGTATTTGTGAGATTCTTGCTCCAGGCTTCCCATGTAAAGCATCCTTTGTTTATGCTAATTCTTAGATTGGCCAATGCATACGGGCTTTGTTTGGCTTGGTTATCTTCATACCAATAAATGGGACCTGTTACCGATACGCCGGCGTTGAGGGTAAGGCGGTCGATCCAGGAACAGATGTCATAAAATGAATATCCGGTTGTCAAAGAGAAAGTGTGGCGGGGAACCATAGGCAGATAGTTACCTCCATAATCTTTTAGGATACCACGTTCTTCTTTTTGATAGTGAACAAATCGTGCATCTGTATATCCATAATTCATATACATCACCCATGATTTCGTCGGACGAGCTTGAAAACTGGCTTCGATGCCTTTATTACGAGAGCGACCGGCATTTCGGATTACGTTACCTACGGTTGGAATAGTATTGGTTATCTGCTGATTGCGCCAATCTATATAGAACAGGCTTAAATCAGCTGATAGCCGATTGTTCAGGAATGATAGTTTGGTACCTATTTCGTAATTCCAGTTATATTCGGGGAATAAAGGTAGTCGTCATTGTTGAGGAAAGAGACATTGAATCCTCCGGCTTTATATCCTTTGGATACGGAGGCATAGAACAATTGATTGTGAGAAGAAAGGTACTGCATACTGAACCTAGGAGTAAACTGCCCGAAGTGAAGCGATCGGTTGAATTGTTCAAGCGATTTTGTTTCCATTTCCATTTAATGGCTGCTGTACTTTGGAAAAATCGCATCGGGCGTGTTCATAATCGTAACGTAACCCTACAGAACAAGACAGTCCTTGCAACAGATCGAGTGTAGATTGATGATAAAATGCGATCCCTTGTGTGGGAATTCCACTATTAGTAAAGGTGTCGGGTGGTATCTGTAAAACGACTAAGGTCAACTTTCCTGTTTATGGTCTGTCGGAAAACAAACGCACCCGTTATCCAATGATAGCGGCTCTTATTGACCGATTTAACCGTAAATTCCTGGCAATACATATGTTGCCGTATCTTATTTTGACCATAGAATATATTGCGAGGCGAGAAATCTTGATCGATTCCCATCTTGTCCTGTATATATTGATAGGATGTTTGGCTGTTGAAGCTGATATGGGGGCCGTTATACCGTATGTTGATTCCGGAGGTTAGCAGATTTCGTCGGTATAATCCTTCATTGTTGTAGTTTACGGCTTCTGTTGTTCCCTTGTCGGCATTATACAATCCGTATGGATATCCTCCTTGATTGGAATATTCGTAGGAGGTTATGAAGCGGGTAGTCCAATGGGCTGCGGGTTTCCATGTGAGCCCGATTCGTCCGGCTCCGTTATCAAGTTTATCTGCCTTTTTATGGGTATGCAAATTGGTAAAAAAGCCATCATTGTGATGATAATTACCGCTAAAGGATAAACCTAACTGCTCGTTCACCTTTGTATAGTTCGAAGCTATTAATCGCATATCATTGTAACTGCCATATCCCAACCGGAAATACGTACCTTGATAATCGAGGGGCGAATGGGTATATACATTGATGGTTCCACCAATAGAATTACGTCCGTAGAGTGTGCCTTGCGGTCCGCGAAGTACTTCTATACTACTTATATCCGACAAGTCAATATCGAAAGCGGACGTTTCAAAATAGGGAATGCCATCTACGTAAAAGCCTACTGATGGAGCATCCTTTTTGGCTCCTATCCCCCGAATATAAACCGGAGAATTCTGCTTGGACCCATAATCGGGCATATAGAAATTAGGAAGTAAGGAACTTAAATCTTTAGCTCCCGATATTTCATTCTCTTTCAGGAAGCGATTATCTAAGGTAGAGATAGAAAGTGGCTCACGATTAGGTGTGTTTTGTTTAAAAGCTACTATTGTAACTTCATCCAGATCGATACGCTTAACCTGTATTGTATCGGGCTCATTGGCCGAGACTATCGTAGAGAAAGGTAGGAGGAAAAATAATCTTTTTATCATATTTTAGGGTTTGCGGCAAAGGTAGGGCATGTCCCTAGAGTTGGCAATCCTCATTTCTTAGGATTTTATCTGCCAGGCTTGGCTTCTTGGGTATTAACGTTCGGGACTGACGTGCATATACAGTTTTTGTCGTTTCGTGGTAAGTAGAGGTTGGTAACTGATTTATACTGTTCTTTTGCGGAGTCTTTTATTTGACTTTTTTCGAAGCGGTTTGTGTCTATTTGATATGTAACCGGCTGCAGGGACTCGTATTCTGAAATTGTCTGATACATATAAATAGTATTCTTCTTTATGTAAATATATGTGTTTGTGGGGCATTACCTTTGCATCCAAAAGTACGTACTTGTCAAACGCAGTTCTGAATATGATTTTTTTTGGACTTATAGATGTGTTCTAGACTGTTGTTTGTATAATTCTTTTGTGTAATTTATTGATATAACAAAATGAACAATGCTAAATTATTACATTTAATGGTTTACATCTTAACCATTATTTTAGGGCAGTCTTGTACAGAAGTGGATATTACGATGCCCAAAGGACCGAAAGGTGATAGAGGAATGTCAGCTTATGAATTTTGGAAAGAGAATGTAGAGAATGGAGTGATTTCTTGGCCTAAGAAAGAGACTGAAATAACTGATTTTTTTAAGTATTTAAAAGGTAAGGACGGTCTGGATGGAAAAAGTGCTTTTGAACTGTGGAAGGAAGAAGTAGCTACTGGTGCTCTGGATAATCCTCACCGCCCGGGAAGTATGTGGCCTGTATCCCAGAATAATCTTAGAGATTTTTGGTATTATCTGACAGGAGCGAGTGGCGAGAATGGGCAAACACCTCATATTGGTAATAATATGAATTGGTGGATTGGCAATAAGGATACCGGAATACGTGCTCAGGGTAGGGATGGACAGAATGGAGAAGATGCTGTTCCACCGGTAGTTACGATCGGGGATAATGGTAATTGGTTGATTGATGGAGTAGATACAGGAAAACCTTCCAGAGGTGAAGAAGGAGTTGCAGGAACAACACCTACTGTTACAATTGGAGAAAATGGAAATTGGGTAATCAATGGAAAAGATACCGGAAAGGCTGCGATAGGTAAAGATGGAAGATCGCCAGAGGTAATAATCGGTACCAATGGGAACTGGTATATTAATGGGAAAGATACCGGTATTCGTGCATATGGTAAAGATGGCATTAACGGTAAAGATGGTGCCAATGGTAAGGATGGCATTAACGGTAAGGATGGTGCCAATGGTAAGGATGGCATTAACGGAAAGGATGGTGCCAACGGAAAAGATGGTATTAACGGTAAGGACGGGGCTGCTGGAAAAGACGGCGCTAACGGTAAAGATGGTGCTAATGGGAAAAGTGCCTATGAATTGTGGGTAGAGAGTGTTGAGGCGGGTTGTAACAATACTGGCCCTAAAGTGAAAAATCCTCATAATCCGTCTTTGGATTGGGATTGTGGTAAAACAACTTTAAGTGATTTTTGGGAGTTCTTGAGAGGTGCGGATGGTAAAGATGGTGCGGACGGTAAGGATGGAAAACCCGGTGTTCCGGGAAAACCGGGTGCTGAAGTTACTATTATCAAAGGAGTACCTAACGTGATTGCACTTTATTCACAACAAGAATTTGGAGAGTATGTTCGTACAACCGATGGAGGAGTAGCTTATCGTGTGTATGACGAATCTGGCAATAAGGCTCCGAAGGCTGTGGTTAAGGGAATTCCCGGTTTGGATCCGGCTAAAACTTATACAGCTAATGAAGAGGGAGAATTTATTATTCCGAAAGAAGATCTTCCTCAAATTGACGATATAGATGCCCGATGGGGGAAAGTTAAGGAGGTAACTATTAATAATGTGACAAAGGAATCTGCAGAAAACACTTATGTCCCTAACAGAATGCAGATTAGAATGATTTATATTGGTACCTCTCCATATCTTGATTATGAACATAACCTGCAGTTTAGAGTAGAGAGAAAGACAGATCCTGGTGCGGAATGGAAAACATTGCCCAGCTATTTGCCTAATGTCAATGCCGGATTTACGGCATATCAGGTTACAAATCCGGAAGACCCGACATCTCTTGATAAAACGAAAAAAATAGAAAGTACTACACCTAATATGAGTAGTACATCAATGTCTATTAATCCTAATAGATATGTTAAAGAGAACCCTGCCGGTATAAAAAATGGAATAACTGACTTTTGGGATGGAAAAGACAACTATTTCTCGATAGTAAAAGATACCCCTTATTATGGAGAAACGATTTATTGGAATGGAGTATGTAAGATGGCACCTTATCAGATACCTCCTACACTTAAAACTCTAGCCTTAACAAAGGCATCTGCTGAAAGTGGAGATGATGTATTCTTGAATAAAGCCCAGGGGGAATTTGACTTTTCGACTATTGATTTCAATATCATATCTAAGCGTGAATTGGTAAAAACAGTGAAACAGAACGGAATAGATTACATTGAACCTGAATATTATACCCTGGAAGAAGCGAAGGGACTTCTACTTTGTTATGTTAAGTTTACTTATACCTCTCCGTTGGGAGTGCAAACAGCTACAAGCGAGCATAATAAGTCAAGTTATAATAAACCTGAGTATGCTGCTCTTAGTCCGTATCTGGGAGCTACAATCTATTCGGTAGGGGCGAATAGTGCTTTCATCTACTCTAACTCTGGCAGTGGTGTATCTTTAGGAGTTCTCAAGAAGAAAGTAGATGATGGTACATATTATGTTGAAAATACATATAAAAATATGCCTGCAATTAGTGTAACTTATAAAGATAAATAAAATATAAGCAAGATGAATTTCAGTGTAATAATAAATAGACTTCTTATAGGAGCATTGGCTTTTACTGTCTTTCCCTTCTATACTTATGCTCAAAACGATAAAGTGGAGAGACAAACAGCACATAGAACCAAAGCCTGGGAAATAGGGGTAGGTGGAGCTCTTATCAACTGGGACAGAGTGACTTCTCGGATTTTCGTCAGGTCGATGGGAACTATCTGTATCGAATGAATATCGATCATCTTTGGCGGTATCCAACTCTATGCAGCTCGTGAATTGAATCCTTGGTTTTATCTTGATTTGCAGGGGACATTGGGACTGGCAAGAAAACAAGTTGAAACAGGCGGGCGTAAGTTTGATTTCATGTATATGGCCGGTCCGGGACTTCAATTCCGGTTAACCCCATTGTTTAAATCAAAATATGTAGAACCTTATTTACGCGTAGGTGTTAACTACCTCCATCATGATTTTTATGCAATTAATGTAGGAAAGTTTGAAAATGATCCTATAGGAGAAGCAGAATGGACATCATCCAATCTTGGAACAAAGAGAAAATAGGATCTAAACAATCCTATTTCCCCTTATCCTTCGGAGCCGGAGTACAAGCTTGGCTTAACGATCATTGGGGAGTAGGATTACAGGGAGAATACATCATGCCTGTCGATAAAAACAAACGCGTTTTGTTCAGGCTTCGATGCGTATTATGTTCCGTTTGGGTGGAAGTACAAAACGTCCTATGCCGGTTGTGCAATATATAGACCGTCCGGTTGATAGGATTGTAGAAACGAATTGTTGAAAAGAGAATTGAAGTGCCGGCTGTGGTGGAAAGTCATGTTTGTGGATTTATTCGATAACATTCATTTTGCGTTTGATAAGGATGTGATTACTTCCGAATCTGAAATCACTTTGGATAAGATTGCAGATCTGTTGAAAAGTTATCCGGATAACAATTTCTTGATAACCGGGTATACAGATGCAAGAGGAAGCGACAATTATAACATAGATTTGTCGAAACGCCGCGCTAAAGCTGTGTATAGTGCATTGCTGAAACGACAAGTACCTCAACATATGTTGAAATGGCGCGGAGTCGGATATCATGCTAGTTCAGTGCCGGCTTCAGGTCCGGATAAAGTCAGGATGGGTGATCGAAAGGTGTCCATTGAGAGAGTGACGAATTCAGATTATTGGGGTTGGTTAACGAATGAAGAATAATGTATTACATTAATTTTGTATAAAACATAAAGGCGGCAAGAACAATTCTGTTTTTGTTGCCTTTTTTGTTCCGTTGTTTTGATATAGAATGAAATGATTTGAAGAAATAATAGAATGTTGAAGGATTAATCATCATCTGGCCTAAAACTAACTAGCTCTTAGAACTTTATGAAAAAGAAATGCTAAAGAAGATTATCTTATGAATAATTATAGACATAATTGGCGAATTTATGTAAAAGGTTATTGTATGATAAGTAATCTCTAATAGCTTAATTTTATATATTAAATAAAATGATGTTATGAAATTACTTTATTTTAAAGAACATCTGTCATGCATAAACTATCAAATAAATGTTAATACAGGTTTTGTTTATTATAATTTAGAGAAAGATAGTGTAAGTAAAATAGATAATAGTGCTTCTCCTTGTATTCTTTTCCTTCTTGATGGAGAGGTGTCTATTGATAGTGGTGAGTATCAGAATGTACATATTGAGAAAGATAAAATGGTTCTTATTCCGCAACATGTAGATAATAAAATTGAAGTTATATATGATGCAAAATGTCTTTTACTATTTTGGAATAAAGACATAAGGGTGTGTGACAAAGTATATATGAACTCTCTTTCTTCTTATAAGGAAAGAAAAAAAGAGATGTGTGTGCTTCCTATAAGAGATCCTTTGCAAGCTGTTTTAAACTCCATTGTCGCATATTTATATGCTAAGATGCAGTGTAAACATATGCATCTTATCAAACAACAAGAAGTTTTGTTGGTTTTGAGAGGATATTATACGAAGAAAGAATTATTTACTTTTTTTTCTTCTATATTGGGGAATACAGGGCATTTTGAAGATTTTGTAATGAATAATTATAGGAAAGTAAAGAGTGTAAAGGAATTTGCCGGTTTGTATTGTACTTCTGAGCGCTCTTTTAATCGTAAGTTCCAAAATTGTTTTAAAGAAAGTCCTTATCAATGGATGCAAAAAAAGAAGGCGGAGTTGATCAGAGAAAAAATAAGTGAGTCGGATACTCCTTTTCAAGAGATCGCAATGGATTTTGATTTCAATTCGCAAGCTCATTTCACTTCTTACTGTAAGAGATTATTTGGAATGACTCCCAGCAAATTGAGAACAGAAAGTAAGAAGGTTGCTCCTGATTTGGAGTACTGATATACGTATTTATAGCGAAGAATCATATAAAGGCCGGATTAGGGGGGTATCCTATTCCGGCTTTTTGTCTTGGCAATGCTTTGTTATACAGTTAATTGGGGCTATTGGGCTTTCGTTGGGAGGCTTGCTAACTCTGATCCTTCATTTTTTTGTTCCATCTGATGATGCTCTTAATTGCTTTGAGTTTTTAGTGCTTTGCATCCATTCGACAATATTAATTCCTGAAAGTAGAAAAGTTTCTGTATAAACAAGAGTGCAGTTAAGAACTTTACTGAGAGAAATGGTACAAGATTTATCTCTGTAGTGAGCCATCCGTCATCCTGTTTTTTTAAGTGATAAAAGCCGTTTTTGAACTGTAAGTTCAATTTTATGTGATCCGGTGCAACATACAAATATTACTTAATTGGCTATTATCCTACTGCCAGCGTAACACTATAAATTGAATGCCATATAATGCTTATACTCTTTATATAAGCAAGTGCTTTTATGCAATATTAATATAACTTTTGATTTATACAAATACCTAAATATAGTGATTGTGGGTTAATTTTAGTGTCTTTATCTTTGCCGCCGTAAATAAACAAACAACTAAACCAGATTTAAGGAATACAGTTTCTATAACCCTAAAAACATTAGAGTTTTGCTTTCCTTTTTTTCCTATCCATGCAGGCACTACAACTTTTCAAAAAGAGTCGATATGGGTGTTAAGTAAGCAGGTAATACCGCTATCCGTAGCTTGATTTCTGTAAAGCGCATCTCTTGTGGAGGTAAATCGAATAGAAGCCCCCTGACAATGTTACAATTATATTAATATGACAAATAGAAAACCTTTATTTATCATCCTCTTTTCTTTGGGATATTCAGGAATATACTCACAGGAACAGCAGGTGAAGAAAGACTCTGTCTACCAATTGCAAGAGATAGTGGTATCGTCCCAACAGATACTTGGGAGTAAGTTTAAAGCAAGAAACCGCACAGGATCGGCATATTATATTTCGCCTGAGGAAATTCGCAGGTTGGGATATACGGATATTAATCGTATGTTGAAGGCCGTTCCCGGAGTTAATATGTATGAAGAAGACGGTTTCGGTCTTCGCCCGAACATTAGTTTGAGAGGAACGAAAGCCGAGCGAAGTGAACGCATCTCGATTATGGAGGACGGTGTACTGGCGGCACCGGCTCCTTATTCCGCTCCGGCAGCTTATTATTTCCCCAATGTAGCCCGGATGGAGGCCATCGAAGTGCTGAAAGGAAGTAGCCAGGTACAATACGGTCCGTTCACTACGGGAGGAGCTATTAATTTGGTATCGACTCCTATTCCGAACAGTTTTTCCGGTAAAGCGAACATTTCTTACGGAAGCAAAAATACGTTTAAGTCGCATACATCTGTCGGAAGCAGTTGGAAGCATTTCGGGTATATGGTAGAATATTTGCGTTATCAGTCAGATGGTTTTAAGAAATACGAAGATCATGCTGCCAAAGGATTTAAAAGAAATGATATTATAGCTAAAATAAGGGTTAAAACGGATCATGTAAAAGGAGTGAATCATGCTTTGGAACTGAAATTCGGATACGCAGACGAAAATTCGGATGAAACGTATGTGGGACTCTCTGCAGATGATTTTAAGAAGACTCCTTTTCTCAGGTATGCAGGTTCGCAAATGGATAAACTTAAAACCGATCATCGGCAGTGGGTAGCAACTTATCTGCTGACTTTTTCCAACAAGTTGAAAATAACTACCAACGCCTATTACAACTATTTCCACCGAAATTGGTACAAACTGAATGATGTGCGCGCAGGAATCACTTCAAAAGAGAAGAGATCCATCGCCGATGTACTTGTGGATCCGGAAACGAATATCCGTTACTTCGACATTTTGACGGGGAAAACAGATCGGGAAGAGGAAGCACTGTTGGTAAGAGCCAATAACAGAACTTACCGTTCCAGAGGTATACAAACCAGGGCCGAATACCGTTTCAACCTGAACGAGTTTTTCTTCGATCTGGAGTTCGGACTTCGTTATCATGCCGATGAGGAAGATCGTTTTCAGTGGGATGATTCTTACTCCATGAAAAATAAGAAAATGGTACTGTTTATGGAGGGTATTCATGGTACGAATGCTAACCGTGTTACTTCTGCCAACGCGTTAGCCGGTTACCTGCTTGCTAAATTAAGATATGACGCGTGGACTGTCACTGCCGGGCTGCGATATGAGGATGTAGACTTACTGAAAAAAGACTATACGAAAGAAGATTTGGCACGGTCGGGTAAGGTACGTATTGAAACTCCGAATCATGCGCGTGTACTGATTCCGGGGGTAGGATTACATTATCAATTGATGCCGGCTGCTTCTGTTTTCTTCGGGATTCATAAAGGCTTTGCCCCTCCAAGCGCGGAATTATATCAAAAGCCTGAAAGCAGTGTGAATATGGAACTGGGTACACGTGTTGCTATCGGGAATTTTAGGGCGGAACTAATCGGGTTCTACAATAATTACAGTAATATGCTGGGAAGTGATCTGGCTGCTTCGGGTGGGGCCGGAACACTTGAACAGTTTAATGTAGGGGAGGCCCGGGTAAAAGGTGCGGAGTTTCTGGTGCAATATCAGCCTCTTCCGAAGAACTGTAATGTGAGGTTGCCGTTGCAGGTATCCTATACTTATACGGATACTGAAATTAGAAATTCGTTTGAAAGCCATTCATGGGGTAATGTGGTTAGAGGTGATGAAATACCTTATATCTTCAAGCATGCTCTGAACATGCAGTTGGGTATAGAATGTAAATGGTTTTATGCCAATATCGGTGCACGCTATAACAGTGATATGCGTACTTCACCCGGGCAGGGGACGATTGCGGAGAGAGAAAAAGTACCGGCAAACCTTATATTTGATGCTTCGCTCAATGTTTTTGTGAATAAATACTTGACAGTAAGATTAAATGCAATCAACCTGACCAATAGGGTTTACCTTACATCCCGCCATCCTGCGGGTTTGAGAGCGGGACATCCTTTTGGGATCTATGCAGGAGCTAATGTACAGTTCTGACTATAAAATTTAATTGTGATAAACCATAAAACGAAGAAATATAGAGAATAAAACAATGAATACTTCATCAATGATAAGAATAGTAATCAGTAGTTTGCTGATGGCAATTTTTTCTCAGACTTGTCCGGCACAAGTGGCAGTAGAGATAAAAGGTACAGTACGCTCTGTAACCGGAGAAAGTTTGCCGGGAGCTACGGTGATAGTGGAAGGAACTGCACGAGGAGTTATTACAGATGTAGAAGGGAGGTTTACTCTCAAGGCCCGAAAAGGACAGATGCTGAAGGTGAGTTTCGTAGGAATGAAACCTCGTCTGATTAAAGCCTCATCCGGCATTATGAACATCATACTTCAGGATAATGTGCAGGAGATAGAGGGAGTGGTAGTCACCGGCTATCAACAAATTAAAAACAGGGTCTTTACGGGAGCGGCAGCTTCGGTAAAGTTGGATGAAATCAAGTTGAACGGTGTGTCGGATGTGTCGCGCATGCTCGAAGGGCGTATTGCAGGTCTCTCCATACAGAATGTGACAGGTAGCTTTGGTGCCGCGCCCCGGATTAATATCCGGGGTGGTGCTTCCATTATGGGAAATGTACAACCGTTGTGGGTCATAGACGGGGCAGTATACGAGGATCTTGTTTCACTTACACTTGATCAATTGGCTTCCGGTGATGCGGTAACCCTTATCAGTTCGGCTGTTGCCGGACTGAATGCATCTGATATAGAAGATATTCAGGTATTGAAAGACGCCTCGGCAACCCGGTGCATCATCATCGTAATTACCACCCGGTCCGGTAAAAGAAATGCACCGAACAGATTTTCTTATTCTTATGAGTTAAGTATGCGATCTATTCCTTCTTATACAAATTTCGATTTGCTTAATTCTCAAGAGAGTATGTCTGTTTATCAAGAGATGGGCAGAAAGGGATATTTCTCTTTGCAAAATACGCTATATGGTCGTCGCAGCGGAGTATATTATCAGATGTATAAGGCACTTAATACCATTGATCCGGCTACCGGTCAATATTATCTGGAGAATACGGATGATGTCAAAAGGGCATTCATGCGTGAAAGAGAGTATGCTAACACCAATTGGTTTAAAGAACTGTTTACACATAGGCCTATCCATACACATACTGTGACCTTTTCAGGGGGAGGGGAGAACTCTGCAATGTATGCTTCCATCGGTTTTTATGATGACAGAGGATGGACTCTGGCCGACCATGTTAAAAGAATTACGGCCAACATCAAGAACTCTTTTTACTGGAACGAAGATAAGATAAAGGCTACTATATCCGCACAAGGAAATCTACGTAACCAGAACTCGCCGGGAACAATTCCTCAACGTAGAAATACTGTTATCGGAACATTCGAACGTGATTTCGATATCAATCCTTTTAGTTACGCTTTAAGCACAAGCCGCACTTTACGGCCCCATAATGCGGATGGAGAACGAGAGTTCTATCGGAATAACTGGGCTCCGTTTAACATTCTGAATGAATATGAAAACAATTACCTGAAAACAGAAGTGCTGGATCTGAAATTACAGGGTGAACTTTCATACAGGCTCAATGATCATATTGAAGTAAAAGGCTTGGCAATGGTGCGTCACGCCGTAACCAAGAGTTCACATTTTATTGCTGAAGCATCCAATGTGGTACAGGCTTTTCGTGCCAATGAGACTCCTTACGTAGCCAGAGAAAACATTTATCTATTGAAGAATAAAGACGATCCGATGCAACTGCCCGGGGTAGCATTGACACATGGGGGGATATTCAATAAAACGGAAACTTCCTTGCGAAGCTATCTGGGACGTTTGGCTTTGGATTATAACAGGCAACTGAGTGAACATAACATACGCGCTTTCGGATTTACTGAAATACGATATGCCGATCGCAGCATGAATCCTTTTCAAGGCTATGGAATACAATACGACAGAGGTAATCAGGTCTTTTCCAATCCCCTGATTTTTGAAAAACTGGCCAATGAAGGAGATACTTATTTTTCTTTAACCGAACGTTATGAAAGGGGAGTGACATTATCGGGCAGCGCTACATACGGATATGCCGGGAAATACATTTTCAATGGAGTATTCAATTACGAAGGGGCTAATACTGCAGGTAAATATAGCCGTTCCCGCTGGCTGCCAACCTGGAATATAGGAGCCAAATGGAATCTGGATCAGGAGAAGTTTATGAGGAAACACACTACCATTTCAAGGCTCGCCCTGCGTACGAGTTACGGGTTAACCGCTAAAATGAATGAACAAGCTGTTAACTCTACCACAGTTTTCAAGCATGTGATGGTCAACCGTACTCTTTTGAAAGATAGGGAGAATGCATTGCGTATTTTACATTTGGAAAATCGCGATCTGACATGGGAAAAAATGTATGAGCTGAACTTCGGTCTTGAGCTCGGACTGTTTGGCAATCGTATCAGTGCGACATTCGATGTGTACCAACGAAACTCGTTTGATCTGATAGACCTTATTCGTACCTCCGGTGTGGGAGGTCAGTATTACAAATACGCTAATTTAGGAGATATGCGTACGCGTGGAGTGGAACTGGCCATACAGACACAAAATATATTGACTGACAAATTCAGTTGGTCTACCACAGTCACTATCAGCGGTATGAAGCAGAAAATAACCCGGTTACTGAATACCCCTAACACTTTTGATATGGTGGCCGGAACCGGGCGTGGTAACATCGTGGGTTTTCCACGCGGATCTCTGTTCTCCTTCAATTTTCAGGGACTTAACAGCAATGGTCTGCCGACCTTCGATTTCGGACTGTACCCCTCCAACAAAGGAGCAAATAGCGAGATTTCGGGAGCTGACTTTTTGGATGCACAATATTCAAAATCATACCTTATTTACCATGGGCCTATTGAACCCCAATATATAGGAGGTATATCCAATACTTTTAAGTATAAAAATTGGGAATTCTCGTGTTTTGTTACCATGCAGGCAGGTAATAAAATTCGGATGAATCCTTCTTTTGATCCGGCATTTGCCGATCTTAATGTATTTTCCAAGGAGTACTACAACCGTTGGTTGAATCCCGGTGACGAGCGGAAAACCAATATTCCCGTAATTCCTTCTCAAGATCTGATACGCAATATCGGAAAAGAAAATATAGAAAAAGCCTACAACACTTATAACTATTCACAAAACAGGGTGGCTGACGGTAGTTTTGTGCGTATGAAAAATATCTCGTTGGGATATCGTTTACCTCAAAGATTCCTTTCACATCTTAAAATCAAACAGATGAACGTAAAGGTGAATGTGACGAATCCGTTCCTTATCTATTCAGACAGGAAACTGAATGGGCAAGATCCGGAATTTTATAGATCAGGAGGGGTTTCATTGCCTACTCCCAAACAATATACGATGACATTGAATGTTGAATTTTAATTGGGTAAAAATGAAAAAGACAATCTTTTTAAGTACTATAATCTTATTGCTGACAGCGTGTCAGGATTATCTGGAAACAAATCCGGACTCTACTTTTGATGTACAAATAGACAGTGAGGACAAAATTGCCGAACTGCTTGCCGGAGCATATCCCGAGGCCAGTTATTTTGCTTTTTTAGAAGCGCGTACGGACAATGTGGGAGAAAGGACTAACGGCATTCATTCGCGACTGAATGAAGCTATGTATTATTGGGAAGATTACGATCAGGAAGATTTGGATACTCCGCTAAACTATTGGAATGCATGTTATGCCGGAATCGCTCAGGCTAATCAGGCGTTAGAGTTACTTAGTAAATACCTAAAAGTGACCGGGTAAAAGCTTTGTATGGAGAAGCGTTTCTCTTGCGTGCTTATCTGCATTTCATGTTGGTAAACATCTGGGCTGAGCCTTATGGAACTACCAATCGGCAACAGCCCGGGTATTCCTTATTTAACCCGGCCCGAAAAATGCGTTGGTGGACTATGAACGAGGAACGGTGAAGGAAGTGTATGAAAAGATTGAAAAAGATCTGAAACTGGGTCTTTCGTTGGTGAATGACGATTATTATGTTAAACCAAAATTTCATTTCAATAAAAAGGCCTACGCTTTGCTTCGCGTTTTACCTGATTAAGGAGAATGGGACCTGGTGGTCTCATACTCCGATTATGTGCTCGGTGTTGACCCAAAGCCGGTCTTAAGAAACTGGCAGAAGTACAAAAAGAATTTAATTCTAATCATAAATATCTCTATATTCGATACGCAAGTGTTGATGAACCTGCCAACCTTTTATTGACTACTACGGAGTCAAGAGTGGCACGTAATATTCCTTCGGAAAAATATGGAGTGACCATTCAAAGTGCCGAAAAGGTGTATAATGAACACGGGATAGACGGATGCTTTAACTTCCGGAAAATGAAGATGCAGTCATTCTTTCTGTTTAACTATAACGACGGACGTATAGATGACGGGCAATATATAGCCAAATTTGACGAGCTTTCATTATCCGGCTATACGGGGATACGTCCCAGAGGGTTATATGTTACCAATGTTTTATTCTCCACTGACGAAGTGATGCTCAACCGGATGGAAGCGTATACAATGCTCGGAGAGTATGATAAAGCAATAGATAATCTGTTGGTTTACTTGTCTGTCAAATATGGAGTGTATCCCTCTTGCGGCCGTTCGACTTATACGCAGACAAGCAGTGAAAACTATCAAATCTATACCCCATTTTACGGAATGAGTATCAACCAACTGGCGTTGGTGAAAATACTTTTAGGTTTCAGGAGACAGGAGTTCTTACATGAGGGTTTGAGATGGTTTGATATACGCCGCTTTTATATATCGGTAAAACGCACTTCAAAGTATAAATTCTACAGACCATTGGAAAAAGAAGATTCCAGAAAACTTTTGCAAATACCGGCAGAAGCCATTAACCGGGGACTGGTTCCTAATCCCCGATAGAGTATTATAGAAGATGATTCAAGAATAAAATCAAGCATATGAAAACAATTATTAGAAAAGTGAATTTCAGATACTTTTTTCGAAGAAGTCTGTATTTGCTCGTTATTTCTTTCCTATTGGCGGGCTGTGAAGAGGAGGCATCCCTATCTGTCCGGAGTGTGGTGGAGGCGGGTGAGACAGAGCGTGAGAAGACAGAGTTGGATAAATGGATACTGGATACATTCACCCGTCCTTACGGGATTGAGGTGGAATATCGGTGGGACAAGAATGCAGTGCAGAATGGAAGCTATATCTACCCGCCGGAAGTTGCCAATGTAAAAAGTGTGCTCAATACCATCAAAACTCTATGGATTGACCTCTATACAGCTCCTGAATTGGGAGGAGATAAGTTTCTGTTGGGAAAAAATCCTCTTAAAATATACATGTATGGAGGAAGAAACGTAGATGGAAACGGAATGGAACTATTAGATAATCTTGAAGCAACGACTAATGAGATGTTTCTATATAACGTCAACGATTTTAATCCCCAAGATGAGGATAAGGTCTTCATTCTGATGCGAAGCGTACATCACCAGTTTGCCAGACATCTTATGGAACTTTTCCCCTATGACAGAAGCAAATTCCTATCCATCAGCAGAAACAAGTATATCGAATCGACTAAATCTATTGCATGGATTTTCAAAGGAGAGACGCAAGGGCGCAGAGGGTTTATTCTGGCTGGTTATCCGAATAAGAAAGGTTTCTTTACCTTTCATTCTCTCCTTTCACCTGAAAAAGATTTTGCGGAGATAATCAGTTTGAAGTTGACATATGGACCTAAGGATTTACTTCAGGCTTTGGACAGAGCCAAGACTCCTTACAATGCCGGATCGGATAAAGATCTTCAAAAAGAATATGATGAACAAGCGCTTCAGGCATATAAAGAATTGGTAGAAAAGCAAGCATTTGTAGAAGACTACTTTAGTAAAGAAATTAAGATTTCGCTTAACTACCTTCAATTAATAAGCATGAAGCAAGTAAAGGAATTTATTAATAAAAAATAAGAAAGAATGAAACTAGGATTTCAAATACTTATCCTAATGGTGTTTTGCTTCTCCTGTAAAGATGAAAAGGTTTTCGACTCGTCTCCTTCAGAGCGCAATGCAAACCATATCGGCGAACTGAGAAAGAAACTTGTAAATGCTCCTTATGGCTGGGCTGTCACCTATTTTCCCCGGACGGATTCTCTGTTGTTTACAAATGTGAATGAATTGATAACTCTTCCCAAAGGGATATTTGAAGACAAGAACAAATTTGGATATGGTGGACACTATTTCTTAATGAAGTTTTCCGAAAATGGGATCGTAGAGACGGTGGCCGACTATAATGAGGAGAGCCTGACGAAAAAGTTGCAAAGTGAGTTTGAAGTGAGCCAAAACACATTTATGCAGTTAAGTTTTACTACTTATACCTATCTGCATTCTTTGGTGAATGACCGCTTTACCGGCTCTTCGGATTTCCTTTATACGGGAAAAGATGTTGATGGCAACCTGATATTTAAAACATCTTCATATATAGAGCCTGCAAGGGAATATATCATTTTTACAAAATTGAAGAATGATGAAAGTTGGCAGGAGGACATCCAAAAATCATATGACAATAAATTGTTCTTTGAGAAGATGAAAAATCCTCAGCTAATCATTCGTAGGGCGGGACGAGTTTATTTCCATAGCGATGTACAGATGAATGTCACTTATGGAGGGGATGGAAGTGTGAATGGAAAGCAACCTCCAGAAGTATATCAGCGTTATCGTCTGTTTCTTGCGAGAGATTATTTTGCTTCTCAGGGATGGTTGGGAAATAAAGTAAAAGGATTGGGCTCGGGGTATGTAGGAACAGCCGACGGTCTGACTTTCAAGCCCGGTATACGTTATAGTGAAACGTATATCTTCTATGATTTTCGTAGAGAAGGAGAGAGATTTGTTTGCGAACTTGTGAAAGTAGTTGACCCTTACAGCAAAAAAACACATTGGGTCAGCAAGCATCTTGCTCCCTATGGCGAAGAGAGTGGAGTTATAGCTGAAATCCGGGATGAAATTTAAATTAGAAAACAACAGGATAAATATGAAACATGTATGGATAATAAGTTGTCTGCTGTTTGTATGCAGCTGCAACACGGTAAGAGAAGATTTTGTAGTAAATGAAGATTATGAGAAGTTGTTTCCATCCAAAGAGATAGAGAAACCTGAAAACAAGCGCGGAGAGTTGCTTGTACAATTGTGTGATCCCGATCAGGCATTGGAGAACTATAAATATCCCGGTACCGAAACTCCGAATGGTGCTGACCAATATAAGATAACCCTGATATGTTCGTTTCAGGAAAAACGCTGGGATGGTAATCTTACTAAAGATGTCAGTGCTCAGTACAAAGTGAAATATATTAATGAAAAAAAAGAATTGGTGACGATCAGTTGTGGAAAGAGAAATATAGGAAATGCCGGAGAGGATGCTGACGGGTTAAGACCCAATGTAATGTTTAACGGCGAGAAGTTGGAAATTTCTTTTAATGTACATTCGGGTTTTCCTCTGTATCTGAGTGTTTCCGGTGAGGGACCCAGATCATCCAATATAAGAGCAAGTATCACAGCTGTCTCCACTGATGGACTGATCGAAATTCCCAGTCTGCAGACAGAGCAATATCAAAATGAGGAGGGGATTAATCCACTGAGGTATCCATATTGTGAATATTTGATTTTACCTTAAGAAAAAATAGAAAAAAGATGAATTATTTATTGAAATGTCTATTCTTGTCCTGTCTGTTGATAAGTGTTGTGGCATGTACCGACGGGATAAATGAAACAGTGATAAGTGCGTATCAGCTCCCGGTATTGCCGGAACCTTCGTATAAATTCTCAAGGAACGGAGAGAGTTCTGTAAATGTACTTGAGTGTGGATTTTTGAAATCTCCTATCGATAGAATTTTTTCGGAATACATGAACGAAGCGCGTATGAGTACAAAAAGGGATTATGACGAGGCACTCCGGATTTATCATGAAGGGAACTTCGGGTTAAAACCACAAAAAGAGGTTTCTGCTTCTTCTAAACATCTGAAGGATAGAGATAAGATTCTGAAAGATATTGATGCTTGGTTTGAAACTTCCGCACGTATTGCCGGTTTGGGAGCGAATATCCCTTCTTACGAACATAGAAACAGGGAAGCCGTGAAAGGCTTGACAGGATATGTAGGAAATGGTATAGGAGACAAAGACATCTGTTATGTGGATGAAAGGGGGATTGCTGTAGCTGAAGTTTATAAATATGCTATTATGGGAGCAATATATCTGGACAAGATACTCAACATACATTTGAGTGAGCAAATATTGGAAAATAACGAGGTACTTGTACGGAATGATCAGACCCAGCTCTTACCCGGTCACAACTATACGGAGTTGGAACATCATTGGGATCTGGCATATGGATATTACGACTTCTGGAAAACATTGGCCCAGTCCGATGGCTTACCGGCCTTAAAAGATTGTCATCTGCGTATCTCCCGCTCCTTTGTCAAAGGGCGCGCTTTGATGACGACTTCCCAATATGATGAAATGCGGTTGCAAGCTGATACCATCAGGCAAGAACTGTCACGTGTAATTGCGGTAAGGGCTATGCATCTGCTGGTCGGTCCGAATACATTGGCCAACTTAAAGGAAAATCCCAGGCGGGCGTTCCGTCTTCTTTCTCAGGCTTACGGCTTGATCTATGCTGCACAGTTTGCACGCAATATGCAAGGAAAATCATTCCTAACAAACGAAGAAACCGGGATTTTGTTGCATGAATTGGAGAAAGGGGATGGTTTATGGGATAAAGAACGCTTGTTAGGGAGAGAGCAGACCGAGGGAGCGTTATACAATCTGGCGGTGCGTATTGGAGAGAAGTTTGATGTTTCACCGGAGGATATTAAAAAATAAGAGATGAGAAAGATACATAAATTGCTTTTACCGGCAATCATATTCATGATGGCAATAATTCAGGTTAAAGCTCAAGGTACAGCAGGTATCGATGTGATTCCTAACGGAGGATTTGAAAAGTGGCAAGATACGGGACAGCCTACCGGTTGGCGTATAGTAAGTAGCTTAAATCCGGAGCGGGTACAGGAAAGACGTCCGGAGAGTACAGGTGTGTATGCACTTAAAATTTGGCTTAACGGAGGATCTGTTTTCTTGGCTCAACCCGTATCGGTAAAAGCAGGAAAACAATATACACTCTCTTTTTGGAACAAAGGAAGTGTGGGAAATCGTGAAATAGTAGTAACTCTGTTTTGGTATGATAACGGGAGTATAAAAAGCAGAGAAAAAATACTTTCGATAAGAACGGTTAAAGATGAGTGGAGAAGAGTGGAAAGTACTGTAACAATACCGGAGAATATCCATAGTATGGGGATGGGGATAAGGACACAGAGTTATCAGGGCTATATGCTGTTCGATGATATGTCAATGGTACTCAAAGAGAGCGGGCCGGAGATATCTCCCGTTCCGGAAGCTCCCGATAATTTAAGAATGAAAGCATATCAGAATGAAATGGAGATTTCCTGGAACAAGGTAGCAGACGAAACCATTAAATGGGAAGTCGTGTTTGATGACCAAGTCGAAACAATCACGTCCGGAAATTCATATGTAAAGACAAACCTCAAACCGGGAAGTACCCATCATATTAAAGTAAGAGCGGTAAAGGGTAAGGAGTTCTCGCCATATGCCGAACGAAGAGGTGCGACAGAAAGAATGCGTGAAGCGGAAAATTCCGAAAATCGTATTCCTTATTTGCGTACCATCCTTCCTGACGGGAGTTGCGAGGGACGTTTTGAAACTTTATTATAATGAACTGGCCAATCCGAACGCCAAGGTATCTTATAAATTGGACGGAGTAACTATTGAACCCAAAGATAATACTTTAGAGTTTCCGGAGTTCGAAGGATTTTATAAACGATTTCGCCTGGAAGTTTATATTGATGAGGGAGAAGGTCGTCGAATGGGAGATTCTGTATCCTCATTTGGGCGTAAAAAGAAATGAAAAATAGAAATTGAATTAAACAGGAAACAAGCCAATGATAAAGACTGTAATAACCCAATTGTATATTGCTTTTTGTCTTATTTGCTTTTTTGCATGTGAAAAACAAAAAGAAGAATTTCCCGATATCCGTATAGGAAAAGAAGGAGTCGTTGATGAGTTGTCGTTGAATAAACAGACAGAGAAAAGACTTCTTTTGTCAGGTGGAAACGGGAAATATATAGTTAATGTGGAGGACGCACAAATAGCCACTGCTGATATAAGTATGGATACCCTTAAAGTAAAAGGTTGGTTGGAAGGTGAAACGTTTGCTACCATCATTTCTCATGATAAGCGCATAAGGTTGAAAATCAACGTAGTCTTTCCGGAGCTCGGAATAAGTCATTCCGTAGTGCAGCTTCTTCCCCGATTTAGAAGTAAATTCATAAGTATTTCCGGAGGAGGAGAATTGACTAAGCTGGAAGAGGACGATCCCGCAGATATTATGGATATGAAATGGGACGGTTCTACGGGGATGCTGGAGATATATCCCAAATATGAGGGAGAAGCCCGTTATCGCTATTTCAGAAGACGCAAAAGAGAAGAAGGTTATTCATGTTAAAGTGAGACCGGAAGGAAAACTGGAAATTCCGGGTGGTATAGCACCAACTCAAGTTCATACTATCTGATCCAAAATAATAACATGGTAGTCAAAAGAAAGGAGTAGGTACATGGATTGTAAACAGTGCCCGCCCTTATGGTGGGGAGTGATGTATAATAGTTCTTATATAAAATAGCTCCTATCATGAATCCCGTACAGGGTGACTCTATCGATTTAAATATACTTCGCCATGGATCCTTGAAACCGCAGATAACAGAAGGTATACATAGGCTGTATGTAGAAGAAGTGCGTGAGTCGGAAGTCATGTTACGGGGAAGAGGTTTCAAATTTTTGCTCCCTTATGAAAAGTGAAATATTTGTGCGATTTGTGTCTTGTGTTGCAAAAAGTAAGCTGTCTGAAGGGCATGATATTAAAAAATAAACGATAAAGGGAGCATTGTTATTTGCTCTGTTTATTTTATTGGCAGGAGGCAGCAGCAAGACAACATAGGAAAGATGATCATGTCATTCGTGGTAAGCAGGTTGCTGTTTTTGGACGTAATATATTTACTGCCAGAAATTTATCTTTGAGCCTAGCCTGGATATTCCTACTCCTGAAAATTATGTATTAGGTTCTGGAGATGAATTGATAATAGACGTATGGGGCGCTTCTGAAAATACAGTCAGGGAAATAATTTCTCCTGAAGGTACTATTCATGTGGCGAGGTATAGGTCCCATTTTCCTGAGTGGAATGAATATACAGGATGCCGAACGAAGTTTGAGGCGTGAGTTTAGTAAGATTTATGCTGCTATTCCTCAAAAACGGTCCATATAGAGTTATCGTTGGGGAGAATCCGTACCATCATGATCAATGTCATGGGTGAAGTAAAAGTACCCGGTATTTATCGGTTGTCGGCATTTGCATCGGTATTTCATGCTTTGTATCGTGCCGGTGGAATCAGTGATATCGGAAGCCTGCGTGATATTCGTGTTGTGAGAGATGGAAAGGAGATCGCCCGTGTCGATGTATATGATTATATTATGAAAGGTAAATTGACGGATAATATCCGTTTATCGGAAGGCGATGTCATTTTAGTTCCTCCTTATCAGAATCTGGTAAGTATTTCCGGAAAGGTAAAACGTCCGATGAAGTATGAAATGAAAAGTGGGGAAACCGTAGCTACTTTGTTGAGTTATGCGGGAGGTTTTACGGGAGATGCTTATCAGTGCCATACGTTTGTTTCGTATGGGCGGAAAAGCAAAACAGGTATACAATGTGGCGCAGGACGATTATCAGTCTTATCTTCTGGCCGATGGTGATAAATTATCCGTTGAAGCGGTATTGGAACGTTTCTCAAACAAGGTCGAAATTCGTGGCGCTGTATATCGTGCGGGCATATATCAATTGGATGATAGTGTAACAGGAACTGTCAGGCAGTTGATTAGCAAAGCGGAAGGACTTCGGGGAGATGCTTTTCTTAACAGGGCTTTGTTGAGACGCCAACAGGAAGATCTGACACATGAAATGATTCCTGTCGATTTGAAAAAAATGATGGATGACACATCCGCCGACCTATGTTTGCAGAAGAATGATGTCCTCTACATTCCCAGTGTGAAAGATATTGAGAAAGAAGGAACTTTGTCCATTTATGGTGATGTAAGGGTACCGGGTGAGTTTCCTTATGTTAAAAATACGACTATACAGGATTTGATTGTAAAAGCGGGAGGATTGCCGGAATCTGCTTCTATGGTCCGGATCGATGTGTCGCGTCGAATCAAAGATCCTGGAAGTATACTATCCTCCAATGTTATTGGAAAGAGTTTTACGGTTGAGCTTGCAAACGGGTTGTTGATAGGGGAGGATAAAGGATTTGAACTGGAACCTTATGATATCGTTTTCGTTCGTCGAAGTCCGGGGTATCGCAAACAGGCCAATGTAACAGTTGAAGGAGAAGTGGCTTTCACCGGTAATTACGCATTAACCAAAAGCAATGAAAGGCTGAGTAGTCTGATAGCAAGAGCCGGAGGATTATCGAAAGAAGCTTATGTGAGAGGAGCACGTCTGATACGTAGAATGACAGCGGATGAGATAAGGCGGAAACAGGATGTAGTACGTTTGTTGGTCAAGGGGAGTGAAGAAAATTCTATATCTCCGGTCGCTTTGGAAACCGGTTCTACTTATCCGGTAGGCATAGAACTCGAGAAAGCGTTAATAAATCCGGGTTCTGACGAAGATATGGTCTTGCGTGAAGGAGATGTACTATTTATTCCCAAATATGTCAGTACGGTAACAATCAGTGGGGCCGTGATGTATCCTAATACAATACTTTATCAAAAGGGGAGTAATCTTGACTATTACATTGAACAGGCCGGCGGCTTCGGAAACCGGGCACTGAAGCGACATATTTATGTAGTATATATGAACGGAATGGTGTCTCGTCTGAGAAAGAGTGCGGTTTGTGCAATTGAACCAGGATGTGAAATAATAGTACCAAGCAAAGAAAATAGGAAAAAGACTGTGCCGAGGGACGTTGCAGGAATGAATACTTCTATTGCCTCTATCGCTGCAATGGTGGCTGCCATGGTCGGTATGATAAAGTAATATAATCATAATAAAAAGTAATCTTGTGGTTTAACGTTACATTATGGCCGAATTAGACTATTTTAATCGTGAAAAATTAGTATAATAAAGTGGTGTTGGATTACAAGATTACTAAGTTTGTGTAGCTGTTTTTTGCTTAAGTTTTGTATTTGCAATAAAACTTAATCAGTATTGTGACAAGAACTAAACTATATACATGTTTCTTACGTTCTTCTTTGGCAACAATAAATTTTGGAATCAATATTCTTGTGCGAATAAAGATAGGAAAGGATACAGTTTTCTGTCTGGCAGACTGTGTTATTGAATTTATGAACCAGCAGCGTAACATCACTTAACGCCACGCCGCTGTATTCACTCCCGCGAGGAACGAACATCACCTCTCCCGCACACAAAATTTCATCGTGGAAGAATGTGCTGGTAATCCGTGCATGCCCTTTCATGCAGAATATCAGGTAAATGATATTCGTATCGTTGTTATGCACCGTTGTTCCGGCAGGATAGCTTTTCACATCAAAATGGCAATCTATTGGATTTTCATCACAAAACGCCGGCTTATGATTTTTTCGTATCACAATTTATTACGCTATTTTTCTTTGGAAAATACTTTTTCTCCTACGGTAACAGTTCTGAAGCTATGTAGTAATAGCTTTGTCCTTCCATCGTTATTTTTTCTTCTCCGTATTTCTTAGCCATATTTTCTTTCCTCTCTTTAAAATATTGAATAAGTCCGTCCAACTCTTTGTCGGTTAACTGTTTTTTTTTTGAGATCCTTCACCGTTATGTCATCAAGCACAGGGCTGTTGGCCGGAACTCCAAATATCTGACTGTGTGCATAAGAAAGAGAATATCGCCTGATTTCCTTTCGCTTATTTTTGCAGATCCGGCAGTTGCGCAGTTCTGACATATAAAAGCGATAAAGGTGGCGGCGTATTTTTCCGGTAGATACATACACCGTATCTGCTTTGCTTTCGGGATTTGCGGGTGATGCGCCGAGAGTTTCTACCTTATCGGGGCGTACCCTTTCCCTTAAATAGCGGCACAACTGTTTAACTTTACCTTTCTTTGGCTTATTCATGTCCTTCACATCCACTTCTATGGCACAGAGTGTTTCCAAGCGTTCTATTGTCTGTTTCAGTTCCGGGTCGGAGAGTAGCAGGTAATAGCGCATCAAACTGTCCGGAACGGTAATTCTTTCTGTTTTCCTATACCATATCGGAGCAACATCACCAAATATTTTTTTAAACTCCTTATTCGGTTTTACCCCTTGAGGCAGATGATAGGTTGCAATCAGAAGACTGTCTAAACGGTCTTTACCGTTGCCAACCGTGGCAAATGCACGGTCTATGCTTTCAGAGAGCAGTTGGTGATCCGCTTTTATCTGCGTTACGATGGAATCCACCGCTCCGGCAAACAATTCCATTGGCAGGGTTTCACCTTTCTCCGGAAACAGAACCGCCTTGTGTCATGCTGGCATAGGGATAGTCGAGCATGAGAAAATTCGGGCCTGCTTCCCGCAGCAGGTTGCTGCGGCAAAGCTGGTCGGCATACAGAATCATATTCCGCTTGTTTTAGTGCGGTACTCGGCGTAATGTTCAATCATGTTTGAAAGTTGAAGCACATAGTTGTTGTACTTATCGTCGTTCGAGGCGTACAGTTGCCAACCGAGCAGGCGACAGTTCTTTTCATTCAGGGTTTTCACAATGGAAGAGGGCATTCTCTTGCTGTTCTCCCGTTTCACCGACTGATATAATCAGATTAACCGCTTCAGGTGTATTGCCGATAAGTTCCAATGCACTTCTCATTGCCTTCCATGCAGGCAAAGGAGTACTTTCTGTATCAGTCACATGTGATGCCATTTTACCAATCGGTCTATAAGTATCTCGTAGTCAGCAGTCAGGGGAATTGTCTCCATGCCCCGGTGGGTAGCTACTCCGCTCAATTGATAGGAGAACGATTCACCGGAACCGGCAAAAAACGGTCCCAGATTCTGTATGGCATTCAACAGCATCGGGTATTGTTCCGGTAGCCGGGAAGACTGTTCCATTGCGAACAGGATATTTATTCGCTTCAATTCTTGCTTGATTTGATTTCCACGGGTATAAGAGATTCTCTTTCCGTTGATGTTGAACACGTGGTTGTCCTTCTTGTCAATAACCGGTTCTAATGTTCCGCTGACGAACGAGCAGGTGGAATCGGTATGGTAAGGATATATCATAGGAGCATATTTCAGCGTCTTTTGCAAAGCCGGCACTCTGGAAAACGCCGTTCCTGTGAACACCTGATGTCCGATTTCTTGCAGCATGACGGCGGGAATCCATCCGATAACCTGCTCACCGATTTTATCGGCAGAGAGAGAAGGAGTTTTCGATACCAATACACTGCGTCTGTCAACAGAATACTTGAGCGCGTATATAATAGCGTGGATACCCACCACGCCGGTTTGATTCTGTAGCTCCGGATCGCCAAACACTTTCAATGAATCGGCGGTTGTAAAATAAGTTGCGGATTGCATGATTGCCGTGGTGTCGGTAATCGCAGTCAACAATTTGTCATGCAGTCCCGACTGTACATCGGTAATGGAAGAAGGTGAAAGTATCAGTCGGGAGCGGTGCATCCAGCCCACATATTCCGCCTTTTTGCGTTGGGTCATACGGTTGTGCTTGATATTTGTGGGGTTATATTTAATCAACCGCAAATAATCTCCTTTGGTCTTGATAACTAAGAATGTATCCAGTAATCCTACCTCGGCAGACTTTACCCTGCCTCCCGGATTGACATAGGCGGCATTCTCCACCCTGTCCGAATAGACAATCCACGGTTTGCGGTGGGCAGCGCTTCTGGGCCTTTATCCCTCTATGGAATAATTTTCAGAATATTCACGAGGGCTTCCTCAGTTGAGTGAAGCGGTGTACGGGAGCACAAGCCGATAAAACGACGATGAAATCAATAGGACAAATAACTTTCTCATTCATTTCTTTTTTTCGATTTGCATAACCGTTATTTGGGTGATATATCCGCTCTCTTCATCCTCCGTCTCTACGATGACATTCTGGATAATCGTTTCTTTTCTGCCGATATGGTGCAGTCCTTGGCAATAAGAATAAAAGTCGTTATATTTATTGTTGTTGATAATAACCAGCGTGTTCGGGTTATTATTAAAATACTTGTCCACGACATAGTTGTAGTTTACATTAAAGGGTTTACCGTCTGCAATGTTCTGCAACTTCTCTTTGATGTCTAAACCGATGAGCACCATTACATCGGTAGAATCATTCTCCGAATAGTAGGGCAGAATGTTTATCCGGTGTCTGATGGGATACCGGGTATTCTCCGTATTAAGCAATACTTCGTACTCTCCGGGTTCGGTATAAGCATAAAGAGCCGTTTTTTCACGGGAATCAATCATCCCCGTCTCTCCGAACTCCCAGCGCCATTGTTCGTCGTGTCCTTCGCCACGGAAGATGATATTTTCTCCCTGAATAGCTTCCTTGGGAGCTATGATATGAACCAGATGCAGGTCTTCCGTATTGGTCTTCTCTTTTACCCTTACATCAAAGTAGCGTTCCATATTTCCGTTGACGGTCAGTCGTATTTTGTACACCCCTTTTTGCTTGAACCGATGGTGTCCGCTGCGTTGTGTGGATGTCTCGTTGTTTCCGAACTCCCAGTACCAGATTCTCGCCCCCAACGTGGAATCGGAAAAAAATATTTCTTCCCCCACGACAGGGTCAGACGGAGTTACAGTAGCCTGAATCGGCTGCTTCTGCGAGCAAGCTCTCATTACCAGCAGAAAAACCATAATAAGTATGATAACGGAGATAAAGATATAGAGAACCTTCGTATTTAGGAATTTATTCATCATGGCTTGCCTCCTTTATTTTTAAGTTCGCCTTCTTTCTTCTGGAGTCCGACTTCGCACTCCTCCAGATTCTTCTTGAACTTTATTATGTTATCCTGCTTGCTCCATAGTTCTTTCTTGTCGGCAAACCACATTTCATATACCGAAGCGAGATGCCAGAACATCTTATTGCGCTTGTCAAAGCTGTTTTTCTCCCATTGTTTGGCAAGGTCGTTTATCAGGAACTTGATATCATTTTCCTCATAAGAGGCATTGACGCCCGGCTCAAACTGTTCAATACGTGAAAATAGGGTATCTGCGCTCACAATCTGTACTGATTGTATATTTTGAAATTCCTTTTGCCGCTCCATCTTTTTAATGACCATTATTTTATTGGAGAAGATGTGGCGTGTCCCTGCATACTTGAAAAGAATAAATCCACAGGCTCCTGTGATAACAATAAACAGGGTAAGCACATATACAAATCCGATAAAGCGTTCACGCTCGCTAACGGTTTTGCTGCTTTTATTTTTAGGGGTTATGCTCATATCTTTCCTATTTTACTTTTCTACACTAATGTTTCCCAATGTCAGCTTTCGGGTAGCCTGTTTATTGTCCTGAATGCACCGCATCAGGTCTTTTCTCACAAGGCTTTCTTCAATAACCGCTTTACGTATGGCTTCTTTGGTGTCCAGAAACACGTTGATTTGCGAAGCCAGTTTTTTGTACAGAAGTACATCCTTACTATCCATTATTTGCAGTTCCTCGATAAGTTCCATCTTGCGTGTACTGATAACTTTTTGGAGCACCACCTGATTCAGCCGGTCGTTACTGCCCATCAGCACCAGGTAGTTATACAGCGAATCCACCTTATCCACCAGGGCAATCTGTCTGGCGTAAATCTTATCGTATTCTTGCGTTTTGGATTCCATCAGTTTATATTCGCTTCCATTCGTATGGATAAAGCCTGTGAGCAGTGCCATGCTCAAAGCCGTACTGATTAACAGTCCGCCGGCAAACTCCAAATATCCACGGATGATTTTCTCACTGTTCTTTGCTTTCATAATTCTTATAAATAAGTGTTTATTCCGAGGTAACACGGACTGGCGTCACCCGTCGGTTTTAAATAAGTCTTGCGTTCGTCAGGACTAACGCTGACCGTCACATCGAACTCCTGCCACGCACCAAGAAAAATATCCGCCAGCATTTCAAGAGCTTTGCGGGAGCGGTTGCCGGGCAGGAACCTTTCGACTTCCCGTGTTGGCAGGTCGCTTATGTGTATATGCAAATCAGCTTCCGCACTATTAAGCACCCCCACATTCACACTGTTTGCTCCCAGTCTCATGTTCCCCAACCGGTTCGGTTTTTGCGCCCTTATTGTCCGTTGCACCATTTTCGGGCGTACCTTTACTGGAGCTTCCAGAATCTGCGACAGTGCGTCGCTTACCTCTTCCAGTCTGCCCCGGATCGAATGGATATGCGGCATGAACTTGATGAACAGCAACGCCCCCTGTCCGGACAAAATATGAATGACCGGCCAGCAAGCGGCAAAGAGTTTCGCATAATCAGAATATTTGTTCTTTTTATCGTACCGCAATTCGAGCAATTGTGCCTGTATCCCTTCTCTGTCCACTTCGCTCTCCAGCAGGCTGAAAAAACGGCGGATAAAGAACTCTTCGTTACTATGTTGTTGCATCTCTTCCAGAATAAGTCCCAAATCTTTCACCTTGCCGGGAAAGAGCGCCTCATGGAACAATCCTCCGGCAGAATCATAAATCCCCGGCGGTTGGTCTTTAGTTCTATGTATGTCCCTCCGCTATCCGACATGATTTCTGTACTTCACCGATCGGATATCTTTCGAAACATTGCTCAGGTTATTACCGTCACGCACCATCATAATTTGAGCGGTGTCGACCCGGCTTCCATGCAAGGCTCCGTATAGCTCTGCCTTGAAGTCGGTGTCCATTGTATTGGGCGGAAGAAGCCCTTTATCTCTTTGGGTAAGCGATGTTCCATATCAATCCATTATGCCCATGTTTTGTTTTGTCCCGTAGTATTGTTTCCCGTTGTGCGTTCCGATACCACAATATTCTCCTTATGCTGACCGATATATTCCAGCGTACTGAGCCGTTGCCACAATTCGGTAAGCGTGTACATAAACGAATAGGCACGAACCATCGAAGCCCGGATATCCGTATGTTCGTACAGCATCTCCAGCGTATCGGCGAGTTGCTCGTCGAACGAACCGGGCGTCACGTCGCTCCATTCGTAGAAATATTTCTGTGTTTCCTCCTTTTGCGTCCCTGATAGGTAGCTGAAACTTACATACATGATATGCGCCAGACTCGATACGGCTTCAATACGTCTATGGGCATTGTATAACCCTTTATTGGTATAAGTGAATTGCAGGGTGGCGAGATAGCGGAGCATCTCCGGCATATCAGAGAGATGTGCACCCAGTTCGCCCGATTATCCCTGTTATGTATTTTGGCTATGATAATTTTGCTGTAATTCTCCAGTGAGCGGAACATATTTCCGGGCATGATACTCTTGCAGTTCGGGGTGGCTTTCATCGTCGTACAGGGCGGGATAAAGTCGGCATCTACCATGAATCGTTCGGCATCCTTGCGGATACGTCCGATGGTCAGGTAATGCGCCCCAGCTCACTCACATTGATTTCTCCTTTGGGCATCACAAACAGCCGATAGGAGGGCAAGGCGTTCGGATGGCGGGGTGGAACTTCCTCCGGATTGGGGTCACCCGAGCCTACCCGGTGGAACGGATCCACGGAGGATAATGTCCCATTGCGTGATATTCTTACGGGTATCCGATTCTACAGAATAGTTCTTCACTAATTCGCTTCCCGTTTCGGTGGCATCAAATTGGATGCGGATGCCCGAAGAGGTGATTGCTTCACAGGATTTCACGCACTTCAATGTGTCGGTCACGTGCTGGCTGATGCGGATACCGTTCTCCCCATCCCGGTTTTGTCGGGCGGGCAGCAACCCGTAGTTATAACTGTTGGTTCGTACTTCTATGCTATCGCGAATGCTGTCCAGAAAGTAATCGTCATGTTGGTTGAAGATGGCGGCTGCCGGCATACAGTCCGACCAGTTTACTAAATTTTTCTTTGCCATATAGTATGTAGTTTTATTTTATATTCTTAGTTCTCATTATGTTCCATTACCCGTTTAGCAACAATTACATCACGGCTGCGGATGCGGTTATCCTTTACGGTAAGGTTGAAGTCTATGTAATGTCGGGGAGATAGCAAGGTGGGTTTCCGGTAGAAAATCCATCCTCCCTCTTTTGCTGCATAGTCGTCTATCGGGGCTTGTGAGACTTCAGATTATAGTCGTCAATCATCCGGTGAAACCATGTGCCGAATTGCATTTCGTCGGGTGCTTTCACACTGAGCTTGACCGGTTCCGGTCGCTTTCTTGTTTGTATAGCTCTATTTGCAGGACTTGCAGGCTGGGTCAAAATATCCGTCCTGCTCGGTATCGTCTGTATATCTCCATACTTCATACACGGGAATCGGAATGGCGATAAAGATACGGTATGTGCGGATAAATACCGAGACAATGACGAATGGAAGCAGGCAGGCGGATGCCCACAGACCATATTTCAATTCATTGCAGAGATTGAATACAAGGGTGAAGAACAGCATAGTATACTACCAGTATAAAACCGGTGAGAATGATTTCGTGGCGGTACTTGTAGTCGTCCTTATACACCCATGCTATCATTCGGATGTTATAACCGCCCAGAAGGAGATACAGCATGGCAAGGAAAATGTAGCCATAGGGCATGAAACCGTAATCAAGGAATCCCAGCAAGGCAGGGAGTGTCAGGAGTACGATTGCACCGATGGTATAGCCTACCAGCCGCTTGTTGTTCAGCAAAGCGTTTTTCTTGGCTATGAAAATGCCTAAGCCTACCAGTAGCAATCCCAGTATCGGGTAGAGCAGGTAGGTGAAGGCGAGGGTTGGGAAAAATGAGTCCATATGTTAGTGTTTTTAAATAGTTACTTTATTTATCAATGAAATTTATTCTATCTTATTAGCTGACTCTTTTTCTTTTTTCAGAGAGTCATTTTCTTCTTTTATATACTCATCGCACAAGGGCAACAATATATTTGCTTGTGTACATCCTAATTCGCTACTCTTCACCCAATCCTCACAAGCTCCCTTACGGTCGCCCAGGCGTTTACGTGCCAAACCACGGCCATAATACAGTCTGTAGTCCTCCGGGAAATACTTAATACCTTCGCCGTAGGCTTCTGCCGATTCTTTGAAACGCTCTAAATCATATAAAGCGCGTCCCAGATTATTGTATATATCTGCATCTGGTTTACAATACTTGATAGCTAGCCTGTAATCTGCAATTTCTCCTTCGTAATCACCCATTTCATATTTGAGCAGACCTCGATTGAAATAAGCTTTTAAGTATTTAGGGTTTATGCTTAATGTCTTATTATAATCAGCTAGTTCCCCTTCCCGGTCCCCAATTGCAGACTTCATAAGACCTCTATTATAATATGCTGTGTCATATGAAGTATCTATCTTTATTGCTCGTGCATAATCTTCTATTGCTCCAAGTTTATCTCCTATATCATCTTTTAGATTTCCCCGCATCTTATACTCATATTTAGTCAATGGTAAGGAATCTAATTGGATGTCAGATTCATTTATATTAGACACATTGTTGTGTTTTGACGAATGCTGTTTCCCAAAACAACCTGTACATAATGTTATTATTAATATAATAAATATTTTTGCCATAACATTTTTAATCTTTTGTTTTTCTAGTCGCTCTCGGGAATGGTTTAATTCTCCCGTCATTAATCGCCTCTTCAATTAGCTTCGGATTAGCCAAATCGAATCCGTGCTCTCCAAAAGAAGTATTATCCAATAAATAGATAGCCATTGCTTTTTCTAGAAACTCAGTCTCACGATACATCTCTTGCCCTATTTTCTCGATGGCATTATTCACTTCTTCGTATCACACTCTTTGCATAGGGGTAACAATAAGTTTGCTTCCACGCATCCCAACTCGCTACTCTTCATCCAATCCTCACAAGCTCCCTTTTTATCTCCGGTTCGTTTGCGAGCCAATCCACGACCATAATAAAGTCTGTAATCTTCAGGAAAATACTTAATACCTTCGCCGTAGGCTTCTGCCGATTCTTTGAAACGCTCTAAGGCATATAAGGCGCGTCCCAGATTATTGTATAAATTTACGGATGGTTCACAATGCTTGATAGCTAAATGATAGTCTGCAATTTCACCCTCATAATCACCCATTTCAGATTTAAGTACTCCTCGATTAACATAGGGGTCAATAAATCGGGGATTTAACTCAATAGCTTTAGAGTAGTCAGAAAGAGCGCCTTTATTATCTCTCAAATCCACTTTCGCATTAGCACGAGAAAAATATGAAGCTGCGAAATGTGGATTTATTTCAATAGCCTTAGTATAGTCTAAAATTGCATCTTTATAATATCCTATATCTGCTCTAACGACTCCTCTATTATGATATGCAGTATCATATGTTGGTTCAACCATAATAGCACGTGTGTAATCGTCTATGGCACCTTGCTTATCTCCATTAGCGGATTTTCTTTTACCACGTTCTTTATATTCATACGCAGTTAATGGTATGGAGTCTAACTCAACATGACCATCCCGCCAGTTATTCTGTCGTTGTGAAAAACCACAAGAAGATAACAGTACTAAGATTATTAAAATTATATTTTTCATATTGATTAAAATTCTGTATTAATATTTCTCGCATTCGGGAACGGTTTAATTCTCCCGTCATTAATCGCCTTTTCAATTAGCTTCGGATTAGCCAAATCGAATCCGTGCTCTCCAAAAGAAGTATTATCCAATAAATAGATAGCCATTGCTTTTTCCAGAAACTCAGTCTCACGATACATTTCTTGCTTTATTTCTTCAATGGCTTGAATTTCAGGATGTTTTTGTTGGTATATATCTATTACCATTTGTGTATCAACTACTTTACTTCTGTCTTTCTTTGCCTCATCTATGTCAGTCATAAATTGATAAAAGCCGTTGGTACTTTTGAATAATTCTTGAAGATCATTTGCCTCTTCCCTTAATCTCGTCGAAGCACACATCATTATAGGTTTCGGTTTAGGAATGTCAACCCGCAAAGCATCCCGCTCATTCACATACTTTTTCTCCTCGAGTTTTGATGCTTCCATTTTTTTACGGCGGACGATATACTCTTTATATGTAAGCAATGTGGGCATTTTCGGTAGGTCATACCCTTTCAATCTTAAATCCACCAGACAAAATCTTAAATAATCCAGATTAGCAAGCCATTCTGCAAAAGGCTTAATTTCCCTTTTATAGTAATCTCTTATATCTGCCGGAGCAAAATCAAATTCCACATTATCAGTTATTGAATTAGTAAAATAGGCACTATTATTCGTCATGCCATGATAAGGGAAATACTTATTCCTATCCAATACCCATGCCATATCGTCTACATGGTCTTTCTTATTCCACAAAGCAATATGAGTTATCTTGTCTTTGTTTTTCCATGTTGCCGGATTTTCACAATTTATATAGAGAAATATTCCTAATGGTCCCCAGAATTTACGTCCCAACTTTATAACAGGAACTACATAATCTTTACCAAGATATAGAATTTTCTCAGATACTTTTTCATTAAATGTGATAAGATTTTTGTTATTAATATAGGACGTGATAAACAGCCTGTTAAACGCCGGTGTTCCTATTGTCAACACAAACACACGTTTAACAGCCGGTATTTTACTGAATATTTTATCCGCAGCCTGAATAGCAACATTTCCTCCATGACTATGTCCGATTAAAACAACCTCCTCACATTTTCCTATATTTCCATTGATATGCTCAATAAGTTTTTCGCTTGCAATTCGTCTGTCTTCAACGGTATTGAGAAACCAGTTATTCCCCGCTTTGAGGATTCCATTATTTCCCCACTCGAAAGAAAAGTCGCAACACGCCTCTTTAAATTTCTCGCTCCCCATATCATTTATTCCTTCCGTGTCGTTCTTATCCACTCCTATCCCAAACGCTATTCGGTTCAGTTGCTGCACAGTAGACGGATAATTACTCCACCTATCGTTATCCGAAGTAGTTCCGTGTATATAGTAGGCTTTACGCGCCATTGTAGGTCCGCTCGAAACGAGCTTATTGCTGTTAGGATCAATAAATTCAATCATAGCATATCCATTTTTAATCTATTTCGAAATTTTCTATCACAACAGTACCATCCCGCTTCACCTCGCCCGAAGCGGTCTTTTCTTTCCCGTCTTCCATCTTGATTTTGATGTCAGCTTGTTCTCCTTCAACATATCCTGATGTTTTAAGACAAAGGGTCACCTTCTTCCCTGGATATATTTCTTGCATTTTCTCCTGCGTCTTTTCATCAACCCAATAAGCATCCGTTATTTTTTTCTCTCTTTCTTCATCCCCTTCAGTAATGACAATTGTTTCTTCCGGTCTTGGGTTTACAGGCAAGATACCAGCCATGACTTCCGGTGAAACTTCACCTGGTTCTTCCGGTTGGGGATTAGCGACCTGACCATGAAAAGCTATCTTCACTTTACCGCCAAAAGCCATGCAGGTAGCTTCCGACTCCTCTGTCAGAAGTTTCATCCCCGCCTCTGTCACCTCCGCACCTTCGTAGAATTTACTCCATTGCACATTCGCCACACAAGGAGGAGGGGGATTAGTGCCTGTATTACAATTACCAAAACACATATTGGCAGGAGTACAATCCTTATCCGTTGCCGCAACTTTCCCGCCATTCAGTTCTACAAGAGTATTACTTGTTATAGTTAAGGGTATCGCAGTTCCCGGACTATTATTTACCATTGACTTGCTGCAATAAACAGTAGCCCCTTTACATACCAAATGTTTGTCACTCATATACTCTAAGTTTTAAAATACCGTTTCAATTTATTCATTAATGAATTATCAATCCTTTTTTGTTCCCTTTCCCTTTTCTCCAATTCTTTATCGAACCCATATTCCAGTACCTTTTCATCAAGTTTGTACGCTTCCATTTTTATAGAGTTCACATCTTCCTCTTCCTTGCTTACCACAAAATCACCCTCTATTGCTTCAAAATCATGCCTTTCTTTTCCTAAACTATAACGAATGCGATACTTTGCAGACAAAATGGCATTGTATTGACTTGCATTCATCTCGGACGAACCATAGAAATCCCTTTTTATATTGGTTCTTGGTGCTGCCTTTATGAATGATATGAATCGTGTCACTTTCCGAATCTGAGAAACTATCTATATCCATTTCTTGTATACTGCTGAACCGCAAAGGAATAGAAAATGGAATAAGCATTATATCATTCTCAAACTTTACCGTATTGTAATATTGAAATGTGAATAATTGAGAAAAAAATAAGTCATTCGATATAAGTTGCATCATTTTGACCGGGTCATTTACTGCTTCTTCTACTTTGCTAAGATAGTACTCAGCAGTATCCCCTTTGTAATATCGGTCCAACTCATGCCTTTTCTCCGACCACCTTTCCACTATATCATCGGTTCTTATAAATACGGGATGCCCGTTCCGATCCAGTAATACGGTAATCGGATATATAATATCGGCACACTTCTTGGCAATATCATATAAATATTCATCCGTTTCATTCCGATTGACTACATACTCTTTTTTACTGATATGGTATATAGAGTATTCATCCATATACTGCCCGCAATACTCAACTGTTGCTTCAAATTGGAGCCTCTGTGGAAGAGCATCTTTTTTATGGAAATAATAGTTAACACCATATATTCCATGTATCGCTTTCGGGTGAAAGGGTATTTTGAGTATTCGGGTAGTTACCATCTATATATAGAATTAGGTTACATATATGATTCATTAATATAACTCCATTAGTTTATTGCTGTCTTTAGGCATATAAAGAGCGATGAACTTGGATGCAGAAACAGTACGCATGTCGGGTGAGAGTTTCTTCTCTTCCTCCGTATCATAACAATCAGCTCGTAGAACATTATCCAACTCCATTTTACGCCACAGATAGACCAGTTTCCCATTTCCACAAATAACCAACAAGTTACTTTATGTCCGATAGATAGTCATAAAGCCGATAAATTTTGTTTGATTCCCATTCATGGTTAGGAGTTGAGAAGCTGTAACGCCCTTCGTCTATACACAAAACATATCCAGTTTCCCGTCAGTGAAGAAGCCAAAGGAGTTATATCGCCCGGAGCATTCATCAAACGCTGTTGTATGCTCCAAATCCAGACCGCTTTTCCGCAACTCTTCTTTTATATTGTCATTGATTATAAGAACCCTTCTGCGTATATCGTCTCTATCTGTTTCAGGTTCTCTCAGCACCATATTATCTTTCTCATCCCGTTCAAACCGCACAATCCCGAATACTTTCTTTTTCTTCCACCATTCCGCTTCACCATAATAATAGACATCCGGGCACAGTTCTTTGTCTTCCATTATTTCGGTAAACTTCACGCCTTTTGCATTTGGCGGGCTATATGCCGCGTTACTCAGTCCGTTCTTAAAATCTCTGTCAAGTCCACCAAAGCTCCAGCAAGGAAGGCAACCCTCTTGGTTGATTTTTACGGAATCTGTTATACCGGTTTCGTCTGTTACTTTGCTGTTCGGAATACGGTAATAGAAACTTGCTTCGATTTTGCCCCATACATCACCCGAATGTTCGAGCGAGTCGAGATAATGTGCTGTAATGAAGAATGGTTTCACTTCCTCCGGTGTATAGAATTTCGCACTTTTATGTGGTCGTTATCCCAACGCGTTTCGGCTTCTTTATTGGCGGCGAAAAGCCGTATAGGGGTTCTTCGGCAAGTACCAAATCATGGTACTTTTTCGCCCAGCGGTATAGGGCAACTTTCACATAGGGTTTCGGATTTCCTATTTTGACAGGTTCTTCCACATTGTCCGTCGTTTCTATGTTTAGTGTTTCCTTCCCGCTCATATTTTTAGCGTTCAGTTGGATATACTCGTCCTTTGTTTCCCAGCGCCATTTAGGATCAGGTTTGCCAAATTGGTCCTTTTCTTCCGTGTAAGGCTCTCCGTATTTCTTGACGGCTGCTGCCAGTAGTTGGGAGAGGTCGGCTGGCTGCATCTCGACTTCGCACTGCACCATTATCAAATGTCCGTCTTCCATTGTAGCCATGCTCACATTTGTAAAGCTATGTCCACAGAAAGTGGCTTGTTCCTTCACCACTCCCGCAAGATGGCGGTATGCAATCAAGACCGGAAGAAGTTTGTCCGTTTCCGTATCATAAAACTTCACCGTATCTCTGTTTACGTAATAATGCTCTTCTACAGTGTCTTTGCTCTCTTCCATAGCCGGAGCATAATAGCGGACTACGTCAATGCCATAATCCAAGTCATCCAGATTGAGAACTTGTTTCCCTATTTGGGCATTGGCACACCCACCTAACCCAAACATATTCACTAATCCCATAATCAAAAGTGTTTTTATATTCATTATCCTATCATATTTACATGTCATTAATATAACTCCATTAACTCATTACTGTCTTTAGGCATGTAAAGAGCAATAAACTGGAATGCAGAAACAGTACGCATATCAGGTGATAATCTCTTTTGTTCCTCCGTATCATAATAGCGAACCTGTAGAACATCATCCAATTCCACTTTACGCCGTAGATAGACCAATTTTCTATTTCCACAGATAACCATCTCATAATTTTCTATAGGCAACGCAATCCAATCAATAGGTTCACAGAGAAAACGAAACAAATAGTCTTCATCAATATGAGCCTTTCGTAAAGCGTCTTGACCCAAATAGCTCATATCGGCCAATACCCACGTAGTTGAAAGACGCATCTTTTCGTACTCATAATACTTTCCTTCAATCATCATTTGGCGTACTTTGTTATAATGAGCCAAGACCTTCTTTTCTAAGTCTGGGACTTTCTGCAGGTCTTTCGCCTCGGCAAGAATCCTTTTGTAGTCGAAAGGAAGTATAGCATTAAAACTTACAGAATCGGTATATATTGGTGATTTTTTCGTTCCAATATCTTCCGGAGTATCTAGCTCTACCAGTGTTTTAGGCATACCTACCAACTTTTCCTGATAGTAAATAATCTTTATATTTACACTCGCATTCTTAGTAACTTCTGTCTCTCCGGTGCGAGGATAAACTTGGATGCTGACCGTATGTTTTCCGCTTCCGAATAAAACGTCATTAATGGGATATAGCATGGATTCACCTTCATTCTCTACAAAATGATAACCTATGGGAATATCATCCACTCTAACAAGCAGCCTGCATCCTGTTTTGTTGATTTGCAGATAGTAGGCAGGTTTTTCAGGATAAGTCTTCACCATTTGCAACTCTTCTTTTATCAGTTCTTCTAATTTTGCTATTTCTTGTTTCATCTCTTTTTCTGTTTTTGTTTTTACTTGTGCATTGCCACAACTGGCAAATGCCATGAGTATTACTGTTAAAAATAATGCTTTCATAATTTATTTTTTATTAGTTTCACGGAATGGATAAACCTCTCCTTTCCATATGGAACAGGGGGCAATCAAAGGGGGAAGAGGTTCTCCGTTTATTTCGGGACCTATAGAAAGTGTTTTTTTCCCTTTCTTTTTTTGTTCAAACTTCGCTTCCCCACTCACCGTTAATATAATTCCGTCGAAACTAACTTTAAAACCTAAATATATACCTTCGTCTGTACTATAACCCATACTTGGCTTAAAGGTTAGTCCGGTACTTGCTTCTCCACTCGCCCCGGCACGTACGGTGTAAGTGTTATTACCCGTAATGGTAACCGTTTCTACCTTCACCTCCGCACTTATTCCAAGCTCGACTACAAATACAATATTTACCGGCGATTCAAACTTAACTGTTCTGTTTTCTTCCGACAACTTGACAGTACCAACAATAGAAAGGCTTCCTTTGAGGTATATATTGAACCAAATCAGCCCCTCGTATTTTGCCTTATCATTGGATAGGTATTTAGTAGCCCATTCTGCAAAGTCGTTTAATTTGAGGATAGCCTTTATTATTTGACCCACAACCGGTATAAAGGTAGAGCAAGCTATCAGGTCAATACCACCTTTAGCTTCGATAAGGGGTGAGGCCGCAATCGCAATTTCACCTTTGCGTATAAGCTGATTTTCGGAGTTCAAATCATATTGCCACCCTCCACCAATTTTAAGAACCGGACTGGATATCTCAATAAAAACCGGAAGTTTAGAACTTTTCGGTAAAACATTTCTTGCTTTTAATTTGTCTTTATTATCATCCACCGACTTTTTGAATGACAGTACATCCAATGCATCCCGGATAGTCTTCAATACATGGGATACCGTTTTGACGGATTTTTCTATATCAGCAGTTAATTTTATTTCTATATCATCATCATACGTTGCCATTAAGCTAAAAGACAATCCAATGTCTTTATCTTCTTTGGCCGCACTTAATGCTTTTTTCTGATGCCGTTCAAATATGGAATATTCTGCCGGCATATTTGTATGAGAGTATAATCTCGGTTTGGAAGAACTGAGTTCAACGAATGCTTCCCATTTTGTATCAGGATACATATTGAAAATTACATCGTTGAAATGCCTACAATTGGCATAACTCGTATAGAGCTTGCTTGTTTGTACAATACCACTCATCGGTAACCATAAAGTTTTTATGGCATTTATTATACCATAATTGTATTTTATCTTGATATTTTCAATTTTTCCGGTTTTGCCGGATACGGAAATAGGAAGTTTGCTTTTGTTTTCTCCATAAAGCATAAAAGGAACTTCTTCCTTCTTTTTATGAGAGTTTTCTTTCAATGTGCATTTTTTCGGGGTATACTCCAACAAGGTCACAGTTATTTTACGCTCCCCACCGATCAGATTGACGGTATTCGTTGACTGAAGCCCTTCTTTGAAAACTGTCATTTTTTGTTTTTCTTTACCCTCCTTATCTTTTGTATATTCGACATCAATTTGCGTGTATTTACAAGGCTTAAAGTTATTTTCTGCTATTGTTATATCTCCTACTACAACCGGTTGTATAGGACATCCGGCTAAAGGTTTAATAGCTTCACGTCCCTTTATTGTATAGTCTCTGGAATAGCTTTTTAAAAGGCTTCCATTCCGGGCATCAGTCAATTGAAATTGCAAAGTATATATGCTGTCATCCGCTGTACTGGAGGTGCAGTGGTTTCTATTAAAAAGAGCGGAGACAACATTATCTCGTACCATCACTTTATCTTCACCCTTCCAGATAATTTTCCCTTTTTCTTTTATCATTCGCACCAGCCCCATTTCACTTCCATTATATCCATATAATGTAACTGAGCTTTGTACGCAATTGGGCATTTCTACTTCGTCCGGAAGCCACTCGGCATTGTCTGAAAGCTTTTTATTACATTGAGGTTTAATCTCAATAGTATCCTCCAATGTATCGAATTTCCCGAAATCAAAAGAAGAGAATTTTATCTTTTCGTCGAATTTGCTAAATTCTAAATTAACTTTTACTTTTATGGTCATAACACGACCGCAAAAGAAATTAGGACAATGCAACATAACCACGCCTTTTTTAGTCGTAAAAGACTTCATAAAGCCTGTGGAGTCCACATAGCTCCATTCATATTCTAATCCGTTTTTGGGTATAGTCACATTATGGCATTCTGCTGTTATTCGAATCTTAACAGCTTCCGTAGCATTGAATTTAGGCTCTTTTTTATCAACCTTTAATTTAATAATCGGGCTGTTTGTGACGCTCCATTCCTTGTTTTTATTTAAAGAGTTTCCCATATATTTCATATTTGAATATTACGAAAGCCTTATTTTCTTAGACTTACTCTTGTTAATAACTTCTTTGCCTGAGCTTAGTACAAGGTTTTCTTTAGTACTCTGAATTTCTGTTTTCTCAGTTATTCCGGTGAACTCTTTCGCACTCAGTACACAATCATTTTCTACATCGGTTTGCATTGTTTTTGTAACGAAAGAAATATTTTCCCGACCATTGGCTAAAATACCCTTATCGGCAACCATATTTATTTGATTATTTGCCGAAATTACAATATCCTTAGCATCTATTGTAATCTTCTGAGGTGCAGATATTAATATTTCTTCCCCTTTAGTGTCTAAGTGGAACATACATCCGTTACGGTCTTTAATCGTAATGCCCCAGTCTCCACCTTCATCATCATTAAACTCCAGTATATGTCCGCTGCGTGTACGGATACTCTTTACACTGTTATCCGTTGCTGCTCCCTCTGAATTAGCCTTATAGAAAAGGCTGCCTGTCACATATGGACGGTCTGGATTGCCTTGCTCGAAGCCTACCATTACCAAATCACCCGGTTCGGGGATAAACACAAAACCACGGTTTTTGGCAACTTTATCGCTCTTGCCTGCATCCGGGCTTTGCACCCGCATCCAGTAGCTCTCGCCGCCATCTACCTCCTGCCACATGAACTGTACTTTGACACGTCCCTGATTTTTTGGGTCGTCATTGCTCACCACTCTTGCCATTTCCGGATAGGCTACCGGCATCACGGCATCTCCCCACGGCATGACGGGCGTACCACCCGGTACACCGCAGAAAGTGTTGCTATACCGTCCCCGACTATCTACCGTATGGGTAATCTCAGTAATACGGTAACGTCCCAAATCGGTAATCTTAACTCCCGGGAAACTTTCAGGTACACGGGTAACCACTAATTCTCCCAGTCGTATGCCACAGTAACGGCTTGAAGCCTTGATTTGAGACAATTGGGAATAGTTTCGGTGAAATCCGGCATCCCCGTAGTGTTCCAAATCCATTGCGCTATACGCAGGTCTTATCGAGGGTAATTTTGCCTCGGTTGGGAAGATAGGTTCACTGCATTTCTCAGCCGAACGGGAACCAAGGGTAGCACCCTTAGGTGTTCCGCTGTAGTCGTAATAGAACTTATCATTGACGGGGTCGAACTCATAGGTGCTGTGATTCAACGAACGGATAGTGGCATTGATGCTGACTCCCGTCAGATCTACATCATACCCTGCACGGCTTTCCGTCTCTATTTCAGGGTCTCCTATCTGTAGCGTTTCTCCGTTGTAATAGAACCACTCGCCGTAGGAGCGCAGCAGACGGGATAGGAATCCGTAGCTTGTCTCTTTATAGCGGGCAACATAAGGGATGATGTCCGTATGTTTGGGATTGTTGGTCACATTCATTTTCACCCTGCTCTTATCAAGTATGTCACTGACTATCGTATTCAGGTTTTGCTCTACATAGCAGTCCATAGCGGGGTCTCTGTCCAGCAGGATGGTAGGGCTTCCCCCTTCCAGTATGACAAATCCCTGATTACCGTCAAAGCCTTCCACATGAATATCAGAAATCAGTCCGTGAAATTCCGTTTTCTCTCCACTCTCATGGTGGGTCATGATGATGGATACCTTCTCACCCAGTTGCTTGAATATCACATCGGGACCGATAGCCCAGACACTTGGCTTGTCCGGACGATAGTTTACTTTGATTTTGAAACGGTGGTGTGTACTGACCGACTGAAAAAGTTCCATTGTTACATAATCACAGACTTTTCCTGCTACTTTTATCTCCACGCTTACAGCGTCCAAGTTTGTCGATGCCATAGTTAATATATTTTATGGGTGAATACTATGAGTTAATAAAACACGGTAGTTATAGGTTTCCGGAGACAACCGCCTGAGCTCACTGTCCAAATCAACGACGAATTCGTCCCGGTCTAATCCTTGCATCCCTCCGATAGCCGTAGATACACGTCCAGCGTCCTTATGAAACCTTCGCTTTCTTTTTTACCGGCTGCATACCCCAGCTTTACCTCCACAGAGCGGATGCTGTCGCCATACCTTGCCATGCAGAAATTGCGTATATCCTCTTTCGTGTATATACTGCCGTGTGACAACAGCATGAATCGGTACATATCCATCCGGCGCTTTACGGATGGGGAGGGCTCTCCTCCATGGGCGGAAGTGACAAACCGCAGTGTATCTTTGTCTATATCGGGATTAGCACAGTCATTTAATGGCTCTCCCGCATAGATGTCATTGGCAAATTCGCCATTAGTAAGAGTATAATCCACAGTTAACCGGGTATCCTTGTCATAACGTTGGTCTATGACTACATACGACAACATTTCCTGTCCTCCGACTCCGTCTTTATTTTTATCTCCCAATTGGCTTACCCGTTCTTCTATCTGCTCGATTACCTCTTTCATTCCGTCTTTGTCTGTCGAAGAGAAGGCCATGCTTTCGTCATATAGCAGGTCTGTCAGGCGGTTCAGAAAATCTTTGGCATCCATCGCATTGAAGCGTTCGCAACCGCCCCTTCTGACCGAATAACAGCCGGCCCTACCTTCATCCTGTGTGCCGGAAATTTCCCTAAGCCGGTCTCCGTGGTTATCGGTAATCGAATCCACAAACAGGAAATATTCAAATTCCGTCTTTTCCAAAGGGAGAATGGCCGAGACGGAATCTACCTTTCTGGTAATCTTTGCCGGATATTTGTTTACTACGATAAAAGTGTTCATCTGCACCTTTATCTGTTCCAGTATTTCTTTTGAAAAAGCGGTGGGAAATTCTATATCTATCCAAACAGTATCCGCATCACATTCAGCAATGAAATCACTTGGCAGCAGGAAAGAGATTTCTTCGGGCACTCTGCTACGTGACAAATCTCTGACTTTTAATCCGTGAGCTTTCAATGTCAGGTAATGGGAAGCATATTTGCTGGTTATTTCTTCCGTAATCAACCTGCCAAGATCGTATTTCTCACTGACCGAACGTGTGGGGGCGTACTCGATTCCCCCTTTAATTTCTACAGGAATACCGGCAATCGTGCAATGGCAGTACGGCAGTAATTTCAGATAACTGCTTTTATCTGCTACAAGCGGTATATCTATATATAACGGCAAGTCGTTGAGGGTAGTTACATTGTTGCCTATTTTCATCCCGATACTGATTTTCCGACCCATTACCGGCACATCGGAACGAAAGCGGGCAGTGGCGTCACGTTCTCCTTCGGGAGTGATTGTGCAAAATTCATCCGCCGTCACGAGAAACTTCAGTTCGGCATTGATTATGCGGGTTTCATGCAGCGGAGTAAAGAAGAGATTTTTCATCTTATACTTCTTCACTATCTCCGTGCTTTTATAAGAAAACAGGTCTGTGGGAGATACAGTAGCTTGCGGTGTATATGGTCGGGCAGCAGCAATAGCATGGGCGGGTTTGGCAACCAATGCCGTGTGTGGAGTAAGGGCGGAAGCGACTTTCTCCAACAATCGGCTTTCAATGGCGTGCATATCACCGGACAGCTTGAAAATTTCGCCCGACAAGGCTTCAATCAGCAGTCGGATAAGGGGGTCTATGCCATCTATATTTCGTATGTCATATAGGGTTGCCGCCTGTTTGAACATCCGGGCTTTAATGCTTTCTTTTGTGAATAGATTTGCCATACGTTTTAATTTTATATTTCAACTGCCTGATTATTCGTTTGATAAAGGTCCCATGTATAATTTGTAACCGAAACCGCAGGGAGCACCGGTGGAATTCAATGTGGCGAGTACTGTAATATCTACCCGCTTACGTATCATCCGGTTATCCAGAACTTCTTCCCTGACGACTTCTTGTAGGTTTACCGAGAGAGTGATGTCGGAAATGCGTTTCTCATAAGTGGAAATCGCCTGCATCACGTATCCGGTAAACAGTTCTTTCCATTGTTCGGTAGAAACAATGCGCTCAAAGTCCAACTCCCAAATCCGACAACCGTATTTGGGGTCGAAACGGTGCTCACCCGGACAGGTGGTCAGCAACAGTTCGATGTGCTGATCGATGGATTCCAGTTCGGAACATCTTTCCAGTTGCCGGATATCTCCTTCGAAGAGCTTTTCCAAACGTACCGGTAGTTTATAGTATTTCTGTTTCATCTTCCAAAGAATTTACTTTGTCGTGGTACGGCTATTCTACCGCCCCACATACTGCTATGTCCTGTGTCATACCGGCGCTCGATGCCGAATGAATTTCTTTTGTACAAGTTATGCGACCATAGGTAGGGATTCCTCCGGTCTGCCAGTATCTCCTCCAACTTAGCCAAAAGTAATCTCCTGTCGGAAAGATTGCTTTCCAGAACATAGGTCATATAAGTTCCGGTATAGGGGTGGTATTGTGAAATGAATAATTCACACCCGCCGCCTTGCATCGAGACTTCGCATCTCTCCAACATGGTATCATAACTGATATATACTCCCGTCAGCCCGCAAGCCGGTGCGGGGGAAGCATGGGGAACTGCCGTCCCGATGTATCCGAGCTTCTCGACTTCACCGCCTTGCCAAAGACCCGTTTTGAGTAGTCCTGCCATTTCATGTAGTGAGTATATAGCCATAGTATTATCGTTTTAGTTCAAATTCATCACCTCCCATCCGGACAGACGGAAAAGTCATCACAATGGTCTTTACCGATGTGTCTCCCTGCGATACATTGTGACAATGCACGCAGCTCGCATTACTGAAATTTATCTCGAACAGTGCACCTTCGTCCATAGCATCGCTGTTGAGATAGAATCGGACTGTCCCGTTTTCTTTCCTGTCCGCTCTCATTATCCAGTTTTCTACCTCCGCATTCACCGGCTCTGAAAATACGGCGTATGCTTCCATATATTCTTTCGAGGAATTATCCGGCTCATAGGCAATATCAAACTCGGACAAGATGTGCGACTGCCCGCAAAGCGTTATCTCGCATACCATATCCGGATTGCGTCTATCCGCAAACACTTCTTTTCCTTTAAACAGCCTGTCGAAAAAGCCCATAGTTATTTGTTTTTAAAAAATAAGTCATTGTCCGTTACAATCTCTTTGGCTTCTATCACAATGATAGTCACCACACCTTTTTTAACCCGCGAATCGTAGTTCATACGATAGCTCCTTACCGATGCGCCCGAAAATTGCAGTTTGGCAAAGGTCGTTTCGTGTTCATCCAGTGTAACAATCGCTCCATCTTCTTTACGGAAGGTGTCAAAGAGCCATCCCAGCAGGGTAGCGTCAGCAAATCCATCAATGACGATTCGTATTTCTCCGCCGCATACGCCGGAAGTGATTTCACCTTTACGCCCCACATTACGGCTCAATCCGTAATCAAAGTGTTTCAGCGGATATTTCCCCCGATACACACCGTGAGGAAGGTCGATATTCTCTTTATGTAAGTATAAATAGGTTTGCATCCAACGAATATTTTTATTTATCTGATGGCCATCTGAGTTTTTTTGTTTTCTTTACTATATTTCCTTGCTCATCATATTCTGAGATTTCAAGTGTTATGGTACCATTGTAGTCGGAATTGTAGATATGCTTAACTTTTTTGTTCCCTTTATAATAGATACTGTCGGTTGAGTAGCCTGTACTTCTTATAGTATGATTGACGTTTACTTTCAGTCCGTTTTCTTCATACTCTGTTTTTTTATTGACTAAAGTCATATCATTGTCCAACTCTTCCTTAATTTTCTTTTTTCCATCAATGTATTCCTTCATCACTCTATTAAGTACACCGTTTAAGGTAATCCGAGTGATTAAGGTATCATTAACAGTTTGTTTCAATGAACACTCGATATTTTGTTTGTAATCGGAAGAAGGGACAAGATTAACAGCTTCTTTATAATCTGTATCATTAAATTTATAGGTTTCTTCTCTTTGCCCGGTGTTTAAATCATGATGGATTTTCTTCGTATTATTTCCATTATTATCATAGTAGTAGTATTCCTCATATCTTGAGTCAGAAGAGGGTTCATCTCCTAATATTATAATACTTTTATTATACTTAGGCTTATTCTTATCATAATAGGTAGAAAAAGTATAACTAAATGTGTCTTTATTATTTTCCAATACAAGTTCTTCTATGGTATTTTCAGTGTATCTCATTGTTTTTAGCAATGATTCCGACAAGGGTTCCTCTACAGTATAGCAGGAAGAATCATTATCATAACTATATGTCTTTGTAAAATTATTTACATTCGCCAAGATCTCTTTATCTTTATTGTCTCCAAAATAGAGATAGTCATATTCAGTACCTTGTGCAGTTAGAATCCTGTTGTTTTCATTATAAATATTAATATATTTAATAATATTAATAGAATTATACCCTTCCTGCTGTTTACTATTTTTGCAGCTCAATAAAAGTAATATACTACCTAAAAAAAATAAATTTCTTATATTCATTATTTTAGAATTTAACTCCTAGATTACCTAAATTTTTTTGCATCTCTATATAATGTGAATTCAGTATTTTGTGACATTCATTCATCTTTTCCTCTACAGATTTGTCTCCACTTTCAAATTTTTTTTGTAATTCTCGATATTTTATTAGTGTTTTTTTGTAATCGCTATAATTTATACATGCTAATCTCCATTGCATCAAGTCCGTCTCATACATCCATGTGCCTAAACTTATGACAGTCATATAGGGACTTAATTTTGTTTTTCCGGCTGCAAACAGTAAAATGTCTCCGGCAGCTGACCAATATTCACCATTACCTACCTCATCTATAATAGAAATAAGCGACAATCCATCTCCAATTTTGCCTATATGTTTATTATCCATTAGCATATTCGCTGCATCAAGGGGAGCTCCGATTTGGTCATTTATTTGACTACCTAATGATAGTATCCCATTTCTTGCGTCATTTCCCTTTAGTGCTCCTTTGGATTTTATTATGGGAAGAGGTATTTCACAATAACTTTTAATAGCATCCGCCCGATGAATAAATTTTAGCATCTCCTCCACGATACCATAAAATGCATAATAGGCATCGTAATCCAATTTCAACAGTTCATCTTTTGACAAGACATGGAGCGTATGCAATGTTTTGGTCTCAATGATTGCATCTTTCCTTTGAAAATATGGAAAAGGTATTTGCTGATATTTGGGAATCGCCCATAATTGTTCCGGATTAGTGCGGATAAAATATAGGGTTTCCGTTGTCCAATATACATACCCGATGCCTTCTACCAATCCCGTATAGGTCGTATTACCGGCATTTACCATCGCCTCAAAATCAGACAATTTCTTTATTTCTATTTTCTTACCCATCTTATTGCAGATTATTTAACCCAATGATTGTCAAAGCTAATTCCGTTTATTAACATCTCATCAGGTGATATTACCAGTTGACTTTCTAACCCTCCTTCGTTGGCTATACTTCGATTGAATCGTATGCAATATGCGTTAATAAAATTAATTTTCAAGGGAGGATTTGTTGTCTTTGATTTAAAAATCACAGACCCATTTTGGGAATGGATGTCATTCCCCATCTGTAAATGTTTTCAGGAAGCGTTTGTGACAATGTAATGGACATGATACCACCACGTACTTCATCTTGCGGTTGCCCTTTATGGTCGACAGATTGAGCGAAATTTATATCGAAATGGCTCATTTCATATTCCTGACCATCAAGGATAAACCATGCTGTTAAGTCGCTGTCTACTTGTAGAAAACTAAATAATTCCATACCGTTTGTTTTAATAGTCAAAACTTATTCGTTAATAGTCCAACGATTTTCAAACGTTGTCTCACCTACCTTTATTTTTCGTGCTTGGAGAATAATTTTAGTATGTATATAGGCTTTTCCTTTTTGCGTATATTCAATATTCAATCCTGTACAGGCTGCCTGCTCAAATAAAATTTTTCAAAGGTTCATCACTGTCATCGCATATTACAATTGCCCGTCTTCATATTTTTAGGGTTCAGTATCCAGCGGAGCATATCATCTTGCGGTAAACCGGCATAGGTCAGGTACAAGGTTCCACCTCGTACATCAGTTTGCGGTTTGCCATCCGTGTTCGTTCCTGATTAAAACTGAAATGGCAATTTTCAAGTTCATAACTGTCTTTGTACAATCGAAATACTGGAATCGCCCAAAGCACCTATCCTCAAAACTTTTATGTCCAAACATAGTATCTTCATTTTATCATTTCACATTCCAATCAATATCTCCATTATCCGCCACATCGACAACAACCGTATTACCTGCCGCCAATGTCCCTGCAACAATCATCTTTGAGATAGGACGGCGGATATAGTTACGTATCGTACCTGCCACTTGCCGAGCTCCGTATTTTGGAGTGAAGCCACGGGTAGCGAGCAGGTTCTTTGCCTTCTCCGTAATCTCAATGTCAATATGTTGCTTCTCAAGCAATGCTATAACTCCCTTTAACTGTATCTCAAAGATACGAACCAGCATTGTTTCGTTAATAGGAGAGAAAGGCACGATTTCCGACAAACGGGCAAGAAACTCCGGACGGAAATAACTGCCCATGACTTCCATCAGGTCAGTGGTAGAAGGATTCTTGCCCTCATTAATCTGTTTGCTAAGCCATTCGCTACCTACATTGGATGTAAACAGTACGATAGAATTGGAAAAATCACCCTCTTTGCCCAAACGGTCGTGTAGCTTGCCTTCGTCCATGATTTGCAGGAAGATGTCATAAACGGAAGAATGGGCTTTCTCTATCTCATCGAAAAGCACCACCGCATAAGGCTGACGACGTATCCGGTTCACGAGTACGCCACCTTCTTCGTAGCCCACGTATCCCGGAGGCGCTCCCAATAGCAGGGCTGCCGAATGTTCTTCCTTAAACTCTGACATATCAAAACGAATCATCGCCTTTTCGTCATTGAAAAGTGCTTCTGCCAATGCTTTTGCCAATTCAGTCTTACCGGTTCCGGTAGGTCCCAGCAGGAAGAATGAGCCAATCGGTTGTCCCGGTTTGTTCATTCCACTTCGTGATTCGACAATGGCATCTGTCAATACCTTCAGCGCATTATCCTGTCCCACCACTCTACGACGCAGAATATCTTCCATGTTGAGTAACTTTTCTTTCTCGCCCGACTCTATCTTGCCGATAGGGATACCTGTAGAAGAAGAAATAACGGCTGCCACTTCATGGGAAGTGATTTTCCCGATTTTCTCTTTGGTCAATTCACGCAATCGGTCAAGTACACCTAAAATATAATCCATCCATTCACCGTAGTCTGATGACTCCGGTTCATTCTGTCCATCGGAGAGCATTCCCAGAAGGATAGGGCTTAACCGGTTCTTCATGGTGAAGTTGACTAACCGCAACTTCTCCGTGCGCTCCGCTTCGGCTGGTCTTCCGCTTCAATCGCGCGAGCTGTCCGCCAGTCCCTTTATATCTTTTCCCCGCTCTGGTTAATCATCTTAACCGCAGAGAGGGTACGGTCTATCAAATCAATAGCGGATCCGGCAAACGGCGTTCCTTGACATAACGCTTGGCGAGTGCCACGCATTCCGGCAACGAATCTACATCTACCCCACACCGTGGTAGCTTTCATATCTTTCCAAAGCTGCCTGTATCATATTTACGGTGGATGCAAGGTCAGGTTCCGATACTTGCAATACTTCAAAACGCCGGTTAAGGGCATGGTCCGGTTCAATCAGTTTACGGTATTCGTCCACCGTAGTGACCCGATTACCGTTATATTTCCTTTGGCAAGCTCCGGCTTCAGGATGCTTGCCGCTCCGCTGTTGCCCGACTTGGGGTCGATCAGCGTATGTATTTCATCAATGAAGAGAATCGCATTGCCGTGAGCCGACAATTCTTTGATGATTCCTTTCAGCCGTTCTTCTATCTCCCCTTTGTAGGTAGCACCCGCAATCAGTGTTCCTGTGTCAAGCTCATAGATAGTCATGTCCTTTAGATATTGGGGAACTGTACCCTCAATGATGCTGCATGCCAAACCATCTACCAGAGCAGTCTTACCCACACCGGCATCGCCGATGATGAGCACGTTGGGCTTACCCATCCGCCCCAGAATTTCCATCATCATGCGTGTCTCACGGTCACGGCACACGATAGGATATACTTTCTTGTCTGCCGCAAGAGCAGTCTTATCTGTACAGTACTTATCTAAATTGCCCGCCCCGGCTGTCCATAGGGGGGCTTCACTCCCCGGAAGGTCAGTCTGCGTACTTACGGATTTTTTCATATTACCCATTCCGCTCGTGAAGAGGTCATGTATCTCACGCTCCCGAATAGGGAACGAGCGCAACTCGTCCGTACTGAAACCTGCTTCGGGTGTAGCAATGGCTGCCAGCAGGCAAAGTGGATTGATTTCCAGCAGTCCCCACTTGATTCGTACATTATCGGCTTGCTCAAACAGTTCGTTAACTTTCGGATCGGGCATTATCTCGCCTGCGCCGGCAGCCTTGGGGTACTCCTCTATTCTTACCTCCGCCCATTCACGCAAGTAATCGGCGTCCTTACCCAACGATTCGACAAACGAACGCAGACCTACCTCTTTGTGCATCAAGGCAAACAAAAGGTGTGCCGGAGCATAGCTGGCATTGCCATACTCACGGGCGACACCTTTTGATATTCGGATTACGCTCTGAACTGTTTCATTGATGTTCAAAAAATCCATATTTTATTCTTATTACGCCTGTTCGTAATTTGTATTCCAGTTTGTACCATCATCACCTTTCGTGCCGTCCAACTTGATAACAAAGCTCTTGGCAGGGAAGAACGGAGTCATGTGAATATCCAGATAAATACGGTCCTTCTGCTTTTGGTCTTGCTCGAAACGGATTATCTTGAATTTTTCGATAAGGCGGTCGGCTCCCTGTACACTATCAAGATACTGTACAATCTGCCCTCTCAGGTCACGTTCGGTTTTAGAACTCCAGTTCTCGAACGAACGGCGGTTCAGGAAATCAAACAATACCTTGGTAATATAGTCGAATACACGTACCACAGAATAAGTTTGCAATCCCAGATTGTCACCGTTGAACAATGTCTTTGCGGAGAACGCCATCACTTTACCATATTCATTAACCATCGGAATTAAACCCATTTTCTCCAGTTGTGAGATTTCGCTTTTCTTCAACGGGAATACCACCGCATCTATTTCATTAATGCCGCCATACTTCTTACCGGCAGTTACCTGAGACATCAGAGTGGTGTAAACTTTACCCATCAAAGCAATAGACGGAGAAACATGGAGGTCTTCCTCTTCACCGATTTCCCGGTATCCGGCACGTCCCACCAGCCAGTTGCAGGTCATGCAGGTATTGTTTTGAAGGCCTCCCCACTTGCCATATTGGAGGAAGAGAACAGTTCCACCACATCTTCCGGCTTATCAAGGTCGGCAAAGTCCGTATAGAGCATCACTTTATTCTCATAAGCGATTTTCGCCCATTTTTCAAGCACCTTATTCGAACCAAGATAGCCCGGAATGGCTAACAGTGAGTAATTTTGACGTAAATCCAACTTGTCATAGTTCTGTTTCAGTTCGCGGGCAACGAAATCAATGAAGCGGGGATTGTCGAGGTCGGTCAGTTGTTCTTTGGAAGCATTGACTATCGTCACGTTGTTCACTTTGTCCGCTTCCGTATTCTTATAGAACAACATCACTCCACGGTATGCCTGTTCCATATCCCTCACACTCTGCACTGCCACCAATTGGCTTTTGGCAAGATGCGATGCGGCAGCTTCCGATTTAGCTTTAGAAGTGGCAATCATTTCCGTCACTGCCGATGATGAGTTCAGCAGGTCGATCCACATATCTATCTTATTCTTCAGCACTTCCCGTTCTTCTTGCTTCTGTTCATCGGTTAAGAATATCTTTTTGCGTGCCTTACGCTCGGGGTTCAGGTTCTGAACACCATCTACTGTTGATTCCAGAAAATTGAAACCGCCGAATCTGGACAACACATCCAGTGCCGAAGCCAGAGAGGATTCCCCGTTTTTCTCTTTATAGGAAACTTGAACGGTTTCTTGCGCCTGAACTTCAGACTTATTTTTATTATCTTCCATAGTTCTTATTGTCTTTTATTCGGTCTTTAATTCGTTACTCAATGCCTCCAGTGCGCTGATAAACGCCTTTTTGGATTCCGGATTCTCCAACACCCGTTGTAGAACTTTATTAGAACGCAATTGTGTCACCATCCCCTCGTAGAATGTTTTCTCCGTATCCAACTTATGGAGGAATGGACTATTCTGTGTCATATTCTTCACACTGAAGTCCGCCACTGAGCTAAATCTAAAGTTTTCTTTTACCGGTTGCCCTTCTTCATTTTCAAATTCAACATCAATGTTGGGCAAGAAGTGCGCAAACACCTCTTCGATAGTGCTTAAGCCTTTGACCGCTTCAGGAGTTACAGGTTCGTCAGCAGTTAACTGTTCAACTATGAGGGAGCGATTCTCCGGAATGTTTGCGATGGCTTCGGAAGTATCAACTTTCACTTCATTACCACCAATTCCATATTCAAGTATTGCCATTTGTCTTTTTTTTTTAAGCTACAGAAGCCATCCACATATTAAAACAGCAGATGGCTTCTGTTACCTACATGATTACTAAATGATTACTTCGGCCAATTCTGTTCAAATTGTGCGCCACCAATCTTGATTACCTGAGCCGATACGACAAAAGTGATAGTCATCGGCTGCGAGCCGACAATGTCGATGTTTTCGGTAAATTCGGTAATGTATCCGTTTTCCCAGGTAAGTTCCTTCATCTTGGCTTCTTCATCTCCTTTTGAAGACGATGCTGCCGAATGAGGTTTAAACTGATTGGTCATGTTCTCCAGAATGGAAGTATCATCAGTCGATTCCACATGCAGACGAATTTGTCCACCATAAATGTTTGAAGATGGGCGTCCTTTGGAATCCACATCTCGCTTGAGACTGTACGTGCAATCCAGCACGTCAAACTCTTTTCCTGCAAAGCTTAAGGTTGCTCTAAATGCCATGTTTTAGGAGTTTAAATGTTAATAATTTGTTTAATACAGACTACAAGAAAACTACGATTTCATTTCATTATAAAAGTGCATGGCTTCTATATAGTCCTCAGCATGCAAATATAGAACAAAATAATATACGAAAATGGTTTGCTTAAAAATAAAATATATTTTTGATAATTATATATTCGTAAACAAATAATGGGATCTATTATTGAGAGAATTTATAATTAAAGAAGTGTAACTGATTGATAAAAAGACGTATATATACCTATTTAGAATCTTATTGAAAACGTGAAGGCGATTATTGAGATTGCATTATATGAAAAGAATAATGGCAATACCTTCGTCTTTACGTATGGATATTGCCATTAAATATATTGCTGAATTAGGAAGGCTGTAGAACTTCAGGATTTCCTTAAACATCTGTCCATATAGTCTCCTGTGACTATTCCGAAAGCAATGTTTTCAGGTCATTCTTATTGATGCCCATATACTTGCATATTTTGGATTCACTTATGCCATCTGATATCATTTGCCGGATTGCCTTTTTATCCCTGTCATACATCTCCAACCTATCAAAAATAATGTCAGTTAAAAAGTCGATTCCTTCTGAAAAAGCATTTTCTCCTTCTTTAGTCTTATAGTCTATCGTGCAGATTTTAGCACACTCTTTATGTAATATCAAATAATAAATTCCCCCTATTAGGATTGACGCAATACTTTTAATATTGATTTTCGCCGGTGCAAAGAGATTTTCGTAAAATGTTATTAAGTTTAAGTTCATAACATCCCGTGTTTCCGCAGATCTCTTTGTAGTACTATTAATAGTTGTCATTTCGTAAAGCAGCAACTTTTGCATCACACTGTTCTCTGACAGATTCCTGAACAATGTCTTGAACGTTTCTGCAAAAATTTTTAGGTCCTAATGTATTAAGTGTGGAAATATCAATGGTATTATTGATCCAGAAGTCGTATTGCTTGGCCAGTCTGTCATAAAGATTATCCATCGAACCATATCTTCTGTAAAACACATTAGCTTCTAAGTCAGCAGCTTTCATTAATGCACTCAAATTAACATTTCCAAAACCAAACTCACCTACAAGCTTTTCAAATTCAGATATTACCTCCTTATCCAACTGCTCATTGGTTCTCCTTATTCGAATTTTTTTATCTCCCTGTCCCATCATTATTATATAGTACTTATTAAATAATAAAAATTTAATCACCAGAAGTCCGAGGTATTTTCGTTTTTCCCTCCAATAAAATTTCATTCCTAAAGAATCAGTTGGAGTTGTTCAAAGAAGGCTTATGCTTGTTTATCCAACAGTTTGATTCTCCCTTCGCATGTTTGTTTGTATAAACAATGAGATATGTTGCAAATATAGGTATTTTACGCCTTACAAGCAACAAATAAGTAATTCAAGTATAATATGTGGCTGTTTTACTAATTCAATTATAGACGATTTAATTTGCTTAGTTTATTTTTGTCATTATCTTTGCAAACAAATTTATAACGTATAAATACTAAAATGAAAGAGAACATATCTAGGTTCAAAATTGACTATTCGGTATGTAAGAATAGCCCCGGTGGCAGTATTTTGGAAAAAGTCTCAATTTCCAAAAGAACTCCAACTACACGAAGAGAACTCGCTACACATCTACGTCAAATCCCCAATGGTTTCCGGTTGCGGTAGGGAAGTCGAGGTTGTTGATAGAAAAACTAATGAAGTAAAGAAAATGCTGATGTTCGGTTCCAATAGTTATTTGATGCTACCGGCATACCATCAGTAGTGGAAAAGGCGGTTCGTGTAATAACTGACTATGGAGTAGGAAGTGGCGGGTTCCACTATTGAGCGGAACGACAATATTCCAAAATGAATTGGAAAAAGAGATAGCCAAGCTGACCGGTTTTGATGACACTATATTATTCTCTTCTGGCTTCACTGCCAATATAGGTGTGATAGTAGGATTGATACGCCCTAACAACTTGCTGGTATATGACAGGCTCAACCACGCCAGTTTAATTGACGGGGCTCTAATGTCCGGTGCCAAAATGGTAAGATACAAGCATAATGATCCTAAAGCACTTGAAAAAATATTAAAAGAAAATGCCGGGCAATACAAGGATGGTATGATGGTGGTGACTGACGGAGTATTTAGTATGGATGGGGATATTGCCGATATTCCGGCTATCTTAGAGATTACGAAGAAATATAATGCATTGCTTTTAATAGACGATGCCCATGCGACGGGAGTGATTGGAGGAGACGGAGCCGGAACGCTAAGCTATTATGATATAAAAGAGCGCGAAAATATAATCGTTACAGGAACGCTCAGTAAAGCAATAGGATCGATAGGAGGTTTTATAACTGCCAAACAAAACATTATTGATTACCTGAGGGTTTATGCCCGTAGCAACATGTATTCTACCTCTTTACCCCAGAGTATTTGTGCAGCATCCCTTGAAGTAATCAAAGAGATGCGTAATACGGACATTCAGAATGCACTGAAGCGGAATGCCGAATATGTAAGAAATGGATTGAAAGCATTGGGCTTCAATACATTAAATTCGATGACTCCTATTATACCTGTGATTGTGGGAGATGAATACATATTGACTCAGATAACAAAGGAACTTTATGACAGGGATATATTTACCAATGCCATATTTCCTCCGGTTGTACCTCCTAATATGTGCCGAATTAGAATTGGCGTGATGTCGTCACATACGTTTGAAGACTGTGACAGGTTGATAAACGCCTTCCATGAAATAGGCAAAAAATACGGACTTATCTGATAAAACGGCATATTGTCATACAAATAATAGGAGAGTATCCGAAATGTTTCGGATACCCTCCTGGACTTTAATTCCACAAAATTGCCTTGACAATATTTTGAGTAAGTACATAGATCTATTACTTAAATCTCGTGAAAGTTTACCATGGTAAACTTTCACGATGGTAAAAAGTAGTATGGTGAAAATCCTAGAAAAAATAGGTAGTTTTAATGCCGTAAAACTTTCAATTTAATGCTTTCAATTTGCTAAAATAGGGTTGTCGCAACCAAATATCTCCATCTCCCACAGCAACAAATCGTTGTTTAGCGCGTGTTAAAGCCACATTTAATAAGTTAGGTTTGGATGAAGCCCAGGAAGCAGCCCTTTGACTTCTCATCCAACCCCAGACATAAAATTACACCTGCTGCCTGCTTACCTTGAAACGTATGGACTGTTCCGATATGGGCATCCAACCACTTTTTTAGTTCGTTGTCTTCTATTGATTTATAGGTAGCCAGTGCTTGCTTAATAGGCTGACGCAATTCTTTTTTCAAGATAGGTGGTATTTCTGAAAATGGAGAGATCACGAACAAATCGGGCAAGTCCTGTAAGTGGTGTATCTCATCAATAATCATTTGTCTGATTAAGATACCTTGCTCTGGTACGTAATGTCGTCCGCTCACTTTCCCCTCTACTTGCAAAAATCCATTCCGCATAAATAGTTGAGAACTTTCAGCCAAAGTGGAGTTATACATCATGCCATTATACGCGATCTCATTTGCTATGGAAAACATCGGGTCAACACAACGACGATGCACCCGTAGCGGAGATCCGGTCCAAGTATCATTTGTTATCCAACCATACGGATTGGCACGATCGGCCATAGACTGAACGGAAAGAGAAGTCTGTATCTGTGTTTTATCCAATCCGAAATGATGACTGATATTATTGACAATCTGCTCAGGAATCGTAACTACGGGCTCTATTTGAAAAGGATCTCCTACGATAACAGCCCGTTTGGAACGCCAGATAGCTCCTGCCGCCGCTTGTGGAACTGCCTGCCCTGCCTCGTCTACAAATAGCCAGGGGATTGTTCCTGTTTTCATTTGGCTAAACATGCGTTGAATAGACGCAAATGTAGAAGAAACGACAGGGACTATCAGCCAAAATGTATTCCACATTGCCTGTATTTCTCTTTCCGTAAGGTCTCCTCCCGTTTTAAGAAAATTAAAGAAACCATCCAGTGTTGTTTTTATGCGGCTCGATGTGGCATTGGCTCGTAGTATAAACAACTCGTTTACTTTCATTGCTTCAATGAACAATTCAGATTGTAATTGTTTAAGTCTCTTCGAATACCAAGGAGAGATTTCCTGTACCTCCTTTGATTCAATCTGTTTCCAAAATGAAGCATCGGCATAGGCTCCTTTCAATTCCTGACGGGCGGCTTCGGTCAATTCCGACAATCGAGCATAGTCGCTATTTATCCTGTCGTAGTCCTTTTGGCTTTGTTCTTGTATTTTTCTTTGTTTTTCTACACGTAAGTCAAGTGCTTGCAACGAGGTTTTCTGCTTGGTTATTTCTTCGGATAATTGATTATATTTCGTGAGAGTAGCAGTTAAGGCCTTTTTATATTGAGTTCGTACCGTTTTATTAAACCAATAGATAAAGAAGCCGGGGCGGGTAGATTGTAACAGTTTCAATTCCGTCATAGCATCTTCTTTTTGTTGTTTACCTCTTTTTATCTCAGTAGACAATAAATTTTTTTCCTCAAGCAGTCCCTCTAGTTCCTTGTCGACATGAGATAAATGGTTTTCAGCATCCTCAAGCTGGATACGAAGTTTTTCTATGCTTTCCGCATCTTTCATAAAACCGGTTAGACGAGATTTCTCAATCTCCACCTCTCCAAGTTTATTTTTAAAAGATACGACAATATTCAACCATTCTTCTTCTGTTGGTTTATAGTCCTTCAGTTGCTGTTTTAAAGTATAACTTTCCTCCTCCGAGTCCCCATCCCAAATGCTGTATATCAATTTTCGTTGATTTTCTTTATTGCCCATCACAGCGGCAATTAGTCCCCAACTTTCTTCGCCCACGCATTCCTCACTCACTTGCCGAAAATAGCCAACCTGATCCGAATAGCCTCTTGCCTCTTTTTTTAAAGGGAGTTCTTTCGAAATATTTTCAACAGCACCGTTATTGGAGGAAGCGACAACTATACCTCCGTCACAAATTGATGAATCCGGTTCATAAATGAATGGCGTGTACTTCTCACTCACTTGCACTTCACCTATTTTACGGAACGCTTTTGCCGGTTCAGTAAAGTTAACCATCTTTTTGGCACGTTTCACCAGAATAGCTGCGATGATATCTCTTAATAAAGTAGTCTTTCCTGTTCCAGGAGGTCCATTTACCGAGAATATGCCCTCCTGCTTTTCCCCTGATAATTCTTTACTGACTGTATTCACGGCAAATTGCTGCATCAAACTCGCCGTATGGGGAGATGGCCAGCAACCATCCGGATAATTCTCCGGGACTAAACATTCTTTCAAGATCTCTGGTTGAAGTGACAAATCGAAATGAACAAAGTCTTTATTCAAACAGGCACTCAAATAATTACGGAAAGCGGTATTGTAACTTCCTTTTACGGATGAAGTAATTATTCGCTCCAAATCGTCGATGTAGAAACTGTTTAATAGGTCTGCATTCGCTTCTTCCTTATCTGAAGTATTGTTTTTTTTGTATACTTCTTCTATTCGAACATATATTTTAGTTTCCGGCGAAGTGCTCCACTTTAAGTCTTGTATGATTAGAGCTTGTATCTGTTGAAGATTTTCTAACGTTTGGGCCTCCGACAAATAACTTGAGTAATCTTCCGCAAGTTCCTTCCTATTCTCGCCCAATCGCTCTAACAGGTTCTTTTTCAATTTATCAAAATCTTCCGACCAAGAATTGGTGTTCACTTTGCCCGCCTCCAACTGTCTTAAGGCCCACGGCATAGTAGAAAATCCGAATGTGTTTTGTATATATACTCCCAGATTATCCAATTTAAGAGAAGCATAGCATACTTTGGCATCCGTTACGTTCGGATTATTACGTTCATCTTTGAAGAAATCTTTCACAAAATCCGAAACAGATATCTGGGAAAACACCCCTAAATAGATAGTATACTGAATTGTCTTTTTCGGATCTTTAGCTTCTAATGGACGCATCCAAGGAAGTTCTTTCAGTGGTTTAAGACTTTTATCTTTGGGTAGAATAGCTGGAGAAAAATGTTCTAATTTGTGCCAGCAAGAGAGTATCTGCATGTAATTCATCTTATTTCTTTTTATCGTGCAAATAATTTTATTTAATCAAGTCAATGGTCCGACCTCCTATTCCTATATTTTCATCTGGTAATTCTTTGACCGTACATAAAAAGAATTCCATAGGGATTTGCATGATTTCCGAGCTACTTCTGTCACTTTTCGGATTAATTCACTTTTTGTTCACGGGTGAGTGAACCCCTTCAATAGTAATATATGGCATTGTATTATCTTATATTAGCGTTTCATTTATCTCAGATATAACTTGTTATAAAGTTGCCATACCTTCGATAGGGCAAAAATAACTGTTGGTTCAAACATAAACAAGTTATATTAAACCTATTTTCTTGTCACCTTGCTATTCAGCATGAATTGGCTGGTAATAAGAATGCAATGAATCAAGGAATCATATTGCTATTGAATATACTATCATTTCGCATTGATAATGTGCAAATTTTCTCACTAATAGTTTATATGATTTTCAAATTGATGATGATTGTTTCCCGGTTCGTGAGGGTTCGGTTGTATGTGTCTCTCCTGCTCCATCGAGGGGCATGAGGAATTCTTCCGATGAGCCAATGATTTACATGGTTGTCCAATCCAAAGAAAACTCTGTGGGTAATTATTCTACAGAAGATGGTACAAGGACATTCTATACAGAATTACTTCATTGGATAAAAGAAGTACTTAGTGAGAATCCTGATTTGATGAAGTCGCTTTTGTATAATGATTTAGCCGAAGAAAAAGCAAAGAGTTTGGTTGGATTAGATGTTACTAACGATTGGAGTCAAGAGTCTATTGAAATATTATTCAAACTGGTTTTAATGTATGCCAATAGAGAACCATATTATTAACCTATTCTTCTATCCGAGGATCGGAATTTTGTCTTTCAGGCAAGACTGAAACATAAAAAAAGTCCTACAATATTAACGTATTGTAGGACTTTTCTCCTTTTTTTCGCCGTTTTGGCTTTGTTCTTATGTGATCCGCCTGGGTCTTTAACCCACTCGGTTCACAGTCCTAAATATCAATATTTTATCTATCCTTACCCTTTTAAGGGGGTACGATTTGAATACTAACTTTTTTATAGGTTTCTGTCTGCTTTTGGCAGATGTCTGTCTGCCATTATCTTGGATTCAAAAGTACGCATTCGTTTTGAATTATGCAAGTGTTTGATTATTAATATTTCAACTTAGGTGCAAGCATATATTATATATGCTTGCACCTTGCACCTAAAAATGACTTGTCCCAAAATGACCTTGCTTCGATTTGCCAACAGAGTTCGCAAATTTATTTTTGTTAATCTATTGCCTTTAATATGGTTTGTATGGGAATAAAATAGTATTTTCGGGATTGGAAAATATAAAAGACTGCTGTAAAATGAAAATTACCCGTGATGAATTACTGATAGCCGCGTTCAAGCTGTTTATGTCCGTGAACTATGAAAAAGCCAGTTTTGCGGAACTTGGAAAGATGCTTGGAATGTCGAAAGCCGGAATATTCAAATACTACAAGAACAAACAGGAACTATTTATTGCCGTAGTGGATAAATTTTGGTTCAGCACGCAAAATCCACGAAACAAATTCACTGAAACAAACGGTACATTTGCCGAATTTATAGACGAATATGTGCGTGGCGTACAACGGACAATGGATATGCTGGGCGACCTGATAGGTGCAGAGCGGGAAAAGGTGGCACAAGGAAAGTTCACATATCACGCCCAATATTTTCATTTTCTGTTTCAACTGCTCCAATACGATCCTGATGCAAAAGAAAAACTCCGTAATCTTGTAGATGGTGATTATGCTTACTGGCGTGCTGCTATACAACGTGCCATAGCTACCGGAGAACTAAGAGAGGATGTGGATGTAGAGGATGCGGTAGTCATGTTCCGACAGGTTTACATGGGACTTTCGTTTGAAATGGCATTTATGGGCGGATTGAACACCCAGCGGCTTGCCAAACATCTACATGCCGTTTACTCCTTATTAAAGCGTTAAACAGTCCACCATTTAACGCTGATTACTTGCTGACCTGATTGTCCGTGCAAAAAAAAGATAAAAAAGGAAACGTTCGTTTACTTTGTTTGGAATAGTTTTATAACTTTGGCAATATCATTTAATTAATGAGAGTTGTAATGTTATAAAACAAGCCCTACATGGATGCAAGCAAACAACGGGGAAGTATCGTACTGACAAAACAAAATATAGACGGTCAGGATTATATACGGATAGAATATACCGATAATCAGACTATTGCCTTGCTACTTTCGCAAGACAAAGGAATTAAAACAATCGGGAATGGAAGTGCATACATACAAGCATCCACTTTCCAGCTTCCGGAGTTCTACACCCGTTACTCTCCCTACGCTTATATTGATTACAGCCGGGTATATGTTCGTCATCCTAAACCCCAACGTGAATACGTGCTGCCGAAAGGCTATTTGGAATTACTGGAACAGAAGCGTTACAGTCCCTCGACAATCAAGACTTACAGGATTTATTTCAGTGATTTCATGGAGTATCACAAAGGGCGTAACATCGACTACCTGAAAGTGGCGGACATCAATCACTATATACTTTATTTGGTAAATGAGAAAAAAATCTCCGTGTCACAACAGAATATGCGCATTAACGCTATCAAGTTCTACTACGAGAGAGTGAAAGGTGGGAAGTGTCAATATTACGGCGGAATCACAGGTGCCAAAGAGTACAAGACACTGCCCGAAGTGCTTAGCCGTAATGAGATAAGTCGTATCCTCTCCTGTTTGCCTAACTTGAAACATCATTGCATGATTTCGTTGATATATTCTGTCGGACTAAGAAGAAGCGAACTACTGAACCTTATCCCGAAAGACATCATCAGCGAACGGATGTTAGTACGCATAATGGGTAAAAGGAAAAAGTGCCGTTATTCGTTGTTATCAGAAAAAGTATTGAATGAGCTACGAACATATTACAAAGAGTACCGTCCGAAGAAATGGCTGTTTGAGGGGGATAGTCCCGGTGAGCAATATTCGGCGAGCGCATTGGTTAAAGTACTGAAAAGAGGCTGCCGAACGTGCAGGTATCAAACATCGGGTACATGTACACATGCTCCGTCACTCTTTCGCTACCCATTTGTTGGAACAAGGTACTGATCTAAGAACCATACAGGAGTTGCTGGGGCACAATGACATTAAGACAACAAGTATATATCTTCATGTAACGAGTGTCCATAAATCAAGCATACCCAATCCACTTGATACACTGGATGATTCGTGAGGTGTGGATATTAGAGATTAGGAACTACACCATAAGGTGTGGTTATTGAATACATTATAAACAATGTTTGGAAATAGCTTAATTCGTTTTTTTGTAAATAGAGTTCATCATGCTAATAGAACAGTTTTCATATTTCACTTTTAGTTGTTTTCAATGTCCGTTAGAGGATATTGTAAAAACTTTAAGTGCAAATTTCTTAGAAAACGGTAAACGAAAGTTATCGTTAAAACCATTCATGTTTGATTTGTATAATAACAGTCCCTTAAAAGGTGGAGCGCATTTTGAAAAAGCATATTTCTTTGTACCTGCGATAAATAGAAATATTAGCGTCATGTATTCCAACTATTCGGATGGTTGGAATACTTTGGCTCGTTGGCTATCTTCAAAAATACAATGTGATTGTTACAATTTTCAAATCACTAATATAGATAGTTCTGATAGCATGAACTCTTTTAATTTCATACAAAATGGAGCAGATGTTAGAACTGTGTATGCTATGAAAGATTCCAAATGGTTTTTTTATGAAAATGGTATTATCCAATGGTTTGAAGATGAAAGCTATTATAAACGTAAGCTTATCAAAAATAGATTGAATAAAGATATTCTATTATCGTATTGTGTAAAGTTGGGATTTGCGATAACAGAAGCTAATTTTTGGAAAAGTGAGGATGCTGTTTTACTTGAACGAATACAATAAGCTATTTCTAAAATGAAAATTGAGTTTATAACAAGGTCGAGATAACAGCTAAACGCTGTCCCTCACCAAACCATTATTGCTAACTTAATTAAGGAAGTATGGAATTTACATTAAATATAGTATATGGTGGAGAACTTAATGCATCTAAAGCCTTAAGTCCCTTTGTGCGCAATATGAGGAAAATTATAAAAGATACATTTACTTCATTTGAAAATGAAGCTGTTACCATGTTTAAGGTAACATTGTTTTTTGATGGTGATATTTCATCCTATTATAACGGAACAGGAATATATCAACCAAGATATTACAATGTTAAAAAAGAATATGTGGTTAGTTTTTGCATTGACAGGACACAATGGACTGGGAATAAGGAAAAAGATTTAAACTATTTCATTTTTACAATAACAAGTTTGATGATTAAAATGGAGATTTGATTTTGAATAAATTGGCTAAATATAAGTACGCATTTGATATTAATTCATACAAGCATTGTGTTGATATTTGCAGCAAAAGATGAATGATATAGTGAATGAAATATAGCAATAACAAGCACCTGTTCCGCCTAACGAAGCTGCAACCATTATCGGTAATAATAAAAGTATGGTAGATGATCAATTAGAGATAGAAGTGGATAAAATCTGTGAGTATCAAAGGAAACATGATACTCTGGCTTTTACAAAAGAATGCAACTTTTGTTCAGAGTGTCTATTGCTTATCAACAGAGAATATCTAAAATGTGATGAAATAGAGATTATAAATCAAATTAGACAAATATGGGCGTCTAATAACTATGATATTGAGGTTATAAGAAAGTTTCATTTACAATTTTAGAAAAGACAGCAGTTATGACAATAAAGGAAATGAACACAAAAAGACATGCGGCTTTAGGGGCAATACAATCTGTAGCAACACCCTTTGAAGCTTGGGAAATAGAATGTTACAGAGCAGACATGTTGGATTTCTTTATTGGAGATATGTATAAGGTTGAAGTAGATATAAAAGTGTTGTATCTAAAAATCAAAGAGACTACTTTAGTGGTATTCTTATAAATTGTAATTCACCGATAACAACGCAGGATAACGCTTAACATCATTCCCTGCTGAGCCATTATCCGCAAATATAAAATAATAGAAAAAGAAAAGTAATATGGAAGCAACAGAAGGAAGAGAGATTTTGAAATATGAGTATGTTCAAATTTACACAAATGGTTATGGTAACATAGTCTTGCTTTTGAAGACGAAAAGAGAAGCCTTTGGCAGTAGGTCAAAATGTATGAGATAAACAGAGCATACATGAATGGCTATAATTGGGACGCTTTCTTGAATTACTATCTTGCTGAAAATGCGCCTGATATTTTGCAAAGTATTGATAGTGATCCCGAAGCTGGTACATATCCGCTTACTTTGCAGAAAATGAAGAGAATGAGGAAAAAGCAAAACGCTTTGCGAATATTATTATCTCCTTAATTGAAAATGAAGAGGAAATATATAAAATCCTCCAAGAAAAAGGAGATAAAATAGAATGGGACTAACTATTTGTATAAATAGGAATTATGCGGATAACAAGTGAATGAGCTGCCCTAACGGTCAGCTATTCACAACCCATTATCAATAAAAGTTGAGTATGCGAATACATGATTCTGAAACAAATAAATGCAAGAAAAGCTAATGCTCGAACCCAAAGAGTTTGAGCAAGGTATAGAATATGCCCTTGCAAATGATTGTGACGGTTTACAGATTGACACATGGAATATTGATGATAATTCGGTAATGGATTTCAAACTTTTGAGAAAGTCGCAAACCAAATTGTATGCTTATCTATTACGAATATTAATACTACGAATGTAGCCAACTTTGAATATATCTACTCCCTTAAAAGATTAGAAACATTCTATTGTCAACAAGTGAATTTACATATAGATTTCACTCGTTTTCATCACTCCGAAATATTGGGATTTTTTATAATAAAAACTTCCTAAATTTGGATAAGTTGGAACAATTAGAAAGTGCGGTTATTAGTAAATTGGCTAAAAAGGATATGTCATTGTTTTCTAACTGGAAATCTATAAAAACATTACATATCTATCAATCACAAATAGTATGTTTGAAAGGCATAGAAGATTTAATTCAAATAGATACATTAGTTTTGCACACAACAGAAAACTAATTGACATTAGTAGTATCAACCATTTAGATTATATCGGAGAGGTTTCATTTGAGAAGAATAGTAAGCTACGTGATTATTCCGTGTTGGCAGACAATCAGAATATTCACAATCTTTTTATTTCAGATTTGGACGATTTGAAATTTATCCAAAGCATGAAATCCTTGTTATCATTCAGATTTTGGAATTGTAAAACGGCGACTTATCTCCTTTGTTGGGAAATCCCATATTAAAGGATGTGTACTTCACACCTAACAAGAAACATTATTCGCATACATTAGAACAGATTAAAATATTGATAACGCTTACAGCGTTCCCCGCTGATCCATTATAAACAATAAAACGAAGTTGTATGGGAGATATTGATATTCTTAATAAATTTGATAATGACAAGTTGATAGACGTAGTGAAAAATTATAAACGTTATGGCTATGATGACGAACTTCGTGATTATGCTATCAACTTATTGGGAGAGCGCGGATGGAGCAGAGATGATTTGCAACAATTTGGTTATTTAACAAACTATGATTATGATGAAGCTGAAAAACAGTATAAAGCATACAATAGAAATTCATTGATAGGTATTTGTACTCTTGTATTCAGTGGGGGAATTTTAGTTGTCGTTTATTTAATCTTTCTAATATTGGCTTATCGGAATGTTGCAAAATTCTATAAGGCATTAGAGCGTAATGAAGATGAAACCGCATTATTCAATGCTTTGGGTGTACTGGCTTATTTTCATCTAAAAGGTAGAATGAAAGAAGAATTGAAAGGAATAAGATAAGTTTATAATGAAGTGGGATAACGTCTAACGGGGGATTATTGTCTGTAGCTGCATGGGCCTCTTTATATCCGTACAGCTAGTGCAAAAAAAGTTAAAAAGAAAACGGTCGTTTACCTTTTAAAAAATGTTTCATATCTTTGGCGCGTCATCAAATTAATGATGTAATGTCTTGGCAGACTAATACCTAAAAGCCAACTACTAATTTTCTATATTTTGAACGATTATGAAAAAGTTCTTGTTTATTTTAACGGTAATTACCTATTTTTTTGCAAGCAGTGTTGAAGCACGACGTGTGAGATTTACAATCCCTGTGGACAACAGCATCCCGAAAGTAGTCACTCTTCCGGACAGTTCCTATTATAAAACAGATGAGGGCAGTCATTTAGACTTAGGCTATATCGAAGAAGATGGCAAACGTACCCTTGTACTATTCTCTGAGTCCAAGCCTAATACTTATTACGACATTTCGGACGAATATGCAGAAGTTATTTGTAGGGACTTGAACGTAGAAGAATTGGACACTCTTATTCCCAAGCCTACATTTTGGGATCAATGGGGTGGTAGCATCCTTTTCTACGGTATTGCCGCATTAGTGGTTATCGGTGTGGTGAGTTATCTGAAAGATTTTATATTCAATCTTTTGGGGCTGTCGAAAAAGAAAGAAGAGGAGGAGTGAAAAACAGCCCTAAAAGTTAATAGGCATGTGTATTAAATAACATCCGCAAAAATTTCTTACGGTAATAACAAACCACCAATAAAAATATTTATGACTGACTTTAATTGGATGCTTTGGATAGTAACTCCAATCATCATCGTTTACTATCTTTATCGTCACGTATGGCCTGCCGTACGCAAGTTTATTCGTCTTTTTCAGGGCATACGCATCAATCCCCGTTCTCACTTGACGGAAGCGGAGTACAAGAAGCTGTCCGTAGGTTCACTTTATGCCTTGCAGCAGGGAGCCTATCTTAACTCCCTGACACTGGACATCAAGGATAAGCTTCCCACCATTCTTGCCGATTGGTGGGGCATCTGTAATGCCCAAGATGCCAAGCAGACTTTGGAATACCTCGGAAAAAAGGGATTTGCTTATTACTTCCCCCATGTTTATCAAGCTTTTCTGTTGGATGACGAGGAGGCGAAAGACCGGATTTTCCAGCAACACATGGATAGTCAGGAGGATTATGACAAAGCCGTGGAACAATTGCACAATCTCGAAGATTGCTACGATGAATTGCTCGAGTGTGGTACTATCACTTGTCGGGAAGACCTACTGCGCTACGGTGTAACGGGTTGGGATGCCGGACGTCTTAACTTCATGGCACGTGCTTGCTATGACATGAAGTATATCTCTGAAGACGAAGCGTGGCATTACATAAATCACGCTTACGAAATGGTGCACAGCCGTTTTTCCTCATCATGACTTTGCTATGAGCTACGTCATTGGGCGTGCCCTATGGGAGGTAAAAGCGCATCAATTCAGGCATGATGTATATGGCAGAGGATTTACTGAAAAGTGAGAAAGCCCGTGGACAAAATCGAATGGTAACTAATGTAGCCTGCTGGTAGTGAATGTTGTTCCTTATCAAAATATCAGGAGTTTTGTATAAATGAAGAAAGGCATAAAAGATAATTATTTTGAACGTAACCGGATAATCCAGCAAACACAAAAATACAGGTACAACTTTATCGACTACCTTTATTATTAGGAGAGCGATATAATAAGAGATATATAAGAAGTTCTGGAAATCAGTTAATAACATTGTATTGGATAGGTTTTGTTTTCTTCCGCTCCTACCTTTTGTACTCCTCACTATACGGATATCTTGGGGATATCTTGGAAAAATGAATTTAATAGAAAATCTTCATCCGATAGTGGAGATCGTAATTTTTTTTTCCAATATTTGTTGCAATAGCACTTCCGCCCAATTTGTGGTGCTTGTTGAGATACAAAAGACAGTGTGATGGCCATCAAGCATCACTACCGACAAAGTATATGGAAGGATGCGATTCCCATGTGGCTGTTGTGGATGATTCCTTTTTATTTCACCTGTTATTATTTGCAATCTATGATGTAACAACAAAAATAAACTAAAGGAAATAATGAAAGCAGAACTAAAATTTGAAGAAGAGCCCTTATTTTCATAATCTCACTTTGAGGGATGCAAAACTAATTTTAATCACTGTAAATGAGTTAAATAGAGTATGGGGAATCACGTTAAAAGTAAGCCATTTTCCGACAATCGTACCCCTAATCGTTTTGGGAAGGGGGTACGATTTGGATACTAAAGTGTGTCTTTTGTGCCCCTTTTGTCTTTCAGGCAAGACGGAAACATAAAAGTCCTACAATACGTTGATATTGTAGGACTTGTCTCTTTGTCGCCGTTTGGCTTTGTTCTTATGTGATCCGCCTGGGGCTCGAACCCAGGACCCCAACATTAAAAGTGTTGTGCTCTACCTGCTGAGCTAGCGAATCAATCCTTTATTGCTGTTAAGCGGGTGCAAAGATAGAGCTATTTTTCATAATTGCAAATTAATTCCGAACATTTTGTTATCTTTGTGCCATAAATATCAATACATTATTTATATATGGCTGACGATAAAAAAATAATTTTCTCGATGGTGGGAGTAAGCAAAGCTTTCCAACCTAACAAGAATGTACTAAAAGACATTTATCTTTCTTTCTTCTATGGAGCAAAGATTGGTATTATCGGTCTCAATGGTTCGGGTAAATCTACTTTGCTGAAGATTATTGCCGGTCTGGAGAAATCTTATCAGGGGGAAGTGGTCTTTTCTCCCGGTATTCAGTGGGATATCTGGCACAGGAACCTTATCTGGATAACACAAAGACTGTAGAAATCGTAATGGAGGGTGTGCAACCTATTGTTGATGCACTGAACGAATACGAAGAAATTAATCAGAAGTTCGGTTTACCTGAATATTATGAAGATCAGGACAAAATGGATCAACTTTTGCGCGTCAGGAGAGTTGCAGGACATTATCGATGCAACGGATGCCTGGAATCTGGATAGTAAATTGGAGCGTGCAATGGATGCTCTTCGTTGCCCGCCGAAGATCAGTCGGTGGCTAACCTGTCCGGTGGTGAGGCCGCCGTGTGGCTCTTTGCCGACTGTTATTGCAAAAGCCTGATATTTTGCTGCTCGACGAACCGACGAACCACTTGGATGCTGAGTCTATCGACTGGTTGGAGCAACATTTGCAACAGTACGAAGGTACGGTAATTGCAGTGACGCACGACCGCTACTTCCTCGATCATGTTGCCGGATGGATCCTTGAACTTGACCGTGGTGAGGGTATTCCCTGGAAGGGCAACTACTCCAGCTGGTTGGAGCAGAAGACCAAACGAATGGAAATGGAAGAAAAGACTGCCAGCAAGCGTCGCAAAACTCTGGAACGTGAGCTCGAGTGGGTACGTATGGCACCCAAGGCCCGCCAGGCTAAGGGTAAAGCTCGTTTGAACTCGTACGATAAGCTGTTGAACGAAGATGTGAAGGAGAAAGAAGAGAAGTTGGAAATCTTCATTCCGAATGGTCCTCGCTTGGGTAATAAGGTGATCGAGGCAAAACATGTGGCGAAGGCTTATGGTGATAAACTACTGTTTGACGATCTGAACTTTATGCTTCCTCCAAATGGTATTGTGGGAGTTATTGGTCCGAATGGTGCCGGTAAAACAACTCTTTTTCGTCTGATTATGGGACTGGAAACAGTCGATAAAGGTGAGTTTGAAGTAGGGGAGACTGTGAAAGTGGCTTATGTAGACCAGCAGCATAAAGATATCGATCCGAACAAGAGTGTTTATCAGGTGATTTCCGGTGGTAATGACTTGATCCGTATGGGAGGTCGCGATATCAATGCGCGTGCATACCTTTCGCGCTTCAATTTCTCCGGAGCCGACCAGGAAAAACTTTGTGGTGTGCTTTCGGGTGGAGAGCGGAATCGTCTGCATCTGGCTATGGCACTGAAGGAAGAAGGAAACGTGTTGTTGCTCGACGAGCCGACCAATGATATCGATGTCAATACTCTACGTGCACTCGAAGAGGGTCTGGAAGATTTTGCAGGTTGTGCTGTTGTCATTTCGCATGACCGTTGGTTCCTCGATCGAATCTGTACGCATATTCTTGCTTTCGAAGGCGATTCGAATGTGTTCTACTTTGAAGGTTCTTATTCGAGTACGAAGAGAATAAATTAAAACGACTTGGCAACGAAGAACCTAAGCGTGTGAGATATAGAAAGCTGATAGCTGACTAATCTTTAACAATATGTAAGCCCCGCAATCAATTTGCGGGGCTTTTTTTCATAGAGCTATAATATGTTTATCTCTCTTAAAAATTGTAGCATCTTTGTAATGTATATATAAAGAATATTAATTACCTTTGTATTCCAAAACGTTTATTTACAATTTATTAATTAACAAGTTCTATTAACTAACAAAGAGAATTATGAGAAGACATCTAATTCATTTCCTGCTGGTTGCAGTGCTGACGGTATGTTCTCCGCTACGGCCATTGCCCAGGTAACAGTGAAAGGTCAAGTTGTGGATGCGGAAACAGGTGAGCCATTGATTGGTGCAGCCGTAACGATTGTCGGTACCACCCAGGGTAGTGTGACTAACTTGGATGGTATGTTCACACAAAAAGCTGCCTCCGGTTCAACGCTGCTTATCAAGTACCTTGGTTACAAGGAATTCAGCAAGAAGATCACCCAGAAAGGTGGTACTGAAGATTTGGGCGTAATAAAAATGGCAGCCGATGCAATGGTGCTGAATGACGTTATCATCACTTCTTCTGTTGCTGTTTCGCGTAAAACACCGGTAGCTGTATCGACAGTTGACCCTGTCTTTATCGAGGAGAAGCTCGGAACACAGGAGTTTCCTGAAGTTTTGAAGTCTACTCCGGGTATCTATGCAACTAAGCAAGGTGGTGGTTTTGGTGACTCCAAAGTGAACATACGTGGTTTTAAGACCGAGAACTCTGCTATGATGATTAACGGTGTTCCGATGAATGATATGGAATGGGGTGGCATCTATTGGTCGAACTGGGCCGGTTTGAGTGATGTGACTCGTAGCATGCAGGTACAGCGTGGTTTGGGTGCATCAAAGGTAGCGCTTCAGTGGGTGGTTCTATCAACATTGTGACTAATACAATCGATGCCAACAAAGGCGGTTTCGTATCTTATGGTATGGGTAACGACGGATTGAACAAAATCCTGTTCAAGGTATCTACCGGATTGACCAAATCAGGTTGGGCCATGACCCTTTGGGAGGTAAGACCTGGGCCGATGGTTATATCCAGGGAACCAACTACGAAGCCTACAACTGGTTTGTGAATATTACAAAGCGTTTCAATGACAATCATCAGTTGTCATTTACTGCTTTGCTGCTCCCCAGTGGCATAATCAGCGTGGGAATAAAGACGGACTTACCATTGAAGGATGGCAGGAAGTTGCGAAGAATTATATGAATGGTGAGAAGCCTTATCGTTATAACCCTACCTACGGATTCGGGCTGAACGGACAAAGAAAGTCATCGGCATATAATGTGTATAATAAACCTCAGTTGTCATTGAACCATTTGTGGCAGATTAATGAAAAGTCAAGTTTGAGTACAGCTCTGTATGCTTCTATCGGTCGTGGATATGGCTATTCCGGTCAGGGATTGACCAGTGCGGATCGCAGTAACTGGTATGGCAGTAACAATGGTAACCTGAATATGACTTTCCGTAAAGCCGACGGTACATTTGCGTATGATGAAATATATGCTTTGAATGAAGCGAGTGAGAATGGTTCGGTTATGGCAATGTCGAAGTCTAAGAACTTCCATAACTGGTATGGTCTGCTTTCTACTTATACTACTAAGTTCGGTGATTACTTCGATTTCTATGGTGGTATAGACTACCGTTATTATAAAGGTACACACACCAATGAATTGGTTGACCTCTATGGTGGTGACTTTTATGTAGACTCTTCTTCAAGAAAAAGTGTTTTGGCTTCAAACAATGCCGCCGCTGCTGCTGGTTCTTCATTTGTGAACCAGAAATTGAAAGTAGGTGATATTGTTTATCGTGACTTTGATGGCTATGTGATGTCTGAGGGAGTATTTGCTCAAGGTGAATACAACAGAGATAAGTTGAGTGCCTTCATTTCCGGTTCGGTTTCTAATACCGGTTACTGGCGTTACGACCGTTTTACTATGACAAGGCGCACGCCAAATCAAAACTGTCAACTTCATCGGTTGGAATGCAAAGGGAGGTTTGAACTACAACCTTACCGAAAATCATAATGTGTTTGCCAATATCGGTTATATCAGCCGTGCTCCATTCTTCTCGGGAGGTGCTTTCCTTAATTCAACAGTCAGTAATGCGACAAACCCCGATGCAGTGAACGAGAAAGTGTTCTCTTTCGAAATCGGATACGGCTACCGTTCGAGCTTCCTTACTGTGAACATCAATGCCTACCACACTCGTTGGATGGATAAAACCACTACCCGTTCACAGGATATCACAAACTACTATGAAGGCAGCCTTAGCGAGCCTTACGACGCAAGTAAGCTGGTTTCTACCAAGTCTGTTATCAACATGCAGGGTGTGAATGCTTTGCACCAGGGTGTCGAACTTGATTTTGTAGCAAAACCTTTCCAATGGCTGGATTTGAGCGGTATGTTCTCTATCGGTAACTGGCGTTGGGATAGCAATGCTTCGGGTAGCTTCACTGTAGAAGGTCAATTTGTGAACAGCGCATCTATCAAGGGAAGCGATGGTAAGGATGTGACCGTTCTTGTAAATGCGAGCTAACGGATTGGAACCGGGTACAATGAAACTGAACCTGAAAGATGTGAAAGTGGGTGGATCTGCACAGACTACCGCAGCTTTGGGTGCTACTTTCAAGATCGACAAAGCCCTTCGTCTGGGTATCGACTGGAACTTATACGCACGTAATTATGCTGACTGGTCATTGAATTCAAACGACCTGGTGATGAACAGTGAGAAAGACTTTTCTACTCCTTGGCGTATTCCGACTGCAAGTACTTTCGATTTGAACGCAAGTTATAAATTCAACTTTGGTAAGCTGAATGCAGTACTGTCAGGTAACGTGAACAACTTATTCGACCAGACTTATATTTCTGATGCGACAGATGGTAGCAATCACGATTGGAAGACCGCTTACAATGTGTTCTACGGATTCGGCCGTACTTATAGCTTGAGATTAAAAGTTAATTTCTAATCTAAAAACAGGAAGTTTAAATTATGAATAGAAATCTATTAATGCCTGTAGCGGTGTCGTTGATTCTGCTGTCCGGCTGTAAATATAACGATGACAACTTCGAAGGATTGGACGATATGACCCAACCGACGAATTTGATGAAGATAGAGTATACGCTGACTGATGCTGACTATGCAACTATCAGCTCAAATTCGACCAATAAGAAGATTGCTACAGATGCCGGTGTGTCTAAGGATCTTGAGAATGTGAAGACTAACATGTATCTGACAGAGAAGATTACGGGAGCGGATTACATACCTGCTTTCTTGCTTGATAAGTATTACACTGCTGATAAGGGTTCGAGTGCAAAGATTACGTATAAGTACAAAGAAGCGATGTCTTCTTTGCTGTCGGAGTATGCTTCGGTGAAATATCTGAAACCGACGGATGCCGAATACAAGTTGGTTTATGGTGAGAATGCATTTGCGCCTTATCTGAATGAAAAGACAGAAGGTCAGATGTCTAAGATCCTGAACGAAAAGTTCAAAGATGCCGAAAAGGGAACAGCTGTTTTCGTTGACTATAAGTTGGGAGAGGGACAGTTGGAGAATCCGTTGATGTGGCAAAACTTCGAGGCGCTTCCTACCGGAGATTTGAAGGAACTCAAAGGCTGGTTTATCAGCTCTACCGGTGACACTCAGTGGAAGGTTACTTCTTATGATGATAACCAGTATGTTCAGTATTCGGCAAACGGTACGAAAGGGGCATGCGTCGGCTGGATGGTTACCCCTGCTATTTCTGTTACTGCCGGTGATTATCTCGCTTTTGACGTGACCGTGGGATACTATAATGCCAGCTGCTTGTCAGTGCTTATTTCAGAGAATTTCGATGGTGAAAATGTCGGTACTGCCAACTGGGTTGATGTGACTTCAGATTTCAGCATTCCTACCAAGCCGACAAGTGGTTACGGTACGTTTGCTTCTGCAGGTAAAGTGCCTTTGTCAGCTTATGCAGGCAAGAAGGTGTATGTAGCCTTTAAGTACGAAGGTGATGGTGCCAATAAGAAAACCACTACTTATCAGATCGATAACATTATGGTAGGTACCTCCATTCCGGCTAACAGTCTTTCTACTCCTACTTACGCGGTGAAAGTATACGATGGAAAGAACTGGAAGAATAAGAGCAATAGCGTATATGTCCTGACATATGCCGATTACGGAGATATGGGACAGAGTAAACGCTACTTTACTTCTGATGTTCCGGCTGTGAACTATTTGCCTGCTTATTTGTCTAAGATGGTGGCATATCCTGTTGATGGCGATGCACGTGTAGTAGTCTACAGATATTATAATGGTACTGATTTGAAGATCTACAGTGATGAATACACTTATTCTGCCGAAAAGCGAGATGGGAGTTGAATACACGTATTGTCGATAAGACAGAGCAGTTTGTATTGTCTGACGGAAAGTGGAACTTTGACCCGAGCACTGTGGTTACTTTGAAGGCAGAAAGGGCGATGCAGAAACTGCTGCATTCTATCAGACCATCACCGATTGGGTGATTGCCAATAAGGGACAAGAATATGCGCCTATATTTAGTGGTAAGAGTAATAATGAATATTATTATGGTAGCTCTGCTTATCAGAACAATTTTGATTTCCGCCCGGCGAAGTGGAGAGAACAAAATGCTGCCGCTTATGGTAACATGTCAGATGCCGATCTGACAAAGTTGATGTTCGAACGTTTGCCAGAAGCATTCCTTCCGGATTGAAAGCAATCTATGGTAGTGCGGATGTTGTGGAAGGTGTAGATGTCTCTATACAATTAACTTTGCCATTTACGATGGCTCTTCTACCACACAATATACCATTAAGTATAAAGTGACAGGTAAAGGACAGTTTGAATATGTTGCAGACTCTTTGAAGAAAGTAGAATAAGAAAACTAATTCATTTATAATTAAGAAAGGTCTGAGTAATCAGGACGGCCTTCTTTTATATTATAACGAGAGTTATGGGGTGAAAAGGCGTTTAGATACATTCCCGTTTACATCTTCACCTCCATCACTACCGGATTATGATCACTGCACAAATTGAGGTCAGGCGAATAGTAATCTACCCCTTTAAATTCTTTGGAATGGAAAATATAGTCGATTCTCAGCAGGCGTTTAAAGTACCGGAACGTATACATGTACCCATGTCCGCAAGTCTGGAATCCGTCTTGAAGATTGTCACCTTTCACGGTACTGTATGTGTAGGACGATGGGAGAGAGTTAAAGTCACCGCAAACCAGTATAGGGTAGGGGTGGTGCGGATTAATTGTTCCAAAGTCTTTGCCTGCGCCGCACGTTTCCTGAAGTTCTCGTTGAGTCCCTCCAACAATTGCTTGGCCACTGCTTCCTCTCTGCCTGTCAGTTCGTTTTTAGCCAGTTCCCTTTCCAGTCTGCGCTTATTTTGGCTGACCTCCGTTGTTTGCAGGTGGCTATTGAAAACACGAACCGTTTGTCCGTTTACGTCCAGATCGCACCACATACTGCAATTCTTTGAATCGGGGTAAGTGATCAGTCTGCTGTCCTTCACCGGATATTTGCTGAACAGAGCTACCTGCAAGATAGGTGTACTGTCCGAAGCTTGCGGAATGACGGCATACTGCCAGTCTGCAAATGCGTTCCGTATACTGTCTGAAGTAAAGTACCGGTTGCCGGCAAACTCCTGAAAGCAGATAATGTCCACCCGGTGCTCTTTCATATAAGCCGCAATCTCCTTGCACGAATATCCCGACTGCTCGTTACCGAAACTGTCAACGTTGTATGTCGCTATTTTCAGTGTATTTGCCTCTTTTCCTCCGACCGTGAAAGGAGGTTGGAAAATCCGACCCAGATATTGCCAGTTGGCAGCTATGGCTATCAACGGAATGATGATCCAGAACCTCCGGCGAATTCCCCAGTAAATGGCGGCGGCAAGATTGATCAATAACAGTCCTGACAGCGCCAGCCCGATGAAAGGCATCAGAGTGGAGTGCTCGGGAGGTATGTGTCCGGCGAATGCTCCGGCAATGGTGATGCCGGCCAGGACAAAAGTCAGTGCAATAGACGTACAATAAAATAGTTTGGATACAGCTTTCTTTCCCATTGTTTTGAATTTCGCATTTTAGTTCACCACAGATTACACGGATTAACGCAGATTGATTATTTATCCGGTTGATCTCAAGCGGAATTCAGACAGACTCCGAGGAGATCCGTGTCAATCCGTGTAATCCGTGGTGAATTGGTTTATTTCAGCCATTTCTTTATCTTTTCCTTTAGCTTTTCCTGAGCGATCGGTTTTGAGATAAAGTCATTGCATCCGGCTTCTTCGGCTGCATTCCGGTCGTGTTCGTAAGCGTATGCGCTTTGTGCAATGATGGGTACTTCCGCGGACAGTTGCCTGATAATTCTGGTAGCTTCCAGTCCGTCTAAGTTAGGCATCTTGATGTCCATCAATATCAGATCCGGATTTACCTCGTCATACATGGTCACGGCCTCCATGCCGTCTTTGGCGCGTACTAAGTGGTATTTTCTACCCAGAATAGCGTTCAGCAGGTCGAAGTTGCTGTCTGTGTCTTCGGCTATCAGTATGGTGGCTTTCTCCGTTCCGGCTGCGGTTGCCCGAAGGTCCTCTTCCTTTTCCGTCGTTTCCTCTTTGGGGCAGGGCGTATCCTCTTTGGCCGGGAGCACTTCCGACGGCTGTGTTCCGACGGCCTCGCCGGGCAAGTGGCTGTTCGTTCCCGTTTCCGTATCTTGTATGACATTCTCAAGAGGCAGCCAGAAGGTGAATGTGGTTCCTGTGCCCACTTCCGAGGAGACCGCAATCTCTCCGCCCAGCCGTTCGATGATCGTTTTACAGATTGACAATCCCAGACCTGTGCCCTGGGCAAAATTGTTCAGTTTGGCAAACCGTTGAAATACCCTTCCCAGCTTTTCGGGCTCGATACCCAGTCCGGTATCTTTGACGTAGAATACAACTCGCTCGCCTTCCTGTTTGTAACCATAGCTTACGCTGCCTTCTGTGGTAAATTTGAACGCGTTGCCTATCAGGTTAGAGAATACCTGGAAGATCCGGTTCTTGTCCGAGTGGATGCTTAGCGCTTCGTCCGGCGAGTCGAACCTCAGTTCCACTCCCTGCGGACAGCGGAACACGTGTGCATCATGAATCTCTTTGCAAAGTGTGTGCAGCCTCACCGGCCCGTAAGTGAACTCTACGATACCCGACTCTATTTTGGAAAGATCCAATATTTCGTTGATCAGTTGCAACAGCCGTTCGTTGTTGGCGTCTACAATCTCGTAATACTCCCTCCTTTCCTCCGCATTGTCACTCTCCGAGATGATGCGCGAGAATCCTACGATGGCATTGAGGGGCGTGCGTATCTCGTGGCTCATGTTGGCAAGGAAAGCCGACTTCAGTTTGTCCGATGTTTCCGCTTTCTCTTTCGATTCTATCAGTTCACGGCGCATCAGTTCCAGCTGGGTGATGTCCCATTCGATGCTGACAATGATGGGAGAGAAGTCCTCGCTTTCCACCATGATTTTTTGCTTGTCGAGAATCAGCAGATTTCCGTTTTTGTCCTTGCCCTCCATAATCCAGTGCATCCCTTTTCCGGTAGCGGCAATTTCCATATCCTCTTTTCGCTTCTGCTGTGCCATTTCCGGCGGGTAGTAGTCGAAGTCGTTCATTCCGATGGCGTTTTCTGAGCTGATGTCCCGGTTGTACGACTCCCGGTTACGGTAGATGTACCTGAAATCGTTCTCGATATCTTTTACCACGATACCTGCCGGGATGTTCTCCATCGTAGTATCCATGATGCGATTGAAGCGTTTGATCTGCGATTCGTACCGGATACGTTCCGATATGTCATGGGTGAACGACCAGAAGGTTTCTTCTCCGTCGTCCGTTGTCACACTGTACATGGTGCCTTCAAAGGCCAGTGTGTTTTTATCGTGCTTCAGGGGGTGGTAGGCCAGGAAATTGAGGGTTTGGCCTTCCCGTATACTGCGGTAACGTTCTTCCCAGTCCTCTATGCAGGTCATATCGCCCACGACATCGAACACCCGTATCAGTGACAAGTCCGCCTGTTCCGCGATCCGGTGGTTCAGCCTGAACTGCCTGTTGGCAAATATCAGCGTGCCGTCTCTGCGTGCCGCGTACACACTTTCTTTGGCATTGTTGATGGCATGCGTCAGCGTGTTGATGTCGTTTCGTTTCCGCTGTATGTCGGTGATGTTCTGTATATACCCTTCCAGGACGATGTTGCCATCTTCTTCTTCATTCCGCAGGTAGCATTGCTGGCGCATATAATATACCTGTCCTTCCAGCAGGATGCGGTATTCGATGTATTCCTTTAAGAGTTCGCGGCGGTTGGCTTCCATCCACGTGTTCACGGCGGGCAGGTCTTCGCTCAGGATGGTTTCGTAGTAATCCTGAAAGTTGATGCTCCGCTCTTCTTCCGTGCATACGATTCCGTTGTATCCTCGGTAATAAAATGTCTTCTCTCGCGATGAATATTTCCATTGCCCTATTTGTGCCGCTTTTTGTATCTCCTTCAGCTCGTAGTTGGTGCGTTCCAGTTGCAGTTTCACGTTGCTGCGCGCCGTGATGTCGCGATATTGGCACAGCACCTTGTCACCGTCGTACGGCTGCATGATACATTTGAAGTAATACGTTTCGCCCCTTCCAGTGGCAGCCGGTAGTTGCGGTTCACCGTTATCCCCTGTTGGGTCACCCGCCTGAAGTCCGGTAGCAGTTTCTGGAAGGTATGGTCGGAAGCAGGTTGAACAGATTTTTCCCCAAGAGTCTGTCTTCTTGCAGGAACCACAAATCGCTGTGTGGGTCGATGTCCAGACACGTGCCGTTTTTGTCCACCAAGATCAGTGTGTCGGATGTCAGTTGAAGTATCTTGTGGGCATTGTCTACGTCATGCAATATTCTATCCATGCTTTGTCCGATTTATTGGTTTAAGGATTCCGTTTTTGTTCTTTTGGCTTTTTCCCATGCTCCTGTTCCTTTCTTTTACGAAGGTAGTTAACACCTTTCATTACGTTAATGTTCATAAATAGGAAATAATACGGGATGAAGAGCAGCTTGTTTTTCACTTGCCGGGTAGAAGGTAGTAGCCCCATCCTCCCATGATGTAGAATAGGAGCTGGAGTGCCAGGATGGTGCCGTAACAGACAGGGGCCCCGCCAGTAGAATGGCGATGTTGAGTGGAAGCAGCGCGAACAGCAGCACCGGTGCCAGAGACCACCTCAGCACTCTATGCGATACGTATTGGAACGTCAGCATTCCGTAACGGAACGGATTGAGCAGTTCTCTCAGCCGCCAGATAGATTGCAGTCCGCCGGCTGCGATACGCACTTTCCGCTTCTGCTCCTCGCGCATGTCGGCCGATCCGCTTTCGATGGCATACGCCTGCGTGCAATATGCTATCTTGTATCCCTGCATGGCGATGCGCAACGACAGGATGAAGTCGTCCAGCAACGTGTCCGGTTCCATCACTGTGAAGAGCTCCCGGCGTACGGCAAATAGTTCGCCTGGCTCCCCACGGCGGAGTAGAGGCGTGCATCCAGTGCTTTCAGTGTCGATTCATATTTCCAGTATATGCCTTCTCCTCCGCATGCACCGTCTTTTCTTGCACGGCTATCCTTTTCGCCGGCAACGCATCCCACCTTCGGGTCTTCAAAAGCCCGGACTATTTCGCGTATCGCTTCGCGGTTGAGCATCGTATTGGCATCGGTAAACACTACGAGCGCGTGTCCACCAGCATCATGCCCCGTGTCATGGTGGCCGTTTTCCTTCCGCCGTAGGTGGAAGTGGACGGTGGCCTGCGGCCAGTTTCCAGTCGCTGGTTGGTAGAGTCGTTGCTTCCATCGGTGGTCCACACGATGTGCAGCTTGTCCGCCGGGTAGTCCAGCCCGAGGCAGTTACGCATCTTCTCGTCCACCACCTCTTCTTCGTTAAAGGCTGTGATGAAGAGTGTCACGTACGGCAGTCTCTTGTCCGGGGGGAGCTGTCGCCGGACAGGTTTCACAAAGAGTTCCTTCAGTTTGACCAGCATGTAAAGCAGTATTCCATATCCCAGGTGGGTATAGAATACGAGGAAGAGGGAGAGCCAGAAAAGGATTTGCAGTGTTGTCATCATAGTATCTCTTATTTTATTCGGTTCAATAATTCGGCTTTCTTACTTGATTCTTTAAGCATGTTTACAAAGTAGAGTGCGTCTGCTTTGTTCGATTGGTTTGTTTTGTCTTTTTCATATTGCTCTACAAAGTGCGTAGCGTGTTCAACCAGGAACCGTCGGCAGTCAATGTTCAGCATGACTCCGTCCTGATAATTTCCGTAAGACAGTCCGGTGACAGCACTGTTACTTTCTATCGACTTGATGTCTTCTTTCTTCAGTCCTTTCAGGTTGATGGTGACTGAAGGGTAATAAAAATATTCCTGGCTCGGCAAGTTGATGATCAATTTCAATGTCGATCCGTCTGCGCTCTTTTCAATCTTTCCATGCATGCGATAATAGTTGTATTCATAATATTCTTCTTGACTAGGCATCCATATACAATCTTCACCATCTTTGCCATAAGTGTCGTTCAGCCAAAGAAGAAAGTCAGTCCAGAAGGCATCTGTAGAATGTACACCGATGTTAATAGCGCACCGATCCACAGTGGGTATAGATCGTTCTTGCTCTATCACCTGTTTAAAGTCATCAGGACTATCATGAAAGACTCTATTTAATGTATGATTTTCTAGATTAGTAAGATTATGAAATGGATATACCTTTTCACCACGTTCTGCTGTGATAGTTTTTATATCATCTAAGTTAATTGCAGCAGTAGTATAATCAATGTTTCCATCAGGTTCTGAAAGCGTTTTACATTTCCTGCCCGATAATCTTTTTTGTATGCTATCTTGCCCAATAAGATAATGTTTTTGTATGCTATCTATGTTATGTATTTCCTTAGTATTTACGTTATGAAACGCTATACTATTGCCATAATTAACTATATCAATTACATCTTCCCATAAAATGCCATTTCTTCCATAAAAACGATAATTGTCTTTGCTATATCCCAAATTTATTATTGATTCTTCGGCCATGTAGTTATCGTCTGCAGCCAATGTAGCTGTAAATGAAAATCTAACTTCTTTGCCTGTTCCATCAGTACATCCTAAGGTTTTTCCTAAATAGTAAATATCTGGTGGAAGATCATCTTGCTTTAATTGTTCATAATGATAGTAATATTGTCCCGAAAGAGGCTTTCCATTGATACTTGCCCATGTTCGTGGATAGATACTAGGCTTACAATCGTCTTGGGTAAGCATAATTAGCAAATGTTTGTTATATTTTAGAGGTGCAAAATAAACATCTAACAATTCTAAATTGATAGTTGAATTGGTTTTGATTGTAATCTCGGCTGTCACATTTTTATTTTCTTGATCAAAAGGGTATAAATATGCCGGTTCTCTTAAACTTCCTCCTTTATACAAGTCAACTTCTTTGATACATGAAGCTGCTAATAGTATCAAAAGGAATATTGCTATGGTTTTAATGTATATTTTCATGACTTTATTTTAAAATAGGTAATACGTTTAATTTTTGCATTGAGTGTTTGTGGCCAATTTTTGTTCATACAAGGCTTCTCTATTAATATATAGTAACAACAACATATTGTAAATACAATTGGAAGTAATAATGTAGCTTGTATTAAATAGTTCGAATAGTAAAAGTCAAATGGGAGTATTTTTTTAGTTAGTTTGCCTGTAAAATGAAATAATGGATAATGTAGTAAATAAATTGTGTAGCACATTCCTCCTATTATGTATAATACTTTTCTTCTACATATCCAATTTATAAAATATCCTTTGAAGACACTTAGAAATAACAAAAACAATGCTATACAAAAGTATAGTTGATTAGGATTCCATATAAAATAGAAGAGTAAATAAAAGCAGATGGATCCAACAATGTCCCATATGAAGTATTTTCTATATAACAGTTCTTTCTGTCGTAAGAATAAATATGCAATGGTAAACCCTACAAGAAAATAATGAAGATGGTTTAATATAGATAGGTGTAAATGTAATTGTTTCAATTCATTATAAAAGAAACCTTTTAATATTAATGAAAAACAAAATAATATAGTGATGCGAATATACCATGAATATTTTCCTGAACCGGAAAAAAGAAATAAAATTAACCATGGAGCCAATACGTAAAACTGAATTTCCACTTCAAGACTCCATATGACTGGATTAAAAGGAGGCCATACACCATAAATTAGAGTGTGCGTATAGGTTATTGATGCGAATAAATGGTTTATATCCGCAAGTATATTTGTTTGAGAAGTTATGGCATATGCCAAATATATGATGACACATGATAAAATAAAAGGTACTTCTAAGCGAGTTAACCTTCTATAGAAATATTGTTTTAAAGAAGGTTTTTTACTGCCTTCTAAATAATGACGGAAAAAAGGTAATGCTATGACAAATCCACTAAAAACAATTGCAAAAAAAAGCTCAACACCTAAACCACATCGATTAATGAACCAACTCCATGAATTGATATCTTTGACTCCTTGGTAATAATCATATCCGATACTTCTGCCAAAAAAATTATTGAGATGCAACAGGCAGACTGTAAAGATAGCAAAGAAACGGAATCCATCTATTTCAGTGATATACCCAGCGGGGTTAATTGGACGATGTAATTTCTCGAATATTTCTTTCATGATTTTATCATTTCATCATTCTCTACCTATCTCTCTTTCTTTCCAATACCTATACCTTTTAGCGTAAAAAGCCCAAAACCTTAAATGTTGGTATGAATCACGCCCAGCCATGGTACCATATCCCGTGACTGCACGTGCCTTTCTTTTGCGTATAAAATATATATTTCCGTATTCTTTGAGTCGTAAAGCTAAAGAGCCATCCTCCCCCCGTCTAATATCTGTGCGGATACCCACTTGACGAGCGTAATCTGTACGGTATGCAAATACCAGTCCTCGTACACTTAATTCAGGACGTTTGATCGATTGTATCCATAAATGGATGTCTCTAATGAATTCATATATTTTTAATCCGACCCACGAATGTTCTTTATCGGGAATATAGCTCCATAATGAACTTACTGCTACAATTCCAGGACGTTCTAATGCATCAACCATTGTTTCAACATAATGTGGGGGATACATAGTGTCGGAGTCAATATTAATGTGATATTTTCCTTTGGCACGCTTTAATCCGCAGAGGCGAGCATGTCCACAACTATGTTGATGCTCTATTACATATGGAATGCCGGTTGCTTCATAGATTGTTGCTGTTTGGTCTTTGGAATCGTTATCTGTACCAATAATTTCTATTGGATATTTACATTTCATTTCACTCAGAGACCATAAACTCGCTAGTAGATGTTTTTCTTCATTATATCCTATAAGAGAGACTGTTACAAGCGGATTGTCAGATTGTAGTAATTTCAGTTTATTTCGAACTTCTTCAACGATCTCTTGTGGAGCTTCAGAAAAAGGCTTCTCGTATACTTGTAAATATTTTGTGTACCATTCCATAATATTTTTCTTTTAATTAGTAACTGATTCAAATAAGTTTTTCCATTGAAGTGCTATGTTTTCTATTTTGAAGCGTTCTACGTTGTGGCGTGCACGAATTCCCATTTCTTTACGTACACTCTCATTCTCCATAAGGAAACAGATTTTATCTGCTAATCCTATTATATCTCCATTTTTTACTAATATACCATCAATATTATTTTCAATGATATCACGTGGTCCACATGGACAAGCAAATGCTATAGGAGGTACTCCACATACCATTGCTTCTGTGATGACCATTCCAAATCCTTCGAAACGTGAAGATAGAACAAATATAGAACTTTCACAATATTTCTCTATGATATTCCGTACACTGTGTCCTAATATACAGGTTTTGCCAATATCTAACGTATCAATTTGTTTTTGGAGTTTTTCGCGCATACCATCACCATATATGCGCAATATCCAGTCCGGATGTTTTTGGGATACAATTTTCCATGCAGATATTAGACGATCAAATCCTTTTTGTGGCATATATCTTCCAACTGCAATCACTTGTTTTCTGCTGCAGTCAGAATGTGACTCTGGAATAAATGAAAGAGGGTTGTGAATAACGGTTACATTATTTAATTCTGTCCACTCTGTTGCATCTTCATGGCTAAGAACAATAAACCGCTCTAATGAACGTAACTTACATATAAGTTGTTTCATCCAAAAACGTTTGATTAATTTTTTTATAAAGTTGGGAAGTCCAGGAGGATTAAATTCGCGATAGTTTGATTTATTAAAATGTATCTCCCCTAATTTTATGCTTCCGTCTGTCATCTTATTGATAAAATTAATATCTCGTCTCAATAATGATATTGTAATGTTGGGTTTTATTTCATTTAGACATTCGTTCAAGCGTCTTCGAAAGACTCTCTGTTTTTTAAAGTATTCTAAGATGCGCCTATAGATAGGTGTTCCATATAGATGATCGTAATTGATTCCAAGTTGATGGATTGTAATATTGGGATGCAACTCATAGTATGGAGGTCTATTTTCTCCATCCGTTAAAATGATATGTATCTCATAGCCAAAGAACTCAGTAAAGTAATTGGCCTTTAATGTTAAAACCCGTTCCATACCACTTGGATAGTATAAAGACGGAATGCAATAAGCTATTTTGATATTATTTTTCATGATTCAAATAACTTACGTAGTTTTTGTCCGAAATGATTTATGTCATTCTTTTTGCCAAATAGCCATGCATTTTTTCCACATTCAACAATTCTTTCTGGTGATTTTTTAAAATAATTCATGGCATTTGCTAAATCATCAACATCCCCTGCTTTGTAGATCTTTCCCATGTTGTTCTCAATGATAATATCTCTGTATGCTGTATTATCAGCTGCGATAATAGGCATACCCAAGGCTAATGCATCGACAAAACTAGTCATTCCTATAGCTGCAAGTGGATGCTCATATGGGGGAGTTGGAATAACTAAAACGGAACAGCTATTGAGTAAGGGCACCATTCTAGTGTCATCGGGTTTCTCTTGAATATGGATTTGAGTATATTTGCCTTCTTTGTAATTTGTAGGAATACTTTGGTTGTCACTAACGATAATTGTATGGCTTGCTGTCTTCTCAGCAGCACTCACTAACGTCTCGTGGTCACGTCGGGTTTTACCATTACTAATGAATATGATGTTCTCATATTGTCTTTGGAAATTAAGTATAGGGGCTAGGCGTTCATAAAACTTATGATCTGGTCCCCATTGCATAAATTCTAGCATATTAGCTTTTTGGGGCAGCTCCTTACACATGGCTTGATGAGCAAATTGGCTGATGAAAATAAGATGATCATATTGTTCTAATTTCAGCCTTATGGTGAATGGAGGGTGATAAAATATGGCAATAAGTTTTGGACGAAATAATTTTATTTGTTTTAATATTCCCAAAAAGTCTACTGTAAAATCCGCTCCTCCATATACAATATCATAATTGCGCGCTTTCCAATAGAGTTTAAACCATAAAGGTAGAAGTGATACTAATTTGAATATTTTATTTTTGTGATTTTTAGGAGTAATCAGCATATAGTCGATAGCGTATTCACCAGTTTCAAGAAGCTCATTAGTTCCGAATTGATGATGACTTGCAGAGTTCCCATTATTGTATGATTCTCTGGATTTTATCATGTCGTAATTATTAACAAATAAAACGCGTTTCATGTTTTTATTAAGTATTTAATTTATTTATAAGTTTCATTGATAACTTTTTGCATTTGCATTTTCCATGATAAATTTTCTACGGAATGACGAATAACATTTATGTTCCATGATTGGCTATGATAAAAAGATATCAATTCATGTATATTAATTGGAGTTTCATTGGCTGGTACTTTAAGTACATAATTGCAGTGGTCAAAGTCTGCATCAATTTCTGAATAGACAAACGGGATACCTCGGGCTGCATATTCTCTGTTTTTTAGAGTCTTTATATGAGTAATTCCACTTCGGTGCCGTCCTAAGCTACCTATGCCCATATCTGCCTTAGAAAATAGTTGGTCGAGGTCGTTTCCATGCATGTTTCCATATAAAATAACATAAGGCTCTAAGGCATTCTGTTTGATTATTGGCAATATTTCTTGACGTTCACGTTCTCCGCTTAATTCGCCTACAATGTGAAAATATACTTTGTATTGAGGTTTTGTAAGATAATATTCTGCCAATCCTTTGATAATACGATCGTATCCATGCCAATAATGTATTTCTGCCACTCCAATTAAATGTAGTTCATAAGTTGTATCATTTATTTGTTTTTTAGGTAGTATTGAATCAAAATCAATTCCATTTGAGATACGAATGGTAGGTCCTCCAAAGATGGTTTTGGCATCTGAAAATGTGATGATCCCATCAAGTAATTTTGCTAAATGATGGCGAAAACATTTATCAACCAATAGGTCAAGTTTCATCTTGAAAGTTATATATTCCTGATCATAAGGGTATGTTGGAATTTCCATTACTACTTTTACATCATGTTTCTTAAGCTGACTGACCAATTGTATTGTAAATGGATTAGCATTATGAAAAGAACGGATATATATAAAGCTGATTCCTTCAGAAATTATAAAATCTCTTATGGGCTTAAAACATATACGTTTTCTTATTTTTCCCCATGTGCTATGTCCGAAATCGACTAAAATGTTATTGTCAGCTATCCACTTCCAATGTCCATCTGATGTTTGTTCATAATAGCAGGTACATACGTCTAAACCGCACTCTTTTAGTGCTTTTATTTGGTGTTGGATTTTTTTGCTGATTCCGTTTGCTTCGTCGAATCCGTGAAATACAAGAAACAGTGCTTTCATTCTTTGTTTTTGTTTATGATGCTTTTGGTCTTACCGATGATGTCGTATTCACCGGTTAACTGTATGTAGCACCCAAATATAATGAAAAATATAATACTCTTTACAATTAAGGTCAGAAAAATGTTTCCTCCTTCTGTTAGTAGACTGAGTGGATAGAGTACGGCAGTCAGCAAGATGCTGATAACAAACGGCGATATCAGTTGAGCTACAAAATTGCGCAGGCTGCGATGTAGTGTTACTTGATACATTATCCAATAACATTGTATGAAATTAACAGTAAATGTAAGTGTGATACATGATGCTACGGCTTCAAGTGTGCCAATCCAGAAAATACCCAGTAAGATACCGGTGACATTGAGCGCAGATGAAAACAAACCACACACAAATAGGCTTTTTGTATCGCCAGCTGCTTGAAAAATCGAACCAGAGGAAGACAGAATAATCTGAATGCCTACCGATAATGTGAGTATTTGAAATATAGGGATTGATGGTATCCACTGGTCGCCAAAAATAATCAATGTTACTTCGCTGGCTGTAAAGTAGAGTAATACACTTAATGGCAGTCCAATGAAAGCCAAGAAACGTACAATGCGTTCGTAGCCTGAAGCCAAGCGTTCAAGATCATTCTGATAGTCGCTGAAGATGGGATGCATTACGGGGGTGATTACTTGTGTGATGTTCTGTAAGGGTAGCATCATCAGGCGATACGATTTTTCATAGTAACCTAAAGGAGACATCCCCATGTATTTACCGATTAATAGTTTATCCAGATTACGGCTAAAGTAGTTAATAATGTTAAACAGGAATTGATAGGCAGAATAAGAGAAGATTTGGCGCAATACATCCAGCCCAAGTGTAAATTTCAGACGTTGTGGATAATGATGTATGGAAACCACAAATATTAGGATACCCGATAAAATAGGACCTATAATTAGTGCATAAAGCCCGGCTCCACATAGGGCTGCTATGACAGCTGCTATACCAGTGGCTATCTGTATAACGAAACTTCTCAAGGCAATAAATTTAAATTCTTTATTGCGATAGAACAAAGCATTGGGGACAATAGTAGCTGAAGCAAAAAATAGATTTATAGCTAGTAATTGACATAGTGTGCGCAGGATTTCCCGATTATAATAAGCCGCTATGGGCCATGAGGCAACTGTGAAAAGAAATGCTAGACCGATACCCGTCCAGACTGTGAAAGAGAAGAGTCCTGATAAATTCTCTTTGGTTAGATTTTTGTGTTGGATAATGGCAGGTGATAGTCCTACATCGGTGAATAGATTGAAAAAGGCAATGATTACTGTTGCTACAGCCATTACACCAAAGTCGTCTGGTGAAATTAGGCGTGCCAATACGCCTGCTACGACAAGTGATACGAGTATGCCACTGTATTTGGCAAGGGCGGTATAGAATACCCCCGAGAATAGTTGGTGCTTGAGTGAAGTCATAAATTTATTTTTAAAGCTACTCTGCTTTTCCAATGGAGAAGGTGAGGGCGTTGGATTTATAATTAGAAATATGTTGTTTCTTTATTGTCTGGAATGGATGGATGTTTTTAGTAATAATACCATTAGCGTTCGCATAGTTACATATGGCCTATAATATTTGAGACAGAGGCTGAATAGTTTTATACGTTGAGGTAAAGATAATGTATGTGCTTGCCATACAGCTGCATCCAGCATCTGTCGTAAAAAGAGGAATATTGTATGGTGATATGTTTTTGGATAAATTGGGAGTTCTCTTAATAATTCGTTAGTTACAGTAAGATATCCTTCCATATTCTTCCATGTGAATTTTTTAGTCATGATAGAGTTTGTTCTGATACGCCTATGGAAGAAAGAACGACGAATGAATCCTGTTTTAGAAGCATGCAAATAAGCTTGTATCATGAAGAGTTGATCTTCGTGTAATATACCGGGATAAAATGAAAGTCTCTCTTCGCAAATGAACTCTCGGTGAAATAAGTTTAGGCAAACCGATGATTTGAACTTGTATGTTTTTAGTTGTATTTTTAACATGTCTATGCCTGAACATATCTTTTCAGGTAGATCTAAAGTTCTTTGGTAGTCGAAGGAGCTTTCGGGTATGTTCGGTTCAATTGTGAACGTTTCTGCATCGAAGAAAACAAAATCAAGAGCTTCTTTTGTGCATTTGCGATAACATAATTCAAGTGCATCAGGCTCTAAAAAGTCATCACTATCCATGAAATAAATATATTCTCCAGTAGAAAATTTCAGTCCCTGATTACGTGTTATAGAAAGCCCTTGATTAGATTGTTTATAAACTTGAATCCGTGTGTCCTTGATTGCAATTTCTTCCACGATTGCTCTACTACAATCGGTAGAGCCGTCATCAATTACGATAATTTCCAGTTCTTCCAGTGTCTGCTGACAAATGCTTTCCAGTGCTTCCTGTACGTAATTACAGGTGTTATATACGGGGATAATAACGCTAACTTTAGGACGTTCATTGCATTGTTCCATTCTTTTTGAGTGTGATGATGTTTCAATCTAGCAAAGATACATAAAAAGATTTAAGGAAAACGGTTATTTTCTCGTAAAATATGGAAAAGTTGAGAGGTAATAATGTGTTGATTTACTCGCTGCAGGTACTGGTGCGTATGCTCCTAGTAGTTTATCCTGGTTACGAAATGGGTGCCCATTGTGATTTGAACCCTGATCAGAACGGCGATGGAGAGATAGAACCCGAATAGTGGATCAAGGCGTGTCCCTGTTTTGGTTTTGCTGCGGGAAGTGTACGGTTGACGGGGGTACCACAGATTTACACTGGATTATACAGAGGATTTATTTTCTTCGGGATACCCGTGAACGAGAAACCGAAACTCCGTGTAAATCTGTGGTAACCCGTATCACTCACCGTGTTCGGTATGTATAAATTTCTTATTGGCCCCTTTGAGGTGGAACAGGCTGGCTATGGTCCCCAATGCCAGCGAAGGCACCTGCATTAGTGCTTTTAGTAGCCTACCGTTGAGCAGGCGGGCTGGAACAGGGATAAACATGGCGGCAACCTGTGCTGCCGACAATATCCACCATTTAGACGCTACCGGACGGTGGACCAGTGTGGTAAGCAGAGTGAATCCGGAAAACGGCTACCAGTTGCACCAGGCGCGGAGGGAGCATCCATTGGATGATTTTATCGACCAGATCGAAAGAGGGCCACCACCGCCACCATCCTTCCATCTGCTTGACGCTTTTATGAAGGACAGTCCCTCACACAAGATGCCGAATTGCGCTGCCATCCAGCGCCGGCGCTGATTCTTGATGTTCTCTTTTTTTTGCGTTTTCTCGTCGTAGACAGGTAGGTTTTCCAGATAGACGGTGTGCATCCTGCACTCAAGCAGCGTAAGTTCCAGCTCTTTGTCCTCTCCTGCGGTTTCCAGGCTTTGCACGGCATCGTAATACCAGAAGTAATCAAAAGCCATGCCCGAGCCTGCCAGTCCGGCAGACAATCCGAGGGCGTTGTGTCCGCTCCTGAAAAATCCATTGTTGATCTCCTCGCTCACTCCGTCGAGCAAGGCAATGTCCGTATTCAGGTTTTTGCCTGTGCGGTGGGCTTGCATCGCCTGCACTCCGGCGGAGTAGGCACGGTTCACCTCGGAAAGGAATCCGGGTACGGTCACGTTGTCGGCATCCATCACCACGGCAATGTCATACATAAAGGCCAATTGGCGGTTGCCTAGTCCTTTCGCCTTTCCGTCTTCCTCGATGGTGCTGATGGCCAGTAGGAGGGCTTTGGCCTTGGAACTGTCTTCGTAGGTAGCCACCAGCAGGCGGATAGGGAGTCGGCTCAGGGCTTTGTTGGTGGAGTCCTGCATGTGGTCGGAGATGACGTATACATCGTACATTTCTTTGGGGTAGTCCTGCTCAAGGAAAGAGCGTACGGAGTCAATGATGACTTTGTCTTCCCGGTAGGCCGGGAAGAAGACGGCGATGCGGTGCAATTTGTCCGCTTCCGGATAGTGGGGCGCACGATAGAATTTGGACGCAATAGCGTACACTAGCAGATAGGCTACGCAAAGTGCCAGCGGAACGAACAGGATCCAGTCGATCAAGGTTAGTATGAGTATCATAAGTCTTAATGTAGGTTATGGGTCGATATATTTGTGTAAATCGGTTCAGCTGCGGTTCACCACAGATTACACAGAGGATCATTTCGGCAGAGTTTTACAGAATCCTATAGAATCTCAGAGAGTTCCACAGGATTTCACTTTCTCGTTTATGGATATCCCCAAAAAAATGATTCCTCTGTGTGCTAATTTGTGTAATCTGTGGTGGACTGTCACTCAACACAGCTTCCAGAAACCCTTCACTCCGTGCCAGACGGCTTTTGCCAGCTTGGGCTCTCCTTTCAGGACGAAGCACAGGCTGTCTTTGGGAGCTACGATCAGCATTTGGTAAGCGATAGCCAAGCAACGTTCCATTCCCGGGAGGTTGCGCCAGGCGTAAAGCATTCGGTTTCGCATCATATAAAAGGTGCGGAGAGGGCTTTGCCCCCGGTACTTTGGCTCTCTTTGTGGAAGATGGTGCAGCGCCTCGTACCACAGCTGATAGCCGGCACGCGTCATGCTGGTACACCAGTCCAGCTCCTCGTAATAGAGAAAATAGATCTCCGGCATCAGTCCGGCTTTCCAGATGACCTCCCGTTTCAGCATCAGCGCAGCTCCGTGAAGGTAGGCGCTGGGGCGTGGAGTGTCGAAAGTCCCGTCGTCCGACATCCCATGCCCAATGCTTTATTGCGCATCGTATACCGGCTGAGCTTGGTATATCCGGCAAATTGAATGCTTTATGTGGAAAGGCAAAACGGATTTTAGGTGATACAGCCCCGATGCGGGGATCGCTCTCCAACCGTTCTATCAGGGCGGGCAGTCCGTCTTCGGTCAGGTAGGTGTCGTTATTGATCAGGAACAGGTATTTTCCTTGTGCTATCTGTATTCCGAGATTGTTTCCTCCCGAGAATCCGAGGTTTTTCTCGCTGCGGAGAGTCCGTACAAAGGGATACCGCTCCTGTATCAGGGAGGCTTCATCCTGGCGGGATGCGTTGTCCACCACAATGATTTCATAACTGACGGAACTGATCGTGTCGCGTAGCGATTCTATCAACATGCAAGTGTCGTCCAGCCCATTGTAACAGATGGTGATAAAAGATATCAAAGGAGGCGTTTGTTTCATGAATGTTTGTTTTTGTGATAAATCGGATCCATTTTTATTTCGTTAATAATCAATCTCTTTTTTCTCTCTATTCATCTCATCGTCTTCTTTTTGCATGACAGGATCAATATTTGTAGCAGTTATGCAGAGTGCAAAACCTGTATAAATAATAAAAGGATTTGGATATATCATGACGTCATTGGCGTATGCAGCAATAAAAAAGCCTGCATTTGTACAAAGCCATGCTGCTAATAATCCTCTTAAACGTTGGTTCATGATTTTAAACATCAGTATCCAAGAGCACCAGGCAAAAAGAGCTCCATGAATCAGTAAATATAATGTCAATCCAATAATTCCACTTTCTACCCAAACACTTACTAACCAAGAATCCGGTGGATAGGGCATTTGTTCTTTGGGGTTAAATCTCCCACCTTTGGATAGTCCTAAACCATATCCCATTGGTCTTTCATCCATTAATACCTTCATTTTTTTTCGATTCTCCACTCGTACTTGATAAGAAGCATCTTCTGTAGGACGAAAAGCTGAACGCATTTTACGTATATACTGGTTACCATTACCAATATTGGTAAAGTAGAAAAAGGAAAAGACACCTATCAAGATGACGCTACTTGTTATAATGGATTTAGTGTTTTTCGATATTAAAACATACATAAGAATGGCGCCAATTGGAACTGCAACTGCAGCACGTGTACCGGAGATTCCGATACCATATATACCGCAAATCATGATAAATGCAAAAAAAACTTTCATCCATCTTTTTTGAACATAAAACATTGCGATACCGAAAGCACTGGCTGCCATAGCCGAGTGAACTCCATAATTGGCCGCATCAGAGAAACAAGAAAAATAACGGATACCGGACCATATTATATGTGTACGGGCACCACCTAATGTATAAAGGAAATAAAGTTCTTTATCGGTAAAACCATGATTCTTTTGCCAATAGCCTTTGATGGTAACTATCAATATAAAGATTCCCCAAATGAATAATAAAGATTCAATACCTTTACGGTCACGGATAGAAATCGGTACGAGAACTGCACATATAATAGGAATGAATAAATAATGTCCAATACTAATATTCCAGGCTTCCTGTACGTTATTAGGATTTGATATTTCCAATAAACAATATATGCCCCATATGAAAAAAAGTAATAATATTATATTGCGAGAATGCGACCAATCTGTCTGACGATTACTACAGGCAATTAAAGTAATAAAAGTCATGGGCACTATTATTGCCAAAGTAGCTATCCCAAGCTTCACTTCAATGAATATGCTTGCCAATATTGGCAAAAATTGAAGAGCGAATAGAACATAAAAACTACGACTGGATTGATGTGGGTCTCTATTGTATATTTCTTCTTCGTTATTCATCGTCATCGTTATCGTCGTCCTGATAATTTTTTCTTGAATTCTTTTTCCAGCGGATGAAACTTTCTGTCAGAGCTAATTGTGATAAACGATACAATTGTTTATGTAAGAATGTATATGGGGGCAACATTCCCGTATAAGTTTCAACTTCGTACTTAGGGGCCCAATTAAGATAGAGATATGGCGCTTTGCCTAATTGAGCTTTTAATTTTTGTAACAACATTTTGTCTATATCTTTCCAGCCATGATCTGCAGACGCTATTACTAAATTTAATTGTGCGTCTTGTAGTATAGATACAGGTATGTTGGCACGATTCAAACTTGGTTGCTCAATAATTAAAATATCTTCTTCTTGTGGTATATAGAGGTCTGTTATTGTGTTTGCCAAAGCATATTTCGAAGAATTAGAATCAAAATCAGTCCCATCACTCAGCATACGTACATGTAGACCTATACCTTCCCAATATACTTTTAGTCTGTTGGCTAAATAGGTTTTCCCACTTCCATCTTCTGTACTGAGCATATTCAAAATGTATGGCATTCCTTCTTTCTTTTGCGTAAAGAATCGAAGAATAGAACTACTCATATATCGAGTAGCAATGTCTTCGCATTGTTTACTGATGGGACTGAACTTCATAGGAGCAGGGTACGCACCTAATACAGGACTTCCTGTTTGTTTTCGCGTACGAACCGAATCTCTTAGAGTACGGTCGATAAATTCTATCAGTAAGAAAAAGGCAATTAACCCTATAAAACTACCTACGCCAATCATCATAACAATTTTGCGACGATTAGTCGACTCTGAATTAATTGGGTAAGCAGGAGGATTAAGTACTTTTAGAATGGCGGCTGTCATTTCTAAGCTTTTTTTACGCAATAATGCATCATTGTAGCTTTTTAGATTGGTCAGGTAGTTTTGTTCTGTAAAGTTGATAATTCTTTCTTTTCTTTTAATAGTAGTACCCACAGGAGCGAAATGCAAGTATTTTGCATTTAATTCATTGCGGCTTGGCTTTTTTGTACTATTTTTAGTTCAGCTTTTGCTTTTTCAAATAATAAAAGCTGATCTAACCATTGTTCTACAATAGTACCTTTGTTTAGACCTTCCTTTGTATATTGACCAGCTACGTATTGGTTGGAAATCTCTGATAGATCTCGTCTGGTTTGTAATAATTTGTTTTTGTATTCTAAGAGTTGTCTACCACTGTCCTCACTTGAGGTGGAAATTGTTTCCATCTGAGTGATTTTGCCTGTTAGATCAGAGGCTTGGTTTATTTTGTCCACTAATTGAACGTTGTGAATGACCCGTTTAATGTTACTGTCCATTTGCTTTTCAAGTTCGTTCAGCATTGCTTTGGAACTGTTGTAGTTGAATAGTACATCTTGCTCTCTCAGTTCGAACTCTTTGTTGATAGCTGCTATTTCTTTTGTTTCATCATAATAGTTTATAATACGATTAGTGACATTATATTGTGTAAGATCGTCTTCGTAATTTGTCAATTCTTTACCGATTCGTTTTAATTTGATCTAAAATATTCTATAACTTTGTCAGTACCTCCATAACGTAATGCCTGATATTCATTGACGAACTCTTTCATGAGAATTTCAACAGTGTTATATGCAATACCAGGATCACCGGATTGATAGCTTACTCTTAATAAATCGCTGCTTCCTTTGCGGTCTACCTTGATGTTTTTAGGGCTTTATAGCTATAATAAATATGTTGAAAATAGAACAGCCCATAAATGTAGTTGTTCATATCCGGACGTTCATACTTTTGGAAGTTCTCCATCGTTTTATCTTCACTACTTCTATCAATAAGAGAGATAAGAGTTTTACCATCCTTACTATTTTCATATGATTGTAAGTGAAGTTGTAACAGGCAGAGGTTATGCCTTCGTTGTCTTTTATTTGGGTCTCCTTTGACCAAAACACGTGAAAGAGTCGTAAAGATACACGTTTTAAAGTGCTCTCAGCCTGTATTATATTGATAAGGTTATCCATGGAATTTTGAGCTAAGGCCCAGTCTACTTTAGTATTTTCTTCGATACTATAGCCAGACACAACTCCTGTGTAGAGAGTTGCCTCTACATTATAGCCACCCTTCATATTTCCTGTCAAGTAATAGGCAATAGCAGATATGATGAGAGTTCCTAATAGAATCCACCATTTGACACGGTATAATGATCGGAAAAGATAGAGTATATAGTCCATAATGTTATGTTTATTTTCGTAGAATTGGTGTACGGGTTATAACTTCAAGGATCATTAGACTTTTGGTTAACTCAAACCGGCTCTTTTCAAAAGCTTCTAAAGCTGTTGATTGTCTTCCTTTTCTACAGATAAAGTGCTTGATTCTATTGTTCCATTTGCAAAATCTTTTCGGCAATACTGTATTGAACAGTAGCTAATTCTAAAGCTTCCGCACGTAATGTCAAAACACTTAATTGGGATGTCGCTGTTGCGTAAAGCTCAATAATTTCTTTCATATCTTCGAATTTGGCTTCGCGCTCTAAAGCTGCTGTTTTCACATTTAGCTTCTGGCGCCTTACACGTGGAGCAAGGTCGAATAACTCGTCAAGAGGAATATTCACGGCCGCTCCTACAGTGTATGTCTGCTGTTTGGAAGTAGAATAATTATATAAAATAGGTGTTGAAACATCGGTAAATGTATAGTCGTTACCGAACTTTCCCCATTGATAACTTCCCCGTATATTAAAAACTAAGTACCGCCCGTCTTTGCCAGCAGTTTGCGTTCGATCTGCTCTTTACACTGGCAAGTTCATAGATCGGTCCTCCTTTGGCGTTTTCGAATAACAGATCGAGGGGAGGAAGTGAAATGTTGGTGTAATCTTCCGGGTTTAGTTTTGAAAATCACTGGTTTCCTGGGCATTTGCGAAAGAAACCGGTGAAAATAGAAGTAGGTATACTACATAGTATGAATAAAACTCTTTTCATATCGATGTACTTATTTGTATATATTGTCTGTTTGTTGTGAAATCCGTGCAAATATAAGATAAATTTGCAACTAATGCCCTAAATATACCCCTTTTAGAAATAAAGCATCGAATGCAGTAATATTTTATTTAGTGCCTGTTTAAGTTCTGTCGGGAGGGAAGATTTGTTTTCAAGGATATTTCCCCGTCTTTGTGGGAGCATAGCAGGCTATGTGACGCATAAAACGGGGAGACAGACTGAAAAGAAACTCAAAACAGGTCAAACCTATATTGAGAATTTATTCAGGAAGAATATAAAACAGGTTCTCAGAATGCTTCTGTCATGTTGAAGTAGAACAGATTTTGCTTGTTCACCATGTTGCGTCCCAGGTCGAGGCGGACGTTCATGCGGGCTGCACTTCAATGCGGAGACCCACACCCATGTTAGGCAGGACACCTTCTATTTTCCCGGGTTAGGCCCATGAATCCGCATCCCGCCCAAGCCACATAGCCCACATGGTTGAGCATGCGCTTCACCCAATTGCCTTTGTCCGTATTGATCATCTGACGATATTCCGCCATGACGACATGTGACGACTTATCACGATATTGGCCCATGTAGTAACCTCGGAGATCGAACGGAGTACCGCTGAGAGCGTATTTGTTGAGAGGGACGTCGCCAAACACGTTTTCGTTTGTGCCGTCCAGGCAAGCACGCCACGTTTGCGCAGAGTCTTGTATTGGCGGTAGTCTATCTCCAGGCGGTAGAAATTATTGTCGCTTCCCAGGAACTTCTGGTACATCATGCCACGGAAGTCGAGGTACATGCCCCGATAGGCGTTGGCGGGCACGTCGCGTGTGTCGTAAGTCAGCAGGAAGCCGACACCGGAACTGAAGTTCTTATAGCCTTTGTCCGTGCCGCCGGCAGCTTTGTAAGAGGGCTGGTCGACAAGGTATTTGGCCGGATCGTACATGTGATCATAGTTGAGGTCGACCTGCGGGCCGGCAAAGAAATTGCTTTCACCCAGGCGGAATAGGAACCAGGTTGATCTGTAATCCACTGTATCGGTACTGGCTGGTGGTGTCGCTGCGCACATAATCTTTATTGGTGCTGTAACCGATGCCGTAAAAGTTTCTTGTGTATTTTGTAACTGAACTGTCCGAAGATGCGGAAGCGGTCGCCTTTAAAGAATAGTTGGGCTTGGAGAACAAATTGAGTCCGCCGTTGAACATCAGTGCGATGGCTACAGGTACAACGGAGCGTTGCTGGGTGGTGTCGCCGGGTTCATACGAAAAGTCATCAAAGCGCTTCCGCCAATCAGCAGGCCGAAGTCGGGGTGTAGCTGGGCCCTCCGAGAATGTTGTAATGAAGGTTGCGCCGGGCTACCGCTGACGCCGCAGTTCACGTTTCGAAAGGGCAGGGTGCTGTCTTGCTTGGCTGTGTCCGTGTTGAATGTGTTGCCGACGGCTGTCTGTCCGTCTTTTACTGTTGAAATGCCTTTGTCTTGAGCCGTAACGAATGCGGCAGGCATGATCGCCATCAATATACCTATTATATATCTTTTCATTGCTTTGTATGAATATTGGTGCAAAGGAAACTATTTTATTTGGATAAGTTTTCATCCAAATAGATAATAAATCTAAATACTGTGACAAAAGTTCCGGAAAAGGATACTATTTTTGCAAAAGAAAAAGGAGAAGACTCCTTTATTAACCAAATTACTTTACCACATGAATAAACGAATATTATCTGTTTTTGCTCTAAGTGCCGCATTCCTAACCGTATGCGCGCAGCAAGACAAGGGAGGTATCAGTCCGGAAATGCTGAACCAAATCAAACAAAGCTACCAAGGCACGACAACCGACAAAGCCATCCGCAATGCAATCGGTAACAATGACATCCGCAAGCTGGCGCTGAATCAGGACAACCTGAAGGGGATGGATACTCACTTTTCCATCAAAGTTGACTCAAAAGGAATTACAGATCAGAAGTCGTCGGGCCGTTGCTGGCTGTTCACCGGGCTGAACGTGATGCGTGCCAAAGCAATAGCCCGGTATGGACTGGGGTCTTTTGAATTTTCGCAGAACTACAACTTCTTCTGGGATCAGCTGGAGAAGGCCAATCTTTTCCTGCAGGGCGTTATCGATACCCGCGAAAAGCCGATGGATGACAAAATGGTGGAATGGCTCTTCCGCAATCCGCTGAGTGATGGCGGCACGTTTACCGGAGTGGCCGACATTGTCTCTAAATATGGCCTGGTACCCAAAGAGGTGATGCCCGAGACGAACAGCAGTGAGAATACATCGCGCATGGCAGGGCTGATTGCCGAAAAACTGCGTGAGTATGGTCTGCAACTGCGCGACCGCGCCGCAAAGGGGCCAAACAGCCTGCGCTCGAGAAGGACAAGACGGAGATGCTGGGCACCGTATACCGTATGCTGGTGCTCAACCTGGGCGTTCCTCCCACCGAGTTTACCTGGACACGCAAGGACGAGAAGGAAATCCGGTGGAGACTGCACAATATACGCCGATGTCTCTTCCTGGAAAAATATGGTGACAAGAACCTGCTGGATAACTACGTGATGCTGATGAATGATCCGAGTCGCGAATATTATAAATGTTACGAAATTGATTTTGACCGCCACCGCTACGACGGACGTAACTGGACCTACGTCAATCTGCCTGCTGACGAAATCAAGGAGATGGCCATCGCATCACTGAAGGACAGCACAATGATGTATTTCTCGTGCGATGTGGGCAAATTCCTGAACTCGGAGCGAGGATTGCTCGACGTGAACAATTATGATTATGCATCGCTGATGGGAACTACCTTCGGATGGACAAAAACAACGCGTGCAGACGTTTGCCAGTGGATCGAGCCATGCCATGACTCTGATGGCGGTAGATGTCAAAGATAATAAACCGGTGAAATGGATGGTAGAAAATAGTTGGGGAGCAACCAACGGCTATCAGGGACATCTGATTATGACGGATGAATGGTTTGATGAATACATGTTCCGCCTGGTAGTGGAGAAGAAATTCGCAACTCCCAAGGTGTTGGAAATCCTGAAACAGAAACCAATCCGTTTGCCTGCTTGGGACCCGATGTTTGCACCGGAACAGTGAACGCTTTTGAACGATCGGCGATGAACGGTTGTTGAACGGCGAACGATCAACGGTCGGAAATAAATACGGATTGACCGTCGATGGATGGGCCGGTAATCGGTAACATAGAAATGAAAGGGTGTAGCCATACGGGAAGGAGGGCTACACCCTTTTTGTGTTAAGGCTACACCTTCAGCCCCGTATGGCTACACCCTTTTTCTTAAAATTATCCCTCAGTGCTGCCGGAGATTGCTTCCTTCCGTCATCTTCTTCTGCTACATCTCTCTGCATCCCTTCGTTATCCGTTGTTAACCGTTCCTCGTTTAAAAGCGGTCCCTGTTGATCGTTCCTCGTTCACAAACACTGATCGTTTAGAATTAACCACCGTTAATAGTTCACAGTTAATCACCGTTAACGGTCCATCGTTCAACAACCGTTCATCGTCGATCGTTCAAAACCCTTCCTCGTTTTTTTAGCCTTTTTTATCTATTGATGTTTGTTCAAAGGGTGAATTACGGAGAAATTTCCGTAATTCCTTTCATTTTTCCTCTTTATTCACATTATTATTTATTACTTTTGCGGGCAAATTATGAAACCATTATTTTATATAATCACATGGCAAATGTAATAAAGTTACGTAAAGGCCTTGACATCAACCTGAAAGGAAAAGCTGCTGAAGAGCTCTCAACGGTGAAAGAACCGGATTCTACGCACTCGTACCCGATGATTTCCCAGGAGTGACTCCGAAGGTGGTGGTGAAAGAGCAGGAATATGTGATGGCCGGGGGACCCTTGTTTATCGACAAGAATCATCCTGAAGTGAAATTTGTTTCGCCCGTTAGCGGCGTTGTAACAAGCGTGGAGCGCGGTGCACGCCGTAAGGTGCTGAACATCGTGGTGGAGGCTGCCGCAGAGCAGGATTACGAAGAATTCGGCAAGAAGGACGTATCCAAACTCGATGGCGAGGCTGTGAAAGCTGCACTCTTGGAAGCTGGTATGTTTGCATTTATGAAACAGCGTCCGTATGACGTGATTGCCGATCCGACAGTCGCTCCGCGGGCTATCTTCATCTCTGCTTTCGACAGCAACCCGCTGGCACCCGATTTCGAATACGTTCTGAAAGGGGAAGAAGCTAATTTCCAGACAGGACTGGATGCCCTGGCTAAAATAGCCAAAACGTATCTGGGTATCAGCATCAAACAAAAATCGACAGCCCTGACACAGGCTAAAAATGTCACAGTAACCGTATTTGACGGACCGAACCCTGCCGGAAATGTAGGGGTACAAATCAATCACGTAGCTCCCGTAGTGAAAGGTGAGACGGTGTGGACTATCGGCGCGGAAGCCGTAATCTTCATCGGACGTCTGTTCAATACCGGACGGGTGGACCTGACTCGTACCGTAGCCGTTACAGGATCTGAAGTGGTGAAACCAGCTTATTGCAAACTGAAAGTCGGCGCACTGCTGACCCATGTGTTTGCCGGAAACGTGACGAAGGACAAAGAGTTGCGTTACATCAGCGGCAATGTGCTGACAGGCAAACAAGTGAAGCCGAACGGATTCCTGGGCGCTTTCGACAGCCAGCTCACAGTGATTCCCGAAGGTGACGACATCCACGAAATGCTGGGATGGATCATGCCCCGTTTCAATCAGTTCAGCGTCAACCGCTCGTATTTCAGCTGGTTGATGGGGAATAAGAAGGAGTATGTGCTCGATGCCCGTATCAAGGGAGGCGAACGCCACATGATTATGTCCGGCGAATACGACAAAGTATTCCCGATGGACATTCTGCCTGAATTCCTGATCAAAGCAATCATTGCCGGGGACATCGACCGCATGGAAGCTCTGGGTATCTACGAAGTGGCGCCCGAAGACTTTGCTTTGTGCGAATTTGTCGACTCTTCGAAACTGGAATTGCAACGCATCGTTCGTGCCGGACTCGATATGCTTCGTGCTGAAATGATGTAATTCATAACACATAATTTATAATTCATAATTAATGAAAGCGTTAAGAAATTATCTCGATAAGATAAAGCCGAACTTTGAAGAGGGCGGCAAACTCCACGCGTTTCGTTCGGTGTTCGATGGCTTCGAAACTTTCCTGTTCGTGCCCAACACCACTTCGAAATCGGGAGCGCACATCCACGACTCGATTGATAGCAAACGTATCATGTCGATTGTGGTTATTTCGTTGATACCGGCTTTGCTGTTCGGTATGTACAACGTAGGTTACCAGCATTTCACTCACACCGGAGCTCAGGGTGGCTTCATCGAAATGTTCATTTACGGTTTCCTGGCCATTCTGCCTAAGATTATCGTATCTTATGTAGTGGGTCTGGGCATTGAGTTCGTGGTGGCACAATGGAAGAAGGAAGAGATTCAGGAAGGATTCCTCGTTTCGGGTATCCTGATCCCGATGATTGTACCGGTAGACTGCCCGTTGTGGATTCTGGCCATAGCCACTGCATTCGCTGTTATTTTTGCGAAAGAAGTGTTCGGAGGTACAGGTATGAACGTGTTCAACGTTGCCCTTGTGACCCGTGCATTCCTGTTCTTCGCTTATCCTACCAAGATGTCGGGTGACGCCGTTTGGGTGGCACAAGACAGCATCTTCGGATTGGGTAACACGGTAGACGGACTGACAGCGGCCACTTCGCTGGGTGTGGCGTCTACTGCTACCGATCCCAATGGCTTCCCGGCTTTCTCGTGGGATATGGTGACCGGTCTGATTCCGGGCTCTATCGGTGAAACCAGTGTGATTGCTATTCTGATTGGTGCCGTTATTCTGCTGTGGACAGGTATCGCAAGCTGGAGAACAATGCTTTCGGTATTCGTCGGCGGTGCATTCATGGGATGGATCTTCAATACTGTGGGTCCCGACACTGCCATGGCTCACATGCCTTGGTACGAACACCTGGTGCTGGGTGGTTTCTGCTTCGGTGCTGTGTTTATGGCTACCGACCCTGTGACATCCGCACGTACGGAAACCGGTAAGTACATCTTCGGATTCCTGATCGGTGCGATGGCCATCATCATCCGCGTGTTGAACCCGGGTTATCCCGAAGGTATGATGCTCGCTATCCTGCTGATGAACATCTTCGCTCCGCTGATCGACTATTGTGTGGTTCAGAGCAACATCAAACTGCGTGAAAAACGCGCCATTAAGTCTAACAATTAAACCGAACAAGAAAGATGAATACAAATAGTAACTCTTATACTATCATTTATGCTTCGGTAATGGTTGTTATCGTGGCATTCCTGCTTGCATTTGTCAGCTCTTCTCTGAAAGACATTCAGAATAAAACCAGGAGTTGGACACCAAGAAGCAAATTTTGTCTGCACTGAACATCAGAGATGTGAAAGATGCCGATGCTGAATATAATAAATATGTAAAGGTGACATGCTGATGAATGTGGATGGCACTCTGACAGAAAATACGGATGGTTTCTATCAGCTACGAAAGAAGCGAAGGAAAACAATCGTTTGCACGTTTTCGTATGTGAGGTAGACGGAGAAACCAAATACGTGGTACCGGTTTACGGTGCCGGTCTTTGGGGCGCTATCTGGGGATATGTGGCTTTGAATGCCGATAAAGACACTGTTTACGGTGTTTACTTCGCATGCCAGCGAAACTCCGGGCTTGGGTGCCGAGATCGCGGGTGCTGCTTTCCAGAATGAATTCTCTGGCAAGAAGGTATTGAAAGACGGACAGGTTGCACTGGCTGTAGAGAAAAACGGTAAGGTGACAGACCCTGCTTATCAGGTTGACGGTATTTCGGGTGGTACAATCACTTCGAAAGGTGTGGACGCCATGATCAAAGCATGTCTGAGCCAGTACGATAAATTTTTAACTAATAATTAAGGAGGAACGATAGAATATGAGCCAATTATTTTCTAAAAAGAATAAAGAAGTATTCGCTACTCCGCTGGGATTGAATAACCCGGTAACCGTGCAGGTGCTCGGTATCTGTTCGGCACTGGCTGTAACGGCCAAACTGGAACCGGCTATCGTGATGGGTCTTTCGGTAACTGTGATTACGGCTTTCTCAAACGTCGTTATCTCTTTGCTGCGTAAGACGATTCCTAACCGTATCCGTATCATCGTACAGTTGGTGGTAGTAGCCGCATTGGTAACTATAGTAAGTGAGGTGCTGAAAGCGTTTGCATACGATGTAAGCGTACAGCTTTCGGTATACGTAGGTCTGATCATTACAAACTGTATCCTGATGGGACGCCTCGAAGCGTTTGCCATGGCAAACGGTCCGTGGGAGTCATTCCTCGACGGTGTAGGTAATGGTCTGGGATATGCCAAGATCCTGATCATCGTGGCTTTCTTCCGCGAGTTGCTCGGATCGGGCACATTGCTCAACTTCCGTATTATCCCTGAGTCATTCTATAAGATGGGTTACATCAACAATGGTTTGATGTTGATGCCGCCGATGGCACTGATCATCTGTGCATGTATCATCTGGTATCAGCGCAGCCGCTGCAAAGAACTCCAGGAAAAGTAATACAACCTAAGAAAGTAAAAGAAAAATTATGGAACAATTATTAAGTTTATTCGTCCGCTCCATCTTTGTGGACAACATGATATTCGCCTTCTTCCTGGGTATGTGTTCATATCTGGCTGTGTCGAAGAATGTGAAAACTGCTGTAGGACTGGGTATCGCCGTAACTTTCGTATTGGTGGTTACGTTGCCGGTCAACTACTTGCTTCAAACTAAGGTGCTGGCTGCCAATGCGATCATTGAAGGTGTTGACCTCAGCTTCCTGAGTTTTATTCTCTTTATTGCCGTTATTGCCGGTATCGTGCAGTTGGTAGAAATGGTGGTGGAACGCTTCAGCCCTTCGCTCTACGCTTCACTGGGTATCTTCCTTCCGCTGATCGCCGTTAACTGTGCCATCATGGGTGCTTCACTGTTCATGCAGCAGAGAATCACGATGGATCCGTCGAACCCGCAGGCTATTACCGGCGTGGGCAGTGCTGTAGTATACGCACTCGGTTCCGGTATTGGCTGGTTGCTGGCTATCGTCGGTCTGGCCGCTATCCGCGAAAAGATGGCTTACTCTGATGTTCCCGCTCCGCTGAAAGGTCTGGGCATTACGTTTATCACAGTAGGACTGATGGCTATGGCCTTTATGTGTTTCTCTGGATTGAAATTATAACTAAAGTAAAAAGAATAAAACAATGACGTCTTTAATATTAGCAAGTATCGGAGTCTTCCTTGTGGTGATCATCCTGCTTGTCATTATACTGCTCGTTGCGAAGAGCTATCTTTCTCCTTCGGGCGAGGTTACGATTACGATGAATGGAGAGCAACAACTGAAAACATCTCAGGGTGGTACTCTGCTGGGTACGTTGTCTGCCAACAATGTGTTCCTTTCATCGGCTTGTGGTGGTAAGGGTTCATGCGGACAGTGCCGTTGCCAGGTGCTCGAAGGCGGTGGCGAGATTTTGCCTACCGAAACCGGTTTCTTCTCTCGTAAAGAACAGGCCGATCACTGGCGCCTCGGATGCCAGGTGAAGGTAAAACAGGATATGTCTATCAAGATCGACGAGTCTATCCTGGGTGTGAAAGAGTGGGAGTGCGAGGTGATCTCGAACAAGAACGTGGCTACGTTTATCAAAGAGTTTATCGTGGCTCTGCCTCCGGGCGAACACATGGACTTTGTGCCGGGTTCGTATGCCCAGATCAAGATTCCTACCTTCTCGATGGATTATGATAAGGACATCGACAAGAGCCTGATCGGTGACGAATATCTTCCGGCATGGGAGAAATTCGGTCTGCTCGGCCTGAAGTGCCGCAACGACGAACCGACCATCCGTGCTTATTCTATGGCCAACTATCCGGCTGAGGGTGACCGCATCATGCTGACTGTACGTATCGCTACTCCTCCTTTCAAACCGAAAGATCAGGGACCGGGCTTTATGGATGTGATGCCGGGTATCGCTTCTTCTTACATCTTTACGCTGAAGCCGGGTGACAAGGTGACCATGAGTGGACCTTACGGTGACTTCCACCCGATTCTGGATTCGAAGAACGAAATGATGTGGATCGGTGGTGGTGCAGGTATGGCTCCGTTGCGTGCCCAGATTATGCACTTGACCAAGACGCTGCATATCACTGACCGTACGATGAACTACTTCTACGGTGCCCGTGCACTGAACGAGGTGTTCTATCTGGAAGACTTCCTGCAGATTGAGAAAGACTTCCCGAACTTCAAGTTCCACCTGGCACTCGACCGTCCGGACCCTGCTGCAGACGCAGCCGGTGTGAAGTATACGGCAGGTTTCGTACACAACGTGATTTACGAAACTTATCTGAAGAACCATGAAGCTCCGGAAGACATCGAATACTACATGTGTGGTCCCGGCCCGATGAGTAAAGCTGTCGAGAAGATGCTCGACGATCTCGGTGTTCCGTCTAAGAACTTGATGTTCGATAACTTCGGTGGATAATCCTTCGGAGATCATCATAAAAGAAACTGCTTTCGGGTTGTCCGGAAGCAGTTTTTTTTTATCTTTGTGTCATTATTCAAAAATGTGGAAAAAACAATGAATGGTTTGAAGGATATACTCGAAAGGTTGAAAATAGAACAACTCAATCCGATGCAGGAAGCGTCTGTTGAGGCATTTGATAAAGGTGGCGAAGATTTGATATTACTTTCGCCCACAGGTTCGGGTAAGACCCTGGCCTTTCTGTTGCCGCTGGTCGGCAGTCTGAAGGCCGACGTGAAAGGAGTGCAGGCCGTGGTGCTGGTGCCATCACGTGAGTTGGCATTGCAGATAGAGCAGGTGTTCAAGGCGATGGGGACGGAATTCAAGGCGATGAGTTGCTATGGCGGACGTCCGGCGATGGAAGAGCACCGTACGATGAAAGGAATGCAGCCGGCGGTTATCATCGGTACGCCCGGCCGTATGAACGACCATCTCTCCAAGCAGAACTTCGATGCAAGCACAGTGAGTCTGTTGGTGATCGATGAATTTGATAAATGCCTGGAGTTTGGTTTTCAGGAAGAGATGGCAACGGTTATCGGACAGTTGCCCGACTTGAAACGGCGTTTTCTGACTTCGGCAACAGATGCGGAAGAGATTCCGCAATTTACAGGACTGAACCGTACGATAAAGCTTGATTTCCTGACAAACGATGTGGAGGAATCACGTTTGCGGTTGATGAAGGTGGTTTCGCCTGCTAAAGATAAGATAGAAACTCTCTATAAGTTGCTTTGTACGTTGGGAAGCAGTTCGAGTATTGTTTTCTGTAACCACAGGGATGCGGTGGACCGTGTGAGTGCCTTACTAACGGAAAAAGGAGTTTCCAATGAACGCTTTCATGGAGGTATGGAGCAACCGGATCGGGAACGGGCACTGTATAAGTTCCGTAATGGCAGCTGTCCGGTGCTGGTGTCTACGGACCTGGCTGCCCGCGGACTTGATATCCCGGAGGTGGAGCATATCATCCATTATCATTTGCCGGTGAACGAAGAAGCCTTTACCCACCGCAATGGCCGTACTGCCCGTTGGGATGCGACGGGTACTTCTTATCTGATACTGAATCCGGAGGAACGCGTGCCGGATTATATACCTTCGGAGCTTGAGATCTTCGACTTGCCGGAGAATACACCCCGTCCGGCTAAACCTCAGTGGGTGACTATTTATATAGGTAAAGGGAAGAAGGACAAATTGAGCAAGATCGACATAGCCGGTTTCCTTTATAAAAGGAAATCTGGCACGTGAGGATGTCGGAGCAATCGACGTGAAAGATCATTATGCCTTTGTTGCCGTGCGGCCCCAAGATGAAGCAATTGCTGACTCTGATCCGTGGCGAGAAGATCAAAGGGATGAAAACGGTGATCGAGGAGGCGGATTAAACCGGATTTATCGGATAGAGGAGGCAGGGCACTGACACCACAGATTATACCGATTGACACATGACGAGTTCACCATGGGTTGCACAGATTGACACGGAACAGATTCACCACAGATTACACCGATTGGCACGGCACTTTCAACTTTATTGCTGATAAGATCAATCATCAATCTGTGTTAATCTGTGAAATCTGTGGTGAAACAGCTTTCCGGTTTCCGGCTCTTCCCGGCTTTTGTTCTTCTTTCTTATAAATATTCACTTTTAGTCATTTTCTCTTTCATTTCAGAATAGAGCATCGTGTAATAATATCAGTTTGAACTTTTTCTACCATCTTGGCATGTATAGATAACAAAATGGTGTATAAATCCTGCATAAACCATTAAAAGTAAGATAAATGCCCTCTAAGATTGTAATTTTACAGGGAAACGTTTGTTGAGAGGAAATAAATTCGTAAATTCGCCATGTCAGTAGACATAAAATAACGAAATTGTATAACCAAAACACTCATCAAATGAAAAGCATAATTTCAGTGCAGGCCCTTCCATTCTCCCTCGCGAAGTAATAGAAGAAACAGCGAAAGCCATTCTCGATTTCAACGGTTCAGGTCTTTCTGTGTTGGAAGTCAGCCATCGTGGCAAGGATTTTCAGGCAGTTATGGATGAAGCCGTTGCTTTGTTTAAGGAAATACTTAACATCCCCGAAGGGTATTCGGTACTTTTCCTGGGCGGTGGTGCCAGTATGCAGTTCTGCATGGTGCCTTACAACTTCCTTGAGAAGAAGGCAGCTTACCTGAACACCGGTGTTTGGGCTAAAAGCGATGAAAGAGGCGAAAGGCTTTGGCGAAGTGGTTGAGGTAGCTTCTTCGGCTGATGCGAACTATACGTTTATCCCTAAAGACCTTACCATACCTGCTGATGCTGATTATTTCCATGTGACCACCAACAATACGATTTATGGTACGGAATTGAAGGGAGATCTTGATTCACCGGTTCCGATGGTAGCCGACATGTCTTCTGATATCTCTCCCGTCCGGTGGACGTTTCGAAGTATATTTGTATCTACGGCGGTGCTCAGAAGAATCTAGCTCCTCCGGCGTTACATTCGTCATAGTAAAAGACGATGCGGTAGGCAAGGTGTCACGTTACATCCCGAGCATGCTGAATTATAAGACCCATATCGACGGCGGTTCCATGTTCAACACACCTCCCGTATTGCCTATCTATTCCGCCATGCAGACTTTGCGCTGGATCAAGGCTCAGGGTGGCGTCAAAGAGATGGATCGCCGGGCTACCGAGAAGGCAGACATGCTGTATGCCGAGATAGACCGCAACAAGATGTTTGTAGGGACAGCTGCTAAGGAGGACCGTTCGCGCATGAATATCTGCTTTGTGATGGCACCGGAATATAAGGATCTGGAAGCCGATTTCCTGAAGTTCGCTACGGATAAAGGAATGTCCGGCATCAAAGGGCACCGCTCGGTGGGTGGCTTCCGTGCATCTTGCTACAATGCAATGCCGAAAGAGAGCGTACAGGCATTGATTGACTGCATGCAGGAATTTGAGAAACTTCATTAATAATGTGATTTCACCACAGAGCATACGGAAAGGATACAGGGCTCTCTTGAATGACGGCATTTGGTGTCTGCGGTATCCTCTGTGGTGAATTCTCCCAAAATAGAATAAGAGAAATGAAAGTACTTGTTGCAACCGAAAAGCCATTTGCCAAGATTGCGGTGGATGGCATCAAGAAAGAAATAGAAGGAGCCGGATTTGAATTGGCTCTGCTTGAGAAATATACAGATAAAGCCCAACTGCTTGACGCAGTGAAAGATGCGAATGCCATTATTATCCGTAGTGACATCATCGACGCCGAGGTGCTCGATGCAGCGAAAGAGTTGAAAATAGTAGTTCGTGCCGGTGCCGGATACGATAATGTAGACCTGAATGCAGCCACTGCACACGGTGTATGTGTGATGAATACTCCGGGACAGAACTCGAATGCTGTAGCCGAGTTGGTGTTTGGCCTGCTTGTTTATGCTGTCCGTAACTTCTATAACGGAACATCGGGTACGGAGTTGATGGGAAAGAAACTGGGTATCCACGCATACGGTAATGTAGGACGCAATGTGGCGCGTATTGCCAAGGGGTTCGGTATGGAACTCTATGCTTATGACGCTTTCTGCCCGAAAGATGTGATAGAGAAAGATGGGGTGAAAGCCATTGACTCTGCCGAAGAGCTTTATAAGACCTGTAACATCGTCTCACTGCACATTCCCGCTACAGCCGAAACGAAAAATTCCATCAATCATAATCTGCTGGCCAATATGCCGAAAGGGGCTATCCTGGTTAATACGGCCCGCAAAGAAGTGATCAATGAAGACGAATTGATCCAGTTGATGGAGGAACGGCCGGACTTTAAATACATCACAGACATCATGCCTGCGGCCAATACGAAGTTCGCCGAACTCTTTGCCGGACGTTATTTCTCGACTCCGAAGAAGATGGGAGCACAGACGGCCGAGGCGAATATCAATGCCGGTATTGCAGCTGCACGGCAGATTGTGGGTTTCCTGAAAGAGGGTTGTGAAAAGTTTAGAGTGAATAAGTAATCTGCAGTTCTTATGGCAACAATAAAACCATTTAAAGGCATCCGTCCTCCGCAGGATTTGGTAGAACAGGTCGCTTCACGTCCGTATGACGTGCTGAATTCAGAAGAGGCTCGTGCAGAAGCTGCCGGGAACGATAAATCATTGTACCACATCATTAAACCGGAAATAGACTTTCCCGTCGGGACAGATGAACATGATGAGAAGGTGTATGCGAAAGCAGAGAATTTCCGTCTGTTCCGTGATAAAGGATGGCTGGTGCAGGATGACAAAGAGAATTATTATATCTATGCCCAGACCATGAATGGCAAGACACAGTATGGGCTGGTGGTGGGTGCTTACGTGCCCGATTATATGAACGGTGTCATCAAAAAGCACGAACTCACCCGGCGTGACAAGGAAGAAGACCGCATGAAGCATGTCCGTGTGAACAATGCCAACATCGAACCGGTGTTCTTTGCTTATCCCGACAATGCGGTGCTCGATGCCATTATCCGCAAGTATACGGCTCAAAAGCCGGTATACGATTTTATTGCTCCCGGTGACGGATTCGGACACACTTTCTGGGTGATCGACAACAGCGAAGACATTGCTGTCATCACCAAGGAGTTTGCTGCTATGCCGGCGCTTTATATCGCCGACGGGCATCATCGTTCGGCTGCCGCTGCCCTGGTAGGGGCCGAAAAGGCAAAGCAGAATCCTAATCATCGCGGAGACGAAGAATACAACTATTTCATGGCCGTATGTTTCCCCGCCAATCAGTTGACTATTATTGACTACAACCGGGTGGTGAAAGATCTCAATGGCTTGACGCCTGCCGAATTTCTGACCGCCCTTGAAAAGAATTTTGAGATCGAAGAGAAAGGTAAAGAGATTTATAAACCCAATGCGTTGCATAACTTTGCGCTCTATCTGGATGGCAAATGGTATAGCCTGACAGCCAAACCGGGTACTTATGACGATAATGATCCTATAGGTGTATTGGATGTGACCATCTCTTCCAACCTGATTCTGGACGAAATTCTGGGAATCAAGGATCTGCGTTCGGATCGCCGGATCGACTTTGTAGGGGGAATCCGCGGCTTGGGCGAATTGAGCAGACGGGTTGACAGTGGCGAAATGAAAGTGGCTTTGGCCCTTTATCCTGTTTCAATGAAGCAATTGATGGATATTGCCGATACAGGAAACATTATGCCTCCGAAGACTACCTGGTTCGAACCGAAACTGCGTTCGGGGCTGGTGATACACGAGCTCGAATAAAAAGAGATCCGATACCGGATTGAGGAGTGTTTGGGTATGGAAAACAGAGGAGGGGATGTACCCAAACTCGTTATTCACCACAAATTGCATGGACTTATACAGATAAATTATTGGTTGTCAGTAAATTGATGCCGTCCTGTGTTAATCCGTGTAATTTGTGGTGAATTCGTTTTGTGTTCCGGACTATTCAAATATGTACGTTTTTCCGTATCTTTGCCGCCGAAGTAATTATTATCAGGAAACAGATATGGGACGAAAAGAAGAATACAAATTGCAGAACGAACAATTCATGCAGACATTACGCACCGAAGCGGATGTACACGAATTGCCATGCGGCATATTATATAAGGTTTTGGAGGAAGGTACCGGCGCAGCCACGCCCCGTTCCAACAGTGTGGTGTCGGTTCATTACAAGGGCACTCTTATCAATGGACGTGAATTTGATAATTCCTGGAAGCGGAACTGTCCCGAAGCTTTTCGTCTGAACGAGGTTATCGAAGGATGGCAGATTGCTCTGCAAAAGATGCGGGTGGGAGATCACTGGATCGTCTACATCCCTTATAATATGGGCTATGGCACACGTACCAGTGGCCCGATTCCGGCTTTTTCAACTTTGATTTTCGAGGTACAATTACTGGGTATAGCTTGAACCATCAAAAAAAAGATTCCGGATATCATGACAGAAGACACCTATAAGACCATCACTGAAGTCTCGGAGGGAACATATACCGAGAAACGAAGCAAATTTATTGCCATCGCTCTCCCGGTTCGTACCTTGGAAGAGATTAAAGTGCATCTGGAGGCGTACCAGAAGAAATACTATGATGCCCGCCACGTCTGCTATGCCTATATGCTGGGACACGAGCGGAAGAATTTTCGTGCCAACGATAACGGAGAGCCGTCGGGTACTGCCGGCAAACCGATTCTGGGACAGATCAACTCGAACGAACTGACGGATATACTGATTATTGTGGTCCGTTATTTCGGAGGGATCAAGTTGGGCACTAGTGGACTGATTGTGGCCTATAAGGCCGCCGCCGCCGAGGCCATCGCTGCCTGCACCATTGTAGAGAAAACTGTGGACGAGGAAGTAACCGTACTTTTCGAGTATCCTTTTATGAACGATGTCATGCGGATTGTAAAGGAGGAGGAACCGGAGATTCTGTCTCAGTCGTATGATATGGATTGCAGCATGACGCTTCGTATCCGGCAGTCGGCAATGCCCCGTTTAAGGTCCCGGCTGGAGAAAGTGGAGACTGCCCGCATTGCAGATGAACAGGAAGGAAATGGATAGTAGAGATAGGGGGGCGTCGGAACTCTGTGATGAATGATGACACACCTCTCCGAATAATAAAAAGATAGATAGAATGGCATTTGTAGCAACAAAAGAGAGTGGAGCGAGTTGTACGCCTTTTCCGTCTGCTGGCGGATGGAAAAGTATCGCTTGGAACTCCGCAGGCAAAGAAAGAAGATGAAAAGTACCGGCCCATTGCAATGATCCAGCGTGAAGAGCATGATGGCACCCGGCGTTACTATATTGAAGAAGAGGTCATCCGGATGGAAGGTGAGAAGGTGGAGAAAAGTATTCCCCGTGAGGACTTTGCAACAGTGGCGGACCTGATTCTGGACGCGATTAAAAATTCTTCGGCGGATGAAGTTACGTCACCCGACGGGTGGAGGAGTTCCTGGACGAGGCAGGTATCTTTGATCTGGAAGCCCGGACGGAGGACCGTACCGACTTCTCGATTGCTTTCTGGCATCCTGAGGCTCCGTTGGCGGGTTTCAATGTCCGTTCGCGTCTCAGTGCGATGAATCCGCTGTTGGATGGTGGACGTGCGGCGAACCTGAAGTTGGAGCAGTCCGGTATCAAGTTTGCCACTCCGACCGTCAATAAGATTAATGCCCTCCCTGAATCACCCACGGAGGTGGCCGAGCGTATGATGATGATCGAGCGTCTGGGAGGTGTGCTGAAGTATTCGGACGTAGCGGACCGTGTGTTCCGTTGCAATCTGCTGATGATCGATCTGCACTTTCCTCGTGTGCTGGCAGAGATGGTGCGTATGATGCACCTGGACGGCATCACACGCGTCAGTGAACTGACCGAACAGATAAAGATCATAAATCCTCTCAAGATAAAAGAGGAGCTGATCAGCAAGCATGGCTTTTACGAGTTTAAAATGAAGCAGTTTCTGCTGGCACTTGCCTTGGGTATGCGTCCGGCCAAAATATACAATGGGACCGATTCGGCAGTTGAAGGTATATTGCTGGTCGATGGCAAAGGTGAGGTACTGTGCTATCATAAATCGGAAAAGAAAACATTTGAGGACTTTCTTTATCTGAATTCGCGTCTCGAAAAGGGATCGGTTGATAAAGACAAGTATGGCTTCCTCGAGAGAGAGAACGGAGTGTATTATTTCAAACTGAATGTAAAGATTGGGTTGATTAAAAGATAAATCCGATTGGCAGGAGAATAGATAATGAAGACAAATGAAGTTTTAGAGACCATTAAGGCACGGCGTAGTGTACGTGCGTATGATCGAAAGCAGATTCCGGCGGATGACTTGAACGCCATCCTGGAAGCGGGTGCTTACGCGCCGAGCGGCATGCATTATGAAACGTGGCATTTTACTGCCGTCTGTAATACAGTGAAACTGGAAGAACTGAATGAACGGATCAAAGGGGCATTTGCCAAAAGTGATGACAAGCATCTTCGGGAACGGGGGCACAGTGAGACGTATTGCTGTTACTATCATGCCCCAACCTTGGTCATCGTGTCCAATGAACCCAAGCAATGGTGGGCCGGGATGGATTGTGCCTGTGCTATCGAGAATATGTTTCTGGCAGCCACTTCACTGGGCATCGCTTCCTGTTGGATCAATCAGCTCGGTACGACCTGTGATGATCCGGAGGTACGGGCCTATCTGACTTCTCTCGGAGTGCCCGAAAATCATAAAGTTTATGGTTGCGTAGCTTTGGGATATAAAGCGGAAGGCGCATTGTTGAAAGAAAAGACAGTTAAAGCCGGTACGATAACCATCGTGGAATAGGATATTAAGATTCACCACAGAGTTTAAATTGACCACAGAGTCTCACAGAGTTTATCTTTTATGATTTCTACTCTGTGAGACTCCGTGCTACTCTGTGGTGAATCGTGAATCAGTTGTTGCTTAGCTTACTTCAGTCGAAGCAGCCGTAGCATGTGGGCAGCAGTTTGCGGTCGCCCAGCGTATTATCTACGCGGGCTACATTTACCCAGAACTTATTCTCACGCACACTCTCTATCGGATATGCGGCTTTTTCACGCGTATAGCAGTGTTCCCACTGATCGCTTACTACTTCATATTCAGGGTGCGGGGCATTTATCAGTACATTGTCTTCCTTATCGGCTTCACCGTTTTTCACTTCCTGAATTTCGTTCCAGATGGTCAACATCGTAAGGACGAAGTTATCCAGTTCGGAGAGGCTTTCGCTTTCAGTGGGCTCGATCATCAGTGTGCCGTGCACGGGGAAGGAGAGGGTAGGAGCATGATAGCCGTAGTCCATCAGGCGTTTGGCAATATCATTTTCGCTGATACCGGTTTCTTCGTATACCTTGCGACATTCCAGAATCATCTCGTGTCCCACAAAGCCGTTGGCTCCCCGGTATACAATGCCATACGTATCTTTCAGGCAAGCAGCCAGATAGTTTGCATTGAGAATGGCTGTCTTGGTTGCCATTGTCAGTCCTTCGGCACCCATCATACGGATATAGCCGTAGGTGATAGGCAGAATACCGGCACTGCCAAACGGTGCGGCGGATACTTCGTTCTGTGAGTTGCCAAACAGTCCGTGTCCCGGAAGGAACGGTACCAGATGTTCCGCTACACAGATCGGACCTACGCCGGGGCCTCCTCCTCCGTGGGGAGATGCAAAGGTTTTATGCAGATTCAGGTGACAGACGTCCGCTCCGATAAATCCCGGATTCGTCAGTCCTACCTGTGCATTCATGTTGGCTCCATCCATATATACCTGAGCTCCACAGGCGTGAATGATTTGGCAGATCTCTACGATTTCCGTTTCAAAGATACCGTGTGTCGAGGGATAGGTGATCATCAGTGCGGAGGTCATCCTTATTTTCTTCAGCTTTGGCACGGAGGTCATCCATATCTACGTTTCCATGTTTATCACATGCACAAGTTACAGTGGTGAATCCGGCCTGGATGGCTGATGCGGGATTGGTGCCGTGTGCAGATGCGGGGATCAATACTTTGTTGCGGTGTCCTTGTCCGATGCTTTCAAGATAGGCACGGATGGTGCGCAGACCGGCATACTCACCGGCAGCACCGGAATTGGGTTGCAGGCTTACTCCGGCAAATCCGGTGATGACTTTCAGCTCTTCACTCAGGTTGTGAATCAGTTCGCGGTATCCGGCCCCTGATCCTCCGGAACAAGCGGGTGCATGCACATAAACTCAGCACAGCTCAGAGGTAACATTTCGGCTGCCGCATTCAGTTTCATGGTGCAGGAACCGAGTGAAATCATCGATTGTGCCAATGAAATATCCTTCCGGTCGAGACGCTTGATGTAGCGCATCATTTCCGTTTCGGTATGATATTTAGAGAATACTTCGTGTGTGAGGTAAGGGTCTGGCGTTTCAATTCCTCGCTGATGATAGTTGCTTCGGGGATGTCATCCACTTTCTGGAAGTCTTTTCCGGCAGCGATGGCAAAGATAGACAGTAGAATGTTGGCAGCTGCTACGTCGGTTGTTTCGTCAATACTCAGTCCCACGTCTCCATTATCAAAATAGCGCAGGTTGACCTCTTTGCTCAGAGCGATGGTGCGAATCTGCTGTGCCGATACGCTGTCGGGCAAAATGAACCGGAGAGTATCGAAATACTGTTTGTTCACTTGCTTGAATCCCAGTTTACCGATACTCTTTTCCAGGAAAACGGTAATGCTATGGATGCGTGAAGCGATGTTACGGATACCTTCCTGTCCGTGATAGACGGTATAGAATCCTGCCATGGTAGCGAGCAGTGCCTGAGCGGTACAGATATTGGAAGTCGCTTTTTCCCGTTTGATATGCTGTTCGCGTGTCTGGAGTGCCATGCGGTAACAGAGTTTGCCATATTTATCTTTCGACCATCCGATGATACGTCCCGGCATGTTGCGTTTGTATTCGTCGCGGGTAGCGAAATAACCGGCCGAAGGACCACCGTAGAACATGGGAGTACCAAGCGTTGTGTGGTACCGAATACAATGTCCGCTCCCCATTCGCCCGGAGGGTAAGTAGTGCAAGACTCAGGATATCGGCAGCCACAGCTACCTTGCAGTTGGCTGTATGTGCTTTTCGGTAAATTCGCGGTAGTCTTCCGCATTACCGTTTGCATTGGGATATTGCAGGACGCAGGCAAAGAGGTCATCTGTAAATTCAAGATCCCGGAACTTTCCGGTACGGATTTCAATGCCTTGCGGGATGGCGCGAGTGGTGATGACCGCCAAGGTCTGCGGGAAGATATTTTCGTCGATAAACACCACGTTGGCTCCCGCCTTCTGCTGGTTGCGTGAACGCAAGCCATACATCATCGTCACAGCTTCGGCCAGCGGTGGCTTCGTCCAGCAGTGAACAGTTGGCCAAGGGCATGGCGGTCAGGTCACATACGGCAGTTTGAAGTTCATCAGGGCTTCCAGTCTTCCTGCGAAACTTCTGTCTGGTAAGGAGTATAAGAAGTATACCAGACCGGATTCTCGAATACATTTCGCTGGATGACTGCAGGGTGATCGTGTTGTACCATCCCATACCGATATAAGTGGTGAACAGTTTGTTTTTGCCTGCCAGTTCAGCGATGTGGCGGGCAAACTCGTATTCGGTCATCGGTGCGGGCAGTGCCAGAGGTGCTTTGAGCCGGATGTTGGCCGGAATGGTTTTATCGATCAGTTCGTCGAGCGAAGCAACTCCAATTTTCCGGAGCATTACTTCGGCATCCGCTTTGTTGACGCCGATGTGGCGGCAGGCTAATAAATCGGTTTTCATGTTATTAATGATTTATTTATAATAAGGTTTGTTGATAATCTCTTACCTGAAGAACGGATTTTCCGCCTTCTCTATTCCGATGGTGGTCGGTGCTCCGTGCCCCGGATATACGATTGTTTCGTTGGGGAGGACGAACAGGCGGCTGCAGATATGCTCTTTCAGTTCATCAAAGTTGCCTCCGGCCAGGTCGGCCCGTCCGATGCTTCCCTGAAACAGCACATCGCCCGAAAACATACAGTTGTCAGCCCGGCAGTAATAGACAAGGCTTCCGGGAGAGTGTCCCGGTACATGGATTGCTTCCAGTGTTGTGTTTCCGAAGGTGATAATGTCTCCGTCATGGAGATATTTTCCCAGTGGGACGGGTGCTTCATTCAGTTGGAAACCGAACATGCGACTCTGTTTGGGGGCTTCGTCTATCCAGTACTCGTCGGCCTGATTGGCTTCGGCAGACAGCCCGAACTCGCGAAGCATGAATGGATTTCCGAAAATGTGATCCAGATGCAGGTGAGTGTTCAGCAGATGTTTTATGTTCAGATTGTTGGTGACGATGAAGTTCTTTAAAGCTTGTTTCTCTTCGTCATAAAAGCAGCCCGGATCTATCACGACTGCCTCGTTCGTTTCGTCCCATAAAACGTAGCAGTTTACGGGAAACATATTGAACTCAAATCTCTTAATTTTCATGACTATGTTGTTTGATCGTTTAAATCGTTACATATACCACTTTCTTGGTTTGAAAGAACTCCTCATCGAAATCTTCATTCAGGTTATGCATACTTGTCTTATGCTTAAACGGCATCGCCTCGTGTTCCAGTTCGCCTCCTTTCAGGCAGATAAGTCCGTTGGGGAGAGCATTTTGCTGTTTGGGCGAGATGTTTTTCCGGATAATCTTTATCAGGTCGGCCAGGGGCATCACGGCACGGCTGACAACGAAGTCGAATGTTTGTTTCTCTTCTTCGGCCCGTGCATGGCGGAAAGTGACATTTTTAAGTCCGATGGCATTGGCTACCTCGGTTGCCACACGTACTTTCTTGCCGATGCTGTCCACCAGATGGAATTTCGTGTCCGGAAAAAGAATGGCCAACGGTATTCCGGGGAATCCTCCTCCGGTACCGAGGTCCATGACACTGCTGCCGGCCCGGAAACGGATGACACGGGCGATACCCAGCGAATGAAGCACATGGTGTTCGTACAGATTCTCGATATCCTTGCGTGAGATTACGTTGATTTTAGAATTCCAGTCAATGTAAAGTTCGTAAAGCGCAGCGAATTGTTTGCGTTGCTCTTCCGTCAAGTCGGGAAAGTATTTAAGAAGAAGCTTCACTCCGTTTTCCCCTCCGGCAGAGGGGAGGGAGGAAGTTTGTTCTGTTGTATTCATAAGGTTGTAATATATCTGTATTTTAATAATAAAGTTAGATTATTTTGATTTCATCTCTCCGATGATCGGGTTGCTGCCCAGCATGTGTTCCATCATTTCGTATGGAATCTTAATTTCTACCGGTCCCATGGCATACGGGGTGATATCATATACATTATAATAAAAGGTGATGCCGTCTTTGTCCAGATAGAAGTTTTCCGTTGGGGCAATATCTCCGGTAGAGCCGTAACCCATATCCTCGAGTGCTTCGTGCGTTGTCACTTTCTTGTCCGCCATCAACTGATTCCACAGCAAGTCGGTCAGTGCTTCCTTATAATCACCAGTGAAAATATCATCCAGCTTCAGCGGACGCAGGTTTATCAGGTCCATATTCAGGAAAGTTGTCATGTAAATGCCGTGTGCGCCTCCGGTATATTCATTGTAGTTAATGCGATAGACCAACAGATTCTTATAATAAAGTTGCACGTGGCTTTCTATCCCTTTATAGTATGAGTACCATGCACCGATGGAGCCTTCACTCTCTTTGTTCTTTTCGTCTTCGGCATACATCGGTTCGAGGTCTGTGCGATATTCTTTTACGTAATGTTCGGTGTACTCCTTTACCACCTGCGCCGGTTTCTCTCCGATATATCCTTCACCGAAGCAGGCGGCTATAAAGTAGCTGTTCAGGCTGTCTTTCAGTTTATTGTCCGTCGACTTCACCGGATAGGCGAAATTGATGGTCAGATTACATGCCGGTTTTGCGGTATCTCCGAAGAGATGTGCTGTTTCGTTTACCTGTATACTGTCGAATTCCAGTGCACCGGTATTCTTGTTCATCTTGTCACCGCAAGAAAATAAAAGCCACTTGTAGCAAGTATTATCGCAAGCAGGCTGACATATTGTTTTTCATAAGGGTTCTTCTTTAAATTCAACATTTATATAATCGTTCACTATCGACAAATATAGTTCATATTAGTGAATCGACAGCATAAAAAAAAAAAGAATGTGGCAGGCTGGTTAAATCTGCTTATCTTTGCAACCGTTATGAAGAGATTCCGCTATATACTTGCCGTTATTCTTTCTCTCCTTATAGTATATGTAGGAGCGGGAGTCTCTGTTGCCCAATATTGTTGCAGTGGTTGTGAAACGGCCAATTGTTGCTGTGCCGACAAATGCGGCTTCTGTGGTAAGTTTGACTTTGAGTTCCATAAATCATGCCGGGGCGAGGGATGTACGGCGACCATCTATAAGCTTGATCTGGTAAAGCAGGCATTCGAATCCTCTGTTCCTGCTCCTGTCAGCTTGTTGCTTTGTGACCAGGTATCGGACTTGCTATGCGCTCTTTTCCGCGATGAGGTGTTGGATCCTCCTTATGTGATACCGCCACCCAAGACAAGTTCCCGGCATTATCTGGCTCTTTATTCTACTTTGCTTATTTAGTTTCTTCGATTTTTATTGTTTGGATTGCATCGCAGATTGCACTGGCTTTCACCGTTTAAGGATTGATTCCGTAGATTGTTGTAGCCGGGTAACTTGTGTCACCCTGTGCAGTCTGCGGTGAATCCTATCTGTTTCTTATTGAATATAAACCGAATAAAAAAGACAAACGAAGAAATTTAATGAAATACATGTTATTGACCGGACTGCTTCTCGGCAGTCTGACCGTACAGGCGCAAGTGAGCGGTACGGTGAAAGATCAGGCAGGCGAACCGATTATAGGCGCCAACGTTTTCTGGAAAAACATTCCCGGTGGGGTAGCCACTCGTGAGGACGGTACTTTTTCCATATCTAAACCCGACAAGTCCAATCATCTGATTGTAAGTTTTATAGGTTACGAAAACGACACCATACAAGTGAACGATAAGAAAGCCGTTCTGGACGTGGTGCTGCGCGAAGGAATGGAACTGAGTGAAGTGCAGATTGTCAGCCGTAAGTTGAGTACGCTGAAGTTGCGCAGCAGTGTGATGAACGAAGAGATCATTACCAGCGACGAGCTCTGCCGTGCGGCATGTTGCAATCTCGGTGAAAGTTTTGTTACCAATCCGTCGGTAGACGTCAGCTATTCGGATGCTGCAACGGGAGCGAAACAGATCAAGTTGCTCGGGCTTTCCGGAACCTATGTGCAGATGCTGACCGAGAATATCCCGAACTATCGTGGTGCTGCTTCTCCTTATGGGTTGGGTTATGTGCCCGGTCCCTGGATGCATAGCATACAGGTTTCAAAGGGAATCTCGTCAGTAAAAAACGGTTACGAGGCCCTTACGGGGCAGATCAATGTTGAGTTTAAGAAGCCACAGTTGCCTGAGGCCGATTGGGTTTCGGCCAACCTTTTTGCCAGTACTACCAATCGTTATGAAGCGAATGCAGACGCCACCGTGAAACTGTCCAAGCGGTGGAGTACTTCATTGCTGGCGCATTACGAGAATGAAACAAAGGCACACGACGGCAATGATGACGGCTTTGCCGATATTCCCCGGATAGAGCAGTATAACTTCTGGAATCGCTGGGCATATATGGGGGATCATTATGTGTTTCAGGCAGGCATCAAGGCATTGGACGAAAGCAGAAAAGGCGGTCAGGTGAGTCATAGCGGCGTGCCGGCAGCCGATCGGTATGAAATAGACATCGACACCCGGCGCTACGAGGCCTTTACCAAGAATGCCTATATATTTAATAAGGAGAAGAATACCAATCTTGCACTGATTCTGTCCGGTACGTTGCACAATCAGGATGCACTTTATGGACGGAAGATCTATAACGTCGACCAATCCAACGCCTATGCTTCACTTATGTTCGAAACCGAATTTACGAAAGAGCACAATCTATCTGCAGGCTTCAGCTATAATTATGACGGATACGACCAGCATTACCGACTGACCAATAACGCTGAAACACCGTTGACGAAAGCTTTTGCACGTGAATCGGTGGGCGGAGCCTACGCACAGTATACCTTCAACCTGGATAATAAGTTCGTGTTGATGGCCGGACTTCGTGGCGACCATAGCAGTGAGTACGGATTCTTTGTGACTCCGCGTGCGCACATTAAGTACAACCCCAATGACTTTGTTCATTTCCGTCTTTCCGCCGGAAAGGGATATCGCACCAACCATGTGCTTGCCGAGAATAATTATCTGATGGCAAGCAGCCGCAAGGTGAGCATCGCCGATCATCTCGATCAGGAAGAGGCTTGGAATTATGGAGCAAGCATATCGGGATATATCCCGCTTTTCGGGAAGACGCTGAACCTGAACCTGGAATACTATTACACCGACTTCCTGAAACAGGTCGTTGTCGATATGGATACGAATCCGCACGAGGTGGCCTTTTACAATCTCGACGGACGCTCGTACTCACAGGTATTTCAGGTGGAGGCCACTTATCCCTTCTTTCAGGGATTCTCGCTGACTGCCGCATATCGCTGGACAGACGCGAAGACTACCTATAATCATCAATTGATGGAGAAGCCCCTGACGGGAAAATATAAAGGCCTCGTCACTGCCTCTTATCAGACTCCGCTGGGTTTGTGGCAGTTTGATGCCACATGGCAGATGAACGGGGGAGGACGTATGCCCAATCCGTACACACTTGCCGACGGAACCTCTTCGTGGGATGCACGCTACAAAGGCTTCAGCCAACTCAGCGCCCAAGTGACACGCTACTTCCGCCGCTGGTCGATATACATCGGGGGCGAAAACCTGACTAATTTTAAACAGAAGAATCCGATTATCGACGCTGCCGATCCTTGGGGCGACCGTTTTGACTCGACCATGATATGGGGGCCGGTTCATGGAGCGAAAGGATATATCGGAGTCAGGTTCAATTTGGCGAGAGATTAAGAATAAAAAGTGACAGATCACAGAATTTATCAATACTAATACTTACATTTATGAAGACTAAAAAAATGATTGCTACCCTGGTGGTGGCTTTGCTCTCGGTGACGGCCGTTATGGCAAAAGACTTCCGTACTGTCGTTTTCAAAGTGGCACAGATGGAATGTGCCAACTGCGAACGAAAGGTGAAGAACAATATCAAGTTCGAGAAAGGGCTTAAAAACTTTACAACCGATCTTAAGGAACGAACTGTTACCATTACCTATGATGCCGAGAAGACAAATGTTGAAAAGCTGAAAGAAGGCTTTCGGAAATTTAAATACGAAGCTGTAGTCATAAAGGAGGCAAAGGAAACGGACAAGAAGTGAACATTGTTCTTTACCTCATTGTTTATTAGATAGTATATATAATAATAGATTATGAGTAATATAACAAAGAAAGCGTTTCCTGTACTGAATATGCACTGTGCAGGGTGCGCTAATAATGTGGAAAAAACAGTGAAGAAACTGGCCGGTGTGGTAGACGCATCGGTCAACTTCGCCACAAACACACTGTCCGTTTCGTACGAGGCCGACAGTTTTGACCCTGGAGAGATCCGCATTGTACTCTGCCGGGTTATGACCTGATAGTGGAAGAGGCCCTGAAAGAGGAACGTCAGGAGGAGGCACAGGAGAAACACTACCGGCTGCTGAAGCGGCAGGTTATCGGTGCATGGATCTTCGTTGTTCCCATGTTGCTGTTTTCTATGGTTCTGATGCATGTACCTTTCTCTAACGAGATCCAGTTGATACTGGCCCTCCCTGTAATGATCTTTTTTGGTGGATCTTTCTACGTCAACGCCTGGCGGCAGGCACGTCTGGGGAGGAGTAACATGGATACGCTGGTGGCACTGAGTACCTCCATCGCATTCCTGTTCAGTGTCTTCAATACATTTTTCCCTGAGTTCTGGTATAGCCGCGGACTTGAGCCGCACGTCTATTACGAAGCCGCAGTAGTCATCATTGCCTTTGTACTGACCGGAAAGTTAATGGAAGAGCGTGCTAAGGGAAACACCTCTACCGCCATTCGTAAATTGATGGGACTTCAGCCCCGTGTGGCCCGAGTGCTTCGCGAAGGGATCGAAGAAGACATCCTGATAGACCAGTTGCAAACCGGCGATCTGGTGGTCGTACGTCCGGGCGAACAGATTCCCGTGGACGGACGTCTGTCTGAAGGAGAGTCTTATGTAGACGAAAGCATGATTAGCGGAGAGCCTATTCCTGTAGAGAAGAAGGTCGGTGACCGGGTACTGGCGGGAACCATCAACCAGAAGGGAGCTTTGTAATCAAGGCGTCCGGTGTGGAAGTGAGACGGTGCTGGCGCGCATCATCCGCATGGTTCAGGAAGCGCAGGGAAGTAAAGCTCCCGTACAGCGTATCGTAGACCGGGTGACGGGTATCTTCGTTCCGGTGGTGCTGTGCATTGCCGTGCTGACATTTGTCATCTGGCTGTTGGTGGGAGGAACCGATTATTTCTCACATGCCTTGCTTTCGGCTGTATCCGTACTGGTCATTGCCTGTCCGTGTGCTTTGGGACTTGCTACTCCTACCGCTCTGATGGTGGGTATCGGCAAAGCAGCCAGCAACCATATTCTGATAAAGGATGCTGTTGCCCTCGAGCAGATGCGTAAAGTCGATGTAGTGGTGCTCGACAAAACCGGGACATTGACCGAGGGACATCCCACTGTCTCCGGATGGCTTTGGGCCCAAGTACAGGAAGAGCACTTCAAGAATGTTCTGCTGGCAGCCGAGCTTAAATCCGAACATCCGCTTGCCGGAGCCATTGTCTCTTCTCTGCAAGAGGTGGAGAAGATAGTTCCTGCCAGTTGGAGTTTTGAGAGTATCACCGGAAAAGGTATCAAGGTGGTATATCAGGGTGACACTTATTGGGTGGGCAGCCACAAATTGCTGAAAGATTTCAGTGCTTCTCTTTCTGACGTACTTGCCGAGATGATGGTGCAATACAGAATCGGACGGGAACAGTATCGTTTACTTTGGCCGTGGAACAGAGGTACTTGCCGTTGTCGCCATTGCCGACCAGATAAAGCCGACTTCTGCCGAGGCGGTGAAGGAACTGAAACGTCAGGGCATCGACATTTGCATGCTGACCGGTGACGGACAACGGACGGCACTTGCCGTATCGGGCAAATTGGGCATCGACCGCTTTGTGGCAGATGCCTTGCCGGATGATAAAGAAGAGTTTGTGCGTGAGCTCCAGATGCAGGGCAAAACGGTTGCTATGGTGGGTGACGGAATCAATGACTCACAGGCGTTGGCTTTGGCTGATGTCAGCATAGCGATGGGGAAAGGCACCGATATAGCCATGGATGTGGCGATGGTTACGTTGATGACATCGGATCTGCTGTTGCTGCCCCGTGCATTCGAACTCTCAAGCAAACAGTAAAACTGATTCACCAGAATCTGTTTTGGGCGTTTATCTATAATCTGATAGGCATTCCCATTGCAGCCGGAATCTTGTTCCCTGTCAACGGGTTGCTGCTCAATCCGATGCTTGCCAGTGCAGCGATGGCATTTTCAAGTGTAAAGTGTCGTGCTGAATTCACTGAGTCTGGCCAGAAAATAACAATTCCTTTCAAAACGAACTCACCACAGAGGGCACAGAGTAACACAGAGGATACAGAGGGCAGAGAGTACACAGAGCGTTCATGTTGGTCATCCATAATTTGAAGTTTGCTCAGTGTTACTCTCTGCCCTCTGTGGTAATAAAAGGGTTTTGAATGTCTTTCCCGGAGAAAGTTGTCAGCTGTTTCTGAATTCCAGCGGACTCATGCCTACATATCTCCTGAAATATTTTCCAAAGAACGAAGCACTGGGAAGTTCAGTGAATAAGCGATTTCCTGGATAGTCATGTTGCTCGATTTGAGTTTGGCTTTCGCGTCGATGATAACCACATAGGCTATGACGTCCAGTACGTTACGTCCGGTCACCTGCTTGACCGTAGTACTGAGTGTTGCAGCGATATTCCCAACTTGTCCGCATAGAACTGGGCACGACGCTCCTCGGTGTAATGTTCCGTGACCAGTCCTACCAGTTCAGCGGCAGATTTCTTCCTTACGGTTCGTATTGTGGTTTTCGAGGAGTATCTCTGATAGATTAGTCCGACGGCAGTCAGGATCGATCTTAAAGACACCTCTGTCATTTCGGAGGGAGAGATAATTTTTCGTCACACGTCACGCGTGCCAGCAAAGAAAAATAATCTATCAGATAGCTGGCTATATCCTCCTGCAACTCTACAATCGGACATTCGGTTATTTTGGAGAAGGAACTGACCATTGATTTTATCAGATTGATGCGTTCTACGCATTCCGATGAGAATCCCGCAAAGCATAAACGTACTTTTTCCGTGCGTTCGCGGAATTGGATAATGGTACCCGGTAACAGTGTGATCAAGTCGTTCGGTTTTATCTCGTAGTCAATCAGATTAATGGTTGCGGTCATCTTGCCTTCCGTACAAATAGCAAAGATGCCGGCTTTCAGCCTGCATGATTGTTTGTAGATATTTAATATATCCTCGGTTACATCATTCCATGCCAAAATCTCGCACGGAAGATCTACTTGTGGAAAGTCAAACTTCATATTACTTTCTTTTTTTGAATCACGCAAATATACACATTTTCTTTTATTTTTTTATCTTTGTCCTTATGAAAACAATTACAACCGATTGGGAACTTATTCCATATTCTGAGGCATGGAGCCGCCAGACGGAATGGTTCGATGCCCTTGTCCATGCGAAGCAGAACGGGGAGAGTTACGAGAACCGTATAATTTTTTGTGAACATCCGCACGTTTACACGCTGGGGCGTAGCGGGAAAGAAAATAATATGTTGCTGGGAGAGGAGCAACTGAAGACTATCGGTGCCACTCTCTATCATATCGATCGTGGGGGAGACATCACTTATCACGGTCCCGGGCAGTTGGTGTGCTATCCGATTCTCAATCTTGAAGAGTTCGGATTGGGATTGAAGGAGTATGTGCATTTATTGGAAGAAGCCGTCATCCGTGTCTGTGCGTCTTACGGTGTTGTGGCGGGGCGGTTGGAGAAGGCGACCGGTGTCTGGCTGGAGGGAGATACGTCCCGTGCCCGCAAGATATGTGCGATAGGGGTCAGGAGCAGCCATTATGTGACAATGCACGGATTGGCATTGAATGTCAATACCGATTTACGTTATTTCAGCTACATCCATCCTTGTGGTTTCATTGATAAGGGTGTGACCTCGCTTCAGCAAGAACTTGGCCGTAGCATCGATATGGCGGAGGTGAAAGAACGGTTGGGCCGGGAGTTGCTTGCTGCCCTTTGTCAAAATGATAATCAAACCTCTCTGGATTGCTCTATTTCCGCCCAATGATGCACTGAACGGATAAAATCGCCTTCCTTGCGGGTTAGCAATTTTGTTTTGATATCAGATGTCTTTGCAGGCTGTCATAATGGCGATGTCGTGAAGCTATCGGAATGAAAAGGTGCGTAATAAGAGCATGTGGCTCTCTTTCTGTTAGTTCGGACTTGCCTGCTTCGGGAGTACAACCAGAGAATAATCTTTTCTTTTAATCTCTGAAACCCTAACAATAGATGTAAAGTAGGAAAACATATAGAGATAATTTGAAAAGACGTAAGCATATTCTGTAAATGCTTACGTCTTTCGGACCGAATGCTTACTTCTTTTGCTGAAATCCGGTTACTTTTCGGGTCAGACCCGGCTTTCCGGCTACAAAAGTCCGGTTTTCCGGGAAGAAAAGTCCTGCTTTCCGCCTTCCGCGCTTCCGGTTGCTGTCTAAAAGCAGAAGGTGCTGTCATGAAATCCGCTAATTTCCTTTCATATTGACAAGAAAAAGAGGATATATCAAAACTCGTGTTCACCACAGGTAGGTTATGCAGATTATTTTTTCATTCTCAGCACTCTGATGCCGGTCAGTGATTTTCTGTCTTTCAACATTTGGCTCAGTGCGGTTTTGCCCACTACTACTTTACCCTCTTTGGATGAAGCATGCAGCAGGTGCAACTGCCCTTGATGTAAATGGCAATGCCCATGTGGCTTACGTCCAGTCCCGGAGTATTGGTGGTCAGGGCGATGATGTCTCCGTTCTTGATCCAAGGCAGTCCGTCCGGTTCCAGTTTGTCTTTGGGCAGATAGTGTACCTCTTCCGCTCAAGGCTTTTTCATACTTTGCCATTTGGGCTACGTTCTCCGGAGAATTTTTCAACGATTTGTAGAGTTCCGGATGCGTACTCATATACGAGAGCGACAGTTTTTGTTTGAAGGGGCTGTAGGCAGCCGTTACATCTTCGAGCATGCCTTGGCGGACTGCATTGTTGATCCAGTCGGATATATAGTGCAGGCGGGAGGTGTATCCGTCTATTTTTCCGTCACGATAGCGGATGCGTTGCAAATTGCGGGCGAAATCGCCTTCCTGCATTTCGTCTCCTTGCTGCGGGCAGAGGGCCATTGCCAGTGCATATTCAACGAAAGTGGTACAATCCACTTCGTCACAATTGATAATAAGGTCTTCTGTGTCATCTACTTCCAGGGTGCCTGCCTTATAGGTGTCGACAAACCCGAGTCCGTTACTCAGCACCAGGCTGTTCTCCTGTGCTGCAACTGTTCCGGCCAATAGGCTGGTACATAATAAAAGTGTGCGAATTGTTTTCATTTTATAAAGATTGTTTTTGTAATACCTTCGTTGTATCTATTGGAACCTGACTCCGTCCCGCAACCATTTCTCTAATTCTTCCGTCCATTGGCGTTTATAGGCAAAACTGTCATAGAACCCCATCCGTGTCCGCCCGTGGGATAAATGTGGAGGGTGGCAGGCACCTTATGCTTTGCAACGCCAGATAGTAATTCACGCCATTGGCGGGAGGCACTCCTTCGTCGTCCGAAGAGAGTGATGAAAGCCTGCGGAGTGTGATCCGTCACTTGCTGTTCGTTGGAGAACTTTCTGGTTAATTCCGGCGTTGCGTCCGGCCCGAGCAGATTGTGGCGTGATCCTCCGTGGGTGTCGCCGGATTCCATCGTGATTACCGGATAGAGCAATATCTGAAAGTCGGGTCGTGTGTCCTCACTGCTGTAATGCGTAGCAAGGGTAGAGGCGAGATGACCGCCGGCCGAAGCTCCCATAATGCCCACCCGGTCTGTACGAATATTCCAGTCTTTGGCATGTTTCCGCACTATTCGTATCGCTTGTTCAGCATCCGACAAGGGCACCTCGCAGTGTCCGTTAGGCATCCGGTATTTTAGTACCACATAGGTGATGCCAATGAATTGAACCATGGTGCCATGTCGTGTCCTTCATGATCCATGGCCAAGAGAGCGTAAGCACCGCCGGGACACATGATGATGGTCATGCCGTTAGGTGTCGCCGGACGATAGACGGTGATGGTGGGCTGTGTGACGTTAGTGAGCCGGTATGGAGCCGACATCACTTCTTCGCCTTTCAGCCCGTTATCATTGGGAGCGCCGTTGGGCCATAAAGGCAGCTCAACGGGCTTTTGTGCTGACAAGCCGGTAGCCATGAACAGAAGAATGGATGTGATTAATGTTTTCATTTTACTTTCATGGATGCTTTGATGAAATAGAGAATCAACAGGGCATAAGCTATCAGGGCCGCAAGTTGAGACAGAGTGTTGTTCAGCCACGCGTCATTTACCAGATTGATGCCTCCGAAGCGCATTGCCGCACTGACCACACCATCAGGGCACCTCCGGCGATGAATCGGATGCCAGTAATGTACCTTTCTCTCCCCGTTCCGTGTTGAGTGAAGCGTCTTTACTGCGGGTAGTCACATACCAGTTGATCGCACCGCCCACCACCAGCGGTATATTCAGTTCGAGAGGAATAAACATACCGAGTGCAAATGCCAGTGCAGGAACTTTCAGGAGTGTCAATACGATGGCCAGTACGGCACCGATGCCATAGAGCATCCACGGAGCGCCCACACCACTCATTAACGGCTCGATGACGGCAGCCATTGCGTTAGCCTGCGGGGCAGCCAGCTGACCGCTTGTGAATCCGTAAGTTTTGTTCAGGATAATCATTACACCGCCTACGGTAGCAGCCGAAACGATGGTTCCGAGGAACTTCCATGCTTCCTGCTTGGCCGGTGTGCTGCCGAGCCAGTATCCGATTTTCAAGTCTGTGATAAAACCTCCTGCCATGGAAAGTGCGGTACAGACCACACCACCCATTACCAATGAAGCCACCATGCCTGAAGGGCCTTTCAACCCGACAGCCACCATAACGACCGATGCCAGAATCAATGTCATCAGAGTCATGCCCGATACGGGATTAGTGCCCACGATAGCAATTGCATTGGCGGCTACCGTTGTGAACAGGAATGAAATTCCGGCCACCAGCAGGATGGCTACCAGTGTATGCACCAGGTTGCCTTGCATCACATCGAAATAGAAGAAAAGCACCACCAGAATCAGCGTGATAATGGAACCGATGGCAATGATTTTCATTGAGAGGTCGCGTTGGGTGCGGATAATGTTCTTTCGGCATCACTCTTTCCGCCCATTTCCTTAGCCGCCAGTCCCACCGCACTGCGGATGATGCTCCATGATTTGATGATGCCGATGACACCTGCCATGGCAATGCCGCCGATACCGATGCTTTTGGCATAGTGGCTGAATATCTGTTCGGGACTCATAGAGCCTACCGTGGCGGTTATGTCCGGATTCCACTGATTCAGTACCGAATCACCGAAGAAGAGTGACATGCCCGGTACGATGATCCACCATACGGCCAGGGAGCCGAAGCAGATAATGGAAGCATATTTCAGTCCGACGATATATCCAGGCCGAGTACGGCTGCGCCGGTGTTTACCTTGAAAACCAGTTTGGCTTTGTCGGCCAGCATTTCGCCTACTCCGCATACGCGGGTGGTGAAGTTTTCGTTCCACCAGCCGAAGGTAGCCACGATGAAATCGTACAGACCGCCGATCAATCCTGCCATCAGCAATGGCGGCCTGGCTGCCTCCTTTTCACCCGACACCAGCACCTGTGTGGTGGCTGTCGCTTCGGGAAAAGGATACTTGCCATGCATGTCGCTTACAAAGTATTTGCGGAAAGGAATCAGGAACAAGATGCCCAGTACACCGCCCAGCAGTGAACTGATGAACACTTGCATAAAGGTGACCGACATATCCGGATATTTGGCTTGCAGGATATAGAGGGCAGGCAGTGTGAAGATGGCTCCTGCCACGATGACGCCTGAGCAGGCGCCGATGGATTGGATAATGACGTTTCGCCGAGTGCGTTTTGCGTTTGGCTGCGCCGGATACTCCGACTGCTATGATGGCGATGGGGATGGCAGCTTCGAATACTTGTCCTACTTTTAGTCCCAGATAGGCTGCGGCAGCCGAGAAAAGGATGGCCATGGCGATACCCCATGCTACAGACCAGAGGTTTACCTCCGGATACGTTTTCTTTGGACTCATCAGCGGGTTGTACACTTCTCCCGGTTTCAGTTCCCGGAATGCGTTCTCGGGTAAGCCCGTAAACTTGTCTTCTTCTTGTTTCATAATTGTTTTTTGTAGTTTATGTATAGTTTATCAGATTTCCAAACGGTCGGTTTCTCAAAACAGCTTCAAAGTAAGCAAAAAAAAAGGAGAATCCCGAAAGATTCTCCTCATTGTTGTTATTAATTTTTGCTTATTTCGCGTCTTTGGCTGTCATGTCGCCTTCCACGAAAAGACGTATCATCTCCGTCTTGGCGTTTGTACGCAGGGTTATGGACTTTTTGAAGTGTCCCGGATATTTATCCGTTCCGTTGTAAGTCACCTTGATTGTACCTGTTTTTCCCGGCATGATAGGTTCCTGGGTATATTCGGGTACGGTACATCCGCAGGATGCTACAGCCTGATGAATGACTAACGGGGCATCGCCGATATTTGTGAACTTGAAAGTGCAACTCACAACAGGATTGTTTTCCGAGAACGTTCCGAAGTCGTGGGTTGTCTTATCAAACTTTATTTCTGCTTTTCCTTGAGCTTGGGCAAGTCCGATGCTCAGCACCATCATAGTGATAAAAAATAGTATTTTCTTCATTTTCTATTTCTTTTTATGGTTTTGTGAGTGGCAAAGGTAAGGTTTTTTTTGATAAATGATGTCGTATGACGGTGAAATTGTATTAAAAAGGCATCTGACAGAGAGGGTGTAGCTGTCCGGTATATAGGGTGTAGCCATGCGAGGCTTAGGGCTACACCCTGTGCACCGTATGGCTACACCTCTTTAGAATACGGCCGGAAACAAGAGGGTGAAGATACTGCCTTTCCCCGGTTCGGATGAAACGGTGATGGTGCCGCGGTGCAGATGCATGATCTGTCGTGAGATGGTCAGGCCGATGCCCGATCCGGTGGGTTTAGTCGTGAAGAACGGGATAAAGATGCGGTCGAGCACCTCTTGCTCGATTCCTGTCCCGTTGTCTTCTATCCTTATATAGGGGCGTTCTCCGGAACTTAATCCGGCTGAGATCCGGATGTCGGTCGCATCGTTCTCGCGGGCGTTTTTTATCAGGTTGATCAGCACTTGTTCAATCAGATCTTTGTCCGCCATCAGGCGTTGGCCCTTGGGCGGAAGTATCAGGTGCAGGTCATTCGGTTCTCTGTACATCAACCGTACCACACCTGTCAGTAATTCTTGTGATGTATATATCTTCAGCAGGGGTTGTGGCAGGTGAGACACTTCCCGGTAACTGTTGACAAACCGAATTAACCCGTCGCCCCGCCGGCGGATGGTTTGTAACATCCGGCGTATTTCGGCCCGCTCTTCTTCATTGCCGTCAAAGTCTTCTATCTGATGTTCCAGCAATTCGGACAAAGACGTGACCGGAGTGATGGAATTCATGATTTCGTGTGTCAGTACACGGATCAGTTTCTGCCAGGCTTCGGTTTCCTGGCTGTCTAATACCGAATGGATGTTTTTCATGCTGGTATAGCAAGAGGCATACGGATACCGGCAGGCTGATATAGAAACCGTGCATGCCTAACCACACGGTGGTGTAACAGCAGATCAAAAGGGCTGCTGTCAATATAAGGGGTTGCCTCGCCCATTTTTGTTTCATGTCGTGTAGTTTCCCGCTACTCGGAAAATGATCGTACAGACATGCGGAACGGCAATATCGGCTTTGTATTTCAGAGCTTTAACCTGATAGATGAACTGACTGTATTTGAGAATGTAGAATTACCGTTGCTATATGCCGGTGTGTCGGTTCATGAGCGTGTAGATCGAGTGAATAAAGCGTTGGAAAGGATGCAGATAAGCCATCGTACGGAGCATTATCCTCAACAACTTTCCGGAGGTCAACAACAGCGTGTGGCTATTGCCCGGGCTATTGTGACGAACCCGAAAATTATATTGGCTGACGAACCGACGGGTAACCTCGATTCTACCAATGGCAACGAGGTGATGCTTTTATTGAAGAGTTAAATAAAGATGGAGCTACAGTCGTGATGGTAACTCACTCTGAAGAAAATGCCCAGGAGGCAGGCCGTATTGTGCGGATGATGGATGGTTGTATCCTGACGGAGAACAGACGATGAAAAGTTTTGAACGATGAATGATCACCGCCGATCATTCATCGTTCAGAACCTTTCATCGTTTCAATTCATATCCCAGCATCATGCCGTCATAGCTATCTGCCAATGAACTGATGGCTTTGAGGGTGGCACTGCTGCTCTTACTGGATAAGAAAGTGATTAGCTTCAGCAATTTGTCTGCTTCGAACAGAAGATCCATCTGCTGAGTGGTATAATTGACTTTTGCATTCATGGGGATTAATTTCATATACCTCAGGTGGAGCATCTGGGTGCCGGCATCGTAAGAGTATGTTCCGTTCAGCTTGCGTTTGCCTAAAGTGCTTACGAAAGTACTGTCCGCATTGAATGTAAAACTCAGTTGCCCCTCTTTAATGCCGACTTTGGCCAGCTGTTCGTCCAGCTTTTGTTCGGCAGCGGAAGCAGCGACGGTTCCTCCGGCTTTCTTCAGCAGGTTTTCAGACTCGAACTCAATGGCCGAGCCGGTATAACGCCAGGTCCCGGTCATATCCACTGTTTCGGTATGTCCTGTGACAGCGTTGACAACTTTGGAGATATTGTCTTTATTGAATAAGTCCTTGATAGATTGTGCACGGTTTACGGTCGGTACAAGCAGTAGTGTGATAAGAACTGCAAATGATAATAGTTTTCTTTTCATTTGATATCCTTGTTTTTATTTTGAATTAAGTTCTTTATTGATTGACTCGATGTAGTTTAACACCTCTGTCCTGCCAAGGCGCTCTTCTGATGAAGTGATGAAATAGGGAGGGAGTTCTTCCCATTGTTTCCGTAATTCTCTCAAGTAAGCGTTGATATTTATTTTGAGTCGTCCCCCTTTCAGTTTGTCTGCTTTGGTGAAGATAATGGCAAAAGGAATGCCGTTCTCACCCAGCCATTCCATGAATTCAAGATCTATTTTCTGGGGTTCCAGACGGCTGTCTATCAATACGAATAGATTGGTCATCTGTTCGCGTTCGAGGATGTAATCTTCGATGATGGTGCGTATCTGTTCCTGTCCTTTCTGACCTCGTCTGGCATATCCGTATCCGGGTAAGTCAACCAGGTACCAGCTGTTGTTGATCAGAAAATGATTGATAAGCATGGTCTTACCGGGAGTAGCGGAAGTCATGGCCAGCCCCTTTCGTCCGGTCAGCATATTGATGAGGCTGGATTTTCCTACATTGGATCGGCCGATAAAGGCATATTCGGGGAAAGTGCCTGCCGGACATTTTTTCACGTCCGTATTACTAATTACAAATTCAGCATTGGTTATTTCCATATTTCTTGTTGGTTTTAAAATTCATTTTTTAGTTGTTTCTTTGATACGATCCATATTCCTGCAAAAGTAAGGATGCCGTTCAGCATCAATAATTCGTATCCGAACTGATAGCCGGTTTCCTGCCGGGCAAATCTATCGGCTGCGTAACAAATCAGTGGTGAAGCTATCGCAATAAACGGCACCCATCGGTCGTTTGTTTTTCGTTGGGTGAATAATCCGAAAGCAAACATTCCCAGAAGAGGTCCGTATGTATAGGAGGCTATGATGTAAATAGCATCGATGACGCTTTGGTTATTCAATGCATCGACAAGGCAGATAAAGAAAATAAGTAGGACGGATAGTCCTATATGTACCCGGTTTCGTTTTCTACGGGCTTCTTCCTCTGTGTCTTTGCCTGTGTCGAGCAAGTCGATGCAAAAGCTCGTTGTCATGGCGGTTAAGGCTGAATCCGAATTGCTGAAAGCGGCGGCAATGATACCGATTGTAAATAGGATAAGTACTCCTTCGCCCAGATAACCCTGGGTAGCAAACAGCGGCAGGATGTCGTCACCGGCAGCCGGAAGTTCCAACTGCATCTCTTGAGCAAGGACCAGTAATAAAATGCCAAGGCCCAGAAACAGCAGGTTGAGCGGAGCGAATGCAAAGCCATAACAATACATGTTCTTCTGCGCGTCACGCAGACTACGGCAGGAAAGGTTTTTCTGCATCATATCCTGATCGAGTCCGGTCATGACAATAACAATAAAAATCCCACTTAGAAACTGTTTGAAGAAATTCTGGCGCGACATCCAGTCATCAAATACAAAGATGCGACTGTGTTCATTGCTGCTGATTGTTTGTATAACTCCGCTGAAGTCAAGATTTAACTTTGCAGTGACAAAAACAAGGATGCTGATCAGTGCGGCGATCAGGCAGAAAGTCTGTAAAGTATCCGTCCAGACAATTGTTTTAATGCCACTTTTGTGAGTGTATATCCATACTAAAGCTACCGATCCGGCAGCAATACTCCAGAATGGGATACCCATATCACGAAATACGTAGGTATATAGAATCAGACAGACAAGGTATAGTTTTGCAGCTGTGCCCAGCATACGCGAAAGAAGGAAAAAAGAGGCTCCTGTACGGTAGGCACGCTTTCCGATACGGGTATCCAGATAAGTGTATATACTGGTCAGGTTGAGTTTATAGTAGAGTGGGAGGAGTATATGGGCGACAGCCAGATAACCGAAGAAAAAGCCGAATACGGTTTGCATATACGTCATATCCATCGCCTTTACCATGCCCGGTACGGATACAAAGGTTACTCCCGAAATAGATGCGCCAATCATTCCGAAAGCAACGACGTACCATGGAGACTGGTTTTCTCCTTTAAAAAACGCTGCATTCGAACCTCCTTTCCGTCCGGTGATACGGGCTATCAGCAAGAGAATGGCAAAGTAGCATACAATAGTGGCAAGTATCATCATAACGAGCGCAAAGGTAACACTTATTTTGCAAACGATGATTGCTAATTAAAATTTGATATTTGTCTTTGAAAGCATATCCCATCAAAAGGCCACCCAGTATAGGTGTCAGAGTGCCGAGTGTTATTAACAGATTTCCATCGCCATTAGGATCGAATACGATGTTCATGATGGCATAGACAGGGACAATGCCGGCTAATAGTACAAGAATTGTGACAAATTTTTGATATTGTTTTCATGATAGTTAAGCGCTTGATAATTAGTACGGCAAAATTAAACAATAATAGTGGATAAAGGATAGCTCAAATACCGGCTTGGGACAGAATGTTTTTTCCGGAGTGGTTTTGAATTCACCACGGATTACATGGATTGACACGGATTCTTTAATCTAATTCTCAATGAAATAAATTATTTGTCTGTGTTACGTGTAATCTGTGGTGAGACCTATCCAGTTCTATATATGATGAAAATGTTTCCTCCAAATACAAATGTAGAAACTTAATTCTCCAATAGTTCTTTCATGGCCCTTTCCTCTTGTCGGATACGTATAGCGAGCAAACAAGCGTAGATAGGGAGTCCAATGAGTAATGTATACCAGGCATTGCAGAGTAAAGCAACTCCAATTAGTTCAGGTATGATATTCAGATAGTAATTGGGGTGTCTTACTGTTCTGAAAAGGAAGCTTTTTTCAATGCGATGATCGGGAATGATATAAAGTTTTACTGTCCATACATCATGGAGTTTATAGATCACATAGAATAGCATAGCATAAGCAAAGCCCATTATAAAAACACCACAAACAGAGAAGTAGTTGAAGGTAGTTCCCGAAGTGTATGCTTCATAGAGGGCCGAAAAATAGTAGACGATATGTGCTAATGTCAGTAATAGCGAATTAACTTTACCATATTGTACCGCTCCACTTTTCAGAAGACGTTTCTCGTTACGAATGGAGTAGGATAAGGAAAGTAATCTGAGTACAAAAAAGGCAATAAATGTAATAATGATATTTTGCATCGTTTTATTTTTTTAGGGATAAGATATATTTTATTTTCTTTCTTAGAACTTATGAAGGAATACCCAAGAGGGCGATTGAACCGGAATTCAGTTCATTTCGGAATAGTTATAAATCGGAGGAGCATAATAAGTTTCAAGAACTGGTTAAGAAATATGGTTTCTATCCTGAGTTGTGCGATACCTGTAGAAAAGGGAATCTACTGAAGATAAAATCAAAAAGGCGGTTTTATAAGTCACTCTGTGGGGGCATGACCCGCGATTTGCTTATAAAACCGTTTTTCGTTTATAAAGGCTTAAGTTTCAACTCGATTTGTGTAACTGAACCCGGGACGTCCTGCAGACCATATTTCATAATTTTCTGTACCACTGCCATATTGGACAGCGAAAGTGAAAAATCGGTCTTTGTTTGATTCGAACCACTTATCATAAGTAAAAATGAAAGTGGCAACTCCGGTGGAGTTAGTTAATGCATATGCCGTAGGAGTTGTTCGATTGTCTTTTTTGAACTCTTCATAAGTCTTTTCATCGAACATTTGCACAATTTCGTTGGGCAGAGGTTTGCCATCAGCACTGACTACAGTAACTGTTACCTGCGCATCATTTTTGTTTTCATCATCGTTGCTACAGGAAATTAACATCAAACTAAAGAGCGTAAATAAGTAGAAAGTTGTCTTTTTTAAGTCCATAAATTTAGTTTTTTAGCTATAATAACAAAAATGTAGACTTGATTGTTCAACAATCAGGAGACGACTGTATTGTTGTAGCAGGAGCAATGAACAAGATGACCGATAAATAGCCTATTTTATTAACACCTGATTTGCCATTTATAAAATATGCGTATCTTTGTACTCCATAAAGTATACAGTGGCTTTATGGGGTTGGAGTCCTTTCTATTATAGGTTTGCAACTTTTTTACTGGTATATACTTTATTGATAATTAAATAGATATACTTGTTTGTACATGAATCAACAATATCCATCGACGTTACTTGAAAAGGCCGTCGGAGAGTTTTCTAAATTGCCGGGTATCGGACGGAAAACAGCTATGAGACTGGTGCTTCACCTGTTGCGTCAGGATACCTCTGTGGTGGAAGCTTTCGGAAGTTCTATTATAACTTTAAAGCATGAGGTGAAATATTGCAAGGTGTGTCATAATATATCTGATACGGAAACTTGTCAGATTTGTGCAAATCCGCAGCGGGACGCGTCTATGGTCTGCGTAGTGGAGAATATACGGGATGTGATGGCCGTAGAGGCCACTCAACAATATCGTGGGTTGTACCATGTTTTGGGGGGGGTGATTTCACCGATGGATGGGGTAGGACCGGGCGATCTGCAGATAGAAAGTCTGGTGCGCCGGGTAGCCGAAGGGGGAATAAATGAAGTGATTCTTGCTCTAAGCACAACCATGGAAGGGGATACCACGAATTTTTATATTTACCGTAAACTTGAGAAAATGGGTGTCAAATTGAGCGTACTTGCCCGTGGAGTATCCATTGGTGACGAGCTGGAATACACAGACGAGATAACGTTGGGTAGAAGTATTGTGAACCGTACGACTTTTACCGGAACCGTTTAAAAGGAAACTTACCATTAACTGATAATCATTATATATAAATGGAAGAGCAAATAAAACGCATTGTGAAAAGCCAGAAGGTACAGTATATTTCTTTTTGGATTATTCCGTTATTGTTGGTGCTATTGGGAGAAGCCGGCGTGTTGCCTGTAGGAATAAAAGCAGACAATGTACGGGCTGTTTATATTTTCGAAACAGTAGGTATTTTGATGACTGCCGTCTGTATACCTCTTTCTCTTAAACTATTTAGTTTTGTTCTGACAAAGAAAATAGATCAGCTGACGTTTCCGGTGGCCCTGAGCCGTTATATGCTTTGGGGGGCTGTTCGGCTGGCTTTACTGGAATTTGTAGTGGTGTTTAATCTGGCCGGTTACTACTTTACACTTAGTAGTACAGGTGCGTTATGTGCACTTATAGGACTGACAGCCTCTTTTTTCTGTCTTCCGGGAGAAAAAAGATTGCGTGCCGAACTGCATATTGATAAAGAATAAATGATGAAGCAATCTTTCTTAGCCAACGAGCGAATATATCTCCGTGCAGTGGAACCGGAGGATTTGGATCTTATGTACGAAATGGAAAATGATCCTTCTATGTGGGATATCAGTAGTTTTACAGTTCCCTATTCGCGTTTTGTACTCAAACAGTATATTGAAGGATCGCAAAGTGACATGTTTGCCGATAAACAGTTGCGGCTGATGATTATGCGTCGGAAAGATAATTGTACTTTGGGTACGGTCGATATAACTGATTTTGTACCTTTGCATTCAAGAGGGGCAGTCGGAATTGCCGTTCACAGCAATTATAGACAGGAGGGGTATGCTTCCGATGCATTGAAACTGCTTTGTGAATATGCTTTCAACTTTTTATTTATAAAACAATTGTATGCCCATATAGCTGTGGATAATGAACCCAGTTTGCGATTGTTCAATTCTTGTGGATTTACCCAATGTGGAGTATTGAAAGAATGGCTGTTAACACACGAAGGTTATAAAGATGCCGTGCTTGTGCAATGTATGAATCCCAAACGATGATTTTAGTTTAAAGAAGGAACTTGCGGGAAGCGGGACCAGGTTTCATACTTGCTGCCCAATTTCCCTAAGGCTTCCTTCCACATACCTTTTATATCTTCATTCATTAAGTAGGTATTTTCTTCTTTTGAAATAATCCAGGTATTCTCCTTTATTTCCTGAATCAGTTGTTCGCATTCCCAGCCGGAATATCCGAGGAAAAAGCGTATCTTTCCTTTTATAGGGTTTCCTTGTAAAATGTATTTCTTGATAGCATCGAAATCTCCGTTGAGATATAATCCATTGTTGATCGGAAGGGTTCCGGGTATTTCGTGTAAAGTATGCAGATAAAACAAAGTGTCAGTTCCGATAGGACCTCCTTTGTGTAACGGAATATCTTCTATATATTTAAATTCTTTAATGATATCATTAAGCATCAATGGGAGTGGTTTATTTATAATCAATCCCATACTTCCTTCTTCAGTATGATCAACAAGCAATACTACTGACCTTCCGAAAGTTACATCGTGGAGGAAAGGCTCTGATATCAGAATCTTTCCTCTCGACGGCATTACATTATTCGATTGTATCTTAAATATGTCAGTATTGATGTTCATGCCCCTAATTTAAAGATTTATTTTACACGAACAAACAATATTCCTCTTTTTTTCGATTTAGTGTGCTCTTTTTAAGATATAGGATGATTTTCGGCAAATAACTTCATTCTTTCATCCAGTTGAGCATATTGGTGCTCTTTGATAAAGGAAGTGCATGCACGTAGTCCCTGTTGTTGGCTACCTGTAGTAACCAAGGAAATTGCACTGACCCCATAATACATCAACTCTTTTGCCAGCTCTCCACTTGTCATTCCCGGATAGCCTATGGTGAAATAGAAACCGTCGGCAACAGGATCTTCAAGATCTTTGTCGTATACCAGATGGAATCCGTAACGCAAGAATATTTCTTTCAATTTACGGGCGCGTTCACCATATATCCTCACTTCGTTCAGGAAATTGTATTTACCTTCGTTCGCTGCTTTCAGCATAGCTGCCATGGCGAATTGTGCCGAATGGCTCGTCCCTGAAGAGAGGGCATAAAGCACACGATGGATAAATACAGTGCCAAAAGTACCGCCTCCGTAGCGTTTATCGAATCCGGGATAATGGCGATGGTATAATTTATCAGAAATACAGCTGACACCAATACGTTGGCCTGCATAACTGAAGGCTTTGGAACCGGATATAAGCAAAATATAATTATCTGTATAGTGTGCCACCGAAGGCTGATAAGGTGCATGATACGGAGTACTCAGATCTTGGCGGAAGTCCATGGCAAAATAAGCTAAATCTTCAAGGACGATTACATCATATTGGGTGGCTAGTTCACCGATGATTTTCAGTTCTTCATCTTTTAAACAGATCCAGCTGGGGTTATTCGGATTTGAGTATATAACAGCTGAAATATTTCCTTTTTTCAGGTAGCTCTCGAGTTTTTCTTTTAATTTGTCTCCCCGATAATCGTATACATCAAATGTCTCGTACTTCTGTCCCATGACCACCAATTGCTGCTTTTGGACCGGAAAGCCAGGATCTATGAACAGAATAGTATCTTTTTTTTCATCGCATTGACTGCAAGTAAGGAAAGATGCGAAAGTACCTTGCATGGATCCCGTGACAGGTACGCAACCTTCCGGTTTGAGATCTATATTGATAAATGCTTTTATAAATTTGGAGGCTTCCGATTTTAGTTCCGGTAGTCCATTAATATCGGGATACAAACTGGCTATTCCATTTTGCAATGCTTCTATCTCGGCTTTTACTCCTACAGTAGAAGGGGGGAGACCCGGTACGCCCATTTCCATTTTTATAAATTCGACTCCGGATGCTGTTTCTGCTTTAGCTGCTATGGCTTTTACTTCACGAATGGTTGCTTTTGAGAAATCTGTAATTTGAAATTCTTCGATAGTTTCATCAATTAGATGCCGTTTGATAGGTGTATCTTTCATGTTTCTTTTTGTTGCTTTATAAATTGTGTCACAAAGATAGATATAATCTACTTATAATCAACAAATGAATGAGAAAGATGAAAAAAATCTTTCTCAGCTATTGCAGATATAAAAAAAACAGCTACCTTTGCAACCGCAATCGAGAGAGACAGCAATTAAGAAATGAAATTCTGGTGCGTTAGTTCAGTTGGTTAGAATACATGCCTGTCACGCATGGGGTCACGGGTTCGAGTCCCGTACGCACCGCGAAAGCAAATTAAGAACAAATATTTAGCACTGATATTCAATATATTAGTGCTTTTTTTATGTTCTTACCTTTGCTACACTTTTAAAAATAGTGTGCATAATGTGCGACCAACTATTAGTAACCCGTGCGACCAATCCATACGTAACATTCATGTGTTATAACTATTTGATTTGATGAATGTTATATATTAGTTGTCCGTAAGGCTGCTCGTTCCACTGAAATGGTAATAAGTATCGTTAGGTCAGATTGCGTAGCTGGGAAAGTCTGTATTTGATAGCATCTGATGAAAATTCTGTATCCTAACAATAAGAATATCGGTTGTTTGTTGTTTTGTATGACAGGATACAAGGAAAGAACGGTATTTTCTTGAATCCCTGCTAAAGAGCGTCCGGACTGCTACCCATACCTAGGGGATATGTCATCATGTACTGTCCCTCCCTTTTGTTAATTTATTAGCCGATATTCATTAGGAGCAAACCCCATTATCTTCTTAAAAAGAAAACTGAAATATTGTATCGAAGGAAATCTGAGCTCATGCACTATTTCGAGGATTCGGTATAAATATCCGTAAATCGTATACAAGCCGACTTATTCAATCGCGGTAAATTTGCAATCAGAAAATGAACAATGAAAAAATAGAAGATTATGGATCGCAGAAATTTCTTAAGGACGGCATCAAGTTTTGCACTACTCGCGGCCGGAGCTACAACGGGTGTTTCCCGTGTGTTTACCGAATCCCTATCTCTTCTTTATCAGGAAATTTATCTGATAAAAATACGCCAAATGCGGACGATACGATGGAGTATCGCAAGCTCGGAGAGCTGGACGTATCAGCTATTGGTCTGGGTTGTCTGCCAATGGTGGGATATTACGGTGGGAAGTACGACAAAAAGGATATGATCGCTCTGATTCGCCGGGCATACGACAAAGGTGTCACTTTTTTCGATACGGCGGAGGTTTATGGCCCTTACACCAGCGAAGAGTGGGTCGGCGAAGCACTCGCTCCGTTTCGCGACAAAGTGAAAATCGGAACGAAGTTCGGCTTCGGTGTCGAGGAGAAACAACCGACTGCTATCAATAGCCGTCCCGATCATATTCGTCGGGCGGTGGAGGGCTCTTTGAAACGCCTGCATACTGACCATATCGACCTCTTGTATCAACACCGTGTCGATCCGAAAGTGCCGATGGAAGAGGTGGCCGGAACTGTCAAGGATTTGATGCAGGAGGGCAAAGTGCTGCATTGGGGGCTGTCGGAAGCGAGTGCCCGTTCCATCCGTCGGCGCATGCCGTCTGCCCGCTTTCCGCCGCAGAGCGAGTATGCCATTTGGTGGCGGGAGCCTGAAACCAAAATCTTCCCGACATTGGAAAAACTCGGTATTGGCTTCGTGCCTTATTGTCCGCTGGGGCGTGCGTTTCTCACCGGGATAATCAATGAAAACAGCCGTTTCTACGAGGGAGACCGGCGTTGGAACTTGCCGCAATTCACGCCCGAAGCTTTGAAGCACAATATGCCGCTTATCGCCTTGGTTCGCAAATGGGCCGAGCGCAAGGGAGTGACACTCGCACAATTCGCTTTGCTATGGATGTTATCTCGCAAATCGTGGATTGCTCCGATACCCGGAACGACCAATCCGGCACACTTGGATGACCTGCTCGGTGCGGGAACGGTCCGTCTCTCAGCTTGGGAGATGGAGGAGTTTGATAAGGAGTATGCCAAAATCGATTTGATGGGGCATCGTGCCGATCCGTTCACCGAAAGTCAAATAGATAAATAAATCAATCATGGTAAAAATAATCTTAGGTGTTCTGTCACTGCTTGTCATGTTGTCGTGCAGCACTGCCGTGAAAGAGAACACTACACAACCCGATATAATGGAGACAAACAAGAAAAATCTCGGAAATCTGTTGGCACTCTATCCCAAACCAATGACGGTTGTCGGGGCGGAGGTCGAAGGGAAAGTAAACTGGCTCGTGGTAGGACACACGGGAGTCATCGGCCATGACCGGATACTGGTCAGCATGAGTAAAAGTCATTATACCAATCAAGGTATTAAAAAATCAAAACGACTTTCCGTCAATCTTGTGAGTCGTGAGATGTTACCGAAAGCTGACTATGTAGGAAGTGTAAGTGGTGCGACGGTCGATAAGTCGGAGGTGTTTGCTTACCATATCGGAGAGAACGATACGCCCGTTATAGACGCATCACCACTCACGATGGAGTGTGAAGTGGTGGACATTTATGAAACCGACGGTTTCGACAATTTCATTTGCGCGATAGTCAATACATACGCTGCTTCCGATGTGCTTGACAGCGATGGCAAACTCGACTATACGAAACTAAAACCCGTATTATTCGAGTTCCCGACCTACCCTACCTTGCGACAGGAGAGATCATCGGCAATGTCTGAATCCGGATAAGCCGGGTATGTGCGTTAAAGAGCCGATGACGACCGATGGTATCGTACGGCTGTCGAAAATAGAGGTTTATCCGCAGTATCTTGACGAGTATATGAACTATGCAACCGAGGTAGGTGAAATCTCCTGCGTACCGAACCGGGCGTACTGACGATGTATGCTGTCGGCGAAAGGAGAATCCCTGTAAAGTAACGATTCTCGAAACCTATGCGAGCCGTGAAGCATACGAGCAGCATATCGCTTCGGAACACTTTCAGAAGTACAAGCAGGGAACGTTGCATATGGTCAAATCGTTGGTATTGTCCGACCAAACACCGCTCAATCCGGCCAACAAACTCAATAACTTCATGCAATAGATAATGTTTTTATTCAGGTTATTGGAATGGATTCGGAGTGTATCTACAATCATGATTGAATATCTTGAAAACTAATTATAACGATATTATGGTATGGATTTCAAAGAATTGAATAACGGAGTAAAGATGCCGATACAAGGCTTTGGTGTCTTTCAGATACCCGATGCCACCGAGTGCGAAAGAGTTGTTACCGATGCGCTTGCCGTCGGCTATCGGCTCATCGACACCGCTTCGGTCTATGGAAATGAACGGGCGGTCGGTATGGCTATTCGGAAAAGTGGTATTCCGCGTGAGGAACTGTTCATCACGACCAAAGCATGGATTTCAGAAATGGGTTATGAACGGACATTGCGAGCATTAGACACTTCGCTCGCCCGTTTGGGATTGGATTACCTCGACCTCTATCTGATCCACATGCCTTTCGGCGACTATTACGGCGCATGGCGGGCTATGGAAAACTTTATGCGAAAGGACGTGCGGGCTATCGGGGTATGCAATTTCGAGCCGGACAGATTGCTGGATTTATGCCATAATGCTAATGTTATTCCGGCGGTCAATCAGATAGAGGTGCATCCTTATACTCCGCAAACCGATGCGATACGGACCATGCAGGAACTCGGCATACAAGCAGAGGCATGGGGCCTTTGGCCGAAGGACGGAATGGATTGTTCACGGACGATATTCTGACCGGTATCGCTCGCAAATATGATAAATCGGCAGCACAGGTCGTACTGCGCTGGCACTTACAGCGCGGAGTTGTCGCCATTCCCAAATCGGTACATCGGCAGCGGATGCAAGAGAATTTCAACATCGGGGATTTCATGCTGACACCGGAGGATATGGGCAATTGCTTCCATGAATATGGGATACGATATGATTCTCGACCTACACGCTCCGGAAGAAGTACAGCGACTCTATGGTATTGAGTGTCCTGCATGACAGACATTTTCTCGATTTTTCTGAAGTTCCGGTAATCGATAAGGTTATCGGAACTTTCGTTCTATATCTCTACTGTATTCCGAGAGAGTCTGTCCGGTCTGTTTTTGAATATACAACTTAAATGTTGCGGGTATTCGAACCCCAAGTCATAAGCGGTCTACATGATTTGTTCTCCGTTGATAAGTTTACTTTTGGCCATATCGATGATATGACAACGGATGTGCTCTCCGGCTTCATTGGACTGATAAAAGAAAGAGAGTCTTTGATGTGATTACCCAACGGAGTTCCATGCAACAAGTCCGAGAGAAGAGTAACGCCCATCCCTTTATAAAGTGCATAGACTGAAAATTGGCTGTGCGTATGCAAGATGGGCGTGACGGTATCGTAATCTATCACGCTGACCAAAGGATGCTGGTCGGCATATCCTACAAAAGTGTTTCCTGACAGGAACCATACTGACAGGTTGTGGGCAGAACTTCCAACAACGGACAAACGGCTCAAACGGCCGATACACTGCCTGCCATTCTCCGTGTCGTGCTGAACAACGGGATAGAGATGCCGCAGTTGGGTGTTGGCACGTCTACTCTCAAGGAGACTGCCGCGAGTGTGTGAAACACGCCATCGGACTGAGATACCGTTTGGTCGATGCGGCAAGGCTACGACAACGAGGCCGAAGTGTGGTACGGAATCAAGGAAAGCGGTATCGGCCGGAGTGAAGTGTTCATTATTTCGAAAGTCTCCCGATGCCGTACGTAGCGGAAAGGTACGCGAGTCGCTCGACCGGACTATTGAAGCATCGGGGGAACGTATGTTGACCTGATGCTGATTCATTGGCCGGTAGCCAGAAAGGTCAAGGAGAGATGGAGAATCATGGAAAAGTATGTCGATGTGGGAAGATTCGTGCCATCGGGGTGAGCAACTTCAATCCGCATCATGTGGACGAATTGCTGGCATACGCTCGTATCAAGCCTGTCGTCAACCAGATCAAGATTCATCCCTACATGGAACATCAGGAGGTCGTGGGCAACACTTTTGCCAAAGGTATTCAAGTTCAGTGATGGCCCCATTGGGACAGGGTAAGATCAATGAAATCTACGATGACGAAGTATTGCAGTATATCGTCGACCGCTATCACAAGACGGTACGCCAAGTGGTATAGCGCTTTCAGATCCAGTCGGGTATGGTTGTTATCCCAAAAACGACACACATCGAACGTATGAAGGAAAATCTCGAAATGTTCGATAACGAAATGGAGATATTGCGGGCCCTTGACAAAGGACAGCCCCTTATCGGGAATCCCCAAAATCCAGATTTTGTTTCTTCTTCGGTCAATTGGTAACTTCATTCAATCGTTTGGACCAAAGAGCCGGTATCGGAATAATATAATCCACTACTACACGTTAAAACAGAGTTAGATTAGGCTTTAGGCAATTTGTGTAGAATAGGCATAAGCATAATCCGTAATTTGGGTATGAATACCGGGAATTCGTCTACAAAGCATGTGGCAGATACCATCTATTTTTGCGTCAGAGAGATAAAATATTACCTCACCATTACAAGGTGAACTTCAGAACAAAGTAGTTTGAGCCTTGAAGCAAAGTTGTTATGGAGGGAGCTTCGTACTTTTGCGTTGTTACAAGTTGAATATGAATAATAATTAAAAATAAGGAAAGTATGAAAGTAATATCAAATGCAGAATTCGGAGGTGAAAGACCTTTGTTCGAATCACATGACTTACGTTTGGAGAATGTAATTATCCGTGCCGGAGAATCAGCCATCAAGGAATGCAGCAACATCGAAGCCGTTGATTGCCGGTTCGAGGGAAATTATCCCTTCTGGCACGTGCACGGTTTCGTTATCGACCGTTGTTTCTTCGATGTCGGCGGGCGTTCGGCTCTGTGGTACTCCGATAATCTGAAAATGACGAACACACGCATCGACGCCCCCAAGATGTTCCGCGAGATGCACGACATCGAAATTGAGAACGTAGAGATAAAAGATGCCGACGAAGTGTTCTGGCGTTGCAAGAATTTGGACATCAAAAATCTGAAACTGCATGGCGGCACTTATCCGTTCATGTTCAGCAGCAATATCCGTATAGACGGATTGGAGAGTGACAGTAAGTACGTATTCCAGTACGTGAAGAATGTGGAACTGCGCAATGCCAAAATCACCACGAAAGATGCCTTTTGGGAAGTGGAGAATGTGACAATCTACGATTCAGAACTCAACGGTGAATACTTGGGCTGGCATTCGCACAACCTTCGGTTGGTAAACTGTCACATTACCGGCGAGCAGCCGCTCTGCTACGCCCACGACCTCGTATTGGAAAATTGTACGTTCGGCCCCGACTGCGACCGGGCTTTCGAGTACAGTTCGGTGCAGGCGACCATCAAAGGCGCAATAGGTGGGGTGAAGAATCCGCGAACGGGCTGTATCACCGCCGAGAGCTACGGGGAGATTATCCTCGACGAGAATATCAAGGCTCCCGCCGATTGCAAGCTGAAACTCTGGGACGAGAAAACTTGTTTCACAGACTAATGCCCTTGTACATAACCTGATGGGAACAGGAAAGGGAAAGACAGATTACCTGCTATCGCTTATCCGCGAAGGGAAGCAGATGATACTGGGGCAACAGTTGCGCCTGACTGCATACCTCAGTGTCCCTGCCATTATGGCACAGATATCTTCCATCGCCATGCAGTATATCGATGCCTCGATGGTGGGCAGCCTGGGCGCGAATGCCGCTGCTTCCATCGGATTGGTCTCGACCACGACATGGCTGTTTTGGGAGCTGTGTGCAGCCGCCGCAACGGGCTTCTCCGTTCAAGTAGCGCATAAAATCGGAGCCGGGGATTTCGTGGGAGCACGAAAGATACTCCGCCAGTCGATTGCTGCCACATTGGTTTTCAGCTCATTGTTGGCGGCTGTCGGCATTTCCATCAGTGGTATGCTTCCCGGCTGGTTGGGCGGTGATGAAGCAATACGGAGCGATTCATCCCTCTACTTTTGGATATTCGCACTTTTCCTTCCTACCTTGCAGTTGAATTTCCTTGCGGGTGGCATGTTGCGATGCAGTGGAAATATGCATGTGCCCAGTATGCTGAACGTGCTGATGTGTCTTCTGGATATCGTGTTCAACTTCTTCCTGATTTTCCCTTCGAGGCAGGTGGAATGGTTAGGGGTGGAATTTACCGCTCAGGTGCAGGCTTAGGCGTGGAAGGCGCGATATTGGGAACGGTGCTGGCCGAACTCATCACTGCCGGAGGAATGATGTGGTATCTTTGCCATCGCTCGCCCATGTTGAGACTATCCGGAGAATGGGGAAGTTTCCTACCTCAAAAGAGACGCTGCGTAAAGCTTTCCGCATCTCCCTGCCGATGGGATTCGAGCATCATGGCCATTTGCGGGGCGCAGATTGCAACGACGGTGATCGTCGCTCCACTCGGTATCATCGCCATTGCCGCCAACTCGTTCGCCATCACTGCCGAAAGTCTCTGCTATATGCCCGGCTACGGTATCTCGGAGGCTGCCACGACGTTGGTCGGTCAGAGCCTCGGAGCGAACCGTATCCGGTTGCTCCGTCGTTTCGCCAATATTACCGTCTGGTCGGGAATGTTGATTATGGGTGTCATGGGAGCATTGATGTATATGGCAGCTCCACAAATCATCGGAGTGATGACTCCCGTGGAGGAAATCCGCACGTTGGGAATCGAGATTCTGCGGATAGAAGCCTTTGCGGAGCCGATGTTCGCGGCGTCTATCGTAGCCTACGGTATATTCGTGGGTGTGGGTAATACATTCGTACCCAGTCTGATGAACTTCGGCAGCATTTGGGGCGTGCGACTGACACTGGCGGCATGGCTCGCTCCCACGATGGGACTACGCGGCGTGTGGCTTGCCATGTGCATCGAGCTTTGTTTCCGGGGAGTAATCTTCCTCGCGAGACTTTGGGGCAGTAACTGGATTTATAAATTACGAATAAATAGATAAGTTATGAAATACGATTTCGATACGATTGTCCTGCGTCGCGGGACGAACTCCTACAAATGGGATACTCCCAAAGAGAAAAATGTGCTACCTATGTGGGTAGCGGATATGGATTTCCGTACGGCACCCGCCATTGTAGAAGCCTTACAAAGGCGGGTTGCACACGGTATTTTCGGTTATACCAAAGTACCCGAAACCTATTACGATGCGGTCGTCCGGTGGTTCGAGAGCCGTCATCGCTGGCAGATAGATCCCCGGTGGATTATCTATACAAGCGGTGTCGTATCGGCTCTGTCGGCCATTATCAAAGCCCTGACCGCACCGGGCGATAAAGTAATTGTCCAAACTCCGGCATACAACTGCTTCTATTCGTCGATTCGCAACGACGGATGCGAGCTATCGGCCAATAATCTAATTTATCGGGACGGTCGCTATATGATAGACTTCGACGACCTCGCAGCGAAAGCGGCTGATCCGAAGGCGAAAATCCTGTTACTATGTAATCCTCACAATCCGGTCGGGCGGGTCTGGACACCGGAAGAACTGCGGCATATCGGCGACATCTGTTTGCGCAACGGAGTGTTTGTTGTGGCAGATGAAATTCATTGCGAACTGACCTACGAGGGACACGACTATACGCCTTTTGCCTCCCTCTCCGAACGCTTCCAGCAAAACTCCATCACTTGCGTTTCACCGAGCAAGGCGTTCAACCTTGCCGGACTGCAAATCGCCAACATCATTGCGGCCGATGATGATGTACGTCGTCGTATCGACCGTGCCATCAATATCAATGAGGTGTGCGACGTCAACCCGTTCGGCGTGATCGCTACGATAGCCGCTTACAACGAGGGTGGCGAGTGGCTCGATGCTTTGCGAAAATACCTGCGAGGGAATTATGAATATCTATGCCATTTTTTCGCCGAAAGGCTGCCGCAATATCCCGTATTGCCGCTCGAAGGAACTTATTTGGTCTGGATAGACTGCCGGGCACTCGGTATCGGTTCGGACGCCACGACCCTGCGCCTGCAAGAGCAGCAGAAACTGATGGTCAATTCCGGCACGATGTACGGCCCCGGCGGCGAAGGGTTCATCCGCCTGAATATCGCCTGCCCCCGTGCGTTGCTTGCCGACGGACTGGAAAGGATGGCGCGTGTATTGGAATACAGTTAAAAGATTGGAATCGAGTATTTGGGTATAAATATCCGTAAATCGTCTACAAGCGGATCATTTTGAACCGTGTAATTTTGCAATGTGAATTAGAAATTGAATAACGAAAAAAGAAATTGGATATGGAAAAATTACCATCAATAGCATTAGGAACATGGTCGTGGGGTACGGGATTCGCCGGAGGCGACCAGGTATTCGGGAACAATCTCGGAGTGGAAGAACTGAAACCCGTATTCGACGAGGCGATGGCCAACGGGCTGAACCTGTGGGATTCCGCCGTGGTATATGGCATGGGAGTTTCGGAAACGGTGCTTTCGACATTTACGAAGAACTGCAAGCGGGAGGATGTGTTTATCTCGACCAAGTTCACACCGCAGATTGCTGGCGATTCGGAGAACCCGGTAGCGGATATGCTGGCAGGAAGCCTCGATCGTTTCGCCACCGATTACATCGACATTTACTGGATACACAATCCGGCCGACGTGGAGAAATGGACGCCTTATCTTATCCCGTTGGTAAAAAGCGGCAAGGTAAAACGGATTGGTGTCTCCAATCACAACCTCGCGCAAATCAAGCGTGCGGAGGAGATTCTCTCGAAAGAAGGGGTACATATCTTTGCCGTGCAGAACCATTACAGCCTGCTGTATCGTTCTTCGGAGAAAGCCGGTATTCTGGACTATTGCAAGGAGAACGGTATCGACTTCTGGGCTTACATGGTATTGGAGCAAGGAGCGTTGAGCGGAAAATACGATACCGCGCATCCGCTGCCCGCCGGTAGCCAGCGTGGGGAGACCTACAATCCGTTGTTGCCGCAAATCGAGAAACTCGTTGCCGTGATGCGCACAGTCGGCAATAAATATGGTATCACACCGGCACAAGTCGCTCTGGCGTGGGCGATAGCGAAAGGCACGACACCGATTATCGGCGTGACGAAACCCTCGCAAGTGCAGGATGCCTTGCAAGCGACAAAAGTTTTCTTGACTGCCGACGAAATGAAGGCATTGGAAGAAGCTGCCGAAAGTACCGGTGTCGATACGAGAGGTTCGTGGGAAATGCCGATGGTTTAAGAAAGGAGGAATGGGTATGAAGTGTTATTTGATCGGTTTATTGAGTATGCTGTCCGTACATGCCGCTATGGGGCAACAGGCGATAGACGTGCATTGTCATAATATACTTCCCGCGTTCAAGGAACTGTTGGACAGGCACGGGGCAGCTTTGGAAGAAACTTTCCCGCTTCCGGATTGGGATGTGGCTTCTCATCTGAAATTCATGGAAGAGGCGAGTATCGAAACATCCGTCCTTTCGATGCCTGCTCCCCAACCGTGGTTCGGCGATGCGGAAGAGAGCCGCCGTGCGGTCAGGCAATACAACGAGGCGTGCGCCCGGCTGAAAGCGGATTATCCCGGCAAATTCCTCTTCTGTGCTTCATTGCCCCTGCCCGATGTGGACGCGGCTATCAAGGAAGCGGTCTATGTACTCGACACGCTCGGCGCGGACGGCATCAAGCTGGCTACTAACAGCCGGGGACAGTATGTGGGCGATGCGGCACTCGATACGCTGATGCAAGTTCTGAACGAGCACCATGCCGTCGTGATGCTGCATCCGCACAAACCTTCGCCCGTAAACGATGGAATCATTGCAACAGCACCGCTAGCCGTTTACGAATATCCGGCCGAGACGACCCGTACCGTCGTCAATCTGATTGCGAGAAATGTTCCGGCCCGGTATCCGAATCTGAAGTTCGTCGTACCGCATTGCGGTTCATTTCTGCCGCTGGCCCTTCCGCGCATGAAGGCGGTATATCCGGTCATGGCGGTGAAAGGGCTTATGGAACCGATTGACTGGGATGCCAATCTGAAGGCGTTCTATTATGACCTTGCAGGAGGTGCAACACCTGAAGTTGTTAAGGCTCTGCTGACCATAACCACCCCCGACCGGTTGCTTTATGGCTCGGATTATCCATACCAGCCGGCAACAGTTCTGACAGGAAATTTGAAACAATTGCGAACGTGGATAACCGATGATGCCGAGCTCACACCTTTTGCGGAAAAAATCCTGCATGACAACGCCCTTAAACTGTTTGGTAAATAAAAATGAGTAAACAGATAAAAATGAGTAATATGAAGAAAGAGGTAATGATATTGACCGGTGCCGGTCAGATAGGAATGGCGATAGCCCGCCGTATGGGATATGGGAAAAAGATCATTGTCGGAGACCTGAACCCGGAGAGTGCCGAGGCTGTTTGCCGTATATTGAATGAGGCGGGATTTGATGCAGTACCCGTCGAAATGAATCTCTCTTCAAGGGAGTCCATTTTGAACTTGATTGCGGTTGCACGGGAACATGGTGAAATTTCAATGCTCGTCAATGCGGCGGGCGTATCACCGAGTCAGGCTTCCATCGAAACGATTCTGAAAGTCGATCTGTACGGAACGGCTGTCTTGCTCGAAGAAGTGGGGAAGGTTATTAAAGAGGACGGTGTCGGGGTGACGATTTCCAGCCAGTCGGGACATCGGATGCCCGCGCTGACCATCGAGGAGGATATGCTACTGGCCACGACTCCTACCGAAGAATTGCTCTCGCTCGACATGCTGCAACCGGATAGTATCGAGGATACGTTACATGCCTATCAGATGGCCAAGCGTTGTAACGTGAAACGTGTAATGGCCGAAGCTGTGAAATGGGGCGAGCGCGGGGCAAGAATCAACTCCATTTCACCGGGTATCATCGTAACCCCCTTGGCTATCGACGAGTTCAACGGGGCGAGGTGATTTTACAAAACATGTTCGCCAAATGTCCGGCAGGACGCCCGGAACCGCGGACGAGGTTGCCAATGTTGCCGAACTGTTGATGAGCGACAGAGGGGCATTTATCACGGGAGCGGACTTTCTGATCGATGGTGGTGCTACGGCATCGTATTTTTATGGCCCGTTGAAACCATAATGTGTTGTACTGTAATCTGTAAGGTAACCGCTGTCATACAATGTCAAGCGTACAAAAATATTTTATCCATTTTGCAAATTTGAGCCTTACAACAAAGACTTTATGGTTGGAATACGTTGTATTTGTAAAAATTAAAAACTGACAATATGGAACGATTAGATGTATTCGATTGCTCGAACGTGCTTATAGCGAGTTATTTCACCGATGACCGGGGATGCGCCCATGAAAACAGGGAGCATACGCTTATTTATCTGTGCTCCGGTGAATTGGAGATAGAAGAGCGTGGCAAGAAAACCGTGTTGCATCCGGGGGATTGCGCTTTCATGCGGCGCGATAACCGGATGTGGTTACAGAAAAAGGTTGAGGACGGAAAGCCTTACCGTTCTGTCGTACTGAAGTTCTCAAGACCGTTTCTAAGAGAATTTTACCAGACGCTTAACCGGCAACAGATTCCGACCGATTCCGAACGTGAGAAGGTAAGCCTGCGTGTGTTGCCCAGTAACAGGCCTGATATCCGTTCGCTGTTCGAATCCGTCATTCCTTATTTCGATGCAGGCGAAAAACCGTCCGAAGACGTACTGAAGCTGAAAATGGTAGAAGGGATATATGTACTGCTTAATACTGACCGGAATCTTTATGCTTCGCTGTTCAACTTCGTGGAGCCGTGGAAAATCGACATTCTTGACTATCTGAACGAGAACTATATGTGTGATCTCTCTTTGGAGGAAATCGCAAGTTACACGGGACGCAGCCTGGCTACCTTCAAGCGGGACTTTGCCAAAGTCAGTAATCTGACACCGCAAAAGTGGATTGTCAAACGCCGTTTGGAGGCCACACACGGCCTGATAAAATCAGGTAAAAAGAAAGTGACGGAAGCTTGCTTCGATGTGGGTTTCAAGAACCTGTCGCATTTCTCCAAGATATACAAGGAGGCTTATGGTGTCGCTCCTTCCTGGTAAGATGAACTTCAGAACAAAACAGTTTGAGCCTTACAGCAAAGCTGTTGTGGAATAATACCTGTACTTTTGTATCGGAAACAGGAAAGACATGTCGGTTGTCTTGGAAATGTCGAACTAAAAATCATATCGTATGAAAACAAAAGTAGCATCATTAGCTTTATTATTGACTTTAATTTTTCCGATCATGGCAAAATCACAAGTAAAAATTCAACAGACTGCCGGACGCGATGCGCTCGGAGAATTTGCCCCCGAATTTGCACGTTTGAACGATGATATTCTTTTCGGGGAAGTGTGGAGCCGGAACGATCTGCTTTCGCTCCGCGATCGTTCCATCGTAACCGTAGTGGCCCTGATGTCGCAGGGACTGACCGATTCCTCGTTCAAGTACCATCTCGAATCGGCGAAGAAGAACGGAGTGACCCGAACCGAGATAGCCGAAATACTCACCCATGCCGCATTCTACGCGGGCTGGCCGAAAGCGTGGGCGGCTTTCCGTATGGCAAAAGAAGTTTGGACCGACGGTAATGCCGACAGCGTAGCGGCAAGTTCGCTCGAAGCGTATGCGCAAACCATCATTTTCCCTGTGGGGAACCCCAACGATGCCTACGCCAAGTATTTCATCGGTCAAAGTTACACGGCTCCCGTAGTAACGGACGGAGTCCCCGTGGTAAATGTGACCTTCGAACCGGGCTGCCGCAACAACTGGCATGTGCACAAGGCAACAAAAGGCGGCGGTCAGACACTCGTATGCGTGGGCGGTCGCGGCTACTATCAGGAATGGGGCAAAGAGCCGGTGGAACTGCGTCCCGGGGATGCTATCAATATTCCGGCAGGCGTGAAACATTGGCACGGGGCGGCTCCCGACAGCTGGTTTTCGCATTTAGCCATCGAAGTGCCCGGTGAGAACAACAGTACCGAATGGCTGGAACCTGTCGGTGATGAAGAATATTCTAAATTAAAATGACATGAAACAGTTAGTATTGATACTTATGAGCCTGCTTACTTTCAGTTGCCCGTCGAAAGCACAAAAACAGACAGCGGATACCGACAGGCCGTCCGACAAGAAAATCCTTGTAGCCTATTTCTCCTGCACGGGGACGACAGAGAAAGTGGCAATCGCTATCGCAAAAGAGACTGGCGGTAAACTTTACCGGATTACTCCGGCTACGGCCTACACTTCGTCGGATCTTGACTGGAACGACAAAGCGAGCCGCAGTTCGGTGGAGATGACAGACGAAAAATCACGTCCTGCATTGGGTGGAGAAACGATTGATCTGAAAGATTACGATGTGGTGTTCCTCGGTTATCCGCTATGGTGGGACTTGTGTCCGCGTCCGGTCAATACCTTTCTTGAGAAATATGATTTCGCGGGTAAAACCGTTATTCCTTTTGCCACTTCGGGTGGCAGTTCAATCACGGGTAGCGTGAAACAACTCAAGAAACTCTATCCCAAAATCGAATGGGAAGAAGGCCGACTGTTCAACGGTGGTACGGCAAACGTCGCCGGATGGTCGAAGCAGATTATTGAAAAACTCTAAAAACGACAGATATGGAAAATTTCGCATATTATACTCCGACCCGTTTGATTTTCGGGAAAGGGCTCGCCATCATCACACCGAGATGGATGCGACATATCCTCAACGACCACACGCTGGAACGTTTTGTGAAGTTCAGTGTGGATATTTACGGTTTGCTCCGCTTACGGAAAAGGACATTTATGAAATACTTGAAGCATCATTGTAGAATATACGAGGAATATAATCGCGGACGGATTTTCGGACAAGGAGTCTGTCTGTTTATTATTTATTATAAATGATATGGAAGAATTCAGAATAGACTGCCTGTACCAGACGGAAGAAGAACTGGTAGTAACAAAAGAGTTACGGCAAAATATCTTCCGGTTGAATCATACGATGCCGGATACGGAGGAATATCGTGAATTATTGCACAAGGTTTTTCCGCATCTCGGAGAGAATTGCCGTATCGAAACACCGTTTTCGGGTGTCCGTACCGCTAACGTGAAGTTCGGACGTAATGTGATTGTCATGCCGGGCTGTCTGATGATATCGGCGGGAGGCATTACCATCGGTGAGAATGCTGTGGTCGGAGCCGGCAGTGTTGTCATGCATGATGTAGAGCCAAATACCCTTGTCGCGGGCAATTCCGCCAAATTTATTCGTAAGATAAAACCATGATTGGATGAAACAGAAAATGATTATATGTATATCCATTTTTATAGTATTGGTTCTTACCGTTATTATCGTTTTGAACCATCCGGCTTTCGGCCGTACTCCTCGTGGAGAACGACTGGTACGGATCGAACGTTCTCCGAACTACAAAAAGGGGCAATTCGTAAATCAGGAACCGACTCCGTTTATGACCACCGATAAAAGCCGGTGGCGGATCATGTGGGACAACCTGACGGAAAAGAAACCGGACAATCTTGTTCCGTCCGAAAGCATCCATGCGGTCAAGACCGACCTGAAACAATTGGACCTGTCGAAAGATGCCGTCGTATGGTTCGGCCACTCGTCTTACCTGCTGATTAACGGCGGTAAGAAAATATTGGTCGATCCGGTGCTGACGACGGGGTTCCCGGCCTCTCTTATGATGAAGCCTTTCAAGGGGACGGACATTTACTCGCCGGAAGACATCCCGGAGGTGGATTACCTTATCATCACGCACGACCATTACGACCACCTCGATTACGGGACTGTGAAAGCGATACGTGACAAAGTGGACAAAGTCATCTGTCCGCTCGGTGTGGGGGAACATCTTGAATACTGGGGATATTCTGCAGAGAAGATTGTCGAAATGGACTGGAATGAAGTATATACCTCCGAACCCGGCTTTCGGATTACGTGTTTGCCTGCCCGCCATTTTTCAGGCCGGTTCCTTCGGCAGAATCCCTCGTTGTGGGCTTCATTCATGCTCGAAGGGCACTCTACGGTCTATATTGGCGGTGATAGCGGCTACGGCGCTCATTTCTCGGAAATCGGCAAACGGTTTCCGCATATCGACCTTGCCATCCTCGAAAACGGGCAATACAACGAAGACTGGCGGTATATACATACGATGCCCGAACAGCTTCCGGTAGAGGTTCACGAACTGGATGCGGCTAAAGTCCTTCCGGTGCACAACAGCAAATTTTCACTGTCCCGTCACGCATGGGACGAACCGATCCACCGCATCGAACAAGCAGCAACAAAGGACAGCAGCCTGCATGTAATACATGGTATCATCGGTAGTCCCATAACCTATTGAAATAGTCCATAAGATACATCCTGTTCCTTTTTTAACAAAATGAACTTCTTGACAAAGAACGTTGAGCCTCGCAGCAAAGTTGTTGCGGGGCTCAATTCGTAATTTTGCACCAGAACATTAAAGCAAATCGTTATGGATTCAAAAAATATGGGAACAATCAGCAACACGGACTATGGAGGAGAATAGCCGTTGGTCCGGATTTCGCAACCTCCAATTGGAAAATGCAGTTCTTGCATTTGAATATTCCAATTTTGCAGGTCTAAATTGGACATATAGCGAGTATCAAGAATTCCGGTGAGGAGGGCTATTCTGATCGGCAGTATCGATGAGATTATACCGGACGAATTTATATCGTTCCCAGGTTTAAATGGCCATAGTAGCCACCGAATTTATATGGCAGTCTCGTTATCCGTTTCAGGCAATTTACTTTTACTCCAGTGTTTTCATCTCACCTGAAAACGGAAGACCTGGCTGCCATTTCATCTCTTTACACTGATTGTAGCGTGCGGTCATGACCGGAAAGTCAGATTTTCGATTGCGGTCTTTTTACCAGCCATCGACTCTTTACTATCCGGTATATCCCTGGTTACAATACTGCCATTATTATGTTACAGCCCTGACGTGGCGTGATGCTTATTTATCTCAAACATGAAAAAAGGGAATTTATGATTAATGAGAAATACCAAATGACCTTGGATGATACCCTCGTGCTAAGAAGTATATCCATATTGATTATTATTTTGCATAATTATATTCACCGGTTTTCAAATGTCGTACTTGAAAATCAGCATGTATATTATCCTGAAAGAAATAAGGAGCTTATAGATAGTTTCCTTGAATTTGATTCCGGTTTATTCCTGGATTTGATTTCCCACTATGGGCATTATGGAGTACCGGTATTCGTTTTTCAAAGTGGATATGGTCTGGTCATGAAATATGAGAAAAAGAGGTCTCCTTAAAATTTCGAAGTTTATGAAGAGGCATGCCGACAAACTTTGGCTGCTTCTGTTACCGGATCATGCATGCTCGGAATAAACCAAGACTTCCCTTGTCTATCTATTTTGGGGTATACATTTCTAAACATATTGTTTGCGTGGAATACCAAAAGACTTCTACTGTGGTGCAAAAACAGAATCGTATTCAAACAGAGGGAATAATATATGGATCTGGAAGGAAATTTATATTGTAAAATATCCAATGGTATTATTTTAACAAATTGAACTTTATAACAAAGCAGAATGAGCTTTGCAGCAAAATTGTTGCGGGACTCTCTTCGTAACTTTGCATCAGAACATTAAAACAAAAGAATCATGGAAACAATGAATGAAAAGGTAGCAATGGTAACGGGTGCAGCTAAGAGGTATCGGGCTGGCCTCGGCAGAAGCATTTGCAAAAGTAGGTGCAACCGTAGTATTGGTGGACATCAATGAACCGAAAGAACAAGCCGGGAAGTTGGTTTCAGAAGGGTATAAAGCTGTGGCATATCGCTGCGATGTGTCCGACACGCGGGCTGTAAAGGAGATGATCGACTGGACCGTTGCGATTTACGGCAGACTGGACGCTGCATTGAACAATGCCGGGATACAGACCCCGCAACGACCGATGGCCGAGATTACCGCGAGGAGTTCGACCGCACGGTAGCTGTCGATCTGAAAGGTGTCTGAACTGCATGCGTTACGAGATTATCCAGATGCTGCAACAAGGCGGTGGTGCTATTGTCAATACCTCATCGCAAGTTACGGGATTCCCCGGACAAGGGCCTATATCGCCTGCAAGCATGCGGTAATCGGTCTGACCCGTACGGCTGCCATCGACTACTCGGCAAAAGGAATCCGTATCAATGCCGTCTGTCCGGGTGTGATCCGAACACCTATGGCCGAAGAACTGATACGGCGTAACCCTGATCTGGAAAAGGAACTGGTTCGTGATATTCCTGCCGGACGTCTCGGTAAGCCGGAAGAGATAGCCAATGCCGTATTGTGGCTTTGCTCACCGCAGGCAAGTTTCGTAGACGGGCACGCCCTTTTAGTGGACGGGGCATTTTCCATCCATTAAGTTATAATGCATAAAACATAAAATCATGGAAGAAAACAATAAAATGGATATCAGCCGTCGTGGATTTCTCAAGACGGCTGCATTGGCAGGAGCTGCAATGGCCATGCCTTCGGGATTGGGCAAAGTATTCGCTTCAGAAGCGAAACAAACGGAAACATCCGATGTGGATACCGATGCAGCCCGTATCAAGGGACATCGTGTATTGGGTACGGGTAAGGCTGCCTTCGAGGTGTCAGCACTCGGCTTCGGCGTGATGGGCATGACTTACAACCGCAGCCAACACCCGGATAAGAAAGAGTGTATCCGATTGTTGCATGAAGCGGTGGATCGCGGTGTAACGCTCTTCGATACGGCTATTATCTATGGGCCATTGACCAATGAGAACCTGGCAGGAGAAGCGCTGTCCGAATTCAAGGGACGGATTAACGTAACGACTAAATTCGGGCATGAAGTCATCGACGGCAAAGGAACCGGTCGTCAGGACAGCCGTCCGGCAACCATCCGCCGCTATTGCGAGGAGTCGCTTCGCCGATTGAGACTCGAATCACTGTCGATGTTCTACCAGCACCGTGCCGACCCGAATACTCCGGCCGAGGAGGTAGCGGCTACCATTGCCGACTTGATCAAGGAAGGTAAAGTGCAACGCTGGGGCATGTGCGAGGTCAGTGCCGAAACAATCCGTAAGGCCCACGCCATTTGTCCGCTGACGGCTATCCAAAGCGAGTACCATCTGATGCACCGCCTGGTGGAAGAGAACGGCGTTCTCGATGTATGCCGGGAGCTGGGTATCGGCTTTGTACCGTACAGTCCGATTAACCGTGGCTTTCTGGGAGGCTGCATCAACGAATACACGGTATTCGATGTGAACAACGACAACCGTCAGACCCTGCCGCGTTTCCAGCCGGAAGCGATGCGTGCGAATACCCGCATTGTAAATGCGCTGCAAGCTTTCGGTCGCACACGGGGCATGACCTCGGCACAGGTGGCTCTTGGCTGGTTGCTTCAGAAAGCACCGTGGATCGTACCGATTCCGGGAACAACAAAACTGTCTCATCTGGAGGAAAACCTGCGTACACTCGACTTCAACATCAGCTCCGGGGAGTGGAAAGAGTTGGAGGATGCCGTGGCTGCTATTCCCGTTGTGGGAGACCGGTACAATGCGGAACAGCAACGTCAGGTAGGCCGATAAAGAATCAGTAAATAAGGTAGTATAATCCGTAATTTGTCTACCGGCAGAGTGGAGAAGCTGCCTTACTTTTGCATTATAAATAAAAACCAAGAATATGAGACCATATATAATCAGTCACATGATGACTTCGGTCGATGGCCGATCGACTGCCCGATGGTCGGGCAACTGAGTACGGATGAATATTACATAGCCTTGGAAAAACTGGGGCCTTGCTCGAAACTGTCAGGACGAATAACTACCGCACTCGAATGTTCCGCCGTCAAAGAGGAAAGTACCCCATGGAGGGAACTTCAATAGGTCATAAATCCGTATATGTCGCCAGTAAATCGGACGAATATACGATCATTGTCGATACCTATGGAAACTGCGTTGGCAGGAGGGTGAAGCTGACGGTCATCCTCTACTTTGTATTGTCAGTGAACAGGTGTCCGAGGAATATCTGGAAACGCTGCGCACATTGGTATTTCATGGATTGCGGCCGGTGCGGAACGCATTGACTTTGCCGCAGCTATGGAGCTGCTTCACGAACATTTCGGCGTTGAACGCTTGGCGATTGTCGGGGGCGGACATATCTCGGCATGGTTTCCTGGAGGCCGGACTGATTGACGAAGTGAGTATTATGGTAGCCCCGGGTATCGACGGTCGCAAGGGACAGACGGCGGTTTTCGATGGAATTTCCCGTATGGAATGTAACCCGTACAAGCTGAAATTAGAGAGTGGAACAATGGGAAACTGATATTGTCTGGCTCCGCTATAAAATAAAATAATACGGCTATGAAGTTACAAGCAATCGCCATACTGACATTCCTGACCTTTGCGAATGTCATGGCACAAGAAACGACAACAACAAAATATATAAATTCAACCGATATGGAAGCATTGAAATTGACGCAGGAATGGGATAAGACCTTTCCGCAGAGCGATAAGGTGGAACATACGAAAATCATGTTTCACAACCGTTACGGCATCACGCTTGCCGCAGACCTTTACAAGCCGAAAAATACGCAAGGACGTCTGGCAGCCATTGCCGTCAGTGGTCCTTACGGTGCGGTGAAAGAACAAGTGTCAGGCCGTTATGCCCAGACACTTGCCGAACGAGGCTTTCTGACCATTGCTTTCGATCCCTCCTATTACGGCGAAAGTGGTGGTACACCTCGCTATCTTACGTCACCCGAAATCAGCACGGAGGATTTCAGCGCGGCAGTCGATTATCTGACATCCCGTGCGGACGTCGATCCGGAACGTATCGGAATCTTAGGCATCTGCGGTTGGGGCGGGTTTGCACTTAATGCTGCGGCCAATGACCCTCGTATCAAAGCGACGGTAACATCCACTATGTATGATATGAGCCGGGTAAATGCCAATGGGTATTTCGATGCCATGAGTGCCGATGACCGCTATAAGTTGCGCGAACAACTCAACGCACAGCGTACTGAGGATTATCGTGATGACAGCTATGTACGCGATGGTGGCGTACTTGACCCCGTAACGGACGATACTCCGCAATTCGTCAAGGAGTATCACGACTACTACAAGACGGAACGAGGCTACCATCGCCGTTCACCGAACTCCAACGAGGGAATTACGAAAACCAGCGTATTGGCATTCATCAATATGCCGCTGCTCACCTATATCAGCGAAATCCGCAGTGCCGTGTTGATGATTCATGGAGAAAAAGCTCATTCCCGCTATTTCAGTGAGGATGCCTACAAACGGCTGACGGGTAGTAACAAGGAACTGTTGATTATACCCGGAGCCAACCATGTCGATTTGTACGATAATCTCAACGTGATTCCGTTCGACAAGATAGATGCTTTTTTTAAGAATGCCTTAAAAGAGAAATAGGCTTTAAATTTTAAGTAAAAATTGGTAGGAATTTTCTCCACTCATGCTTGTAAGAATCCGGTAAAAGAAAGAATCAATGAATAAGGAAATAGACATAAAAGACATGGCACCTGTGAAGGCCTCGGAACGCCATGTCATCCTCGATGCTCTAAGAGGATTTGCATTGCTGGGAATCTGCCTTGCCAACTTTCCGGAATTCTCGCTTTACACTTTTCAAAAACCGGAAATTACGGAGGCTATGCCTACGGCGGAAATAGACAAGGTAGTCCGCTTTCTTCAATACCTTTTCGTGGACGGTAAGTTCTACACCATATTCTCGCTGCTGTTCGGTATCGGATTCTCAATCATAATCAGCAACGCGGTTAAAAAGGGAACGGACGGATTCCGTATTTTTTACCGGCGGATGATTGTTCTGGCCGCCATTGGTTTTCTGCATCTGATGTTTATCTGGAGTGGGGACATCTTGTTGTTGTATGCCTTATTGGGCATGTTGCTCCCTCTTTTCCGGCATGTTTCGGACAGAGTGTTGCTGGGGACTTCCGCTGTCTTATTGCTACTTCCTATTCTGATTGATTGGTTGGCCGGTACATTCGGAGTGTCCCGGTCGGCTCCCGCAGTGCGAATGCAACAGCACTATTGCAATTTATATGGTATAACGGAATATAACTTCGGAATCTGGCTACGCGACGCGGAAAACTACGGAGGGTCTTTCAATTCCTGGTACAAGGTGCATGGGTGCGCTTGCAGGAATTTATCGACGGCAATCGCTATTTTAAGGTATTGGGATTGTTCTTATTGGGCTTCTACATCGGACGAAAGCAAATATACGCCGATCTTGAGGCCAATCGGGTACTACTGAAAAACGGTGACATACGGTTTCTGCTGGGACTTCCTATCCGTTCTCTATGCCTGGAGTGCGGTAAACGGGCATCCTTTCGGAACGACTGCACACACCGCCATCTATACGGCAAGTGTCTATCCTTTAGGTTTTGCATACGTTTCCGCTATCTGTCTCCTGTACCTGCATGGTAGAGAGTGGCGCTTGTGGCGCTGTCTTGCTCCGGGGAGAATGGCACTGACTAATTACGTGGGACAGTCGGTATGGGGCATGGTTCTCTTCTACGGTATCGGCTTCGGACTGGGTGCCGGCATTGGATTGACAGGAACAGAATCCATAGCTTTCTACGTCTTTCTTGTCCAGATGGCATTCAGTGCCTTATGGCTCTCCTATTTCCGCTTTGGGCCTCTAGAATGGGGCTGGCGGATGCTGACTTATGGGAAGTGGTTAAAAATAAGGAAATAAAGTAATTCAATAATAATCTCACTCTAAAAAAATAATAGTATGGATAAAAGGAAATTAGGACAGCTGGAAGTATCTCCGATAGGAATGGGATGTATGGGATTCAGCCACGGTTACGGGCAAGTGCCACCCGAAGCGTATGCCATAGAAGCCATCCGCGGGGCATACGACTACGGCTGCACGCATTTCGATACGGCGGAAGCCTATGGCAAAGAACAATTCTACGCCGGACATAACGAGGAATTGGTGGGTAAGGCGATTGAACCGTTCCGTAAGAAGGTGGTGCTCGCCACCAAATTTCATATTGGTGAACTCTCGAAACCGGACGAGACGAATCTCTACCAGGAGGTACGCCGGCATCTTGAAGATTCCATGAGCAGACTTCGTACGGATTATATCGACCTGTATTACCTGCACCGTATCAGTGAGGCAGTCCGGCTTGAGGATGTGGCAACCGTCATGGGACGGCTTATTCAGGAAGGACTGATACGTGGTTGGGGATTGTCGCAAGTATCGGCCGATCAGATACGGGCGGCACATAAGATTACTCCATTATCCGCCGTCCAGAACATCTATTCGATGGTGGAACGCGATTGCGAAACGGAGATTTTCCCGGTGTGCCTTGAAAAAGGAATCGGAGTCGTACCGTTCTCGCCGATTGCAAGCGGGTTCCTTTCGGGTAAGGTAACGGCACAGGAGCAGTTCGGCTTCGATGACGTGCGGAAATTCGTTCCCCAATTATCGAAAGAGAATATCGAGGCCAACCAGCCCATACTCGATTTGCTGTATCGGTTCGCCGTAGAGAAAAATGCTACCAACGCCCAGATATCGCTCGCGTGGATGCTCCATAAATATCCCAATGTCGTACCTATTCCCGGTTCCAAGAACCAGGAAAGGATTCTGGAGAACCTGGGGGCTTGGAACGTCACGCTTTCCGATGATGAGTTCCGGCAGTTACAATCAGCATTGGATGAATGTAAGGTACACGGACATCGTGGGTGTGTGGAAACGGAACAGACGAGTTTCGGTAAACAATGGAGTGAAGAAACAGATAAGTGAATCAAGTCACATTCAGTCCGGTACTGAATAATCAAGAAAAAAGGTAGTGAACTTCCTGGCAAAACAAATTGAGCCTCGCAGCAAAGACGTTGCGGGGCTTTGCTTTTACCTTTGTATCAAAGGAATAACTTAAAAATAGCAGATATGAAAACGAAACTCTTATTTTTCTTTGTATGGCTTGTGTTGCCCGTTACGGGCTGTTCCGCAGGTGAACCCTAAACGGATTTGCCAAGTACATCTCCGGTTGAAAAACCGGAAGAACCTGTCGAACCTTTCGGGGATAAAAAAGTGTTGATTGTCTATTTTTCGGTTCTTCTTTAAATTTGGTGGTAAATTCTTTATTTCTTTATTTTCAAGTTGATAATTGTTCTTTTTGTTTGCTTTTATAAGAAAAAATAGACACAGGCTGAATAAGATAACTCAAGTTTCGGAAGTGAGTTTACGCCGTCTGAACCGGTATCTTCATCCTTGTACCTTTTTTCAATTAACATTGTTAACGCCTTTTGCAGGTTGTCAGGTTCTTGTGCGCAAATAACAAGTCTTTTGCATTTAAAGAACTTCTTATTCACATCCAAAGAACAAGCTTTAACTCTGTGTTAAAACAAAGCTTTTGAAGACAGAAATCTTACTTTTTAAAGATATTGATTTTCAGTTGGTTTAGTATAAAATACGCTTCTTCACTTCACGGATGGATTCTTCAGGCGAAAGCTGGGATACTTGCTTTTTTGTCAACTATAAACGAGGGTTTACACTTCTGAAAACTGAATTAGATTCCATGAGTAAAAGAAAACTTACCACCAAATGGCCTTTGAGTAACTTGATATATTAATATGAATCTGTTTGTGAAGTTAAAATAATAGGTTCTATAACAAATGGGGTTTAGAACAAAAAATTGAGAAAAATAACATTGTAACATGTTTGCAACTTGGTTGCAAGAAATATACTCTATTTTTGTCCCGAAAGTAAAAACCAAACAGATGAAGCGTATCTTTTTCGTATATCCACTTGCCATAGCGACACTATTCTTAATAGTGCTTTCCGCTATTCCGCATCACCATCATAAAGAGATGATGTGTACGGTGATGGAATTATGTGAACAAGACGATATCTACAATGATGGGCATACGGATCATGAGGCGGGGCAAGATGCACATAATGAAAACACCTGTGTATCACAAGCTGGTTATATTTTTCCTTCCAGCGTTGATAAAAGTAATCTGCATGATGGAAGCCTGATGAATATCCACTTGCCGGTTCTATATCTGTTTGCTGACATTCTGACTATTCATTTCGATATACCAATCCCTGAAAACACATACGATAGGTATGTTGTCTCTTATACGTCCGTAGTACTGGGTGAGAGCAGCGGATTGCGTGCTCCTCCTGTTTTTAGTATTTATTGCAGGGTTTATAATACTGTAATATCTGCTATTCTTTCCGGTAACTGTAATCAGTTACCTCCAATATTTATCTTTTGATAATTAGATTTCACCACTTTGGGAGAAAGCCCAAACGAACCAGAATCGGTAATGACAGGGATATGTGCTCTGACTATTTATGACACGGTTAAAACTTTCTTGGCTAATCAATTATGGAACAAAATATGAGGTTGTCAATCAATGTGAAATCGAAATTTTGGATAGACGATATTTTCCCTTTCAGATAGACCATTGCTGCCTGAACAGGGCTTCTTGGGGGCAACGATTATTAGTTCGGTGATATGCTTGCAGATGCCGGAATGGGTATTCTCAGTATTCGTGTTGTTTATTGGCACTATTCTGTATTACAGAGGAAACTCTCAAACAAAAAAAATGGGGGAGTAGCCTTGTCTTTGCGTTGTTTTACAATGGTTGGCAAGGTTGTCCTTCCTTTTCAATTCAACTTTAAAATATAACAAAAATGAAAATATATATATTTATTATACTGGCTGCGGCCACTTCAATCTCCCTGATATCTTGCGATTCGAAACAGAGTGACACCCGCTCGGCCTCTTCCTCAGAGGTTCACCGGAATGACGACGGTCATGATCATCGGGAAAGTGATGGAGACAACCATAGTGAAATAGAGAACTCCGGCAAGGGACATGAGGACGAAATCATTTTCACTCGGCAACAGGCGGAAGCTATCGGGTTGGAGATATATAATGTGGTACCCGGATCTTTTGCACAGGTAATCAGAACCAGCGGACAGATACAGGCAGCCCAAGGAGATGAAGAAACTATTGTCGCCACGACCAATGGTGTCGTATCTTTTCCCGGACAAAACATCATCGAAGGAGCAACTGTTGGTGTGGGAAGTACTATTGTAACCATTTCAGCTAAAAATCTTTATGAAGGAGATCCGGTGGCAAAAGCCAAGATTGCCTATGAAACTGCCTTGAAAGAGTATCAGCGTGCAGAAGGTCTGGTAAAGGATAAGATTATTTCCGCTAAAGAGTTCGAACAGACTCGTATGAAATATGAAAATGCCAGAACTGCTTATGAAGCCCAAGCTGCCAATGTAACTGTTTCCGGGGTAAAAGTTACTTCTCCCATCAGTGGATATGTCAAAAACAGGCTGGTGAGTCAGGGGGAATACGTGACTGTCGGACAGCCTGTTGCTACAATTTCCAAGAACCGGAGATTGCAACTGCGAGCCGATGTTTCAGAAAACTATTTCAATGAACTTAAGAAGATCAGGGGAGCCAACTTCATGGTATCCTACAATAACAAGGTTTATAGGTTGGAAGATCTTCACGGGCGTTTATTATCCTTTGGCAAAGCCGCTGCTGAATCTTCTTTCTATATCCCGATTACTTTTGAGTTCGATAATATCGGTGATTTCATTCCCGGTTCTTATGTAGAGGTATACCTGCTCACCACTCCCCAAAATAACGTATTTTCCATTCCTGTTACTGCATTGACGGAAGAACAGGGTATCTATTTTGTCTACCTGCAAATAGCAGAGGAGGAGTTCGTGAAGCGTGAAGTCGGTATCGGAGAGAGTGACGGTAAAAACGTGAGAATACTTTCTGGCTTGAAAGGGGGTGAGAGAGTGGTCGTTAAAGGTGCTTATCAGGTAAAGCTGGCTTCTAGTTCATCGGTGTTGCCCGAAGGGCATAGTCATTAATTATAAAAGGAAGAAATCATGTTGAATAAAATTATAAAATTCTCTCTGAACAACCGTATTGTTGTTCTGATAGGGGCTCTATTATTGATTATTGCGGGAACTTATACTGCTGTGAATATGGAAGTGGATGTTTTCCCGGATCTGAATGCCCCTACTGTTGTTGTGATGACGGAGGCTAAAGGGATGGCTCCTGAAGAGGTGGAGCGTCTGGTGACTTTTCCGGTAGAAACCGCTGTAAATGGTGCCACTGACGTACGTCGTGTGCGTTCTTCTTCTACTACAGGTTTTTCTATTGTATGGGTCGAATTTAATTGGGGTACGGATATTTATCGTGCCCGTCAGATAGTCTCCGAGAAGTTGGCTGTGTTGGGTGACGCCTTGCCTTCCAATGTGGGTAAGCCAACCTTAGGTCCACAGTCCTCCATTCTGGGAGAGTTGCTTATTATCGGTTTGACCTCCGATAGTGTATCCCTACAGGATTTGCGAACGATGGCAGACTGGACTATCCGTCCCCGTTTGTTGTCTACTGGCGGTGTAGCCCAGGTAACAGTTTTAGGGGGTGATATTAAAGAGTACCAGATATTACTTGATCCGGGTAAGATGAAACATTATGGAATCGGCTTGAACGAGGTCATAGACGTAGTGAAAGATATGAATCAGAATGCCGCCGGTGGTGTTTTGTATGAATTTGGAAATGAATTTATTGTTCGTGGCGTATTATCCACTAATAAGGTGGAGGCCCTTCGTAAGGCTGTAATTAAGAATGTTGATGAAGTACCCATTACACTGGAGAATATTGCTGAGGTTAAAATCGGTGCTAAGGCTCCCAAGATGGGACTGGCTTCCGAACGTGGTAAAGCCGGTATATTGTTGACTGTCACCAAGCAACCCAACACAAGTACCCTTGATCTGACCGGTAAGTTGGATAAGTCTTTGGAGGATTTGCAAAAGGTATTACCTAAAGATGTGAAGGTTACTACCGATATTTTCCGTCAATCCCGTTTTATTAATAATTCGATTGATAATGTTCAGAAGTCTTTATATGAAGGCGGTATCTTTGTAATTATTGTACTGCTCTTATTCCTGATGAATATACGTACTACCGTTATTTCATTGATTACCATACCGCTTTCGGTTATTGTAGCTATTCTTACTTTGAAGACTTTGGGGCTTACCATCAATACGATGAGTTTGGGAGGTATTGCCATAGCTATCGGTTCTTTAGTGGATGATGCAATTGTGGATGTGGAGAATGTATTCAAACGCTTGCGGGAGAACAGGCAAAAACCTAAAGAGGAACAAAAAATGTTCTGACAGTTGTCTTTGAGGCCTCCAAGGAAGTACGTATGCCTATCTTAAACTCCACTCTGATTATTGTAGCCAGTTTTGTTCCTCTTTTCTTCCTTTCCGGAATGGAAGGCAGGATGTTGGCACCATTGGGCATTACTTTCGTTATTTCACTTTTTGCTTCCACTGTGGTTGCTCTGACCCTTACACCGGTTTTATGCAGTTACCTGCTGAATAAACCAAAGAACAATGGTGAGGAACATGACCCTTATTTGGTTCGTAAGTTGAAATCCGGTTATGGGATGGCTTTGCGGTGGACGTTATGCCATAAGAAAGTGGTTTTGGGAGCTATCGGAGCCATTTTGATTGTTTCGTTGGTGATGATGGCTTCCTTTGGACGTAGTTTTCTTCCACCTTTCAATGAAGGCTCGTTCACCGTGAGCATCAGTACTTTGCCCGGTATTTCTCTGGAAGAGTCTGATAAGATAGGCCGGATGGCCGAAGATATACTTCTCTCGGTACCGGAGGTACAGACTGTAGGACGAAAGACCGGACGTGCTGAACTGGATGAGCATGCCTTGGGTGTGAACACTTCCGAAATAGAGGCGCCGTTTATACTCGACAAGCGTTCAAAGGATGAAGTTCTGACAGAAATCCGGGAGAAAATAAAGGTTATTCCGGGTGTGAATATTGAAATTGGTGCACCTATTACACACCGTATCAATGCTATGTTATCCGGATCGAGAGCTAATATCGCCATAAAGTTGTTTGGTACGGACTTGAACAGGATGTATGAAATCGGAAACCAGATAAAAATTCGATTCAGGATATTGAAGGTGTAGCCGACCTGAATGTGGAGCAGCAGGTAGAACGTCCACAGTTAAAGATCGAGCCCAAACGGGAGATGTTGGCTAAATATGGCGTTACACTTCCTCAGTTTGGTGATATTGTAAATGTCATGCTGGGAGGTGAGGCAGTGTCTCAGGTATACGAGGAAAATAGGTCTTTTGATTTGACGCTGAAGGTGAATGATGCCAGTCGTGCTAGTGCCGAGAGAATACGCAAGCTGATCGTGGACGCCAATGGTCGTAAAGTGCCGTTGGAAAATATTGCCAATGTGACATCATCGATGGGGCCTAATACGATTAGCCGTGAGAATGTGGCTCGTAAGATTGTTATTTCAGCCAATGTTGCCGGTCGTGATTTACGGGGAGTAGTAAATGATATTCAGTCGAAAGTTGACAGTGAGATACAATTACCCGAAGGATATCATATTGAATATGGCGGACAGTTTGAAAGTGAGCAGGCTGCTTCGCGTATTATCACTATCACTTCCATTTTCTCTATCCTGGTTATTTTCCTGCTCTTGTTCAAAGAGTTCAAGAGTGCGACTCAGTCATTGGTAATCCTGCTGAATCTGCCACTTGCACTGATTGGAGGTGTGTTCAGTATCTATTTCACATCCGGTATATTGAGTATCCCGGCCATTATCGGGTTTATTTCTCTTTTTGGTATTGCAACCCGTAACGGTATGCTGTTGATAGACAGGTATAACAGCCTGAGAGCTTCCGGAATGTCTGTGAATGACAGTATCCTGCACGGTTCTCTGGACCGTCTGAATCCGATTCTGATGACAGCTTTGTCTCCGGATTGGCATTGATACCGCTGGCATTGGGAGGTGAACTGCCCGGTAATGAAATTCAAAGTCCTATGGCCAAAGTTATCTTGGGAGGACTTTGAGTTCAACTATCCTCAATGGATTTATTATTCCTATTATGTACCTGTATATCAGTCGTAAACAAGAAAAGAAAATTGAAACAATTGAACTAACTGAAGACTAAAATGAGAACAATTATATTAATAATGGTGTTGCTGGCAAGTGTGTCACTTGTCGCCCAAGAAAACATAGACAGCATACTTTTCTCCATTGAGGAGAATAATTCAACCCTGAAAGCATTGAGAGAAGAAACAAACGCTCAGAAATTGGGGAATAAGACAGGTATATACTTGTCCGACCCTGATGTAGAGTTTGGTTATCTTTGGAAATCCGGAAAGATCGGTAATCGCCAGGATTTCAGTATCAAACAGACTTTGACATTCCGACCCTTACCGGGATGCGAAGTCGCTTGGCCGGCAACCAGAATAAGCTGGTAGAACTTCAGTATGCTTCTGAAAGAATTAACCTGCTTTTGGAGGCGAAGCAATATTGCATTGATCTGGTTTATTATAACGGTTTGAAAAGAACTTAAAGTCCGGTTACGACATGCACAAGCCATAGCCGATGCTTATCGACAACGACTGGATCGTGGAGACGCCAGTATTCTGGAGTACAATAAGGTTCAGTTGAATCTTTCCACCGTGCAAGGGGAGATGTCAAGAATAGAAGTGGAGAGGAACGCTCTTCTTTCCGAACTCAAACGATTGAATGGTGGTATGGATGTGATTTTTGAGGCGAGCAACTATTCTCCGGCTTCGCTGCCTGCTAATTTTGAAGACTGGTATCTGTCGGCTCAACAAAAGAATCCGCTACTGCAATATGTAAAGCAACAGATAGAGGTCAGTAAGGAGCAGGTAAAGCTCGGTAAGGCCATGATACTTCCGAAATTTTCAGCCGGTTATTCGCTGGAAAGGACCCTTGGACAAAAATATCAGGGAATAAGTGTGGGGATTTCCATCCCTTTATGGGAGAATAAGAATCGGGTGAAGCAGGCTAAAGCCGGTGTTGTGGCGGCACAGGCCAGAGAGCAGGATAGCAAACAGCAGTTCTATGACAGGCTCCGGAATTTATATATGCGTGCCAGTGGTCTCCAGCAGACAGCCATTGCCTATCGTGAGTCCCTCAAGGCACTCAATAATACCGCGTTACTGATGAAAGCACTGGATGTGGGTGAGATATCCTTGTTAAACTATATCGTTGAGATAGGCCTGTATTATGACACAGTTAATCAGACGTTGGCTGCCGAGCGTGATTTTGAAAAGGCTTTGGCAGATTTGTCTGCTGTTGAACTCTAAAAAAACGACCTATGAGAAAACTAAAAAAGCCATATTCTCAAAATTGGAGAGGTCTGTCTGCCAAATGGCTGTTTATTTTGTCTACTGTTTTAGGGATTATAGCAGGGACTTGTTTTTGGATTTTTATTTCTCGCTGTGGAAATGAGGAGTGTTTTTTAAATTATGATCCATTGCCGGAAATGTTTATTGGTGGCGTAATAGGAGCGTTTTTATATGTTATCATATGGGGTATGACGTCTGATATGTGATATGGTTTAGGAAGTCCTGCATGAACGATAAGTTTCTGCAGGACTACAAAAAATCACACTTTTTAATAAATTACCGCTTGATATTCTATCAATAGATGTATACTGAATAAGTACATCGTGATTGGAATATCAATGCGGTAACCAATATTTAGTAGGTTTTCGAACCTCATCGGTTTTAGTTGTAAAAAGAAGTGTTAATTATTGCTCAAGACTTCTATTGCCTGTTTTAATGTACGATCAATATGAGTAAAAGGTGAAAGAGCCATTTCACGAACTTCATCTTCTGTTAGTGGGTCTACTAGTAGGTCCGGTTTGATACCTATTCCTTCTATTACAGTATGGGTTGCATCCTGCATTGCAAGTAAAGGCATATAAAACTCTAAATAGTCACTAACCTTTCCTCTTATTCCTCCGTTGAATTGATCCGAATCTCCCAATCCAGCAGTTGCACCAGCGCTATAGCCTCCTACGACTGTGACATGTTTTCCTTGGCTTTTTAACATTAAAGTGCTGATTTCGGACATACTAGCACTATTGTTATCTAAAAGAATAACTATCGGTATTTCCTTTTTTATCCCAATGCCTGTTGTTTTTGTCATGCAAGGTGTCCATGGGGTATAACTGAATGGATTGTTATCTTCCTTAAATCTTTGGTAACCAAATATAGCATCTTTAGTGATAAAACGATCTGTAAATGTTCTTGCATCAAGTACCATACCGCCACCATTTCCTCTAAGATCCAGTATTATCTTTTTTATTTTTCCAACTTTGAGGGGTACCAAAAAGTTTCTATAGAAATCTATTTTATATTGATTGTTGATGACATTATCTATGTTTGATAGAAAGACGGTATATTCACATGCTAATTGTAAATGTTCGGTTGAGCGCTGTTTAAACCATGTAGTATAATTAGGATTTAATCTAAATTCTTTCAAACCACTTAACTGTGATAATTCAATATTTATATCAGGCGCATTTTCTTTTGCTTTGGATAATGCTTCAATAAAACTATTGTCTGGATTTTCTGATTGATTAAAATCCGCTATTTTTTTTATTGCATCTTGTGCGATTTCAGACCTCATGAAGGAGTTAAACTTATTCATGTATTCTATCGATTTCTCAATTAGAGCACTTTTTACTGCAGGGTCTTTAATTTTATTCGCTTCGACAGTATCTCTGATCTCTTTTTCTGTTAAATAGTACGGACTTTTATCGTCTATAACCAAGTATTCGCTGCCAAATGACAATATATAATGATTACTTATTGTAAATGATTTAAAGCTGAAGTAATATATGTCAGGATTGTCTGATAAGAAACCACCTAACATATCGTTGGCCTGTCCGAATACTCCTGTTTCAGATTGTATTTTAGATCTCATGTATTCATACTTGAGTTCAAAAGGGTAAGTATATATCTTTTCTTTACTCTTCATACCACCATGAAAGTAGACATTTCTGATAAAACTATGCGATACAGGAAGTGAAATCTTTACATAGAAGTGCCTGTCTATGATGGGATCTATGATTTCTGTAAAATATTCTATCGCTTTATTACAATCTTCTGAGATTTCCGCTTTGCTATACTGCTTATCTCTGTTGAACGTTTTCAATTTTTTGAATTTCGGAGCATACTCATTATATACCGTTTCCCAATTAAAACTGCTCTGCTCGTAAAAATAATTATATTTTTGATTCATTGTATTCCAAAACACATCAAACAGGTCAGAATATGATTTTATATCGTTTGCTGTATACCGTGTTGGTTCTTTGGTTGATTCTGTAACATCTTCAACGCAGCTGCTGGAGATAAAGATCACAAGAAATAAAAGAAAGGAATGACGTAATGTCCAATTATATTTTTTAGCTTTCATAATCTATAATTTTAAAATTTATAGGCAACGCCTAACGATATGATGTTTGAGATTCTTTTTGATTTACGATTAGAAGAAGTTTTTGCTTTGTATATATCGGTAAGACCATACTGATAGGTATATGAAGCAAAAACGTCGATCCTATTGAAAGAATAGCCAACTTCTCCTGTCCCCTCTATCCCGAATAGGTTTCTTTTCAAGTTGTTTTCATTTCTCTTAAAATCGTATGTTTCATTTACCTGAGCTTTGATGTAGGAACCATCTTCTTGTAATTGTGCAAAGATTGGATATTCGCCTTTCCGATGCATTCTTGTGAAGTACTCATAGAAGACGCCACCTTGAACTTTTAGCCATATACCATTTTCTTTATGAGGGTTATTAAAAAGATACAAGCCTACATTTAACGGTATATCCATAAAGTTGTTTTTATACAGTGTATGTGTTCCTGTAATATTATCCGTCTTTTTGTATTCATAATTCTTTTGTATGAATCCCAGTCCTGTTCCTACTATAAAATCTTTAAAAAAATTATATTCAAGATTTACCCTTGTTGCAACACCTGTTTTGGTATTATAACGTGTATTGACCAAATTAGAAACATCGCTATTCAAAATGCTTTTGGATAGACCGGCACTTAAACTAACTTTTAGTTTCTGTGCTTTTACTGACGAAGGAATTGCAATAATTCCTAGCAGAACGAAAATTACTAATTGTTTTTTCATAAAATTAATGTTTAAATTAAACATAGAACCAATTGTTTGTTATGGTTCGGAATAAATAATTTATAATGGATAAAATATTAAGTATAGTAGGAACAGGTATTGAGTGTATATGAATGGTTGTCACGAGAAATGCACGACAATTTAATCATCTATGGAGTTGTATGCTATTCATATCCATAGCATGCTCAGCAATAGTAAATATCTTATGCTGGCAATATCACTTGACAAATCCTTTTAGAAAGAATTCGTCCATATGCTGATTATCTCTATAAATTTTAAATTTCTTCATAATAATATAGGTTTTGATTAAAATAAGAACTTCTACATTTCGCAAAACTATTATTCTAAGACACATAACAAACACATTTCATTGCTTTTTTAGGATTTATATGAAAATACCATAAATATGTTAGATGATATTGATAATATTGCCTCATATGTTGATGCTTTTAAGTGGATTTCCTATTCTTCATTTCGATAGAATGTGTATTTATACCCATGATGTTTATACCCAGATATCGTTTCTGTTTTCCTTTATCACGTGCGCATGCAGACCGATTCTTTTGATTTGAATTTTTAAATGAAATAAGCTACAGATTTAGTGCCATGATAAGAATTTCCATTCCTAGCGTGAATTATTAGTCCTTTTGAAAAGGATAGTAAAGCATTATCGGCATATTACCTATTTTAAGGTATTGAGCAGCCAATGAAAACTGTCTAATTTTGCGTCTGTTTAGTTTTCTTCGGAATGAATATACGAATGAACATACTTTTATGCTTTTATGGCTATTTTCAGCTACCCTGTCCGCTCAGCAGGTGAAAATAGTCAAAGGACATGTTTGCGTTCTTTCCGAAGATTCGATAGAGAGAAGTTTGCCTTATGCAAGCGTGGTCGTTTTGGAAGGAAAGGATTCCGCTTTTGTAAAGGGATGGCGAGTGATGCAAATGGGAGCTTCAAGTTGAGTTTATACCACAAAGCGAATGGAATACTTGTTGCGGATATCTTATATCGGTATGTCAACTATCTTTCGGAAGTTAGATCCGCATATGATGGATATTGATTGTGGACATATTCTGATGGAAAGTGGCATCAAACTGGCCGAAGTGCTGGTGACTGCTCCGTCAAAGAGATAGATATGGCAGGGGATACGACCGTAATTAATGCTGATGCCTACCGGACTCCAGAAGGCTCAAATCTAGAGGAGTTAGTGAGAAAGATTCCGGACTGGAATACGACGACCGAAGTAAATCCTTATCATACAACGGTCTTGTCATTAGCGAAATCAATGTGAATGGTGAGGCTTTTTTCAGGGAATCATGTATTGGCATTAGAAAACTTGCCGGCCAATTTAATAAGTAGGATAAAGGTCTATGATAAGCGTAGTGAGATGGAAAAGTTTACCGGAGTCAGGACTGTTGATGAAAACTATGTGCTCGATTTGCAAACCAAAAAAGAGCTTAATGGTACGCTGATAACTTTGGTTGCTGTGGGAAAGGGAAATAAGAAAAAGAAAGAGGCAGAGTTAATAAGCAACTTTTTCAAAGCTGATGGAGAAAACCTGTCCGTTATTGCCAAGAGTGGTAATCGTGATATAACCACTGAGAATAAAAAGAATCGTCAAGACAACATAGCGGTCAATTTCTTGAAGAAGTTTGGAGAAACAGTACATATCAATGGGAATATCATGTACAACAATGCGATTAATGGTATTAACGGGACTTCCTATTATGAGCAATACCTGATGACAGGAAACCGTTATCGGTATGCGACCAATAATGGTTATCATACGAATCGTATGATAAGTGCCATGTTAAGTGCGAGATGGAACATTGACAAAAAGACCTTGCTTAATATTTCGGGAAGTTTTAATGCTCTAAAAGGTATTAATGATGATAGTAACAGGCAAGCTACTTATAATGCAGATCCAAAGTTAGATGTAACAAGTCCCTTTAATAGAGACGCGAGTGAGCAAATTGAGGATAGTATACGGGTGAATGACATCTGTATGACTTCGAGGTCATCAAGCATTAACCGACTATATTCTATCGGTGCTGACATTACCCGACGACTGAATGCAAAAGGTACAAGTTTGGGACTGACCGTTCAATATTCGGAGGAACGAGGCAACAATAAAGCTTTCTCTTTATCATCCACTACCTATTATCAGTTACAGAATGTAAAGGGCAATGACTCTATACTCTACCGTAACCAATATCAAGAAAGTCCGAACAGAAACCGTACTATTAAGTTGGGACTAATACTGACACAAATACTTCGCAAGAACTTGAGGGCGCAGTTGTCATACATATTTAAATTGGATAACCAAAGTCGTGACCGTAACACTTACGTTCTTTCTCCTGTGATAGACGGTGAAGAACATACACCTACCGGTAATTTTCCGAAAGGTTACGAAGTGGAATATACCGATAGTTTGAGTAACAAAAGTCGTAGTCATACGATGGCACATGGAGTTTCCCTTAATCTTAATTATACTGATAAAACGTGGGAGATTACTACCGGTTTGTCCGTTACACCCAAACGACAAACTCTTGACCAAAAGACAGGGTGGACACAGGCTGATACATTGAGATATTCTGTAAACTATCATCCCACTCTTACCATCTTATGGCGCAAAAGAAAGACATGGGTGCAACTAAGTTATGAAGGGAATACTCAACAACCAGGACTGGCAGAATTGCTTACGCTAACAGACAACAGTGACCCTTTGAATATCATTCGTGGGAATCCCGATCTAAAATCTTCATACACCCAAAAGGTAAGGCTTGAAGTTCGGGATACGAAAACCGGGCTAAGCGGTGACGTGAATTGGACGAGCATGTTGAACAATGTGACGAGGGCTGTGATATATGACAGTCAGACAGGAGGTATTGAGAGCCGTCCTGTGAATGTCAACGGGAATTGGAATATAAAAGCTGCCATGCGTTATCAAAAGCGTATTAATCATTACTTCAATTTGTCTGCACGTACCGGTACTTCATTTATCCAAAGCGTGAGTCTTGTAAACGATGGACAACGAGAACAGCCCGAACGTAGCGTTACCCATAATCGACTGTATAATGCCGGTCTACGTGTAGGCTACCAACCTAAATGGGGAGGTTTTGATTTGAGCGGTGACTGGCGATTCCGCCATTCTACGAATCTTTTAAGAGAAACAAACAATTATATTCGTGATTATTCTTTCGGATTGACCGCTTACGCCGTTTTTCCGGGTAATATACGTTTGAAAAGTGAGACGACCCATACGTTTCGCAACGGTACCAATATCAATAGAAGTGAGGATAACGAAGTAGTTTGGAACCTCCACTTGTCATGGAGTTTTCTCAAATATAAGAAAGCTGAATTTTCTGTGTATTGGGCGGATATTCTCAGTCAGAAAAAGAGCTATAGCCGTAACGTTACATCCCATGGATTGTCCGAACGATATACTCAACAGATCGGCAGTTATTTCATTGTATCTTTTAAGTATCGTTTTAATAGACAGTTATAGAATCACCTCTTCATTTCTATTTAATTTACCGATTAATAGGTATTGTCAGGTATAATTGCCTACAGTAAATTTGCAACTATTAAAATATATATTATAAATAGTGTAATGAAATGAACAATTTGAGAAACTATCTCGGTTTGAGTGCTCTTACAATGGGCCTCTGTGTTTAATGTCGTGCAATGACGACAATACACCGTCATATAGCCAAACGACTATGAAGAATAGTGAGTTGAAGACAATTTTGCAACAGAAAGGATACCAATTTAATGAACAGGGTAACTTACTGTTGGATGATTTAGCTAATAATACTACTACTTTAGATTTATCGGGAACAAAACTTTCTGACTTGTCGGAACTTGATATTCTTCCCAATCTGACAGAAGTAAAATTGTCAGATAACGATTATGGTCCTGTATTCGACTTTTCAAAACTGCCCAAACAGATTACAGGAATTGATCTGACCGGTAATGATATTTATGATTATGATAATCTTGTTAACGTTGTAGTAGAAGAAAATGGTAATGAAACAGTAACAAATTTGCATGATATTACCAAACTTTACCTTCCCTGGACAGCTAAAGACAATATTAAGGATCTGGTACGTTTCTATATTAAAAATAAGGACGCTATAACAAATGGGAAAATAGATATGAAGATAAAAGATGAGAGCGGAACCTTACAAACGTATACCACATTGAGGGAGGTGCCAGATGAAAATTTGCGTACTTATTTACAGGCCAATTTTTCTGATTTATTCAATGGTGACCAAATAGATCTTAGCAAGCATTTGGGATATGCTCAAAAGACTACGATTCTGCTTATTCAAGCTAATGCCGGAGTGACTAACTTTGAGGGAATACAATACATTATACAGAATCCTTATTGGGAAGGTGCAGCAGTCGCTCTTTATTCTGCTGCGCAAAGTGGTGCTAACATGCCTTCTGTCAAATTGGGTAAATATGTCACCAATCTTGTATTGAATAATCTGAATGTGAGAAGTTTGGACTTGTCGAATGCCGGAAGTCTTTTTGTACTTAATATCGGAACTGTTGCCGGTTTGAGCACATTAGATTTAACCCACACTATTTGGGGACAGCGTGAAAAGGAGATAGAAGCAGAGGAATCCAAAGGCAGTTATTTGATCGTTTATGATTGTCCTTCGCTGAAAGAAATTAAACTGCCAAAGAAAGATGAGCTGAAAACGTGCTTCTTAGATCTTGAATGTTTGGATGCATTGGAAACATTTGATATATCTAATCTGAAGATGGTAAAGAATCTTATTTTTGGAAATTTACCGGAAAATTTCAATCTCGTTTATCCAGAGCTGACTGTTTTTTATTCTCCGGAAGGGAGGTCTGCAACTTCTTTTTGTTGTTCAGAAAGTACATTCAATAGAGAATCGACAAAGACGTTTCTTGATAGATATTATACTAAAGGTACGGGAGTTGAAAAGTTAGGATTTAGTATCTCTATGAGTTGTAATAAGAATGATGGGTACAATTGGAGAAAAGCTCTTAAGAAGAAGTCTTAGGAGACGTTTATAATTTTTGTTTAATTTAATACTTTAATTTTATGAAAAAAGGTATTTTGTTTATTGCTCTTTTTGCAGCAAGTTTCGGATTTATGCAGTCTTCTTTCGCTGCACCGTCGATGAGTGCTAACTCTATAACCAACGTGTTGGCTATAAGTGACTATGAAGGCACTTATAGCGGTACGATGGATAATATCATAATGAAAGGTAAGCCTTATGAATCACGGGCTGCAACTTATAAAATAGAGGGTGGCCGTTTGAAATGTGATTTTCCGCAGATAGGTAGTATGCCGGGTACAATTACTATTTCTTTGGCTGTGGAAGTAGATGAGGAAACCGGCGAGATTACAGCTTACAACGGGGACGAAGCAGGCACTTTGTCGCTTCCGTTGGGAATAAAGGTCAAATTGTATTTGGACGACTTGAGAGATGCAAAGATTACGGATAATGGTAGCTCTAAACAAATAGAATTTACACTGGACGTTTCCGGTACATTCTTGGGAGCTAATTTCCCTGCATCTGTGCATTTTGTAGGTACAAAATAGCAGCAAGTGTATCATAGTAAGATTATTATATTTTGCCTGACACTAATTTAAAGTTCTAAAGGAGTTAAGGAGGAGTTTTTAGTGAATACCCCTTAACTCCTTATCCTATATAATTTATTTATTGTAATCCAATCGGAGAGGTATGGGGGACTTGCTTTAATCCTGCTGCCCTGCTTTTGCTAACTTCCTTTAGTTCGATAGTGGTTTGCAGTATGTTTTATTTCTTTCTACAGGTATCTGTAGAAGAAACCAATAAAAGAAAATCATTTATAAACTATATAAAAAGAAAACTGAAATGTATAATAAAATAAGATTTGATACTTTTATGTTGATGTGCTTCTTTATGATAACAATTCTCGGATTAAGTGCGTGTGATAGCGATGAAAAGATAACACAGGAGCCACCTTCCCAGACATACGTTAAAAAGGCAAAAGAGATTCTTGCAGGAGATATTGTACTCTCTACCAGAGCAACAATGAATGGTGTGGACAAGACATTGTTGAAGAGTGGTTGCCCAACCAAATTTAACTTTTCCTGGCGTGAGGACGGTATGATGATACTGAACCTGAGTGATTTCAGCGTAGGTGCTATGCCATTTGCCATTAGCTTCAAATGTGCTACGAAAATCATGCAGCTCAACAGTTGGGAACAGGATGAATATCCCGGAGATGGATGGATTAAGTTTGTAGGTACAGATGGTAATGTTACGACTTCCGGTGATGATGCCGAAGATAATCAAGAAGGGAGCGGAGCGAGAGTAGATGGTTATTTGAACGTGAATACCAACCAAATAGAGTTTATTGTAGATTACAATATGATGAATGTCCGCACTGAAACATTTTTGCAAACAATCGATAAAACCCGTATCGATCGCTTTAAGGAAGAGTTTGCACAATACGAAAAAGATTTGGAAGAGGCTAAGAAAGACCAAGGAAAGGCCTAATCTTTCTTCCGTTGCATAATATGTTTTTAACGACGAATGAAAAGAGTAACTACAATTCTATTCTTAATGTTGCTGATATGTGTTCATACGGCAGCACAACAAAAAGTCAAGTTAGAGGTGTTGGAGAAGGGCACGGAACAACCCATTATCGCAGCCAATGTAATCTATGCCGATAATGAAGCTTTGCGAAATCCCCAATATGCCATTACGAATACATCCGGACAGGCTGAATTAAAGCTTCCTTCTAAGGGAATCTGCTATTATAAGGTGACTTATATCGGCTATGTACCTGTGACGGGGAAGATTGGAGGGACACAAGACGAAAAAGTCATTTATATGAAAGAAGATGATTTGGGAATAAATGAAGTTGTCGTGACAGGTTCACGTACAGCCCGTCCCATCAAGATGTCTCCGGTTACGACACAGGTACTTGGCGGCAAAGCACTGGTAGATGCCGGATATAGTAATCTTCAACAGGCACTGCAGCAGGAAACGCCTGGACTTAACATACAGAAGGTGGGGTTCGGTAATGAAATCTCCATGCAAGGGTTGGACGCACGCCACGTGTTGTTTTTGATGGACGGAGAGCGCATGACAGGCGACATGGCGGGTAATTTGGATTACGAACGTTTTAACTTGCATGCCATAGATCGCGTCGAGATAGTGAAAGGTGCGAGCAGTACCCTCTACGGATCACGTGCAGCCGGTGCAGTCATTAATTTGATTACCAAGAAGACAGACAAACCTCTCTCGATAGATGCCGGAATACGTTATGGGCAGATGAATGAACGCAATTACAAGCATCCGCAACCGAAGGACTTCCTTTACATGTTTGAGCAAAATGCCGATCGCCCTAACTTACAAAGCTGGGTATCTGCCGGATTCAAGGCCGGAAAATTCACGTCGCAGACCGATGTATGGTATAGCGAGAGTGATGCCTTTTATATGTATCAGGCGGAAAATGACAAGAAAGTTTACACAAAGGAAGCGAATCCCTTCTTGCCACATGACATAATTGTGGTCAGCAATGCTGTCCGTCCACCCATGGGTATCGAAGGCAAAGAGCACATTACGGTATCGCAGAAACTGTACTATAATCCGAATCCGAATCTGTCGGTGCTGGTTTATGGCAGTTCTTTTTTCATGAACACGTATGACTTGATACAGGATATGACGTTCAGCCAGGCACGAGATTGGACAGCCGGGACTAAAGTGACTTATCATGTGAAAGACTGGTTTAGTGTGACAGGAAGTCTGCACGCTGATTTTTACGATCGCTTCAAACGCCATGAACGTATCGACAAGCGGCAGAAGGATTATGAAAGTAGCATTTATCAGCCACGTTTGACCGTTACGAGCAATTACTTCAACGGACACAGCTTAATATTGGGTATGGAGCATACGTCGGATGAATTGACTTCCGATCGTTTCTCCGGCAATGCTAACCATGACCTGAAAACGCGTGCATTGAAAGAAACAGAATACTTTCTGCAAGATGAATGGACCATCAATCCTCGGTGGATGATATCTGTTGGTATCCGTACTAACTTCTCGAAAGCATTTGGTTTTATGGGAATGCCCAAAGTGGCAGCCAAATATTCGCCTGATAAGCATTGGAGCCTTCGTGCCAACTATTCGATGGGTTATCGCTCACCGAGTATCAAGGAGTTGTTCTTCAACTGGGATCATCTGGGAATGTTCATGATCCGCGGTAATGAAAATATGCGACCGGAGAAAAACAATTATTTCTCGCTCGGAGCGGAGTACAGTAACGACCGTTTGTTTGTTTCCGGAACAGCATACGGTAACTATTTTCGTGATAAGATTGAAGGTGTATGGCGTATTTACGATATGCAGTACAATTTTGAGTATACCAACCTGAGCCAACAACGCCTGCTGGGACTGGAAGTGCTGGCACGATGGAGTGTGCTGGACTGTCTGACGCTGAATGGAACTTACAGTTTTGTAGATGTAAGTAAGAATAAAGGCATACAGGTGAATACCACCTCGCCCCATGCGCTACGGCAAGCATGGATTACAAATACATGAAGAAAATTATCGATTGAACGCTGTGTTCAGTGCCTCTTATATGGGAGGGAAAAAGTTTGATGTACAGGACCGGGTGTTTGTAAAGGAGGAGAATAAAGCTATGATGCCTATTTTCGGTGCGACCTGCCACAATATGTACTTTGTAATTTATCCGTTTCGCAGACTTTTTGGAATAAGGTGAAATTGACGTTGGGAATGGACAATCTCTTCAACTATGTACCTAAAACACTTGGCTCAGGGATCACCATGTTCAATGTGCCTGCCACAGCCGGAGCACGTGGATGGGTACAGGTAGAGTTCATGCTGGATGATGTGATAAACTCTTTAAAGAAAAAGAAATGAAACATACAGGATTATTCAAAACCCTCTGCTTTTGTGCAGGCTGTCTTCTACTGTCTGCCTGCGTGGACTACAGTGATATACAACCCTTCGATGGGAAAACTTTACCCCGCAAGTCGGGCTATACCACCGGAGTGACAAATGACTGGATTTACTTCAACCTGCGTACGGGAGAGATTTTCAATGCACTGGGGGTAAACCGGGATATCAAGGAAGGTGGGCAGATGAATCGCACAGACTGGGATCTGGCTTTTTGCGGTTACGTGATGCGTACCAATTCCGGTACGAGTGGGATCGGTCGGGGAGGAGCTGCCGATTTGGGCTATGGGAACTACGAAAATTGGACAAGTGTGGCTCAATTACCCTCCGATCTGAAATGGGTGGAAGACAATCAAAGAGGTGTATGTCACTATGTCTCAGAATGACTGGAATCACTATCTGATAGAAAATGGTCTGGACTTCAACAGTAATCCATGGTTTGATCCGAATAACGGACCGCAGAAGACTACAACCAACGCTAATCCCGTACTGGCTCAAGCCATGAGTTTTGCCGGCCCGCCTCCTGTATATACTCCCTCATATCATACTTATGTGGTACGTACTGCTGATGGCAAACATTACTTCAAGATTCAGATCATCAGTTGGTATGATGCGAATGTGGAGATAGGTGATGAAGGCGGACGTCTAAGTTATTACTGTGACGAACTGCAACCATGAGAAGAAGTAATGTGATAGAAATAGTTGCATGCCGTCCTGTCAGTGGCGCCATGTTGTATAATTAAGTATATTAAAGTAAACTAATGAAATATGGAACAAATAACCGATGTAAAGACGACAGAAATGAACCTGATGCCATCTGCCGGTTCTAAACGCTATTGGTGGAAAGCAATAGCTTCTTTCCTGATGGTACTGTTTACTATGCCTTTGGGGCATGCACTGATGATTATCATGGAACATGTCATGAATGAGACCGTGTTGCATTATTCTGCTTTGCTATGGGGCGGTGGGGATGGTCATAATTATAGGCGTGTTTGCCCAAGGAGATACCCGCCAGACGCTATGGGGCTTTTGGAGGACTGCTTTTGGACGGGTTGGGTGGAATTTTTATTTATGTATTTTGCCAATCGTTTCGGTACACAACCTGAACTGGATCCGGTGACGGGAGAAATCGTGACCCGTCCTGAATATCTGATACTGCCCGCTTCTTTTGGCTTTTGGATGATGGTGATGGTAATGTATTTGTTCAGTACGAAGAATGGCTGCAATTTCATCAACTGGTGGCAGCGTTTGTTATTGCGCGGACGAAAGCCGATATAAGCGGCGTCCATGACACGCCATGTGTCGATCATCACCTTTATGGAACTGATGATGATCCTGTGGACTTCTTATCTTGTGCTGATGTTTTGTTATGACGATGTATTTCTCGGCGAACATCATCCGGTGACACTGTTAGTGGGATTAGGATGTCTGGTAGGAGCGTTCTTTATCTTTGTCAAGCAATTACGCATTGCCTCGTGGGGAGCGAATATACGTATGGCTATTGCTACAGTGGTGGTGTTCTGGACACCGGTGGAGATACTGGGACGCATGAATCTGTTCAGTGAGATATGGATTGATCCGATGAACCACGTGATGGAGATGGGTATTATTCTTGCTGTGTTCATTATCCTTGCTGTTTATCTCTGGTACATGAGTGCAAAGAAAAAAAAACGGTAAAATGAAAGATAGTAAATTAAAAACGGCAGGTATGCGGAAACTTCACTGGGGTAAAGCGGTTGTGTCCATAGTAGTGACACTGGCTGCTATGCCGTTGACCCATAGCCTGGCACGTGTCCTGAAAGAGGGAACCACAGGAGTGGAGCAGTTCTATGCCGGAATGGGAATGGGGGCTTTCGGATTATTCATGGTGATTGCGGGAGTGTTTGTGAAAGGGCATATCCGGCAGACTTTATTGGGATTGTTCGGAGGAATGTTCTATTGGATGGGAGCTGTCGACTTTCTGTTTATGTATTTTGCCAACCGTTTCGGTACGCAGGCACAACTCGATCCGGTGACAGGAGAGGTCGTCAGCCGGCCGGAGTATCTGTTACTGCCTGCTACCTTCGGTTTTTGGGTTATGGTGATGATACTCTATCTGTTCTGTACCCGGAACGGATGCAACTTCTTGAACTGGTGGCAGAAATTATTTTTCGGCAAGCACAAAAAGGAGATTGTTGTCCGGGCCATGACGCGCCACACAAGTATTGTAGCTTTTATGGAAGTGATCACTATGCTATGGACGTGTTACCTGGTACTGATGTTTTGTTATGATGAACGGTTCTTTGGCGATCACCATCCGGTGACACTGTTGGTGGGAATGTTGGGACTTATCGGTTCGATTTTTATGTTTGCCAAACTGCTGCGTCATGCCTCGTGGGATATGAGTTTACGGTTCGGCTTTGCCACCGTCATTATTTTTTGGATAGCGGTAGAGGTGTTTGATCGTATTCATTTGTTCCCGGTCTGTGGAAAATCCGGGTGGATATAAGCAGAATTGCTTCTTATAGCGGCTATATTTTACAGGGTGTTGTCTTGTATATAATAACCTATTAGTTTTAAAGAATAAATGAAACCTTTATATTCAAGGTTATGCTTTTATATTTATATACCAATGAAAAATCCGGTTCATAACGAACCGGATTTTTCATGATCTTTGCATTCAAAGTTTTCGTTATGCCTCTTTATCTCTTCGCCCTTTTCGTCCAGAAGTACGGTAACTTCCTGAGAATCTTTGGTTGTAAGAATCACCTTATAAATCTTACCGGTCTCTTTGTCAGCCGAATAAACTTCTTTGATTGAGGCACCTTCATAAGATTTAGCCAAGGCATTCCATAACTGCATCCGGAAGTTTTTGGCATCAATTTTCGTAAACTCATCTTGTGGAGCTTGTGCCTGCGTTTCTACTGCCGTAGAGTTTTCAACTTCCTGCAAATGCTACAGAACTACCTAATCCCATTACCAATGCTACTGCTACTAATACCTTTTCATGATCGTAATTTTAAATGATTATTAAAATTCTAACCTGTTATCTCTTGTACAAATAGTATTGCAAACGGGATGCCAAAAACATTTGAAATATAAATCATTGAAAATTAATGTGTTGGTTGTTTGGGATAATGGTGGTGTGAAATAAATTATGTGGAATAGTGTAGAATTGGGGACACAGTATTGGGAAAATAATATAAAGGGTGAGTATTGCTGTCGTCCGAATGTTTGAAGGTGTCATTCCAAAACCACTATTTATAGGTATTGTGTGTCAAAGTGAAATACCGTAATTTTACGTCCGGAAACAAAACGCTGTTCGTCATATGCAAACACTCAAATCGGATATACGCAACCGGATTCTGTCGGTCCGCAAAGAGCAATTTGTGCAGAGGGATATTTGAAGACCTCTATGCGCGAAATAGCCGATGCTGTAGATGTAGGCGTAGGAAATCTCTATAACTATTTTGAGAATAAAGATGAGTTGTTTTGTGTGATACTTCGTCCTGTATCGGATGCTTTGGAGCGAATGCTGCAGGAACATCATGGAGCCAAAGGAGCAGATATTATGCTTATATGTTCCGAAGAGTATCTCAAGTCTGCTGTCGATGAATATATATCCTTGATAAACAAGCATGGTGAGCTGATGAAGATTCTATTGTTCCATTCTACAAGGCTCTTCATTGGAAACATTCAGGGAAGACTATACAAACCGTTCGACGGAGATGGTTAAAACATGGTTTGCCGAAATGAAAGAGAAGCATCCGGAAATCAATGTGGTGGTATCGGATTTTATGATCCATCTGCAAGCAGTCTGGATGTTCACCCTTTGAAGAAATGTTGAAGCATGCTATCGATAGCAAGGAAATGGAGTATATCGTGCATGAGTATATATTGTTTGAAATTCAAGGTTGGAGGGCTTTGCTGAGAGTATGAGCAATAGAAGACAAAAATATAAATCGCCGTTTACCGGATTAAAATTGAGAAGAGAATCTTTACGAAGGTTCTCTTCTTTGTGAACGATTTTGAATACCGTTCATTTTCAGCGCTACTCTGACACTAACATCATAAAAGTATAGAATGAAACAAAACATGAATTTGAAAACATCGTGGCGGAAACATTATTGATTCCGCTTTACATGAGAGCCAAGGAGAACCGTCGGAAAAATCCGATTCTATGTGACAAATTGGCTGAGCAACTGGTTGAGAACATCGAATATGATTATTCCAGGTTCGATGGGGCCAAGTTGAGTGAAGTAGGTTGTGTGATACGCGGTTGGTATTTTGATCATGCTATCCGGCGGTTCATTGACACTCACACCCGCCCGGTAGTGGTAAATGTGGGTTGCGGACTCGATACCCGTTATCAGCGTGTCGGAAATGACGGAAAGGCTGTATTTTATGAGTTGGATCTACCGGAGGTTATTGCTATACGTCGTCGGTTGATACCCGAACCTGAGAATGATTGTTACCTGTCTGCATCGTTGTTGGAAACCGATTGGATGGATCGGATCCGGCTCCTTCATCCCAATGGAGATTTCATCTTTGTTGTGGAAGGAGTATTGATGTATTTTCGTGAGGAACAGGTACGGACATTTCTACATAACATAACCATGCGCTTCGAAGGTGGCGAGTTGTGGTTCGATGTATGCGGAACGATGATGAGCCGACGTGGTGTGAAGCCCGATTCCTTGAGGGAACATAAGGCGCAGATACGTTCGGGGATAGATGACGGGCATATGGTGGAGTTGTGGGAACCCGGATTGCATTTGTTGGAACAGGCCAATTATATGAAATTTTTCCGTTCCCGTTGGGGATTTTTTTTCGGGCAGATATTGGGCAGGATGACGAAGTTGTGCTACAAGTTCAGTTCCATGCTCGGGTATAAAATAGGATAAATAAATCGGTTGATCATGGTAAATAAGAAGAAAGAAGGGCTGTCCCGTCTGTTTGAGATTGCAGGACAGAAAAAAAGTCTGCTTCTGTTGGCAGGCTTGTTATCGGCTGGGAGCGCGGTGTGTATGCTCATACCTTATTGGGCGATCTACCGGATACTCTATGAATTGTTGAACCATAGCCGGGAGCTGTCGTCCATCGATGAGACCAATATGATCCGTTGGGGTTGGATAGCCTTTGGCGGGCTGATCGGCGGATTATTGTTGCTGTATGCTTCCCTGATGTCATCTCATGTGGCAGCATACCGTATTCTCTACGGACTGCGTATCCGATTGACGGAACATATCGGGAGATTGCCGCTGGGTTATCTGAACGGGACATCAACGGGAGCCATCAAGAAGACGATGGAACAGAATGTAGAAAAGATAGAGAACTTCATAGCCCACACGATTCCCGATTTGGTGAACGTTATGGCAACAGTAGTGGTGATGTTCCTCATTTTCTTTTCGCTCGATGGATGGCTGGCAGGTGTCTGTTTGGCAGTGATCGTACTAAGTATATTCTTGCAATTTTCCAATTTCATGGGAAAAAAGGCACGGGAATTTACACGCATCTATTACAACGCGCAAGAGCAGATGAGTGCTTCTGCCGTGCAATATGTGCGCGGAATGCCTGTGGTGAAAATCTTTGGACAGAGTGTCCGCTCATTCCGTCAGTTCAATGCCGAAATCGAAGCTTACAAGACCTATGCATTGAAAGTTTGCGACACTTACGAATCGGGTATGACATATTTTACCGTACTGCTCAATTCGATTGTTACCTTCATTCTCCCTGTCGGCATTTTACTAATGCAAAATGACTCCCGGAGTCTTACGCTGGCAGCTGTATGGCTTTTCTTTATCATACTCGGTCCGGGCGTGGCTTCACCCGTCTATAAGTTGATGTATCTGGGCAGCAGTACGCGGGAAATCAATGAAGGTGTATCGCGTATCGATCGTATTCTTGAAAATCAGCCGGTCTCGGAACCTGCTTGTCCGAAAATTCCCGCGACGTATGATATAGAGTTTCGTCATGTCTCGTTTTCCTATGAAAACAAGGAGCAGGCTACTCGTACCGAAGCGTTGCACGATCTCTGTTTCACGGCCCTTCAAGGTAAAATTACCGCTTTTGTCGGTCCGTCGGGAAGTGGTAAATCTACCGTCGCCAATCTGATTCCCCGGTTTTGGGATGTGGAGCAGGGAGAAATCCTTATCGGCAATGTGAATGTGAAGGATATTGCAACGGAGCAGTTAATGGATCTCGTTTCGTTCGTCTTTCAGGATACGTTCCTTTTTTACGATACACTCTATGAAAATATTGCCGTAGGTTCGTCCAAGGCAACGAGAGATACGGTCATTGCTGCCGCTCGTGCTGCGCAATGTCATGAGTTTATCGAGAAGTTGCCGAACGGATACGAAACACGTATCGGAGATAAAGGTGTTTTCCTTTCCGGTGGTGAAGCACAACGAGTCTGTGTGGCACGGGCTATTTTGAAGAATGCTCCTATACTTGTACTGGATGAAGCAACGGCTTTTGCCGATCCCGAGAACGAGTACAAGATGCAGCAGGCTTTGAAATCACTTATTAAGGATAAGACGGTCATCATCATAGCCCACCGCCTTTCTTCCATTGTATCGTCCGACCGGATCATCGTACTGAAAGATGGAAGGGCAGTACAATGCGGACGGCATGAAGAACTTTCCTCTCAAGAAGGGGTATATAAAAAGATGTGGAATGCTTATACGAGTGCGTTCCGCTGGCAATTGAATGTGAAACAAGAAAAAGAATAGAGAATGAGTGCAATAAGAAATATTACAATAGGCCGTACGGAAAGGCTTTATAAACCTGTAGGCTACACTATGCTTGCCAATTTGGTGAACATTGTTCCTTTTTGCCTTTCTATCGAGGCGATTCGTATTATATTCCGTGCTTTCAACGGAGGCGGGCAATCGCTTGATACCACCCGGTTGTGGTGTATATTTGGCTGTATGACAGGTTATATAGCTGTTATGGTACTGGCGGAAAGGGCTGCCTATCGTGCCAATTTCCGTGGTGCTTACGAAATGAGTGCATCGGGACGCATCTCTTTGGCAGAACATTTACGCAAACTTTCGTTAGGTTTTCTGGGTAAACGGGATCCGGGTGATTTATCATCCATGCTTATTACCGATTTTACAATGGCGGAAACAGGTATCTCGCATTATTTGCCTCAACTGATGGGAGCATTGGTGATGCCTGTACTGGCTTTTGTTTCGCTTCTTTGGATCGATTGGCGCATGGCGGTCGCCATGTTCGTGGCTCTTCCGTTTGCAATGGGCATTTTGTGGTTGAGCACGAGCGTACAGGAGAGGCTGAGTGGCAGGCAGATCAAAGCAAAAGTCAATGCCGGAAACCGCCTGGAAGAGTACCTGCAAGGCATCCGGGTGATGAAAGCCTACAATCTGCTGGGTGATCGTTTTGTTCGGTTGCGTGATGCTTTTGCCGAATTACGTCGTGCCTGCATTCGGTTGGAGGCTCTATTGGGACCTTTTGTTCTATTGGCCATTACACTCGTGCGTGCAGGATTGACATTGATGGTACTGTGCGGAACATACCTGCTTTTGGGTGGCCAGTTGTCGATTCTCACGTTTGTCATGTTCCTTGTTGTCGGTTCCCGTGTATTCGACCCGCTGACTTCCGCTCTTACCAATTTTACAGAGTTCCGTCATTTTTCTATTTCGGGAGGACGTATTCTTTCTCTTATGAACGAACCCGAAATGAAAGGGACAAAAGAAGCTCCCGAAGACGGTAATATCATCTTTGAAAACGTGTCATTCGGCTATCAGGAGAAAGAAGTCTTACATGGCATTTCTGTCATTTTATCGCGAAATTCACTGACAGCTCTTGTTGGCCCGTCAGGAAGTGGAAAGAGTACGGTAATGAAACTCTGTGCCCGTTTTTATGATCCGACAAAAGGGCGTATACTGTTTGGTGGAGTCCCGGTACGGGAAATTGAACCTGAAAAATTGATGAGTCGTATTTCGATGGTTTTTCAGGATGTTTATTTATTTCAGGATAGCATACGCAACAATATTCGGTTTGGTAAAAGTGATGCCACAGATGAAGAGATTGTAGCAGCGGCCAAAAAGGCCTGTTGTCACGACTTTATCATGCATCTGCCACATGGTTACGATACAATGGTGGGAGAGGGAGGCTGTACGTTATCAGGTGGTGAAAAACAACGGCTTTCCATTGCGCGTGCCATGCTGAAAGACGCACAGATCGTTCTGCTGGACGAGGCAACTGCTTCGCTTGATCCCGAGAACGAAGTAGAGATACAGAAGGCTATCGATACGTTGATTAAAGGACGAACGGTTATCGTTATCGCCCATCGTCTCAAGACAATAATGGGGGCCGACCACATCGTTGTCTTATCCGATGGAAAAGTGGAAGAACAAGGTACGCATTCGGAATTGATGTGCCGGGATGGTTTATATCGGAAGCTCTGGAACATTCAAGAAAGTACATTGGGATGGACATTATAGTGGGCTATTGTAATTTATATGAATGAAGTGAAATGCAAACTTCACATCCGGACTGTGCCGGATGGATGAAAAGAGGTGCTTTTGTCCGGAGCAACGCACTTCTTCTTTTATAGGTTCCGCTATGGGTTGCTTTATGTCAGTCTTGCTACCCGGGCCCATCAGTCCGGATATCTGCGTTCTTCAGCCCGGGCTGCGGGGGGGATGGGACTGGGTAGCAGAGACTTTGGGTGGGAGATGGAAGATTGAAATGCATTCGGTCCATCGGTTATGCATGGTTGCAAAACTTTTATTTATGGAGTCTGTTTAGCGGTAGGATCACGGAAAAACGAGAACCTTCTTTTAGTTGCGAATATACATTAATCGTACCTCCCAGACCTTCTACAATAGTTTTGCAGACTGAAAGTCCTAAACCGGCACCCTGTACGAATGAATTGATTTTATAAAAGCGCTCGAATACTTTTTTATATTGATCGCTTGGAATACCGCAACCGGTATCGGCAACGAATACATATATTTTCTCACCATGATCCGACAGGGCATATCCGATATCTATATGCCCTTTTACTGTAAATTTTGCCGCATTATCCAACAAGTGCTCTATCACTTGCCGTAGGCGCACAGCATCTGTTTCTATTTCAACATTATCTGTGGGTAGCAGCAAATTAAACTGTACCTCCTGAGGTATTCTGTTTTCATATTTCTGATAGATTTCTGTCAGAAGTCGGGTAAGTGGATATACTGTAAACTTAAAAGTCATCGTGTCGGACTCTATACATGAAAGATCAAGGACATCCGAGACCAGTGTGAGCAGATAATTACAGTTTTTACTGATTAATGCCGAGTAATCTCTGGCTTCCTCCGTATCCAAGTCGACAATCCCGCCTGCAATAAGATTGGAGAAACCGACAATAGCATTCAGGGGAGTTCGTATTTCATGACTCATGTTAGCCAGAAATGCACTTTTGAGTCTGTCGCTTTCTTGGGCTTTATTGCGTGCAGCGCGCAATTTATCTTCAGTATTTTTATGCTCCTGAATGCTATGGCATACGCCTACAATACGATAAGGTGAACCGTCATTGGTTTTGCTGAGATACATCGACTGTTCAGAAAACCACTCCCAACTTCCATCGCCCCGTTGCAGCCGATAGGAGAATGAATCGGGTATTTCTTTTTCTGATAACTGTTTTTGCAAAGCATCTGCAAGCATATCCCGTTCGTTGGGATGTACTCTGGAGAAGAACTTCTCGATTGTTATCTCACAGTCTCCTGCCGGGATACCCAGATAAGAAAACCAGTGGGCATCGATTAACATTTTATTACGTTTCAAGTCGAAAAACCATGGAAAGATCTTTGTCCTTGCCAGAATCATGCTCAGAAGGTGTTCATGTGTTACTTCATCCATCGTATTACGGAATGCTAATAAATAACGTCCGGTCTCCAACTGCATGATACACCCACTGGCAAAGAATTGCACCTTCGTTTCCAGAGAACGTATCAAAGTGTCTATTGGCAATTTCTCCATATCCGTTTCCGAAGACTTCAATCGGGCGATCAGTTCCGGGAAGATATCTTTTTCTTGGTGGATGATTGAAATGATGTCTGTTATTTTATGTCCGGAAGGATCCCGGGGGATCTGTAAATCCTCGCATGCCAAGTTGTTGATGCCGGAAATGATTTGTTCGGTATTGAAAAAGATCACACCGGTCTGCATGGTTTCAAGAATCCTGGCGGAATAATCATTGGCTTCCGGATAGCCATTTCCTTTTTGAGTTTCCCCGTTTCGGAGTAGCGCCGTTTTTGATTTAATAGAAGAATTCGACATTTATATTTTTATTAGAGTAAAAACATGTTTTCCAAACAATGCATTTATAGACAAAGGTATTTATAAAACTGTATCTATTGTTATTTGGGCAATTATTGCCTATTAATAGTGAAAAACACATCATTTCTTTAGTTGGCTATGTTTTCCGTTTAGATAAGTGTGAGAACTGACCGGGTTAAAAAAGATGAAATAGAATGGTGGTTGTTTGATAAAAAGGAACTTTTTCTGTCCTTTGCAGTACCTCCGTCACATAAAACTTTGGAATGAACGCAAAATGGCAGATAATGTAAAAGCAAACAAAATGAACTCTCAGGCCGACGATGACATTGGATTTGGGATCTATACGGATATTGCAGATCTTCCTATGACCGGTTGTCCGTCTTATATTGAAGAGGGGATCGGCGGTGTATGCGAATCGGGTACGGCAACTATCGTAGTTTTTGATGTTCCATTCCAAATCGTACCGAATGTGGTCATTACCCTGATGCCGTGGCAACTCGTTTTTATCAAAGAGATTAGTGAGGATTTCAGGATCACTTTTTTCAAAATTTCCAAAGATATGTTTTCAGAAACTCTGAGTACATTATGGAGACCCGCTTCCGGGTTTTGCTGTACATGCGCAAGCATATTGTATCAACCCGGACGGGGAGTTGATCGGTCGTTTTGGCGTATTGTAATCTTCTGGTATACAGGATGAAGCATACACCGCAAAATTGTCGTCAGGAATCAATCATGCAACTGTTAAGGGTTTACTTCTGGATGTCTATACTGTGTATATCAATGATTCCTCAGGCTGAGAAGAGTCTGAAGTTTACACGTAAAGACGAATATGTCTATCAATTTGTACGTCTGATTATAGAAGATCATTCTCCGGATAAAGATGTGGCCTATTTTGCACAGAAACTGGGTATTTCTCCCAAAAGGCTCACAAATCTTATCCGGAGTATCAGTGGTCAATCAGCGCGTGAATGGATTGTTTATTATACCATTCTTGAGATCAAGTCATTGTTACGGGAGTCATCCCTGGACATTAAGTCGATTGCCGCCAGGGTTAATTTTCCCGATCAAACGACATTGAGTAGGTATTTTCGTCATTATACCGGAGTAACGCCATCCCAATACAGAAAAAATATTTATTTTTGATCTGAATCAGATTCGGGAAATTTTGTTAATTGGTCTTTGGGTTTTATCTGATCAGACTCAGGCTGCCGGTTGCTTTATTTATAGCTTTCTTCTCTGCACAAATACCGATACCTACATAGTGCAGATCATCTTCATTGGCACTATACATTTCACGTTCATATTCATCATAAGTTCTGGATTGTTGGGCAATAGTGGAAAAGTCAACCAGTACCAGATCTTCAATTTCTAAAGAGTGGAAATAGTTCCGGAGCTCTTTTATCTTCTCCTGTGAAGCTCCAAGTATAGGAATCGGCAGTTGTGTTATGCCCAAATGCCTTTCACCTTGTTTATCATATACATCATGACTCACAATGTTGCTGACTCTGCACCCTAGCGTCATGGATAAGACACTGGCAATATTGGCTACTATGCCCGTAGGTTGAGCGTTATCGATCACTAAAACACATTTGTGTGTGGCATTTGAAAGAATCTTTGTTTCCATATATTCTATATACTTTTGTACCTGCAAAGGTATCTATAATGGATTATTTTCCTATGTCTCAACTAAAAATACGATATAATTCCTATATTTGCCCGTATCTTTATCCGATTTTCCTGAAAAGGCGAATCGAAAACATTAAAAATAGGAAAAAAGACTATGGGGCAATTAGACAAAACGGATGTTGAAATACTTCAGGTATTACAGAAAGATGCGAAAGTGAACACTAAAGAGCTTTCTGAGAAGCTCCATATATCAAAAACGCCGATATATGAACGCATCAAACGACTCGAAAATGATGGGTATATAAAAGGATATGTCGCTTTGGTGGATAATAAAAAAGTCGGATTGCCTTTGATTGTTTTCTGTAATGTCTCTCTGGCAGTTCACGATGACGAACATATAAAGCGCTTTCAAGAGGAGATCAAGGAGATCGATGAAATTATGGAGTGCTATTCTACCGGCGGTATTTATGATTTTTTCATTAAGGTGGTCTTGAAAGATCTGAATGCCTATAACCGATTCGTTTTTGAGAAACTGACTAAAGTTCACGGTATAGTTAAGATGCAGAGTTCGTTTGTTCTTAGTGAGATTAAACATACGACAGTTTTGAATATAGACCGATGACCTTATGCGCAGATGGGTGATGAATAGCTGCGATAAAGAAATTATGGAGGGAGTAGCGCTTTCCAATTCAGGAAGATATTTTCATCTTCGTTGAACGGCGGAAGTAGTATTTTTATGGAGTCATCCATCATGGATGTCTGATACTTCCTTTCTAATTTTTTTATAATTTTTTTATTGACGCGGGCTATAGCATAGTTTTCATCGGGTTGCACTCCAATACATTTTCTGACTTCGACTTCCGGATGAAGCATACATAGCAAAAAGGCTGACCATTCGTAAGTATACCAATATCCGTTGATGTAATTTAAATAAATGCCATTTCTGTTATTTTGTTCCCGGCGTAATACAATCTCTATTTTTTCCATGTTTTAGGGTCGGAACTTCTTATTTTGCAATTTTTTCTCTGAATTCGCTCGGAGTGATTCCAAGTCTTTTTTTACAGTAAGTAGTGAAATGTGAAGGTGAAGCAAAATGAAAGGTTCTGGCTATTTCACTGATCGGTATATTACGATTGGCTAATTGCCCTTTAATATGGCGTGTTTTTTGATTAAGAATCCAATTGTAGGGAGTATCGTGAAAGCAGCTTTTGAATTTACGATTGAAAGAACGTTCGGAACAATGATATAATTGTGCAAACTGTTTGATGTTTCGTATCTGCAGGTAGTTTTCCAATACGAAACTTTTGAAATTCGGATCTCGCCCTGTGATGGGCATCAGGAAGTGGGCCATATCTGTTCGATTGTAGAATGTACCGAATACCATGAATATCTCTTTCTGTTTCAGTTCATGCATATGACTACACTGAACTTTCTGTTTGAGATAGAAGCAAATACTGTCCAACACATGTCGTAGCGGAGGACAGATAGATAAGGAATAAAAACAACTCTTTTCAGACTCAAGATGAATGGCAGACAATTCAATCGACATTTTATTGTGAAGATTGACTTGATTGTCGAAGAACAGTAGTATAAATTCTGTTTCTGTCATGCTTTTGCTTTGATTAGGATCGTTTTGGGGAAAGAGAACCATGTGCCCTTCAACGATGTGCTGATCGTGAAACTCGCTGCAGGATGTCAGTATTTCCCCTTTTAAAAGAAATAAGATACACGAGTGGTGATGGTTATCTATCTTAAAATCGCCCCCGGAGAAGAGTCTTTGATGAATAAAGCATATATTGTAATCTGATACATAATTGAGGCAAGTGGTGTGTCGTTCTATATGTAATAATTTCATAGTTAAACTATTTCTTGTTTAATAATTATACGAAAACAAAAAAACAGAGCGGGAAGTTTTATATTAAAAAGACACAATGTTCTATAATCGTGCCATCTTTTTCCTTTTTGTTTTTTTATAGTTATATCTGCCTTTCGCTTTCATTTTTTTATCTATTTTTGTCTTTTTCATAGATTATATACCCAAAGGGAATTAATATCATGATACAGACAATACAAGTACAAGGAACAGAAAAACGCTTATACCAACTTATTGCTCCATTGGTGATGAATCCGGATGTTTTAAGTGCAAATAATAATTATCCTTTTAAAACGACAGAACAATACGTGTGGTTCATTGCTATCGATAAAAAATCGGTTGTTGGTTTTATGCCGGTGGAGCATAGAAGGAGCGGATGCGTAATCAACAACTATTATGTCAGCGGTGATAACCGTGAAACACTCTCATTATTAATCTCCAGTGTTTTGGAAGCAATCGGAAAAGAAGTACGTTTGTTTGCCGTTGTTATGGTCAACCATCAGGCTGTATTTGAGGAACACGGGTTTATAATGGAGAAGGCATGGAAACGTTATGTAAAAATGCAAAAAGATGAATGATGACTAAAACTACAACTGTACCTAAAAATGTGTATGAACTGGCGCAAGAACGTTTGCGTATCGTCTTCAATGAGTTCGATAATGTCTATCTTTCCTTTTCGGGAGGAAAAGATAGCGGAGTGCTGTTGAGCTTATGTATTGATTATATTCGCCGGAATAACCTGAAGATAAAACTCGGGGTTTTCCATATGGATTATGAGATACAATATAAGATGACGATTGACTATATAGCCCGTATGTTGGAAGACAATAAGGATATTCTTGAAGTATACCGGGTTTGTGTACCTTTCAGGGTAGCTACCTGTACTTCCATGTACCAGTCTTTCTGGCGTCCGTGGGAAGATAGTAAAAAAGACCTCTGGGTACGTCCGTTACCTGAGAATGCCATGACTAAAGAAGACTTTCCTTTTTATAATACACAAATGTGGGATTATGAGTTCCAAATGCGTTTTGCCAGTTGGCTTCATGAGAAAAAGGATGCCGTGCGCACCTGCTGTCTGATCGGTATTCGTACGCAGGAGAGTTTCAATCGTTGGCGCTGTATTTACCTCAATCGCAAGTACCAGATGTATCATCGTTATCGGTGGACTTCGAAGGTAGGAAACGATATCTTTAATGCATATCCTATATACGACTGGAAAACTACGGATGTATGGACTGCTAACGGAAAGTTTAAGTGGGATTACAATAAACTATACGACTATTACTATTGGGCGGGAGTCAATCTGGAACGTCAGCGCGTTGCCAGCCCGTTCATAGGTGAGGCACAAGAGAGTCTGGCACTTTACCGAGCCATCGATCCGAATACGTGGGGGAAAATGATAGGCCGTGTCAATGGAGTGAACTTCACGAGTATGTATGGAGGAACCCATGCGATGGGATGGCAGTCCATTAAGCTTCCGGAAGGATATACCTGGCGGGAATTCATGTATTTTCTGCTTTCCACTTTGCCCGACCGTGCCCGAAACGGATATCTCCGGAAGTTACAGGTCAGTGTACAATTCTGGCGTAATAAGGGAGGGTGTCTGAGTGACGAAACTATTCGTAGGCTGAATGAAGCCAAGGTACCTATTATTGTAATGGACAACTCCAATTATAAAACGACCAAGAAGCCGGTCCGCATGGAATATCAGGATGATATTGATATTCCGGAGTTCAGGGAAATCCCCACCTACAAGCGCATGTGCATCTGTATTCTGAAAAATGATCATGCTTGCAAGTATATGGGATTCTCTCCGACAAAAGAGGAAATGAGTAAACGAAATCAAGTAATCGAACAATATAAAAACATATTGCAATGAGTATAAAGAAAAGTCCGGTATATAATGTAATAGCAGTTCCCGTAGAAAAAGTACAGGCCAACGATTACAATCCGAATGTGGTGGCTCCTCCGGAGATGAGGCTTCTTGAACTTTCTATCTGGGAAGACGGCTTCACTATGCCCTGCGTCTGCTATTATGATAAGGAAAAGGATGTTTATATCCTTGTCGACGGTTTCCACCGTTATTCTGTGCTGAAGACTTCGAAACGTATCTTTCAGAGAGAAAACGGGATGTTGCCTATTGTGGTAATCGAAAAGGATCTTTCCAATCGTATGAGTTCCACTATCCGCCATAATCGTGCCCGGGGTACGCACAATATAGAACTGATGTGCCATATTGTTGCCGAACTTGATAAGGCAGGCATGTCCGATCAATGGATTATGAAGAATATCGGTATGGATCGGGACGAGTTGTTGCGCTTAAAGCAAATATCGGGTTTGGCCGATCTGTTTGCCAATCGTGACTTCAGTGTTCCCGAAGATGACCAGCCGGGAAATGTAGATAAGAAACCTACTCGTTAAAGTTTGCCTTGCAGGCGTGGATTTTATAGATGCATATACTGTCGTCAGCAGATATATGCCGTATAGAATCTATGCCTGTTTTTTTTGCCTCTCTGTTTGTCCGAATCGCAACGTTCGGTTACCTTATTTGCGGAAAATGAAACTGCACAGAACTTTCTCCTCCCTTTTTTATATTTAGCAACTTCACTTCATTAAAGCCCCATTATTAGAAGTTTTATTACTCTTTCTTCCTCTATAAGAGAAATGAATACAATTTCCGGAATGATACAATTCCGCGATATTTGTCATATTCATTTTGAGCAAGTTTTAGTCAGTATATATAATAGAAGAAACGAGTATGAAAAAGCTAATTCTGTTTGGAGCCGCAATATCGATTTCAGTAGCTGTAAGTGCACAGCACGTCGCTCTGAAAAATAATCTCCTGTACGATGCTACCACCACACCCAATCTGGCATTAGAGGTAGGGTTGGGGAAGAAGACCACGCTTGACCTGTATGGCGGCTATAATCCGTTTACGTTCGGAAATCACAAGCGTTTCAAGCACTGGCTGGCACAGCCGGAATTCCGTTACTGGACCTGTGAACGTTTCAATGGAACTTTCTGGGGTGTACATCTGCATGGAGGTGAGTTTAGCGTGGCCGGTATCAGTTTACCTTTCAAAATATTCCCTTCTCTTAAAGACCATCGCTATGAAGGATACTTCTATGGAGGAGGTGTCAGTGTGGGACATCAATGGCTGTTGAGTAAACATTGGAGCCTGGAGGCCTCGGTCGGAGTGGGATATGCTCATTGGGTATACGATAAGTATCGTTGTGTGAATTGCAGTCCTAAAATAAAGAGTGGGCATAAAAACTATGTCGGTCCTACCAAAGCGGCTGTTTCATTGGTCTACTTTATTCGCTAGGTTGAATTTGATAAAAAATGAAAGATATGAAAAAGTTTTATTTTCTGATATTGGGCATCGTCCTCTGCGGCATGGTTGCGCAGGCGCAAAATTCATACGAAGGTCATATCGGCTTCGGACAACACCATGTGGTCCGGAAAGGAGGGGAGTTGAACGTGGAGGTATCCCTTGATTTAGGGGCTGTAAAGCTGGCTGCACAGCAAATGATTGTGCTTACACCGGTCTTGCGATCTACAGAAGGAGAAGAACAACAGCAATTAGCTCCGGTAGTGATAGCCGGACCCCGTCGCTATCGGGTGCTGAAACGATCTTTAGCTTTCGGCACTGACAATTTTGAAATGTCTCCTATGCTTGTCGAGAAACGAAAGAGCGGTACTCCCCAGACTGTGAATCTCCACTTCGGATTACCCTATCATGAATGGATGCGCCGGGCAGAGCTGATTTTACGTGAAGAGGTGACCGGTTGTGCCGATTGTCCTGTCAGTCAGGGTGACCATACCGTTATAACATCGGTATTCGACGAACAATTTACACCTCGTTATGAGCTGAGTTATGTGACTCCGCCGGTAGAACCGTTGAAGCAGCGTAGCGAGACACATACAGCCTATCTGAATTTTGAGGTGGACAAATATGTATTGCTGCGCAACTATAAGAATAATGCCAACGTGCTTGCTGATGTCGACCGGATTGTCAATGAGATACAAAACGATTCCAACCTGACCGTAACGGAATTTCGGGTGACAGGCTATGCATCTCCTGAAGGTAACTATAGCCGCAACATGAAATTGTCCGAAAACCGTGCATTGGCATTTGTCGGTTATCTGCAGAATCACGGAGGAGTTGACGAATCTCTGCTGACAGTCGATTGGAAAGGAGAAGACTGGTCCGGCCTGCGTCGTGAAGTTGCGGCTTCGAGCCTGATTGATAAGGGAGCTATACTTGCCGTTATCGACGGACATACGGATTTCGCCACACGAAAAAATCGGTTGCAGGCGCTGAATGGAGGAACTACCTACCGGATGTTACTGAGGGACTATTATCCGCCTTTACGTCGTAATGAATATACCATTTCTTATGTGGCGCGTGCTTTCAATGTAGACGAGGCGAAGCAACTTATTAAAACCAAACCTCAGTACCTCAGTCTGAATGAAATGTTTCTCGTGGCGAATACTTACCCCAAGGACAGCGGTGAATTTAAAGAGGTGTTTGACATTGCTGCCCGCATTTATCCCGATGACCCGGTAGCGCGGCTCAACACTGCGGCACTTGAACTGGAGAATGGCGCTATAGATGCTGCCATAGTCCGACTTCAGAAGTCGGATATGCCTGAAGCATGGAATAATTTAGGAATCGCATACATCTTGAAACAAGATTATAAGAAAGGAGGAGAGTATCTGGAAAAAGCGATTGATGCCGGCATTCAAGCGGCAGCATATAATATGGGGCAATTAGCAGCTTGGCTAAAGACCCAGGAGTGACTTATAAATGTATTTTTTTTTAATTAAACAATTGTAGAACTATGAAAGTAGAATGGAAAAAACTAATGTTCGGCCTCGCAATCGGAGCCGGAATGATGATGATGGCATCTTGTAGTGATGAAGAGAATTTTGACCCTGGTGGAAGTACCGGTAAGGAAACTCCGGAACCGACCGAGAAAGCATTTCTCTCCATGCGCCTGTCTACCGGTTCGTTGGCCGGTACCCGGGTGGCAGTCGACCCGACAACTTCGGGACGTACTGAAGAGCAAGTCGTGAATCATGTACGCATGGTGCTGTATGAAACCAAGAATAATACCGTGCGTTACTCTTGGGACCTGAATGTATCTACTGACGGAATGAATGAATTTACCGGAGGAGATGTAGTGAGAGGAGAAGATGTGCCATCGGCTACGCCGACTGTGAGTCGTTTTGTTACAGTAGGTCGTGAAGTGGTGAAACAGGATTATGAGTTATTGATATTGATCAATCCTCCCGGTGAATTGCTGGAGATTACCGAACAGGGAAATCCCAGAAGTTATTTATCGCGTGCAGCCAATATGACAAAAGAGTCGCTGATACAGCCTTATGGTATTGCTGCCGATAATAACTTTTATATGACTAATCATCAGGACCTTATTTTTGTTCCTGAGGTGGAGTTGAGGGATAATCAACGGATGGCCGAAGAAAATCCGGTAAGGGTCGAGGTGGAACGTGCGGTAGCTAAAGTCGTTGTCAGCGGAGTGCCTGAGGTAGTACCGCACGGTGATCGGATTGACAATCTGAAATGGGGACTGGATGTGACCAATATGTATACCTACTGGATGCGTAAGATGACTTTTATAGCTAACTCGGGTGGTGTTCCGAATGAAATGGAACAACTCAATGCCGGATACCGCGAGGAACGCTATGCCGAAGATCCTAACTTTACAAGATTCAGTTCCTGGAATGGAGGAAACCCTGTCGGACAGTTTGAGTATTTGTCAGGGACTCCGGAGTTGAGCAAGAATTTTGATGACTATGATTATACGCTGGAAAATACGATGGACGCTGCCGACCAGCGGCCCGGCGGCATGACGTAACTACCCGTGTAGTGATTAGCGGAACTTACACGCCGAATGGCTTCGGATCGGTTGCGACTCGTAACGGAGGGGCATCACTGGGCTCTACCTTACTCAAAGGCAATGCTATCAGAGTGGAAGCCATGCGGGATATGGTAAATGACAGGGGGCAGATTCCTCAGGAATTACGTGATGCAGGTTTGGAACAGGCTATAGAGAACGTACTGGCCTGGAACCCGAATGCATTTAATTCACCTACGGCTTCTTTTTCGGAGGGTGGCATTCATTTCTACTATCAGGGAGTGTGCTATTATACGGTTCTGATTCGTCATTTCTCCAATAACATGGTACCTGTATTGATGGGATACGGACGCTATGGTGTGGTACGGAATAATGTATATCAGCTTAGTATCAATAAGATTATCGGTCCGGGACAGCCGGTGATCAATCCTCCCGGGACAGATCCGGATGACGAAGACACTTCCTGGATCTCGGCTGACGTCAACATTATGCGGTGGTATATCCGTAATCAGAATGTAGAGGAACTTTTATAAATTCTTTCTTATAAACTAAACTGAAGTAACTATGAACAGATTTATCGGATACATACAGGTTGCATGTTGCTGCCTTCTGCTATGTGCTTCCTGCGTCAGAGACGGGATGGATGAAGATTGCAACTCTTATGTCCGCTTTGTATACGACTACAACCTGGAATACATAGACTTGTTTCATAAGCAGGCAACCAAGATGAACCTGTATGTATTCGATGAAAAAGGTGTATTTGTGACAGAATTGAAAAAAGAATCCGGTGCTTTTGCACCGGATTACCTGATGACTTTACCCGGAGCCATGGCAGGCAGAAGATATATTTTTGTGGCTTGGTCGGGGTTGTATGACAAGTCGTATGACAAAGTTACCCTGACTCCCGGGGTATCTACGTTGGAAGATCTGGAAGTCAGTGTCAACAATCTGAAAACCCGGATTGGAGGAGGGGTGGTCGACAGAGAACTCCATTTACTGTGGCATGGCAAACAGACGGAGGTATCTCCACAGTATAATAATGATATCACCACTGTCTCTTTGCTGAAGAATACGAAGAAATTCCGTATCATCATGCAGATGCTCGACGACAGCAGTATTCACGTGGATGATTATGATTTTCGAATTATTTCGCCCAATGGGAGGTACAACCATGAAAATGGGCTTTTGGGAGACGAAACGGACGAGAAAGTGGAATATACTGCTTATCATACCGAAGACGATCCTGAGACCGGAGCTATAGCCGAACTGAATACGTTGCGTCTGATGACTGATACCGAAAACAGATTGGTTATCACGCATAAGTCATCGGGTAATGTGATTCTTGACATCCCCTTGAATAAATATCTTAATGCGCTGAGGCTTCAGCAATATGCTGATATACCTTTGCAGGAATATCTGGACCGTGCCGATAAACACGGTATTATTCTATTCTTTAAAGGTATGGATGGCAACGGAAATTATATAAGTGTGGATGTACAGATCAACGGTTGGTTGATCCGGAAGCAAGAGGTCGATGGAGTTTAAGTATCAGGGTGTAGCTATCCGTTCCGGATGGCTACACCCTAATGCCGATATGGCTACACCCTTTCTTCTGTAGGGTGTAGCCATATTTTTATACAGGTATTGGTCGGTCGGGGGTTACAGGGTGTCGATGAAATTCTTCTGTTGTTCCAGGAAAGTAATTCTTTGGGACTCTCCGCTTTCTGAAATCAGTGTGGAGTGTCTTTTCAATGATTGTATCCAGTCTTTTTGTATGCCGCAAATTCGTGGGCTTTGAGAGTCCATTGAGTTAATAGAATATACCCGGAGGAGACTGATTTGGAAATCTTTCTTTTCTATATAGCTGTAGGTTGCTTCAAAATCGATATTGGATAAGTAAATGGCTACTTTGTTTCCGTTACTGAATTCACCTTTTGCGGATATCTGTTCCAGTTCATGCAGCAACAGCTCCAGTTCGTTTTTTAAATGTATCAGGTCTGTTTCCGAAATCAGATTGAGGCCGGCAAAATACTTCATCTCTTTTACAAACGAGTAGAAGACATTGCTGTCCCATATAAAACAGGTCTTTCTGCACGCTTTGACAGCCTCACTCAACAGTTTATGGGCATGGACCGCTTTGTCCGGTATGTGCATTCCCGATAAGCTGTTTGGGGTACGTATTTTTCCATTTTGATAAATCCATCTGCACAGGCGAAACTTTGATAAGTATTCGTACGAAGAATAGAGGGTGAAAGGAATTACGTTCGAAGCGGTATATATCTTCGTGCTGATATCATTTTTTACGTAGTTGAATATGCGCAGATAGCGTTCTATAATCTCATAATAACTTTCCAGAGGATCGGGTGAGTGAAGCAGGTTTAAATCGAAAGTCACACGGTTCGACTGGTGATTTCCAATAATCTGATCAATTGATATTCCCAGTTTGCATGAAATCATGGCAATTTCGTCAAAGGTGAAAGCCACTTCGCCTCGTAATCTTCGGTATACAGCCTCTTTTCCCATACATAGGGCATCTGTCAGGTAGTTGGCCAGATTTATTCCACGGGGAATCCGTTCTTTCATTGCTGCAATAAGTTCGTTAACGATATAATTTTTCATAACTGCCGTTTGGGTTATTGATTAATAATATTGCGAGAATCACAATGGCTTGTGACATATGCAAATATAGAGTAAGTAGACCGAACTTTTGTATGGTATATCATGTGTAGAAAAAAGAGGAATTTTCTGATTGGAGAATTCTTGTCGGAGGGATGGCTGGAGAATGAAAAAAAACAGATGGCATTGCCACCTGTTTCCGATAATTGTCACTGTTCTCCTACCTTGTTTCGTTTTTCGTTTTTAATAAAGTTATAAGGTATTTATTATTTCACGCTGTTCATTAAAGAAACGTATACGTTGCATCTCTCCGCTTTCGGATATTTGAGTTGAGAATTTTTTGAGTGATTGTACCCACTCTTTCAGGCTGCGGAACATGCCGTCATCCTGCGTTGTGATGGCATTGATGGAGTATATGCGTATCATACTGATATGGCTGTTGCTGGTTGCCACATAGCTATAGGTGGCATCGAACTTGATATTTGAGATATAGATACGTACATCGTTACCGGTTTCATACTTACCTTTTCCGGCCAACTCTTCCAATTCATCCGTCAGAAGCAATAAATCGTCTTTTATCAACTCTTTGTCTTCTTCCGAAACCAGGTGGATTTCCGAAAAGAATTGTATGTCTCTCACTACATGTTCGAATACGGTATTGTCCCAGATATAATCAGTCGTCTTCATCTGCTGTGTCATATTGACAAAGTCTTTCTGGATGTTATATATTTTGTGGGGAATTTCCAGTTCATCAAAATGCTTGCATTTGATATTTTCATTCTGGTACATCCATTTAAACAGACGAAACTTTGAAAGTACATCATGTTTGAGATATAATGCTTGAGGCAATATGTTTGAAGAGGTTGCCATTTCTGTAGTGGGATCTTCCCGGATGTTATCGAATGCATCGACATATTTCGTGAGAATATCGTGATAGGTTTCGAATGTATTGGTATGGTGTACGACGTTCAGGTCGAATACCGCATTGTTGCTGAAACTCACACCGATCATCTTGTCGAGCGATATTCCCATTTTTCTCGAGATGACGGCAGCTTCTGCCAAAGTAAACGGTACTTCTCCCCGCAGTCGGCGATAGATGGCCTCCTTACCTATATATAAAATGTCCATTAGAGTGTTTGCCAGGTTGGTTCCGGTCGGCATCTTTTCTTTTGCGGCTTCTATTAAGCCTATATTTAATTCGTTTGTTATCATAATTTTCAGTTTGTACTGTTTCTCTGTTTAACACTTTTATCCCCCGGCTTGTTTCGCAATTCGCAACTATTTTTTATTTGGTGCCCTTACTTGCAAAAAGAGGAAGTCTGTCACGATCAATCTACATATAGAGAAAGGGCCGGAGGGATAGAAACATTCTGCCGGTCACAAATATCCTTCAATCCCGATGTAGTTTTGTGACATAAGCCGGAAAGCTTGTTCTTTTATGTCAAACCCCTAAAGCGATTACGATGGATTTAGAAAAGGTATTAATTAGAGAGATAAACAATGATAGTCGTATTTTTCTGTATAAAGAGGGAGATTGCTGGAGTGCGCACGATAATTCCGCACGGCATCTTTGCTTTTTATATTCGCAGTTCAATGCGTATGATCGCATTTATCAGGCGTATGAGATTGTATTAAAGTGCGTTATGCTGAGTAATGCAATGATTGAGAAGTTTATCGAACATACATTGGTGAGTACGGTTCATGAAGATGAAATTGAAATCTGCATTCCAAAAGAAAAAAGAGCAGAATTTGAAAGCTGGCGTAGTACGTCCGGGGTATAAAAGAATTTTTAGAATCAGTTTCTTTTTATTAAAAATATATGTTCGAAAAACTTGCATATTTTAATCAAATCTTATACATTTGTCCAGATATAGATGAGAAGAGAGCATGTATTTGCCCTTTGTCATTATAAAATAATTACATGAAAAGAATCTTAGTTAGCGGAGGTGCGGGTTTTATTGGTTCGCATCTTTGTACCCGGCTAATCAACGAGGGGCACGACGTTATTTGTCTGGATAATTTTTTTACCGGATCAAAAGAAAATATTATCCATTTGATGGATAACCACCATTTCGAAGTGGTACGTCATGATATAACATTTCCATATAGTGCTGAAGTAGACGAAATATACAACCTTGCCTGCCCGGCTTCTCCCATACATTATCAGTACGATGCCATCCAAACCATTAAAACATCCGTAATGGGAGCTATCAATATGTTGGGGTTAGCCCGTAGGCTCAATGCTAAAATATTGCAAGCTTCAACCAGTGAGGTTTACGGAGATCCGGAGGTTCATCCGCAACCTGAATCTTATTGGGGAAATGTCAATCCGATCGGCATCCGTTCTTGTTATGATGAAGGGAAACGTTGTTCTGAAACTCTCTTTATGGATTATCACCGGCAGAATAACGTACGCATTAAAATTGTTCGTATTTTCAATACATACGGTCCTCGGATGTTGCCGAATGACGGGAGAGTGGTTTCTAATTTTCTTATCCAGGCACTGAAGAACGACGATATTACTATCTATGGGACAGGTGAGCAAACCCGTAGCTTCCAGTATATTGATGATTTGGTTGAGGGTATGATCCGGATGATGAATACGGGTGATGATTTTATCGGACCGATAAATCTTGGCAATCCGAATGAATTTTCCATGCTTCAGTTAGCGGAGAAGATCATCCAAAAGACCGGATCGAAGTCGAAGATTACTTTTAAGCCCCTGCCGCACGACGATCCCCAACAGCGTAAGCCTGATATCAGACTGGCACAGGAAAAATTGGGTTGGCAACCGACTATTTTGCTGGATGAAGGTTTGGATCGTATGATTGACTATTTCAAAATGAAGTATAAGTTATAATAAAATAAGAACTCAAGATTAAAGCTACATAAAGATGAATATGGAAATTAATCCCTCGGAATATAAAATTCTCATTGTAGACGATGTTATGTCCAATGTCCTTTTATTGAAGGTATTGCTGACCAATGAGAAGTTTAACATAGTGACAGCTAGCAATGGGAATCAGGCATTGGACCAAGTAAAGAAAGAGAATCCCGACCTGATATTGCTGGATGTGATGATGCCGGATATGAGTGGTTTTGAAGTTTCTCAAAAGTTGAAGGCGGATCCCGAAGCGGCCCATATTCCGATCATCTTTTTGACCGCATTGAATAGTACTGCCGATATAGTCAAAGGATTTCAGGTAGGCGGCAACGATTTTATCTCTAAACCTTTTAATAAAGAAGAACTGATTATTCGGGTCAGTCATCAGATTTCTTTAGTAGCGGCCAAACGTATTATTGAAGCCAAAACGGAGGAACTTAAAAAGACTATTATCGGGCGTGATAAGCTTTATTCTGTGATTGCCCATGACCTCCGTTCGCCTATGGGATCTATTAAGATGGTGCTTAATATGCTGATTCTTAGTTTGCCCAAAGAAAAAATCGGCGAAGATATGTATGAGCTGCTGACTATGGCCAATCAGACTACCGAAGATGTGTTTTCGTTGTTGGATAACTTACTGAAATGGACAAAAAGCCAGATAGGTAAGCTTAAAGTCGTATATCAGGATATCGACATGGTGGAAGTTGTAGAAGGAGTAGGAGAAATCTTCGCAATGGTTGCCGGCCTGAAGAATATTCGTTTGCGAATTGAATCGCCGGAATGTCAGGCGGTACATGCCGATATCGATATGATAAAGACGGTGATACGCAATTTAATAAGCAATGCCATTAAATTCAGTAATGAAGGTTCCGAAGTTCTTATAAAAGTTGAAGAGTCGGATGGAATGTCGGTAGTTAGTGTTAAAGATAGCGGATGCGGTATTGACGAAGAAAGCCAGAAAAAACTGTTGCATACCGATACACATTTCAGTACATTCGGTACTAATAATGAAGAAGGTTCGGGACTCGGGTTACTTTTGTGCCAGGATTTTGTTGTGAAAAATGGAGGAAAGTTGTGGTTTACTTCTGTTAAAGATGAAGGTTCAACTTTCTATTTCTCGATTCCACTGAAAAAATAAGGATTCCGATAGCGATGGAAGAATCGTTCCGAATATAGATTATTCTAATAAAAATGGAGATGTACTCCCATTCATCACAGGGTGAACTTTATCAGTGTTATCTGTGATGTCTTAACATAATAAGTAAACCCCGAAAGTTTTTTGTCCAACTGTCGGGGTTTACTTCATTTCGACACAGATCCATTTTTTCTATTGCCGGATTCCGGTGTTGTTTCTGGGATTATATATGGATAGGAGGTTTTTATTATCGTTTGCACATTGCTTTAAAATCGCAATATTCACATTTCTTTGTATCCTCAGTTTGAGTGAATTCCTCTTTGTCATCGTATATCTCTTCAAGCAATTTCAGGAGACGCTCACGGAATTCATCTTCATAAACCGAAAAATCATCGACCGGCAGTTTAGGCTTGCGAGCTTCTCCTATTTCAATTACAGGAGAGTAACTCTCGGAAGCTGCCCGATGAATATAGAGTAGCGAGGGAGCTACTTTTAGTGCCTGTTGCCGTGCCATAATGGCGGCGTATAGGAAAGTTTGGAAGATGTAGTTGGGGCGTCCTTCGGCAGGTGTGAATAATTGTTCTATATTTGCCGGTACTTTGGGGCTGCCTCCGGTCTTATAATCCACAATTCGGAGTGTACCTTCTTTGCTATCCATACGGTCGATGGTGCCTCCGATTTTTAGTGATAACTTTCCCACAGGCCCTTCTATCCGGATATCCTCCACTACTTTCTGTTCCATACCCATCATTCGGAAAGGGGCATATTGCAGGTCATTACGCAGCAGTTGGCGGAGATACGAAGTGATAACCTTTGAGTTTATTAGCTGGATTCCGTTATACTCGGGCTTCTCGTCGATAGGAACATGAAAAAATATTTCTTTAAAAGCTATATCCACGTAGTTTTGAAGACGGATATTATCGCGCAATAGGCGTTCAAGATCTTCTTTATGGACATCTCGTTTGTTGGCTGTCAGATCTAAATAAACCAATTGGGCAGAACGGTGGAAGATGGTTCCGAACAGGGCGGAGTCAATTTCAGCACTGACTTCATCGGGAGCTTTAAGGCGTGCCACATAACGGAAATAAAACTTCAGCCGACAATCAAGATAGGTGTTTAATGCTGAAGGCGAAAGTATTAGGGCATCCGGGTTGCGTGAGAAGTCATAAGTCCGGTATAAACGGTCAATAATTTCCGGGGTTTTTGTAATGCGGATTTCCTTGCTGTTTTGTGGCGATTGTCCGGCTTCAAGATATTCACGGCTGATTTCATGTGGCCATTCAATCAGAAACTGTAGCATGAAACGTGACCATTCTCCTCTGTTTAACCCATCTGATGAGGTGTTATACATTAAGGTTATATTTTCTGCACGCTGAATCAGGCGATAGAAATAATAGGCATAAACAGCATTCTTATGTTCAATAGTAGTCATGCCGAAAGCTTTGCGTAAATTATAAGGGATGAATGATGACTCACCTCCCGATTTGGGCAATTGGCCTTCATTAAGCGATAGAAGGAGCAAGTTACGGAAGTCGAGGTTACGTGTTTCCAATACTCCCATGATCTGCATTCCTATAGCCGGTTCACCATGAAAAGGAATGTTGGCTGCATTCAGTATTTTATTTAATAAACGTTTCAGAGTTTCTATGCGTACCTGCAATTCGTTGTTGTCTATCAGATTGAGCAACCTGTTGACTAATGTGAAACTTTTGAAGAGAGATTCACGGTACAGCTGATTGAAAATGTCATCGCTTTCCTGTTCCTGACGATATAAAACAGATACTTCTTTCAGCAGTTCCGTGATGTAGACACAGAGTTCACGGATACCATTGCGGGGCGTAAACAATATGTCCAGAAATTTGTCTTTCTTTAATTCGGATGGAAAAGGATAAAAACGGTTGGTCTTTGTAAGTTCCCGTTGCAGCGGCTCAGCTTTATCTGAGAGGCGGCGGGTATAGGGATGTTTCAATACCGTCTGTACGGCATCATAGATATATCGTCCCGAGTCTGTCCGGTATCCGCTGGTTTGCAGTTCGAGTATGGCGTTGATAAAACTATATACCGGAGTCTGTGCTAACGGAAATCCCATGGTGATATTGACATTCCTTACTACCTCCGGTATAGAGTGCAAAACAGGGAGAAGTAAAGCTTCATTGCACAGCACAACGGCATTTTCTTTTTCTTCGTTACTCAGGTTCTCATGTACCCATTGAGGCAGATAACGGGCTTGTGCGTTCTCGGTTGGGGAAGAGATAAAACGAACTTTTTTGGGTTTTATCAATTCATTGAACAATTCGGCAGGAAGCTCATTGGGGAAGAGTTTGAGATTGCGGTTGATAAATTCTCCGGCCTCATGGCGTTGTTTTTGCCGGGAAGGAAGCTGAGTGTAAAACACGTCATAATCCCAATAGAAAAGAGCCTTACCCGCATTCTGCAATTGTTGGAAGAAGTGAGTTTCCACCTTGTTCAGTACGTTGAAGCCGACAAATACATAGCAGTCATATTTCAATGAATCCGGTTCAAGTTGTTCAATAACGTTTCGGTAGAGCATACCTTCGTAGGCAAATCCTAATTCTTCCAGCTTTTTATGATATCGGCGATAAATATCACCCAATTTATCCCAAAGAGAAATAAACTTTTCTTTTAACAGTGTTCTCTTTTCGATAGAAAAATTTTGGAAAAACTGCTGGATAGCCTGTTCTTGCTCTTGGTCGAGAAATTCATAATCATCCATGACATTCTTTAAGTCCTGCAGATTAGTAAATAACTTATCTGCATGAACCAGATTTTTGTCTACATCATCAAAATCACTGATTAATAACTCACCCCAGAAGTAGAAGTCGTCCAGTGATTCGTCACTATTTGTTTCTTCACGGAATATTTTATAAAGCTCGCATACTAACCGAATCGGATCTCCTAGTTTTAACACCGATAAATGCTGAAATAATTCGCTGATACTTAAATATGCCGGTGACCAAAGAGGTTGATCGGACTGATTTGCCAAATGTTCATTAAAGAACAGACTGGCACGTTTGTTAGGGAATATGATAGCTGTGCGTGACAGATCATTTCCTATTTTACAGTAAAGGTCCTGCGCGACCAATTGGAGAAATGTTTTCATACTTTTTCGATTATTTCTTCTTCTACATACCACAGATAACCTGTGATGTTTTGTATCCCATTCGGGAGAGGAGCTGCATGTATCCTTTTACCTGTTTGTTGTATTTTTGTTTGCTTTACCAAATTTGAAGTCTACCACAACTACTTGCTCGTTTTTCATCACACGATCAGGGCGACGGGTTTGTAATACACCTTTGTCTTTGTAAATGATTGCGCACTCGTTGAACAATCTCCATTCACCGGAGTACCACTCTTGTACTTCAGGCAGGGAGAAGGCCTTTACGGTCAGAGAACGTATTCGTTCTTCCGCTTCTTTGCTGCCAATGATTCCCTCGAATATCAAGTGATGAATGGCCGGTTCTATGTCATCCTTGGTCTCAATGGCAGAAAATAAAGTATGTAACAATTGTCCGTGATTTATGAAGCGGTCATCGGATTCTTCTTCAGAAAGCCCCTTGATAAAATCAGCAGATCGGTTGGACTGTCGGAATTCTATATCCGGATGCATAGATTCCATATTGACCGGAAGTTTTTCCGGTTTGCGAGTCAGCTTGTTACCTGAATCGATTTTTTTCTCATTTTCGGATGGGCAAAGGTCACCTAATTCATATACCTGTTCTTCATCCCATTCCTGATCTAATTTGTTGGCAGCCTGTGGTAGTGCTCCGGTTAGCAATTCGGCCATTGTATTTCTTTGTCCTTTCCGACTCCAGATAATCAAATTTTTGCCGGCACGTGTAAATGCTACGTAAAGCAGATTCAGATTGTCTACCCATAGTTGCAGGCGTTCGTGTAAATAATCTGTGCGGTATACAGATTCTGCCATGGCGGAAGAGTAATTTACCGGCACAATATCCAACTCGTTGAAAGGGGCTTCTTGAGGTACGCACCAGACGAGTTGGTTGTTTGTTTCATTTTCCAGTTTCCAGTCGCAGAAGGGTAGGAGTACCGTATGAAATTCCAGTCCTTTGGATTTATGTATTGAAAAGATACGTATACCCTCCACTTCGCCACTCGGAATTGTTTTCCCGGATAACGTCTCGTTCCAATATCGTATAAAGCTGTCCGGATCAGAAGAGTGGCTTTGCAGATAATCGGTTACTGCATCAAAGAAAGCAAACAGGTAAGCATCCTGTTGTTCAATACGGTGCAGTTCAAATAAACTGAAAAGTTCCTCTAACAGTTCATACAGAGGCATTAACCGTAGTTCTGCCATTCGTTCCAGAAAAGCCGGTGGAAATAATTCTTCGGCTTTATGGAGGAGCAGCGAATTGAGATCATACTCCGAATGAAGTATTTGTAATTGGTAATTAGTGGCCAACTGTGCTTTCACGATCCGATTCTCCGGATCGGAAAGATAGCGCAAGGCATCCAACATCATACAGATGGCGAGCGAGGCATCCAGACGGAAGGCTTCGTCAGACACAATCTTATAATTTAGTTGTTTATCGAAGTAATCGGCAATACGCGGAATACTTTTATTCTTTCTGACGAGAATAGCTATATCGTTCAGTTTGACGCCGGATTGTAACAGATGTTCTACTTCCATTCCCAGGCTGATAAGGGTTTGTTCTGTATAATCATGTTCTTCGTCCGGTTCGAGAAACTCTACCTTAACGTATCCTTGTTGTTTGTTTGGGGATTCCTGTTCCACGTCGGCATATGCATTGATTAGAGGCTCACAAATACTTCCCAACTGCTTATTATACATTTCGTTGAGATAGTCCACAGCTGCGGAGAATATACTATTGTTGAATCGTATGATATTGGTTTCACTTCGGCGGTTGGTTTTTAACGTTTCTGTACGGATAGAAAAATATCCAAGTTGCTTGTTTAATCCGTTAAGGATTCCCCAATCGCCGTTTCGCCAACGATAAATAGATTGCTTGACATCACCTACAATCAAGCTGTCGGCTCCTTGAGACAATCCTTCAAGTAGCAGGAGTTTAAAATTATCCCATTGCATTCGACTGGTGTCTTGAAATTCGTCTATCATCACATTGCGGATGTTAGTTCCGATTTTTTCGAAAACAAAGAGGAATCACCGTCTTTCACTAATTGGTGGAGCAAAGCGTTGGTATCCGAAAGGAGGAAACGATTGTTTTCACGATTCAGTTGACGTACTTCTTCATCAATATTGGTTAAAAGCCGGACTTTGTTCAGGTGCTGTGTCGACAGTCGGCAGCTGTTCACTATTCGATTGTTGCGTGAGCGATATTGTTCGGCATTTTGTAGAAGTGGCATTAAGATGGAAGAAGCCAACAATATAATATCCGTATATTGTTTTGATGTTTTTGCAGCCCAATTAGTCTCGTCATCGAGGCATTTGATTACAGTAGCATTGACTATCTCGTCTCCGAGTATACCGTTTTTAGTTTATTGAAATAGCTTCCTATTCCTTTGGCTCCGTTCTTTAAATCAGTTGGTTTCAGTGATTGACTGGAAAGTACATTTTCAAACTGTTGAGCGAACTCTTTCATCTGTTCAAGAGCGGCTGTTTCCATCTCTTTTAATGTCTTACGATAATTATGGATTGCATTCGGGTCACGGAGGCGTCGGCGGAGACCATCACCTTTCTCGATGTATCCTTCATCAAAAATATTCCGTCCGAAACTTTTGATCTCATCCGAAACATTCCAGCGTTTATCGTCAGCGATACGTTCATCTATATAATCGAGCAGCCATACCAGTACAGGTGAATTGGGTCCCAACTTTTCAATCATACTGTCCACAGCATCGCTCAATACTTCTACGTTGTTCAGTTCGATATTCAGATTGGGACTCAATTCAAGTTCACGAGCCAGATTACGCATGACCGATTGAAAAAAAGAATCAATGGTTTCGACGCGGAACCGACTGTAGTCATGAAGCATATAACCCAAAGCTATGCCTGCCGTTGTTCGTATCTCGTCTTCCGAATGCCCTGTCTCGGCAATTATGCGTTTTAGATAGGCATCCGAATCCGGATCGCCTATCTGTATTCCATATAATTGACTAAGAATACGCTCCTTCATTTCAGCAGTAGCTTTATTAGTAAAGGTTACTGCTAAAATCTGGCGATAGGCGCGCGGATTCCGGATTAGTAACTTGATATATTCAACAGCCAGGGTGAAGGTTTTTCCGGACCCGGCGGAGGCTTTATAGACAATGAGTTCGCTCATTCACAGTTTGTATTGGATAATGATTATTTTCTTTTTACTATTTCGAATGGTACACGTATTGAAACGCCTTTTTTCATTAAGTTATTCAGATTGGGATATAAACGTTCTTTGAAAGAATCCCAATTGCGATGTTCCATTTGGGTCCATCCTGCTTCTGCCAGTGCCAGACCGCGGGGATAGGTCATATATGTCACTCGGTTAATGTCCTTTATTGCTTCTCCCCAAAGTGTTCCCATTACTCCCAGAATGTGTGCCTGTTCTGCTGCGGGTTTTCCGTATCCCGGATCAAACTGATAGCATGTTTCGAGTGTAGTTACCGGCATTCCCCAGTTATTAAATTCCGGAAGATCTCCTTTGAACTGCGGATAATCCAGATATGCAAATTCTCCCGGAGCCATAATCAGAGGGTTACCATGCTGTTGGGTCAGTTTCTGGCAAGTTGGCGTCAATCCGTATCTCCAGCTCACAAGTGTTACATTTTTAGGGTAAGGGAACAGATAATCGTTGGCCGGCATGCGAATGTTATCTAATTCACACCAGAGAATAGGGTATTTTCCATCAGCCTCTACGAAACTGAGCATACGGCTGAAAAAAGGAATCATTAATTGGGAAGCCTTTTCGTATTTCAGTTCCTTCATCATCTTTTGGCAACGTTCACATTTGGTCCAGTTCTTTTCTATAACTGCTTCGTCACCACCCAGGTGAATATAACGTGAAGGAAAGAGAGCACTTACTTCATCAATAATATCTTTGTACACTTCATACACTTTTTCATTATTGGCACAAAGCATTAAGTTTACAGTCTCACCTACATTCTTTGCAATGGTATCGGTGTGTGTACATCCCAGTTCAGGATAAGCGGCTAATACAGCGACAGTGTGTCCCGGAATATCCAATTCCGGCACTATTTCAACATGGCGTTCGGCTGCATAACGAATCAGGTCGGCCAACTCTTCTTGAGTATAAAAAGATTGTCCTGCGGTAAGTTTCGGATGCTTTCTAATTTCGATTCTCCATCCTTGATCATCTGTCAGGTGAAGTTGAAGCACATTATATTTGTAGCGTACCATCTGATCGATGTAGAACTTTACATCTTCTATTGGTAAAAAATGCCGGGCAGGGTCTAGCATTAAAGCCCGGTAGCCAAAGCGAGGCGCATCATCGATACTGATAGGAGTCATTTCTTTCCGATTGCTGGAGCATACATCTCCCAAGAGAACTTGATCGACAGTCATTACACCATAGAAAACGGCTGCTGCACTGGCTCCGCTAATGGTCATCCCTTTCTGGTCAACTTTGAGTTGATAATGTTCTTTTCCTTCCAATTGTGGATCAATAATTAACCGGATGGGGGATTGGCGAGAGCCGGAAAGGGGAATGTCTACTTGCATGCGGTCTTTCAGTATACTTTGCAGAGTAGTAGCCGCAAACTTTAATTCCGGTTGTCCGGGGTGAATCGTGATGTTCTTACCTGTTAAGCTAAAAGGTTTACCTTGCACTTGCTCTATGTGATTGGGCATAGGCAACAGGGCTGAACGATTGTTTTGTGCGGTTGCTGTAAAAGCAAACAAGAGGAAAATCAGTCCTAAATAGTTTTTCATGGGGTTAATTTATTAATTAGTTTCGTGGCAAATATACAGTTTTTGTACGAGAAAACGGACACTTCAGCACAGAAAGAGAGTATGCCGATACTTTCTTTTCGATTAGAATTTTGCATAAAAATGTGAGATTCATTCGTGAAATAGAGAAAAAAGATAAAAATAGATCATTCTTATTAGGTAATATGAGCTATTTTGTTACCTTTGCGCCCCCTTATTCCATAGCGTAGAATAAGGTTAAGTGCTAATTAGATTTAACATGAGACTAAAAACAATCCTACTGACCACTATGGCCACCGGTTCATTTTTGTGCGAGCCTGTTGCTGCTATGTGTATTGAACCTCCCGCAACTCCTGAAATGGGATGGTTTTTGAAAAAGAAAAAAAAGAGTAATCCCCAAGACAGTATTAAGGTTAAGAATGAGTATGAGAAATTAACAGGAAGCGATAGTGTCGTTCGTCGTGGTATGTTCAATGTATACCAAAAGAAGAACGATTATTACTTTGAGATTCCTTCCACCCTGTTGGGGCGTGATATGCTAGTGGTGAATAAACTGCAACGGGTACCTGCAGAACTGAATGAAGCCGGAGTGAATCGTGGAACTAATTATGAGAATCAGATGATCCGCTTTGAGTTGGATAAATCGGCTAATAAATTATTGATCCGTCAAAGTCGTCCGTTACCTATTTCACCATCTGAAGATGCCATTAGCCAATCGGTGAAGGATAATTATATTTCTCCGCTGATAGCCGGGTTTAAGGTAGAAGCATATAATAATGATTCTACCAGCATACTGATTAAAGTGAACGATATATATGATGGTACAGAGACAAGCATAAATAACGTATTTACCAATATTAATCTTGGCACATCGGCCATCAAGAATTTATCAAGAATTCTATCCATCAAGTCCTTTGATAATAATGTGGTAGCAACCTCCGAACTGACTACTCGTGTGACCGAAGGTACTACTACTATCTATGTGACGGTAGAGGTTAGTTCCTCTATTTTGTTGCTTCCTGAAGTGCCGATGACCGGACGTTTGGATAATCCGCGTGTGGGATATTTCACTAATCCTCTGACTAATTTCAGTGATGGACAACAACGGGTAAATAAAAAACAATTTATAACTCGATGGCGTCTGGAGCCCAGGCCTGAAGATCGGGCAGCGTATTTACGTGGAGAATTGGTAGAACCCCGAAAACCGATTGTCTTTTATATAGAAAATTCGACACCTTATCGTTGGAGGAAGTATATTAAACAAGGAATTGAAGACTGGCAAGTAGCCTTTGAACGTGCTGGATTTAAAAATGCCATTATCGCTAAAGATATTACCGAGGACATGGAGGTAGATATGGATGATGTGAATTATTCTGTGCTGACTTATGCCGCATCTACCAAAGCAAATGCAATGGGACCTTCTATTCTTGATCCGCGTTCGGGAGAAATCCTTGAGGCTGATATCATGTGGTGGCATAATGTACTTTCAATGCTTCAGGAGTGGATTACGGTACAAACAGGTGTAGTGCGTCCTGAGGCTCGTGGTGTTGCTTTACCGGATAGTCTGATGGGAGATGCCATGCGCTTTGTTGCCTGTCATGAAGTGGGACATTCACTCGGACTGCGCCATAACATGATGGGATCATGGGCTTTTCCTACAGATTCTCTCCGTTCGAAAACATTTACCGACCGAATGAATTCGACTTCATCGTCTATCATGGATTATGCCCGCTTTAACTATGTGGCACAGCCGGGTGATGGTATAAAGGCACTTTCTCCCCACATCGGGCCGTATGATATGTTTGCTATAGAATATGGTTATCGTTGGTATGGCAAGCAAACACCGGAAGAAGAAAAAGAACTGTTGCAGGATTTTTTAGCGAAACACACTGATCGGCTTTATAAATATAGTGAGGCACAGGATCCGCGGGATGCCGTTGACCCTCGTGCACAGAACGAAGATCTTGGCGATGATCCGATCCGTTCTTCACAGTATGGCATTGCCAATTTGAAATGTATTGTTCCCCAAATCATTCAATGGACAACTACCGGAGAGAAAGGACAGACGTACGAAGAGGCTTCTCGTTTGTATTATGCCGTTATTAATCAATGGAATAATTATCTTTATCATGTAATGGCGAACATTGGAGGTATTTATATTGAAAATACAACGGTAGGTGATGGTGAGAAAACTTATACGTTTGTGGAAAAGGAGAAGCAGCAGGCTGCTTTGAGGTTTTTGCTTGATGAGGTGCTATGCTATCCGAAATGGTTGTTCGACCCTGAAATAGCTCAATATACTTATCTGCTTAAAAATACTCCTTTGGGAGTAGTAGAGAATGCCCCAACACAAGTGCTGAAAAATGCACAGGCTTATGTTTTCTGGGATTTACTGTCGAATAATCGCCTGATGCGTATGCTTGAGAATGAATCGGTAAACGGGAAAAAAGCCTTCACAGCTGTTGAATTGATGGATGGTTTGCATAAAAGTATTTTTGCTGTAACAGAGCGTGGTGGACTGCCCGATGTTATGACACGTAACTTACAGAAAGGTTTTGTAGATGCATTGATTACTGCTGCTGCCGAAAGCGAGGGAGTGAAAGTTAACAAGAAATTGATTGATAATCACTTCTTGTTCGACTTTCAGACACCGATTTGTAGTTGTGATGACCATGCACATCGTTCGGCACATACTGATCGCATGGGGGCTCGCCGTGAACTGAATTTTTATGGGTCTCAGATAAACCGTATTTCCGACGCCATTTCAGTAAAACGTGGTGAATTGCTTCGCATTAAAGATTTGCTTCAAAGCCGTTTGGGCACATCGGATGTAGCTACCAAATATCACTATAAAGATTTGATTTTACGCATAAATACTGCGTTGGGCATTTCGAAATAAAAACACCAAAACACAAAGTTCTCTCTGACAAACACTCAACGAATTTATTTGCTGAGCGAGGGGCTTTGTGTATTTATACCAAAACAGACAGTTTTCAAAATGAGTATTAATTTTATAGGATGTAACAAATGAAAAGACACGTTTTTATTCTTTTATTGTCTTTTGCCGGAGTTTTGACTTCTGCTTTTGCTGCCAGTAGGCAAGTACAAGGAGTGGTGATCTCTTCAGAAGATAATATGCCGTTGATCGGTGCTTCTGTCTATATAAAAGCAGAAGACCTGTCGAAAGATGGTAATTCTCCGACAATAACAGGAGTAATTACCGATATAGATGGAAAATTCAATATTTCAGTACCGGAGGGGGTGACACGTTTATTCTGCAGTTATGTAGGACATGAAGTACAGGAACTCAAGCTCGTTCCCGGAAAAGATCAATATGAAATCACGCTTTTCCCATCAGCTCAGATGCTTGATGCTGTGGTAGTGACTGGTTATCAGACAGTGGAACGCCGTAAGTTGACAGCAGCTGTCGGGAAACTGAACATTTCGGATGAAACCATCGGTGCTGTGAAAGTATTGACCAGGCACTGGCCGGCAAATTGCCGGTCTTTCCGTAACCTCTACTTCCGGAGCGCCGGGTGCACCTGCAAAAATACGTATTCGTGGTACTTCGTCATTGAACGGAACTCAGGATCCATTGTGGGTATTGGATGGTATTCCGTTGGAAGGTACGGATGTACCTCAGTCGAATGTATTGAATGATGTTTCTAATATACAGCAATCGTCTATTGCCGGACTGAATCCTACAGATATTGAAAATATTACTGTGCTAAAGGATGCGGCAGCTACAGCCATTTATGGAGCACGTGCTGCAAATGGTGTAATTGTGATAACGACTAAAAAAGGAAAAGTAGGGAAACCGGTGATTAATTTCTCCTCGAAGTTTACTTATATGCCTACATTGAGTACAAACCGACTCAATATGTTGAATTCACAAGAGAAAGTAGATTTGGAACTTGAATTGCTTCGTTCTAATTTTGCGTACGGTGACAATAAGGGGGGAGTTTCTAAAATAATTTCCGGTTACGGATTGACTGATGCCTATAAAAGGGGGTGGGGTGCGCTGACTCCCGAAGCCCAAACGGATATAAGTCGGTTGCGGAATACAGAAACTGATTGGGGCGATATTCTTTCCGCGATGCATTCAATCAGGAGTATAGTTTAAGTCTTTCGGGAGGTAACGAACGGGTGACTTATTATACTTCTATCGGATATTATCAAGAAAATGGTAATGTTAAAGGCGTCGGGCTAGATCGTCTGAATATTGTAGCGAAGACTTCATATAAAGTCAACCGGATGTTGAAATTCGGAGTTTCTTTATTTGTTAATCGCCGCAACAATAAAACCTACCTGACCGATACTTATGGATTGGTGAATCCGGTATACTATTCGCGTAAGGCTAATCCATACTATCAACCTTTCGATGCAAACGGAAATTATATATATGATTTCGATGTTCAGAACAATTCTGATACGGATTTAGGGTTTAATATTTTTGAAGAGCGTAAAATACTTCGAATGAGGAAACGATTAATGCGCTTTCGTCTATTTTTGATGCAGAGTTACGTTTTAATGATAAACTGAAGTTTACAACTCAACTTGGTTTGCAATTGGATAAAGCATCGAAAGAACAGATTGCCGATAAGGAGAGTTTTTCAATGCGTATAATTCGCAAAAACAGTAAATATTGGGATTCTGCCTCTCAAAGCAATAAATACTTTATTCCGGACGGAGGAGTGCATAAAGCGTATGAGAATACGAACTCCCAGATTACCTGGAAAGCAATGGGAGAGTACCGGGACAGTTTCAATGATATCCACGAACTGGAAGTAATGGTAGGTACTGAGTTGCGTAAGACTTGGTATGAAACACTTTTCTCTGCAGGATATGGTTTTGATCGCCAGACGTTGACTACAAAACCGGTTGTCTTTCCGGATGAAGACCGTGCCAGACAGTTTCCTCTTCATCAGAAAACGTATAAAGAAAATGCCTATGTCTCTTTCTTCTCTACAGCTTCCTATTCGTTGATGAACCGTTATACATTCGGAGGAAGTATCCGTTTTGATGGTTCTGACTTATTTGGCGTAGACAAGAAATACCGTTATTTGCCTCTGTACTCTGTAAGTGGATTATGGAGATTGTCAAATGAACCTTTTATGCAGGGAACTAGAAAATGGATGGATAACCTTGCATTCCGTGTTTCGTATGGTATTCAGGGAAATATTGATAAAAATACATCTCCCTTTCTGTTAGGTAAATATATTGTAGATAATATTTTGCCGGGTGGTTCGGAACATATGATTGATATAAATTCTGCTCCAAACAAGAAACTTCGTTGGGAGAAAACTCAATCAGTAAATGTTGGACTTGATTTTTCGGTACTCAATCAGGCGATTAATCTGAGTGTAGATTACTATTATCGTAAAGGTACAGACCTAATCGGAAAACAAATGCTTCCACTTGAAACCGGCTTTGTTTCGACCAATATCAACTGGGCAAGTATGGTCAATAAAGGTGTTGAGGTATCTCTTTCTACGCGAAACGTTGCAACAAAAAATTTCTCGTGGTATACTAATTTAAATTTTGCTTATAACAATAACAAGGTATTGAGAGAAGCTATTCCTGAAGCGCAAACTATTCCGGGACGTGAGGGGTATCCGGTAGATGCTATCTTCGCGATAAAAACTGCCGGTCTGGATGAAGAAGGTTATCCTTTGTTTTATGATAAAGAAGGGAAAAAAGTAACTTTGAAAGAACTGTATCGCTTGCAGGATCCTTTTGGATTAGGTTTTACGGTTAATTCGGATGTAACTCCGGCAGAAGAGCGTAGCTTTTATTCGTATATTGGTTCACAAGATACTCCTTATACGGGTGGCCTGATCAATACATTCAGTTATAAAAATTGGGAATTAACAGCCAATTTATCATTTAATCTAGGAGGATATGTGCGTACAACGCCTTCCTATAATTTCATTAACTTTGATAGAGGGCAGAACGTAAATAGTGATATTTTAGATCGTTGGACTCCGGAGAATACCGATGGGCGTCTGCCGGCATTAATCACCAGCGAAAAACGGGCTGACGAGTATTATTGGTATGATCAGAAGAGCGAAATTTACAAGAATTTAGATATTTGGGTAAAGAAATTAAATTATTTCCGGTTGCAAAATTTGCGTTTAGGTTACCGTCTACCTGAGAAAATGATTAAATCTTTAGGAATGGGATCGGCTTCTGTGGCTATTGAAGGACGCAATTTACTTGTTTTTGGTTCAAGTTATAAGAATTTTCTTGATCCGGAGTCGATGTATAATCCGTATGCACCGCCTATCCCTAAATCAATTACGTTTAGCTTGAATTTAAATTTTTAATCATTAAGTCGAAAAAAAGAAGATGAAGAAAATATATGTTTTGGCTTTGTTGAGCTGTCTGTTGATGTTATCAGCTTGTGACAGTTATCTTGATATCAGACCCGTGGGTAGCGTGATTCCTCAAACCGCTGAGGAGTATCGTGCTTTGCTGGCACGTGCTTATCTGAATGTGCCCAATGACAGAGGGCTGGCTTGTCTTCGTTCTGATGAAATGTTGGTTAATGATAATGAATATGACCGAAATTCGTATGGAGACATTGAACGTTGGAACGATGTGTCACCATTTCCGGGAACCAGCCAGTTTACCTGGTCTAATTTCTATAATGTACTTTTTATTGCTAATCAAGTAATTGAGAGTCAAAAGGAGATTACAGAAGGAACTCCGGAGGTCGTGAATCAGTTGGTGGGTGAAGCTCATTTGCTTCGGGCTTATCTGCATTTTGTATTAGTGAACCTGCATGGACAGCCATATACGAAGTCCGGTGCTTTAAATTCAAAATCAATACCTTTAAAATTGGACACGGATCTTGAAAAAACGTTGGGACGTAATACGGTAGAAGAAGTTTATACTTCTATTTTATCGGATATAGAGCATGCCCGTGAATTAATAAATAAGGAAAAGTGGGAAACTGTCTTTTCATATCGGTTCAATGTTTTGTCTGTAGATGCGTTACAGTCTCGTGTCAGCTTATACATGGGAGCATGGCCGAAGTGTTTGGAATCGGCCGAAGCAGTATTGGCAAAGAAATCTGTTCTTGTCGATATGAATGAAACTCCTTTGGCTCTTCCCAATCATTTTGAGTCGGTTGAATCGATAACTGCTTTGGAACAGGTTATGGGTTCTTCTGTCAACAATGCTGTGTGGGTACCTGCTACTTTTCTGGCTCTTTATCAGGAAGGAGATAAGAGATTGGCCGCTTATTTTGCTGCTCCGGATGAAAATGGGAACCGAAAAAGTTCTAAAGGAGGAAAAAGAGAATTTTCTTGTACTTTTCGTGTAGGTGAACTTTATCTTAACGCAGCCGAAGCTGCAGCAAACATGGATAAACTGCCACATGCACGTATGCGTCTTTTAGAATTAATGCGGAAGCGTTATACTCCCGAAGCATATGACAAGAAAGAGAATGCAGTGAATGTGATGGATAAAAATGCCTTGATTAGTGAAATACTGAACGAGCGTGCTCGTGAATTAGCTTTTGAGGGACATCGTTGGTTTGATCTTCGTCGTACTACACGTCCTCGGATGGTGAAAGTACTTCAAGGTAAAACTTATATATTGGAACAGGACGATCCTCGTTATACAATTCCTATTCCGAGAGATGCTATTGCTGCCAATCCGGGATTAGCTAACTAATACACATGAAAATCTGAACACACACAACCCCAAGCCGTAGAGTTTATAAAAGGACCCTACGGCTTTTTAATTAATATATTATTCTGTATTACCAAGCTGGGATATAGTCTTTAGCTATTTTATAGAGGATGTGGAGATGGACTCTATAAAATTATGTAAGGAAACTCTTAACGGTCTAAAAGTATAAAATCAAAACTTTAGAAAAATCAATCGGACTTTTTGTAGATGGTATATATGGTATTATCGACAGACAGACGAAGAAAAGGATCTGGCAAATAACCTTTATTGCATTTATCAATGGGTAATAAAGAAGCAAGAGGACAAATGAAATTTATGGTGGAAATATAATCCTGTTAAGGATAGAAATAAAAAAGGAGTACCGCCGTACTCCAACCTTTGTTAACCTTAAAATCTAATACTATGAAAAACACATTGCAAATGTACGTACTTTGGTTTAAATAGCAAATTATTCAGAATGGAAAATGTGTTTTATAACATACTTTAAACAAACCAGAACTTATTGCAGACGTTTAAATAGGTATTTTCACTTTGTTTATGTACAGAGAGGGCGTATAAATGAGTCTTATTTTGCTTTATTTTTTTTATTTCCTCTGAAAGTTCTTCGTTTAAAGGAGGCATTTCAAAATCTGACATCATTACTAAATCGGCATTTCGATAGGACTTTGTTTTTAGAATGTGTATTGCGTGTAGAAGTGCGGGAGTTAAATCTGTACCCCCATGAAAACTTTGACAAAGAAAGTTTGCCAGTTCCTGTATATTTTGTCCCAGACGTTCGATTTCGATACAAGCTATGTCGTTGGAGAAATTTATAAGATAACATTTTCGATCTTGTTGTTCTGTAAGTTCTGCAATGGCAAGAATGGCCGATTTCACGAACTCTTCTCTTTCTCCACTCATGGATCCTGAAGTATCCACGCAAATGATAAATGGACCTGATTGTTCTTCTACAATTTCATTCCCTTGTATTTTTATATCTTTAATGCGATGTTGATCTTTTGATTCATAATCCATCATTTGCAGCTTCTTCTTGTTGAATCGCTCAAAGAAAAGTGGTTGCAAAGCAGTATCTGACAGATAACAATACTCTATGGGTAGGAGGCTGTTTAAATCATTACCTTCACATACTCCGGTAATATCACTTTTAGTGGCATGAGTGATGATTTGTTCCCGGTGGATACCTGCAACCATACGGAATTTCTTTTCTTTACCATAATGCTGCTTTCCCAGTATCTTTGTCAGTTCTCTGATAGCCGGGTGATTTTTGGCTATTTCATCATAATGAAACAGTTGTTTGGCAAGTTCTTGGTGTGTTCTCAACAGCCACATTAAACGGGCATTGCCTCGTTGGGGAAGTTGATCTGCAATATTTTTCTGTAAGCGATAGAATCTCTCACAAAGATTGTTGATACGTTCTATTTGGTAATTATATTCATTATTTGCCAACAGATGATACCATTTATCAAAAAAAAGATTACGAAGGTGTTTCCACTCTTTTGATCGTTTTTTGAGTGTATGAAATCGGTCAATATAATATTGAAGATTTAAATCACCACGGTTATATTTCATTTGTAGAGGGTAAGCCGAATTTTCAAGAAAGCGTAAAAACGTACTGTCTGTAAGCTCATGTCCCTCGTAAAAATGTTCCCACTGTGTAGCGTAGTGTGAATAAAACTCTTGTAGAGAAGGTTGTGTATGTTGATAATAAGACATAATTTCTCCCTCAAGTTCCTCTTGTTTCACGATACCATTTTGACAATGTGACTCATATACTCTATAAGCAATGTTTTTCAGCTTCTCTTGATAAATCTCCCTGAGTTCTTGTAGCCTAATATTCCTTATTTTCCAATCCATGGGTATAAGCTATTTCTCTGATTTCATTTTGGTAAATTTCCAACATTTCTTTTTGTCTGTTTAATATTTGTTTGACCATATTACGTTGTTTGTCATCCATGAATAGATGTTCTTTACAATAGGTCAGTTCAATGTCGGTCATGCGCTTTAATTCGTTCTCCCTGTTGTGATATAAATCGATCACTTCCTGAAAACGAAATTCAAAGGGTAAAGAGGCTTCTTGAGGGTAAGCTATGTCGTATCCTGCGTTGCAAGCTAGTGGATACTCTTGATTGTTGATGAATACAGAACGTGTGCCTTTCTTGAGTGAAACTATGGCTGATTGGGATATGTTCCGGTTGCGGACATGGTCATATACTTTTAATATCCAGTTAACAGGACGATATTTATCTCTTTGAACGTAAAATAATTTTTGAGTATCTTTTTGTAAACTTTGGTAGTCGGAAGCAAAAATCAACAGATTGCCTGCTACAGGATATCTTTCAATTTGATGATAGAAGGTGTCTACAATTTGCAAGGCCGGATCTTTTGTTTCACGCAAACTGTGTTCTGACTTCATGTCTTCCCGAATACTGCTCAGCTTTTGTTCTAAAGTCCGTTCGCCACAAAGATAATGGCTGATACATTCGTCAAGTGCCGATGACACCATTTGTTCGATAATTGGTATTTGTTCTATTTCATTCCATAAGCAATGAAGTAATAAAGTACAATCTGAAAAGCGGATGGTATCTGTTTCATTCAGAAAAGCAGAAGTTCTGAGCAGCGATATGATTTTCTTCCATCGACGGTCGGAAATATAGAGCGTTGAGTGTGGAACCTCTTCTTTCTGTATGTTATATTTTTCAATTTGCCGCTTGATGGAATGAATTAATTCAAAGACAGTATAATGTATCTTGATTTGGCTGATTTGAGTTCTCCAATCTGTATATTGTTCTTCTGTAATAGAAAGTCCGGTGGGAATTTCTGCTTCCATGTCATTGACAGAGGCTATCATTTGATCGAAAGCGAATTCCTGTTCGATATTCCCTATAAAATAGCGTATTAAGAAACGATCCCACAGGGCTTCTAATCCTTCTCCCTGAGCCGGCAATTCATTGGAAGCTGCAATTAATCCTTTTAATGGTAACTGTATGGTATATTGTCCATTGCGGTATACCTTTTCGTTGATAACTGTTAGCAGTGAGTTTTGTATGCTTGGTCCTGCTTTCCATATTTCATCTAAAAAAACGATTGTTGCCGAGGGGAGATAACCTTCAATAATGCGTTCGTATTTGTCTTCATCTTTCAATTTTGAGATAGATACCGGACCGAATATTTCATCAGGGGTGCTAAAACGAGACATCAGATATTCAAAAGCAGTACTTTGGTCGAAAGCCAGTTTCAAGCGCCTTGCAATAAGGCTCTTGGCAACTCCCGGAGGCCCGAGGAAGAAAATACTTTCTCCTGAAATTGCGGAGAGTAGTGATAATGCGATGGGATGTTCTTTTTCGAAAATTCCCTTGTTCATGGCATGCAATAATTGGGTGATATGTGTTTTGACAGTTTTCATGTAATCTCTGAATTTTGTGCAAATTTAAGAGATTTTTCTGCCAAAATCAGGCATAGTTGTATTTTTGTCTATCAATAGGTTCTATAAACATATATTCATAAGAAAGTGTTATCGATTGAAATTGGTGAAATAGAAACAATATCGTATCTTTATCACCTGTAATAGCATATAGAAAGGAGCTTTATCTATGGAGTTGCGTACTGTCAATGTCACTCGTTATATTATGCCTCTGCGTGAAGGTGGTTCACTGCCTGCATTGGCAGAAGCTGATGACAGTTTTAAGTATGTTGTCAAGTTTCGGGGAGCGGGACATGGAACCAAGGCATTAATTGCAGAACTGATTGGCGGTGAGGTTGCACGAGTATTAGGCTTTCGTGTACCGGAGTTAGTGTTTTTGAATTTAGATGAAGCTTTCGGACGTTCGGAGGGTGACGAAGAGATACAGGATTTATTGCAAGGAAGCCGCGGATTAAATATGGGATTACATTTTCTCTCAGGGGCTCTACCATTCGATCCGGTTGTCACTGAGGTTGATGAAAAACTGGCATCACAGGTGGTATGGTTAGATGCTTTATTGACTAATGTAGATCGTACAGTGAAGAATACCAATATGCTTATGTGGCATAAAGAGTTGTGGTTGATAGATCATGGTGCATCTCTATTTTTTCATCATTCATGGGTCAATTGGCATAAACATGCACTTAGTTCTTTTACCCAAGTTAAAGACCATGCCTTATTGCCGCTTGCCGGTAAGTTAGACGAAGTGGATGCCGAATTTCGGAAATTACTGACTTCGGAAAAAATACGTGAAATAGTGGATCTGATTCCTGACAGCTGGATAGAGTGGCGTGATAAAGATGAAACTCCTCAAGATATTCGTGATATCTATTATCGATTTTTGAAAGAAAGGATTGAACATTCTGAAATATTTGTAAAAGAAGCACAACATGCCAGAAAAGCATATTTATGAATACGCCGTTGTTCGGATAGTTCCGAAAGTGGAACGTGAGGAATTTATCAACGTTGGGGTTATCTTGTTTTCTAAACAGGCTGCCTTTATCCGGATGCGTTATGAAATTAATAAGAAGAGGTTGGAGGCCTTATCACCGGAACCTGATATCGATTCTTTCCGGAAATATTTGGAGGCTTTCAGTAAAGTGTGTGCAGGCTGTCCGACGGGAGGAGTCATTGCTAAACTGGAAGTTCCGGAACGTTTTCGTTGGTTGACAGCCCATCGTAGTTCCTGCATTCAGACCTCAAGACCTCATGTTGGCTATTCTGACAATTTAGAGGAAACATTGGAGCGGTTGTTCGAGGAATTGGTTCTTTGATCCTTTTATCCTTTTGCTTCCTGATACATGAATCGTTTAATGCTCTTCTTCGCTGTTTTCTCAAACTCCTCGAAGTGGATTTTGATTTTAGTAATCTGACAGTAGGCCGGAAGTTGTTGATTGAGTTCTATTCGGTTGGTTTCCATTATCTTCTCAATATCGCTTTGCAACAGTCCGTGTGCGAAAGCATCGTCAAAATCCGGGTAGATTAGTGCTACAAGTTTATCTTTCTGGAGTAGAACCAACGATTCGGACACATAAGGCATGTTATTCAACTTACTTTCTATTTCTTCCGGATAAATATTCTGCCCGCTTGAAGTAAGTAACATATTCTTGCTTCGACCTCGTACTGTTACATATCCTTCCGAATCCATGGTAGCTAAATCTCCGGTGTGGAGCCATCCGTTTACATCGATGATTTGTGAAGTGGCCCCCGTATTTTTGTAGTATCCCAACATTAAGTTTGTACCTTTACAAATAATTTCTCCTGCAATATTTTCCGGATCAGGAGAATCTATTTTCACTTCCATTCGGCTGGTAGCTTTACCGCATGAAGCCTGTTTGAGGGTTTCCCAGCGGCTGGAACAAATGATGGGACCACATTCTGTCATACCATAGGCAATGGTGTATGGAAATCCTATTTGTTTAAGAAAAGCTTCCACTTCTGCATTGAACGGAGCTCCTCCGATAATAATTTCATCAAAATTTCCACCAAAAATTTCCATTGCTGCCTGCCGGGCAGCTGCTTTAATTTTATCGTTAACAATGGGTACTCTCAGCAATAACTTACCTATTTTATTATCCAGTTTGGGGAGAATATCTTTTTTAATAATCTTTTCTACAATCAACGGTACACAAGCAATTACTTTCGGTTTGATTTCGGCAAATGATTGTGCAATGATTTTGGGAGACGGCATACGTGTCAAGAAGTAGAGGTGTGCACCCGCAGAAAATCCGTAAAGAAAATCGTAGACCATGCCGAATACGTGTCCCATGGGAAGCATCGAAACGATGTGATCACCAGGTTTTACCGGAAGCATTTCGTGACAATAAGCAATGTTTGACCAAAGACTACGATAGGGTAACATCACTCCTTTGGAATAACCTGTTGTTCCTGATGTGTAATTTATAACAGCCAGCTCTTCCGGCATATCTTTACGGTAGGAGATATGTTCCGGACGAAAATTTTTAGGATATCGCTGTCCATATATCTCATTACGGTGTTCATGTGCATATGTCAGTTTGTCATTGCGCGACACAAGTGGAGTAAAGTCTGTCAAAGAAGATATACCTTCAAGTAAAGGCATCCGATCTTCATTAAGGTTTTCCCATACCTGATCACCTACAAGAGGAGTTTTGCCTCAGAGTGATTGACGATATTATGGATATTGTCAGCCTTAAATTCATGTAAAATGGGAACAATTACAGCACCATAAGTCACGGTGGCCAAAAGGTTACAGCCAATGGGCACTATTGCGGCCACAGACAGCGATCTTATCACCGGTTGAATACCGGCCATTTCTAATATAATGTGAAATTTGGCTATTTTGCGGGCTACATCCTTATATTGAAGGGTGATTCCTTTGTAGTCTGTCAGGCGTTTGCATCCCAGTTGTTTATGATGCTTTGTTCAATATAACCAATGAACCGTTGTTCTTGTTCCATTTTGTAATTTCTGCACATTCAGTTAAAAACTGCGCAAAATTAATATTCTATTAACGGAAACCGAATTCTCTCGTAAAGTTTTACGTTAAATTAACGGAGGGTAGATTATTCTATTTATCGATTATCTAAGATAGAATGAACACAGAGACACGTTCTGCCAATATCGAAATGATATGTGGATTTCACGTTCTCTGTGTTTTATCATGATTTTCTATTCATTCTTAACCGTTTCTGCTTATTTTCTCTGAGATCAGCAGTAGTTTGTCTCCTACATGTAATTTTAGTGTGCCGTTGGGGATAAGAAATTCATCACCACGTTTGACGATCATTACTAAAGTACCTTTTGGCAAATTCATATCTTTCAGGGTGTCTGCCTCATTCAGCATTTCCATAGTAATGGTCATATCCGAAAGATCAGTATCTATCTCTTCCGGAAGTTCTACACCGAAGTCATTTCCGGTCTTTTCGAGTGGAGTGGACAAGTGTAACAAGCGTGCCACAAACGAAACACTTGTTCCTTGTACAATCAATGAAACAATCGTAATAAAAAACACGATATTGAAAATCATATTCGATCCTTCCACGTTTGCCACTACCGGATAAGTTGCGAAAATGATGGGTACAGCTCCTCGTAGCCCTACCCACGAGACAAACAGACGGGATTTTAAAGTAATCTTCCTAAATGGTAAAAGACAAAGGAATACGCTTAATGGTCGTCCGATAACGATCATGAATACTCCGATAAGCAATGCTACAACGGCAACTTCAATCATTTCGTGAGGATTGACAAGCAGTCCTAACATAAGGAACATAATGATTTGGAACAGCCAGGTCAGACCATCCATGAATGTTGCAATTTCCTTTCGGAAAGTTATTTTATGGTTACCTACCATCATGCCGGCAATGTATACAGCCAAATACCCATTACCGCGAAGCAGATCGGTGATGGCAAAAGTGAAGAATACAAAAGACAATAACAGAATGGGATAAAGTGATTGGTTATCGATATTTATTTTGTTGAGTATCAATATCGCCAGTTTTCCCAAGATATATCCGGCAGCAGCACCTACCAAGAATTGGATGATGAATGAACCGATTATGTTGCCTGTACCCATGCCATCTGATTGAATGAATTGTATCAGGACTATGGTAAGCATATAGGCCATTGGGTCGTTGCTTCCGCTCTCCAGTTCAAGCATAGGACGTAGGTTATGTTTCAGATTCATCTTTTGCGAACGGAGGATGGCGAATACTGAAGCAGAATCCGTTGACGACATGGTAGATGCAAGTAATAGGGAAGTGATCAATGGAAAGTGGATATTGGTCCAACTCATTCCCGAAAGATACCAAATGAATAATCCGGTAAAAAGTGCCGTGAGAAATACTCCCACTGTTGAAAGTACGATTCCCGGAGAAAGAATAGGACGAATTTCTTTGAATTTAGTATCCATACCTCCGGAGAACAGAATGACGCTAAGGGCAACCATACCTATAAATTGGGCTATCTTGGCATTATGAAATTGTAATCCCAATCCGTCGCTTCCGAAAAGCATACCTACAAGAAGGAATAATAATAAGGCCGGCACTCCGAAGCGATATCCGGTTTTTCCGACAACAATGCTGACAAATAGTAAAATAGAACCAATGAGTAGAATGTTTTCAGCGGTAAAAATCATAAGCAATGAGTACTAAGGGTTGTTAATTTGTTATTTTACATTTCACTGTGCGAAGTTACTTAAATTATGTAACAAATAGAAACGCTCTTTGGATGTATTTATGTTCCAAATAGCTGTAAAATAGTTTAAAAATGTTATTTTTGCAGTTTAAATAATATTATTCTATTCTATATGGATTCAAATCATCTTTCTCCTTTACGCAAAGGAGTAGTAGGAGTACAGTTCCTTTTTGTGGCTTTTGGAGCTACTGTACTTGTCCCCTTATTGGTCGGGCTCGATCCTTCTACAGCTTTGTTTACTGCCGGTATCGGCACACTTCTTTTTCATCTGGTAACAAAAGGGAAGGTCCCTATTTTTTTAGGTAGTAGTTTTGCATTTATTGCTCCTATTATTAAAGCAACCGAACTGTATGGACTTGCCGGCACACTTTCGGGAATGGTAGGCGTTGCAATGGTCTACTTTGTTATGAGTGCTTTAGTTAAATGGCAGGGTATCAGGTTGATCGAGCGCCTGTTTCCACCGGTAGTTATTGGTCCGGTAATTATATTGATAGGGCTTTCACTTGCCGGGACTGGAGTGAATATGGCAAAGGAAAACTGGACATTGGCGTTGCTTTCGTTGTTTACTGCCGTGATTGTATCTATTCGGGCGAAGGGACTATTGAAGTTAATACCTATTTTTTGTGGAATTATTATGGGATATATTGCTGCGCTGATCTTTTATGATGTTGATATGTCGGGAGTCAGAAACGCTGCGTGGTTGGGTTTTCCACAGTTTGTGTTTCCACAGTTTTCGTGGGAACCTATTTTGTTTATGATGCCGGTGGCTATTGCTCCGGTGATAGAACACATTGGGGATGTGTATGTGGTAAACACTGTGACGGGAAAAGACTATGTAAAAGATCCCGGGTTGCATCGCACACTATTAGGTGATGGCTTGGCATGTCTTTGTGCCGGTTTATTGGGAGGACCTCCTGTAACTACCTATTCGGAAGTTACAGGAGCCATGTCGCTTACTAAAGTGACGAATCCTCAAGTAATAAGAATAGCGGCGATTACGGCCATTCTGTTTTCCGTAATCGGTAAAGTCAGCGCTTTATTGAAGTCTATTCCTTCGGCTGTATTAGGAGGAATCATGTTACTCTTATTCGGTACGATCGCTTGCGCGGGAATTGCTAACCTTGTCAATAATTGTATTGACTTGAGCCGGACACGTAATATCATTATTGTCTCACTGACTCTGACTATTGGCATCGGTGGTGCCGTATTGGCATGGGGCGAATTCTCACTGTCGGGAATCGGTCTTGCCGCATTGGTAGGAGTAGGCTTGAATCTGGTACTGCCAAGAGAAGAGATGAATGAAAAGTAAGAAGAGGTGTCAGTATTCATATTCACCACAGGATTACACAAATAAATAGATTAAGTTCACTCTGTGTTACTCTGTGGTGAATTATAACGCTCTTACTTACTTGTACATTATCATGCTAAAATTTTGCAATATCTTCGTCTGCTGTACTGATACCGCCAATTCCAAAATTATCGATCAGTACCTGCTTCACGTTAGAGATAAGAATGCAGGAAGCGTCGGCCCTAAATGAATCTTTTCACTCCAAGTGCCAACAGAGCCAGCAGAACAATAACGGCTTTTTGTTCGTACCACGCAATGTTATATACAATCGGAAGATCATTGATGTCTTTTAGTCCGAAGACTTCCTGCAACTTCATAGCAATTATAGCCAATGAGTAACTGTCATTACACTGTCCTGCATCCAGTACACGAGGAATGCCATTAATATCCCCAGAGGTAATTTATTATATCGGTATTTGGCGCACCCTGCTGTCAGGATTACCGTATCTGCCGGTAGCTTTTCTGCAAACTCTGTGTAGTAACTGCGACTTTTCATTCGCCCGTCACATCCGGCCATAACAAAATTTACGGATAGCACCGCTTTTTACTGCTTCAACCACCTTATCGGCCAGTGCGATTACTTGCGCATGAGCAAATCCACCTACAATCTTACCACTTTCTATTGCCACTGGTGGTTGGCAACGCCGTGCATGCTCAATAATAACGGAGAAATCTTTCTGCTTTCCGTCTTTTCGTTCGGGTATGTAGGTAGCACCTTCCAAGCCGGTTGCGCCTGTCGTATAGATGCGATCTTTATAAGTCGCATTCGGGCGTGGTGGAACAATGCAATTAGTAGTGAAGAGGATAGGACCGTTGAAACTTTCAAATTCCTCTTTCTGTTTCCACCAGGCATTACCGTAGTTTCCTGCCAGGTGTTTATATTTCTTCAACTGAGGATAATAATGAGCCGGTAGCATTTCACTGTGTGTGTATATGTCGATACCGGTGCCTTCAGTCTGTTGCAACAGTTCTTCAATATCTTTCAAGTCATGTCCACTGACAAGGATACCCGGATTGTTTCGAACACCAATGTTTACTTCGGAGATTTCCGGATTTCCGTAATGGCTGGTATTGGCAGTATCGAGTTGGGCCATAGCCTGCACACCATGGTTACCCGTAGCGAGTGTGAGGGTTATCAGTTCGTCCACAGTAATATCTTCGCGGGTCAATTCAGCCAAAGCATATTGCATGAATGCAAATATCTCCGGATTCTCATATCCTAAGTTATAGGCATGCTCCACATAAGCAGCCATTCCTTTGATACCATAGTGAACCAACTCCTTCAATGATCGAATGTCTTCGTCAGAAGTTCGCAGCACCCCCACCGTTTGGGCTTTCTCTTCAAACTCTGTTTCGTCACCATACCAAGTACATTCGTCGGGCGCATGTTCTATTGTGACTTGGTTACTTAGATCTTTCTTTAGCTCCAGTCCTTTCTTTATTTTCTCGATAATGGCGTGTTTATCAAAGTTGGCATTTGTAATGGTAGTGAACAATGCGTCAAAGATAAACTTATCTGCCCGGGCAGAAGAACGTCCATCTTTGCGTAATGCCTGATTGTAGACTGCGATTCCGCGTACTACAAAAAGCAGCAAGTCTTGCATATTGGCTACTTCGGGAGTTTTCCCGCATACTCCGCTTAAGATACAACCTGTACCTTTTGCGGTTTCCTGACACTGAAAACAGAACATACTCATAATTTTTACGTATTAATAGGTTTCTTTTCTGGATGCAAAGATAGGAGGAGGATTTGGGGTAATTCTGTAACCAATGTTACAAACAAGAGAAAAAAGATTGGAAATTTTAGAGTTTGTTTAAGAGACTGTTTTAATTTTCCTCCGGAATCATTTCAGTCCGTTATTTCGATAACGAGGATGTGGCAACCGAACGTTGCTCCATAAGCGGACCTTCTGTCCGGGTGATACAGGCAGGTATCAAAGATCCGGACGGTTGAATGACTGATACAAAGAGGAGCTTTTGTACACTCTCCCTACAAAAATGCATTTCGATCTTCCATCTTCCACCTTCTGTTTTAGTAGAGAAAGCAAGCGCAATGGTTTGATATATAGTGTGATGTATCTATTATTCTATCTGTTTATGCCTATAAAAGCATTTTGTTTTCCTCCGTGTCTTTAGCGAAAAAGGTCCGATTCTCACTCTGTTACCGTTCCATCTGTCTGATACTTAAACAGGCTTTAAATTTTGCTCAAACTTATTGTATCAGTTGCATCATATCTTCTTTTCTCAAGATATGCACTAATTTCCTGTCCGTTTTGATCAGGCCGTCATCCTGCATATGAGCCAGCTCGCGTGCCAGAGAGGGACGAGATACTCCGAAATAATCAGCCAGTTCCTGTTGCGAGCGGTCAAGTTGTATCGGACTGTCTCCTTGTTGTTTCAACATCCGTAGCAGATAGGAAGCAAGTTTCTGCCGAATCGTCTTAAAGGACATAAAAAACAGTTTGTCAGCAAGTGTTCGGGCATAATTGGCAGAAAGATTCATGTAGTTCTCTAAGAATTTCTCATTCCGTCGAAATAATTTCAGTACGCTTTCTTTCGGAATTTCGAAAACTTCGGTAGCTTCGTTTGCTGTAACTTCTACCGGATAGCGATTGTCTGCACCAAATAAGAAAAGAGGGGCAATTGCACGAGGAGCAATAATATCTTCCACTTTAATCAATCTGCCCGAGTAATCGATCATTTCTCCCCGGACACTGCCTTTCAGTAATATCATCAGCCGATTGCATACATCACCTTGCCTGGCAAGAATGTCTCCTTTACGGAACATGCGGAGGTGAGATACGATTCCGTCAAAATCACGGGAAAGCGTTTCTGGAGAGATTCCATGGAATAGGGGGTTGGTAGCGAGGTAGGTCATAATTTTAAGATTGAAATGATATTATTAATAACAGAAATCTTTTCTTATTGTTTGCCGGATATCCTTGCTATTACATTGTTAATGATGCAAGTAATTACACTATGAATCTATGTACTTATTTAAATTTCAGAATAAATTTAGTTTCTTTGCCTTGCAGCAGAGTGATGCTTCCACCTGACAGACGCATGATCTGACGTGAAATGCTCAATCCGATACCACTACCTCCTTCTTTGGTGGTAAAAAAAGGAATGAATATATGATCTGCTATATCTGAAGGAATGGCAGGGCCATTATTTTTTATTTCAATCAATATTTCTTCAGCAGCATTACATCGTCCTTGTATTTCAATCTTTCCATCGGCCTGTGCATCGATAGCTTGTATGGCATTCTTCAATAGATTAATTACTACTTGCGAAATCAGATTTTCGTCGGCATACACAATCAGATCAGCAGGAGCAATATCTATATGGAACGTTATGTTGTCACATTTGTTTTGATGGCGTGCCAGCTCTACCATTCGGTCAATAAAAGCTTTTACATAAAATAAGGATGGTTCCGGGGTTGGGATACGGGTAAAACGGCGGTAGGATTCTATGAAGGAGAGCAGGCCTTTTCCCGTAGTACTGATTGTTTGTAAGCCCCGGCGTATTTCTTCATCCCGGGTATCGGCCAACGATAGTAGTGTTTCGCTAAGAGAGGTGATGGGAGTAACCGAATTCATGATTTCATGAGTCAATACACGTGTCAGTCGTATCCACGAATCGATTTCTTTTTCATCCAATTCACTGTTGATGTCGTTAAAAGCGAGAATGCGCAATTGTTCTTCGCGAACAGTGATGCCTGATACACGAATGGATAAATTGATTGTACCCCGTTCATTGTTGAAAATAGTTTGTATCTTATCTCCCGGACGGCAGAATTCTATTTTTTTCATCAACTGTGTATCCACTTTATTCAGTTGGCGAATATGGGTAAACACATTTAATCCGAGCAGGCGAAGCGCTTCATTATTTTTTTGATAAACCGCTCCATTTTCATTGAGAACGAGTACACCGGTGTTTACACAGTCCATTATCAGTTCGTAATACTTTTCTTGTTGTACCGTTTCCGACTTTACATTATATAATATGCGTCCGACCCGGTTGAGTGCACGGTTGACCTCTCGGGTCTCAGGCATTATCTGCTCTTCCGGGAAGTGAATGGCGCTGTCATTGTTCTCGAGGGCGTCAATCATGAAAAGAACTCGTTTGGTATGAATACGGTAAAGTGAAAGTTGCCACCAAATGCTGAATAGTAGCAAACAGAGGCTCAATCCCATCCAAATGAAGTCTCTGTTGGCATAAGACAGAGCCGCAGTTATGGCGAAACAGAGGCTTAGTCCGAGACGAAACCAATAGCGCTCTGTGAGTAACTTTAAATGGATTTTCATAAACCAAACTTTTCATCTTATTATATAATGTTTGGCGGGTAATGCCTAATTGCGGCTACAGCCGAAAGGTTTCCTCCACATTTGTCGAGAGCCTTGCGAATCATGGCTTTTTCCATATCTTCAAGAGTAGAGGTCTCTGTTTCCGGGTTCTCCGTTTTCTGCACTAATTGGAACATTTCAGCGGGGATGGTTTCACCATCGCTAATAATGACTGCTTTCTCAATGGCATGTTCCAATTCGCGGATATTGCCATACCAGGCATGTGCGGTCAGTTTCTCGCAAGCGGCCGGACTCAGGCTGATAGAGGCTTTGTCATACTGTTTGCAAAAGCGGGCTATAAAACGCTCAGCTAGCGGAACAATATCTTCTTTACGTTTGCGAAGTGGAGGAATTTCTACATGAATGGTGTTGATACGGTATAATAAATCTTCACGGAATAAGCCTTTGTCTACCATCTCCTGCAAGTTTCGGTTAGTTGCGCAGATTAGGCGAATGTCTACGGGGATAGATTGGTTGCTACCTACACGAACTATGCTTCTCTGCTGAATGGCTGTCAGTAGCTTAGCCTGCAAATGAAAGGGAAGGTTTCCTATTTCGTCAAGAAACAGGGAACTTCGGTCTGCTGCTTCAAACTTACCTGTACGGTCGGCATGGGCATCGGTAAAAGAACCCTTCACATGCCCGAACAATTCACTCTCAAACAAGGATTCGGTGATAGCACCCATATCAACGGATATCATGCTCTCAGAGCGTGGTGATAAAGCATGAATCTCACGCGCGAGCATTTCCTTTCCCGTTCCGTTTTCACCTGTTATCAGTATATTCGCATTGGTCGTTGCTACTTTCTCAATCAACGTGCGGAGCTGCTGCATAGCACTGCTTTCACCCCAATACATGGCAGAAACCGGAGATGATTCCTTTTGCGATTCTTTTCTTTCCGTCTTTTGCTTGTGAAGCGGATTTAAAAGAGTTTCCAACAGCTTTGATTATCCCATGGTTTCACTACAAAATCAGATGCTCCCTCTTTATCCCCGTACGGCAAGATCAATATCAGCATAAGCTGTGAATAGTACTACCGGAAGGTCTCTGTATTGCCGTTTGATTTCATGTAACCAAAACAGACCTTCGTTACCATTATTGATTCCGGAAGTGAAATTCATGTCCAATAAGACAACTTCCGGTTTTCTTCTAAGCACTGTGGACAGACTGACAGGAGAGGATAAGGTAATGACTTTCGAAAAATGATTTTTCAATAGTAATTGTACGGCTGTCAGCACTCCTTTGTTATCGTCAACAATGATGATAGTTCCCATTTTGGTCAATAGAATATTAAATACGAATAATAATTTGTCGGCAACAAAGTTAGCAACATTTCCTTATTCTTATGAATTTCGAAAGAGTTTAAATAAGGTGTCTTTGTCTTTATACACCTATTTTACTTCCGTATCAACTAAAGCCATTGGAATTTAAGTCCGAAGGATAAACTCAGATAATCCCGAGCCCGCAGGTAACTGTTGGTTACGCTGGCTGATCAATAATAGGTCACAGGTACTCAGCTCATAAAAGAGAGTCACAGATTTTGCAAAGAACCGGCGTTCTCTATCTATATCGTATGTCAGCCGTTGTCCCAGAAAGATGTGTGTGCGTATCTTGGACGAGAATCCGTAGTATCCTTCCGGATAACGGCTAGGCTCGTGTACCCAGAATTCGTGTCCGAAAACAGTGTTAAAATAGATACCACATGCCAAAGGTTCGGTTGAAAATCCTTTCCCAAGCTCCAGGCTCCAAGGCATGTAATTTTGTTTTAAGGTCATGGTCATCTTAGCCCGATGGGAGTCATGTTTGGGTATGAAGCCGAAGAACAGATCCGTTTCCCACTGATCTCTTTTTCCGTAATCCCAACCGGTTCCGAACGAGAACATTCCCATGTTGCCCGCATATTGTATTTTGTTGTGTGTAGGTATAAGTGAATTCCATCCTTTACGAAAGCGGTGAATACGTTTGTCATATTTGCTGTATTTCGACTGTGTTGTCTGGATGGTATCTATCTTTGTTTGGTATCGTTTTGTCGGTTTGTGCAGCGACGTTTTCTGTGTAAAACAGCAGCGATAGTACTGCCATGCCAATAATGGAATTAAAATTCAACCACTTCATAATCATAACCATCAGGTTTTATCGTGAATACTAAATAACTGCGATTTTTCATACAATTGCTTCCATAATACATCACGCCATCGTCAAACACATCTGACGCACTGATCCGATGTTCGTGAGCTACAGTGCAAAATTGCAAACCGGGAAATTGGCGAACATACATTTGAAACACTTTGGCCACATTGTTATTGAACTGATCACAAAGGGACGGGCATGCATACAGAATACGGTTTTATTAAATTCGTCGGCACGTTCTGTGAGTTGTCTTTCAATATAGTCAAAATCAGGGATCGGTTCCGAATAATCATATTCCATTGCGTTGGTATTGAGGCATACAAATTTCACACCTCCGGCTATGAACGAAAAGTTTGTATCGCCGAATATTTGCCGGAATGCATCTTCTCGGTTCCCAAACAATCATGGTTTCCGATAAGTCCTACATAAGGAACCTTTAGTTTATTCATTATATCCCTTTGCCAAAGAAATTCATCGGTAAGTCCGAAGTCACTGAAGTCGCCTCCATGAACTACAAAGTCGATGTCGTCTCTTTTGTTGACAGCGTTTACAAAGTCAACGGTTTCGTCATACCAGCGTTGCGAGTCACCCATGGCGATAAAGCGTATAGTAGACTTTCCCAGGCATTTGGCCTCGATCTTTTGAATATTTTTCGCATTAATGTCTCTTTCTCCTTTATGTCGACGTCATATGGATGATAATCTATCAAGTCACATCCGGCAACTAGCAGACAACAAAGAAAGATTGCGGTAATTCCTTTTATTTGTCTCATAATTTTATTTTAGTGTATGAAAACTCAATGCAAAGATAGAGTTTTCTTTATGAAAAACAAAATGTTGCTGTCTAATTAATAGACGACTGTGTCTAATAATTAGACAATATTCTCGCACTATGAATTATGTAATCCGTTGTTCTATTGTGCGTTACTTCTTTGGCACGTTTTGTGCAATTAAAATTCCAGGTGATCTGCATGAAAGAGACACCTTATATTTATTAAAATTCTAAAATACAAACAGGGCTGATATGAGACAATTGTACTACACTTTCCGAACTCTTCTCCGTGGAAGAGGTGGAAATCTGACCAAAATAATTTCGTTAACTTTAGGGCTTTTGGTCGGCATCCTGTTATTTGCCAGGGTTGCATTTGAATTAAACTATGATAGCTATTATCAAGAACCGGAAAATCTTTTTCTAACTTTACGTACAGTTGTTTCGCAAGGTGAAAGAAAGAGCCTGTTTGTAGTAATTACGGAAAACTTCCAGCAGCAATTCGTGAAAATTTTCCTGATGAAGTGGAAGATGCAACTTTGATTGACTTATTTAGTCGCAGTTCGCTTTACCATGAAGGCCAGGAAAAGAAAGATGCAATACTGGCTACTTCCGAAGCCATATTTTTTCCACTTTGGGTGTTAAAGTACTTTCCGGAAATGTGTCTGAATTGGATAATATGGATGCACTGTTTATATCCCGTTCTCTTGCTCAAAGTCTTTTTGCAGATGCCGATCCTATTGGAAAGACAGTAATGATTAATATTGATTATCCATTGACTGTTCGAGGTGTTTTCGAAGATATTCCGGAAAATGCCGAGTTTCGGTTTGATGGGGTCTATTCATTTGTGACTCGTGCTAATAGATTCAGAGATGAACGTGGTGGATGGCGGGGTGATATCAGCTATACATGTATGGTTCGTTTTCGCCATCCGGAAGATGTAGAGAAAGTGGCGGCACGTATGCCTGATATGATGAAGAAGTATATACAGTATAATAAAGACTGGTTTGAAGAATTTTCGTTTATAACTCCTTCACAGTTTCATTTGCAGAAAAAGGAATCACGTAAAATTATCAGTATTCTATCGATTCTCGGATTTGCTATTTTGCTGATTGCCGGGATGAATAATGTACTTATTTCTATTTCTTCTTTGCCACAGCGGGCCAAATCAGTAGGAGTGCATAAATGCAGTGGAGCTTCAACCGGACATATATATCGTATGTTCTTATGGGAATCGGCATTACTGATTCTCGTTTCTCTTTTGGGGGTTATAGTCCTTCTACTCTATTTTAAACCGGAAATAGAAGACTTGTCTGGTGCCTCATTAGCAACCCTGTTTACATGGCGTACCCTATGGGTTCCTGCATTAGTAACCATTTTTTTATTTTTACTGATTGGCTTGCTTCCGGGAAAGCTTTTCTCTTCTATCCCTGTGACACAAGTTTTCCATCGTTTTACCGGGTATCGTGCTTCCTGGAAATATCCGTTGTTGTTTGTACAATTTACAGGGGTTGCTTTCATATTGGGATTGCTAATGATCATTCTTTTACAGTACAATCAAGTCATGAATCGAAGTATGGGCTATAAAATAGATAATTTAGTTATAGGGTGGGGACCATTTGATTCAATGGATAAAATAGATGGCATTCTCCGGGGATTGCCTTTTATTGAAGCATCTTGTAATAGTGCTTCATTTATCTATAATGGTCATACAAGACAATCTTTTACTGATATTAACGGAAAACGTTTTATGGGGTGTATCGATTTTATAGATGAGCATTATGTCCCGATTTTAGGATTGCAGATTTTGCAGGGTCGTAACGTTCATCAGGATGGTGAAGTATTGGTAAATGAAGAATTGCTACGGCAAGTAGGTTGGACTGATTCGCCTATAGGACGGAAACTGATGGAAGATAACTATGAATGGGGGACTGTGGTTGGAGTAGTCAAAGATTATGTAGCACAAAGTGCATATCAGCCACAAGCCTCTGTGGCATTGGTGAATAGCTTGGAAAGGAGATGGGAAGCCAATAAACGGAATCTGATTTTGAAAGAACCATTTAAAGAGAATCTTTCTAGAATCAGGGCTTTGATGAAAGAAACATTTCCTACGGAGGATATTCAGTTCCGTTCTGCTCGTCAGGAGGTCGATAATCTGTATCAGGTAGTACGCCGTTTCCGCAATATTGTGATTGTAGCTTCCGTTTCGATTGTAGTAATCGTATTGATGGGGTTATTCGGATTTGTGAATGATGAAGTACAACGGCGCAGTAAAGAAATTGCCATTCGTAAGGTGAATGGGGCTGAGTCGGGAAATATTATTAATCTTTTGAATCATAATATTTTCTGGATTGCTTTACCGGCTATCTTTGTTGGAATCGCTTTAGCCTATGTCGTCGGACATAAATGGGTGGAACAATTTACCGATCAGATCAATCTCAACGCAGGGCATTTTCTTTTGCTTCTCTTATTATATTATTATTGATTTTAGGAAGTGTCACCGGAAAATCTTGGCGCATTGCTAACGAAAATCCGGTAAACAGTATTAAGAACGAGTAATTAAAAATAATGATTATGATAGAAATTAATGACATTAGTAAAGTGTTTCGTACTTCAGAAGTAGAAACCGTAGCGTTAAATCATGTAAGCCTGAATGTAGAAGAAGGTGAATTTGTGGCCATTATGGGGCCTTCCGGTTGTGGAAAGTCTACTTTACTCAATATCCTGGGACTTCTCGATAATCCTACGGAGGGTTCTTATAAACTCATAGGACAGGAGGTAGCCGATCTTTATGAAAAGGAACGTACCCGTGTGCGTAAAGGGAAGTTGGGGTTCGTATTCCAAAGTTTCAATCTGATAGATGAATTGAATGTTTATGAAAATGTGGAACTTCCGCTTACTTATTTAAATATCAAGGCTTCGGAACGCCGCCGAATGGTAGACAATATTCTTCATCGGATGAATATTAGCCATCGTGCCAAACACTTTCCCCAACAGCTTTCGGGTGGACAGCAACAACGTGTGGCCATAGCCCGCGCTGTGGTTACCAATCCAAAACTGATTCTTGCCGATGAGCCTACAGGAAATCTTGATTCTAAAAATGGTGCAGAAGTGATGAATCTGTTGACAGAGCTGAATCGTGAAGGTACAACGATAATTATGGTTACGCACTCTCAGCACGATGCTTCGTTTGCACATCGTACGATACATCTGTTCGATGGTAGCATAGTGGCCAGTGTGAAAGCTTAACCAATAAAAAAACATAATGAAACAACTCTACTATACCATTCAAACATTACTACGGGGACGTGGAAGTAATGTAATTAAAGTAATTTCACTGACACTGGGATTGCTGGTAGGAATTCTGCTGTTTGCTCGCGTTGCATTCGAGCTGAATTATGATAGTTATTATTCGGAACCGGAGAATTTGTGTATAACTTTACGTACGGGTATTTCGGATGGGATAAAAAAAGAGCCGAATATCGATAACTATGGTAAGTTAGCAGAGGCCATTCGCGAAAATTTCCCAGATGAAGTAGAAGATGCGACCGTGCTTGATCTCTTTAGCCAGAGTCCTCTCTATCATGAGGGTAAGAAGATGGAACATGTAATCTTAGCAACCTCTAAAAGTCACGTTTTTTCTACTTTAGGTATTAAAGTCTTACTCGGAGATGTTTCCCAACTCGACAGAGTGGATGTTATTTTTATCTCCCGTTCACTTGCCCGGCGTTTGTTTGCAGACGCAAATCCGATCGGAAAAACAATCAATATTGAAATTGATTATCCGTTGACTGTGCAAGGAGTTTTTGAGGATATTCCGGAAAATACCGAATTTCATTTTGACGGAGTTTATTCCTTCGATACCCGATCTAAGCAATATGGTTCTGAACGTGGTGGCTGGGGATATGATTCCAGTTATCATTGTATGGTTCGTTTCCGCCATCCCGATGAAAGAGAGAAAGTGGAGGTACGTATGCCTGAAATGCTGAAAAAGTATATACACAACTATAAGGGTCAATCAGAGGAGTATTCGTTTATGACTCCTTCACAGTATCATTTGCAAAAACCGGAATCTCGTAAAATAGTTATGATTCTTTCAATACTCGGATTTGCCATCTTGTTGGTTGCCGGCATGAATAATGTCTTGATTTCTGTTTCATCATTGGCTCAACGAGCTAAGTCTGTTGGCATACATAAGTGTAATGGTGCTTCTGATGGGCATATCTATCGTATGTTTCTGTATGAATCAGCACTATTGATATTGCTTTCTTTATTGTTCGTGACAGTCCTGTTATTCACTTTTAAGTTGGAGATAGAAGATCTTTCCGGAGCTTCATTAAAGGCTTTATTTACATGGCAAACTCTGTGGGTACCGATTTTGGTTTCTTTGGTTTTATTTCTGGTCATCGGACTATTTCCGGGCAAGTTGTTTGCCGCTATTCCTGTGACACAAGTTTTCCATCGTTTTACTGCACATCGTTTTGTCTGGAAGCGATCATTGCTTTTTATACAGTTTACGGGAATTGCGTTTATTTTAGGCCTGTTGATGGTTATTCTTTTACAGTATCATCAGGTGATGACTCGTGACATGGGATATAAGGTTGATAATTTGGCAGTTGGGTGGTCGCCATATAGAGAAATTGATAAAATGGATGGTATTCTCCGAGGACTGCCCATAGTTGAGGAGTTTTGTAATGCAAGTACGATTATTTATGGTGGCTACATGGGGCAACCTTACACAGATGCACATGGGAAGGAATTTATGGGACGTATCGAATTTGTTGATGAACATTATGTTCCGGTTATGGGACTTCAGATTATAAAAGGCAGGAATATCCAGCAAGATAAAGAGATCTTGATTAATGAAGAGATGGTTCGTCAAATTGGTTGGACGGATAGTCCCATCGGTAAGAATCTGGAAGATGGCAAAAATAACTTTGGTACGATTGTCGGAGTTGTGAAAGACTATGTTGTACAAAGTGCATACATGCCACAGGCTCCTGTAGCACTGATGAGTAATTTGGAATGGATGAATGTGCTTAATAAACGGAATATTATTTTGAAAGAACCTTTTGGTGAGAACCTGGCTAAGATTAACACATTGATGAAAGAGGCTTTTCCGACAGTAGATATTGTATTCCGTTCTGCCCGTCAGGAGATTGATAAGCAATATCAAGAGGTCCGCCGTTTCCGTAATGTCGTGATTATAGCTTCTATTGCTATCCTGTTGATTGCTTTGATGGGACTGTTCGGCTTTGTAAATGATGAAATTCAACGTCGTAGCAAAGAAATTGCCATTCGTAAAGTGAACGGTGCCGAAGTGCCGGATATTCTTCGTTTGGTTTCCGGAAATATTTTCTGGACGGCACTAAGTGCTGTTATGGTCGGAATAGTATTTGCGTATATTGTAAGTAATAAATGGCTGGAAGAGTTTTCTGACCGAGTATCAATCAATGGGGGACATTTCCTTGTCGTGATCATAATTATCTTGTTGTTGATCATGGGAAGTGTCATCGGGAGGTCCTGGAATGTGGCTAATGAGAATCCGGTGAACAGTATCAAGAACGAATAGTGATGATTTAATATGTAAAAAGACAAAACAATGAAACAATTCCATTATACCATTCAGACATTAATTCGCGATCGTAGAAGTTGTGTCATTAAGGTGATCTCATTGTCGTTGGGATTATTGGTATCTATCATTTTATTTTCTCGGGTAGCTTTCGAACTGAGCTATGATAACTGTTTTCAGGATGTGGACAACCTTTACATTGTAAAGACGGAATGGATTAAGGATGGAGTGATCAAAGGAAATGCAGGATCATATACATTAATACCGATAGCATCGACAGTTGCTGAGGAGTTTCCGAAGGAGGTGGAAAGTGCGGTTTGCTCAAGTATATCTTTTGAAGCTATTTTCAAAATAGGTAATCGGAAGATGAATAAATCTTTTATTTTATCAGACTCCCTTTATTTCCGTACTATGGGAATTGAGGTCATTAGTGGTAATCCGAATGATTTGACCAATCCTGATGTGCTCTTTTTATCACAGTCGGTTGCACGAGAAGCATTCGGTGAAGAAAATCCTATTGGAAAGACTTTGCATATGATGGTTTGGGGCACTCCCGTAGAAGCTTTGGTAAAAGGAGTATTTGCCGATCTTCCGTATAATGTATCGTTGGAACGTCACGAAGCCGTCCTGTCTTTTGCCAGTCATAGTAAATATGGTTGGGGACGTCCTGGCTGGACGAGTGGTGGTAATTACAATGCCTTTATTCGTTTAAAAGATGGAGAAAGGAGTGCTGATGTTATTAATACTGACATTGATAAAGTAATTGCAAAACATATTCCCTCAGACATGAATATGCACTTACATATGTTTGTAGTTCCTTTGCGGACTATTCACCTGGAACATTCAGATGTGAAAAGGACGATTCTCATATTATCTTTGTTAGGATTCGCCATTCTTTTTGCGGCCACCATGAACTATGTGCTTATTTTTGTTTCCTCACTTTCTCAGCGTGCCAAAGGAATTGGAATTCATAAGTGTAACGGTGCATCCGATAAGGCTATATTTTCTATGTTTATATATGAAACGGCTTTGATTATCGGTGTTTCCCTGGTGCTTATGATCATATTTCTATTCCAATTTCAGGAAAAGATCGAAGAATTGGCAGAGGTATCCTTATCATCTCTTTTTACCTGGCATAATTTATGGGCTCCATTATCGGTAGTTACCTTTCTGTTTGTTATTGGAGGCATATTGCCCGGAAAAGTATTTTCTTTGATTCCCGTTACTCAGGTCTTCCATCCCTATATTAAAGAGAATAGGGGATGGAAAAGGATATTGTTGTTTATTGAATTTGCAGGGGTGGCTTTTATCTTTGGATTGATGTGTGTGGCATATCTTCAGTGTCACTACATTATAAATAGGGATATGGGATATCAGCCGAAGGGTGTTGCATCTTGTAAGCATGATTTTGCTGAACCTGACAACGCACGTAATAACCTGAAATCTTTACCTTATGTGGAGGGGGTAGCTTCTATTCGTGGAAGTATGACCTGGTTTGGGAATCGGGAGGTAACTGATGAAGGTGGAAAAGTTCTTTTCACTCCTCGTTGTGCTAAGATTCGACAAAGACTTTGTTCCATTATTGGGACTTCATATCAAGACCGGGCGTAATTTTACAGGTGAAAGGCAGTTTCTGGTTAATCAGCCATATGTAGAGAAGATGGGCTGGAAGGGTAGTGGGTTGGCGAGATAGTTCCTAATCGAGGTACGGTGGTTGGCGTGCTTGCTCCTTTTGTTGTGGTGTGCTTCCGGCTGATAATGAACCTTGGAAATTGAATATGGTACTAATTTGAGGAATGTCCATGTTCGTCTCAAGGAACCTTTACAGAGAACTTGCATAGACTGAATAATGAAATGAAAAAGATATATCCGCAAGAGGATATAGAGTTTAGGTCTTTAGAACAGGATTTAGAACGATACTATCGCCCCACAATAATTTTTCGTGACGCCACTTTTTTGGCTTTTATAACGATACTGTTTATCACTCTGATGGGATTGATTGGTTATATAAATGATGAAGTCCGTCGGCGTAGCAAAGAGATAGCTATTCGTAAAATAAATGGTGCCGAAGCCAGATCTATTCTCTTTTTATTATCTAAAGATATCTTCTGGGTTGCAATTCTCTCGGTTGCCATCGGTACATACGGAGCTTACTACATGAGTCTGTTGTGGATAAGTCAATTTGAAGATACAATCTGTGTTTATGCAGGTTGGTATGTAGTGACAGCTATTTGTTTATTGGTCTTTATCTTTGTTTTCATTATAGGGAGATCCTGGCATATCGCTAATGAAAATCCGGTGAACAGCATCAAGTCTGAGTAATGTTTCAATTCCATGAAAGAAAGGCTCGGTTTCGCTGAAACTGGGCCTTTCTTTTGTCTGTATCAAGTCTCTGTTTCACCGGTTTATAGCTTCTGTCCGGATGTTTTCTCTTTTACTTTCTTGATATACACCATCAAAATCACTACCGCTGTTACAAAAGCCAATCCGTCAGAGACAGGCATGCTGATCCATACCCCCTTTACACCATATAAGGGTGGAAGCAGAAGTAATCCCGGGAGCAGGTATACTAACTGGCGCGAAAGTGACAGAAAAATACTGATCTTAGCCATTCCTATACTCTGGAAGAAATTTGATATAACGATTTGTGCACCTACAAACGGGAACATCAACGTGCAAATGCGCAGCCCGGACGATGCCATGTCAATCAATTCATCGCTATCGGTAAAGATGGCCGAAACTGTGTGCGGAAAAAGTTCACAGATAATGAAACCGCTACTCGTTATCAATACACCGACAATGATACCGAGACGGAGTGTATGCTTTACACGGTCGATCTTCTGTGCACCGTAATTGTATCCGACGATGGGTTGCATTCCCATAGTCAACCCCATTACCACCATTACATACAGCATCAGCAGGCGATTAATGATACCATAGGCACCGATAGCCATATCGCCACCGTATTTTTGCAAACTATTATTAATGAGTATGACAATGATACACGCTGTGACATTCATGGCAAAAGGAGACATTCCTATGGAGAAGATACTGCCGATGATGCGTCTCTTCATTTTCCAGAAACCCGGCATGAAATGGACAAAACTCTCTTTGTTACGGAAGTGGTTTACTACCCATATCATTCCGATAAACTGTGACAGGACTGTAGCCATAGCAGCTCCCCGAATCCCCCAGCCGAAATGGAAAATGAAGATAGGAGCGATGATGACATTGGCAATAACTGTCACCAGGGATGTCAACATGGCCTTTTTCGGATATCCCGTAGCACGCATCACGTTGTTCAACCCTATCATGGTATAAGTGATGGGAGTTCCCAAGAGAATCACTTGCATAAAATCACGGGCATAGGGAAGTGTACCGGTACTGGCGCCGAAGAAAAACAATATCGGGTCCAGGAATAGATAAGCCAATCCACCGAACAGCACTGCATTCGTCAGGCAAAGCATCAATGTATTTCCCAGAACATCGGTCGCACCCTTGATGTCTTTTTGTCCCAAGCGTATGGATGAGATGGTAGCTCCACCTGCCGAAATCAGTACACAGAACGCTACGACCAGATTCATTAGCGGGAAGGTGATCGCCAGTCCGGAGATAGCCATGGGACCGACACCGTGCCCGATAAAAATACTGTCGATGATATTATAAAGTGACGTAATAGTCATTCCGATAATGGCCGGGATGGAATATTGTAACAGAAGTTTGCCAATAGGTTCTGTACCCAGTATGCGGGGATCGGTTTGTTGTGCCATATAGTGAAGCGTTACATATTTTTAAGTGCAGCAAAGGTACAAATAATTTGCCTGATTCGATGATTATTCTGAACTTTGCCCACAGAGTTTAACAAACACGTAAAAGAATGTTTATGGATGCAACAAAGAAAATAACGGCATTATTCGATTGTGATGGTGTAATTGTCGATACAGAAGGGCAGTATACCGTTTTCTGGAATGAAATGGGCCAAAAGTATGTAAATGATGCAAACTTTGGTTCCAAGGTTAAGGGCCAGACACTGATACAGATTTATGATAAATACTTTGCAGGAGAACCGGAAAAACAGCGGGATATAACCGAGGCATTGAACCGCTTTGAAATAAAATGAATTATGACTATGTTCCCGGAATAGTTGAGTTTATAGCAGATCTGCGTCGGCATGGTGTGAAAATAGCTTTGGTTACCAGTTCCAATACGGCAAAATGGAGAATGTTTATCATGCCCATCCCGAGTTTAAATCCCTTTTTGATGAAATATTGACTGCAGAGCGTTTTAAGCGTTCTAAGCCTGATCCTGAATGTTTCTTGTTGGGAATGACAATTTTCGGTTCCGATTCAAAAGATTCGTATGTGTTCGAAGATTCATTTCATGGTTTGCAGGCCGGTAGATTATCCGGAGCCATTGTTGTCGGATTGGCAACTACGAATTCACGCGAAGCCATTGCCGACAAGGCAGACTATGTAATAGACGATTTCAGAGGGATGACTTACGAAAAACTGCTGACTATAACTTCACGTTATATCTGATAAGAAAGATTGAATAGCATCTCAGGGAAGAATCCCTTAGCTTTGCATGGTATTTAAAAAGAGAGAAAGCCATGTATAAGCAAACGATTCGTCCTGTTTTATTTCTGATGGAACCCGAAAAGGTACATGCCTTGTTGGTTTCCTGCCTCAAATGTTACCGGCATTTGCCTTGGTGCAGATACTGGATACGTTACCTTTATACTTGTTCCGACAAACAGTTGATATGGAATCATCTTACTTTTCGAAACCGTATCGGTCTGTCGGCCGGTTTCGATAAAGGAGCCGAAATTTTTGATGAATTGGCCGATTATGGTTTCGGATTTATCGAAGTAGGTACTGTAACTCCCGATTCTCAGGATGGAAATCCCCGTCCGCGTATTTTTCGCTTGCCTCAGTGTGAATCTTTAATTTCCCGTACGGGCTTCAATAATCCCGGATTGGATGTTATTAAACGCCGTCTTGAACAGAAAAGCGGTTCGTATGTTTTAGGTGTAAATATAAATAAGAATCCCTCTTCGGAAGGAGAGCAAGCGGTGGCAGACTTTTTGCGTCTGTATAAGGAGTTACATCCTCATGTCGGTTATTTCACACTTAATTGGGGATCTGTGGATGTTGCTCTGATGAAACAGGTGCTCCAGGGGTTGGCAGCTTTTCGTGTGGAGCAAAACATACATGTTCCGTTGCTACTCAAACTTCCTGCCGATATCACAGAAGAAGGAATGGATGATGTGATCGACTGTACTCGTCTGTACTGGGTAGATGGAGTGATAGCTACCGGACCTACCATGGAGCGGAGTTACTTAAAAGGTTATTCACCTGCACAATTACAGAAGATCGGCTCCGGTGGAATCAGTGGACGCGGGATAGGGGAGAGGTCATTAAAAGCCGTCAGCTATTTGCGTGCCCATGCCGGAAAAAGCCTTCTGATAGTAGGGGCAGGCGGAATCATTACTCCCGCTGATGCCCGTAGGATGTTGGATGCGGGGGCCAATCTGATACAAATCTATTCTTCGTTTATTTATGAAGGGCCGGGTATAGTGAAAAAAATGATTCAGGAAATTAAATGATAAGGAATAAAGTTATGGAACAGAGTTTTATCGAATATTCATTAGGAAAAGATGCTTCTTCGGCTGTCCTTTGGGTTTATCCGGTTCGCAAGCCAAGAAGTAAAGCCATTATTATGTGTCCCGGTGGTGGGTTCAATCAGATAGCTTCAGATCATGAAGGACGTGATTTTGCTGCGTGGTTTAATAATCAGGGCATCACATATGCCGTACTGAATTATCGCATGCCTCACGGTGATGTTGAAGTGATTCGTGAGGATATTCGTGAAGCGATTCGCCTGATCCGCCGTCAGTCGGCAGAGTGGGGAATTCATCAACTGGGTGTTATGGGAGCTTCTATCGGAGGCTATATCGCTGCTACTGCCGCAACTCTTTATACCGGAACAGACCGGCCCGACTTTCAAGTATTGCTTTATCCCGTTATCAGCATGACCGACAGGCTGACTCATTGGCCTTCACGCGAACGTATGTTGGGAGAAACTATCTCTGAAGGTTTGAAAGAAACACTATCCCTTGAACTTCACGTCACAGCCGATACTCCTCCTACATTCATCGTTTTGGCCGAGGATGATCAGGCCGTATCTCCTCTCAACAGTATTGTCTATTATACAGCATTATTGAAACATGGAGTCTCTGCCGGACTGCATATTTATCCGGAAGGCGGACATAGCTTCGGATTTCGTGACAGTTTCATATATAAGGAGTTATGGACTGATGAACTACAAAAATGGTTGCTGACCTTTTAATGTAGATCCGCTAATTTATTCACTTTTACTTGTATGGTATGAATTAAAAGTTATACCTTTGCGCCCGATTTTTAATTTAAAAAGATTGGATATGGCTGGTTATATATCAGATGACACAAGAAAAGTGACGACTCATCGCCTAATCGAAATGAAGCAAAGAGGCGAAAAAATATCTATGCTTACATCGTATGACTACACAATGGCACAGATTGTCGACGGTGCCGGTATCGATGTAATTCTTGTAGGCGATTCCGCATCGAATGTGATGGCAGGTAATGTGACTACACTTCCTATTACCCTGGATCAGATGATCTATCATGGAAAATCGGTTGTACGTGGTGTAAAGCGTGCAATGGTAGTAGTGGATATGCCTTTTGGCTCTTATCAGGGTAATGAAATGGAAGGGCTTGCTTCAGCTATCCGCATAATGAAGGAGAGTCATGCCGATGCATTGAAACTGGAAGGGGGTGAAGAGATTATAGATACTGTGAAACGTATTCTGAGTGCCGGTATCCCGTGATGGGACATCTTGGACTGATGCCAATCTATCAATAATAATATGGTACATACACGGTTCGTGCAGGATGATCGAAGCAGAGAAATTGATTCGTGATGCACATTTACTTGAGGAGGCCGGATGTTTCGGACTTGTTCTGAAAAGATTCCTGCAGCATTGGCATCACGTGTCGCAAGCGAACTGACCATTCCGGTGATCGGTATCGGTGCCGGTGGAGATGTACGGACGGTATTGGTAATTCAGGATATGTTGGGTGGAATAACGGTTTCCGCCCGCGCTTCCTCCGTCGTTATGCCGATCTTTATACGGTAATGACCGATGCTATCAGTCACTATGTTTCCAGATGTAAGAACTGCGACTTCCCGAACGAGAAAGAACAATATTAATTGTCGTATGGCGACTAAATTATGGACATTGCATTTTATGCGGATATGCCTTGCTAATTTATTGTTGTTCATATCCCTGTATTTGTTGTACCCTGTACTCCCGGTAATGATGGCTTCACGTTTAGGCGTGCTCTGTCAGTCAGACGGGAGTCATATTTATACTTTTACGCTTGCAATGTTTTTATCGGCCCGTTCCATGCCTATTTGGTCGATGTTTACAAGCGGAAATATATATGTATGCTTTCGTTTGGTAATGGTTGCAGCAACAGCCGGTTATACGTTGGTGCAGAACGCAACATCTGTTGATGCTTTGCATTGTGCAGGATTATCCTTTGAATGGCTGCCACGGCAGGCATCATGGCCATCGATATCACCAATTCCACTTTCGCAGCTCAGGTAATGTGGTTTTCCGGGCTGCACGCTTGGATGATTATCGAGCGGCTTTGGGAGTGTATCTGTTTCGGACACATGGCTTTGAGACTTTGCTATATGTTGCTGTGGCGTTGGGGCGTTGGAATATATTTGTGTCAAGGGTATATGTTCCCTTTCGTGCACCTATCGGGATGAAAGTTTGTTCCATGGACCGATTCCTGCTTCCCCGGGGACTTATTCCGGCATTCAATTTAATATTGATTGCTTTTATACCGGGATTGATGCTTCCTGTGCTTACCGGTGCGCCGAGTGATGTGGCGGTAGGAGGCGAGAACAGTACCTTTTTGCTTTGGTCGGATGCGGATTTCTCTTATCAGTATTAATTGTGAAATTGTTTTCCGCTATGATAATAAAATGTGGTTGCAGATAGTTGTCGGGCTGGTGACAGTAATCGGATCGATGGCTATGCTGTTTTCTCCTGAAACAAGCTGGAATGCTCCGGCAGCTGTATTGATGGGTTTAGGACTCGGCTTGGTCACCGGAGTTTCTTATGATGTTTGTCAAATTGTCGCAACACTGCCACACGGCTAATACCACTCATCTACTTGCATGGGAACTTGGAGTCGGATTGGGTATTGCATCTGCGTGTCATTTACATCTTACGGCTAATGAACAGGCCGTTTATCGGGTCGGATTGTTATCGGCAATCGTGTCTTTGGCATTCTTCGTTTTACTTACGTATCCTTATTTTAAAGGAAGAAGGTAAGATAAATGTGATATACATTATAGCGGACTCCGTATATTGCAACGAATTGTAGCATAATATACGGAGTCCGCTTTTAATGTATCATTTATCCCATATTACACAGTAAAACAGCAAGTACATAAGGCATGAAGATGATAATTCCTATAATGGCAGCAACTATAGCACATATCAGAACGGAACCCGCTGCGATATCTTTCACATCACCTGCTATCGGATTACGTTCCGGAGATACAAGATTGACCAATCTTTCTATAGCCGTGTTGAATCCCTCTGCTGCCAGTACTACTCCAAAACAAAGTATGATAGCTATCCATTCGTTCCGGGTGATGCCGAAACAGAATCCGGCCACTGTTACTATAATAATTGCCGTGCAATGTATCCAGGCATTATGTTCTTTGCTTACAAAACTTCGGATACCTTTCCAGGCATATCCGAAGCTCCGTATTCTTTTTCTGGTGCTGAATTTTTCCATTCTTAATTTCTGCTAACCTGTTTTACTCCTTTTACTGTGCGCAACTTCTTGATCAGCGCTTCCAGACGTCCGGTATCACTTACCATAATGGTCAATGTACCCGAGAAAAGTCCGTCGTTCGAATCGATACCGATAGAACGTAGCGAGATACCATTTTCTTTTGAGATGATCGAAGTGATATTTGTTACAATACCGATATCATCATGACCCACAACGCGGAGTGTTATTGGGTATTGAGTACCTTCCGATTTACCGGCCCAGCGTGCTTTTACAATCCGATAGCCGAAGCGTTCGCGCATCTGTCCTGCATTGGGGCAGTCATTTCGGTGTATCTTGATACCTCCGGATACTGTGACAAACCCGAATACATCGTCTCCGTATATGGGATTACAACATTTGGCGAGTTTGAAATCCAATCCTTTCAGGTTTTGGTCAATAACGAGTACATCTTCTTTAGTGACTGTTGTTTCGTCTATCTGGTTTTGCAGGTTGTATTCTTCTGCACTGCGATAGGTCACCTCATCACGTTCGCTGTCCCGCTTTTGTTGTTCGATGTATTTATCCAGAATATCGTTTACGTCGAGTACCTCATCGGCAATCTTCTGATAAAACTCTGTCACGTTCTTGAATCCCAAGCGTTTGATTAAGCGCATCATCACAGCTTCGTCGTATTCCATCTTCCGGTTCTTGAACTTGCGTTCCAGGGTCTCTTTGGCAAAATCGTGCTGACGCGCTACCATCTCCTTGAGGGCCTGACGAATCTTAGTACGGGCTTTTGAAGTAGTGACAATGTTCAGCCAGTCTTGTTTCGGAGTCTGTGTGTTCGATGTCATAATCTCTACCTGATCCCCGCTGTTCAGCTTTTGTCTTAACTGTACATTTTTACCGTTTACTTTTGCTCCGATACATTTACATCCCAATTTGCTGTGAATGTGGAAAGCAAAATCAAGTACGGTAGCCCCTTTGCCCAGTTTAAAAAGGTCTCCCTTCGGTGTAAATACGAATACTTCGTCTTCATACAGATCCAGTTTGAACTGGTCCATCATTTCCAGGTCGTTCTCCGTATTCTCCAGTGCTTCACGTATTGAAGTCAGCCATTCGTCCAGTCCGCTTTCACCCTTCACGCCTTTATATCTCCAATGGGCTGCCAATCCGCGCTCGGCAATATCGTCCATACGCTCCGTACGAATCTGTACTTCAACCCATTTGCCTTCGGGCCCCATAACAGTGATGTGTAATGACTCGTAACCGTTACTTTTGGGAACCGACAGCCAGTCACGCAGACGTTTGGGGTTAGGTTGATACATATCCGTCACTATGGAATATGCCTGCCAACATTCCTGCTTCTCTTTTTCAAACTGAGATTCCAGGATGATACGGATAGCAAACAAGTCATATACGTTTTCGAACTGGCATTTCTGTTTTTTCATTTTCTGATAGATGGAATGAATGGACTTGGTACGTCCTTTCATGTGGAAATGCAGTCCTGCTTCCTCCAATTTCTGTTGTATCGGAGCAATGAAGTTGGCAATATAACGGTCACGTGACTTTTTCGTCTCGTTCAGCTTTTCCTTGATATGGTAATAGATGTCATGTTCGGTATATTTTAGTGACAAATCTTCCAATTCCGATTTCAGCTTATACAATCCCAGTTTGTGGGCTAGCGGAGCATACAGATAGGCCGCTTCATTGGCCACCCGTCTGCGGGCCTCGTCATTTTCGGCATCTTTTATTTGTCGCATCACGTTTACACGGTCGGCAATCATGATCAGAATTACCCGCATATCTTCGGCAAAAGACAGTAGCAGATTGCGGAAATTCTCCGATTCTATGGTCGGACTCTTATCATAAAGGTCATTGATCTTGATTAATCCCCGGATAATTCCGGCCACATCTTCACCATACTCCTGTTGAATGTATTCTATTGTATAAGAGTGGCAACGTACAGGCGTGTGTAGCATAATGCCTAAAATAGATGCCCGTTTCATGCCGATTTCTTCAGCCACGATTACAGCAGTCTGCATATCTTTGATAACAGGATTCAGCCCAAAACTGTCCCTCTGCATCGTATTGTTTTGAGTGGAGTCGATAAGATGCTTTTTCAGCTTTCTGCAATCTCCTTTTGTAAGGTTTCTCCGGTGAGACGCAGTAGTTTTTGTATAGTGAGAACAATAATCTCTCTTCTTTCGTAAAGAATTCATCTCTTTCCATAAGCAGCTCAAATTTATCGTCGGTAAAGATAGTTTTTTCCGGGTTTTGTAGGGTGTCCTCTTCCTTTTTGTATTTTGGGCATGAATTAATAAAATTAGATAGTATGATAACACCTGAAGACAAAGAATTGCTTGCCAAAAGGGCATTTCGGAAGTACAAATCGCTGAGCAGTTGGCTTGCTTCCAAAAGGCTTTCCTTATTTGAAGTTAGATGCTGCATCTGTAGAAAAGGCATTTTGGCTCCTGATGCCGAGGAGCAGAAAGCTTATCTTGCAGCATGGGATGCTTATACCAATTCAGACAAAACGATTGTGAAGTTTGTACCCGCTTCGGTGCTGCCAGCCGTATGTTCAAGAATCTATTTGAATTTTTGGATGCTGACTATACTGAACCCACTACAAAGTTCGAACAAACTTTTTGAATCGATTGAAAATTTGCTTTTATGATGACTTGAATACGGCTTGTGTGCGGACAGAAGGCAAAGATATTCCTACCCTGATTGCAGAAGGCAATTATAAAGCGGTCGTTTCAGGATTGCTTAATGTAGCGGGACTGAATTACGGTGCGCTTCCTAAGGGGTTACTTAAGTTTCATAAGTATGAAGAAGGTTCGCGTACCCCGCTTGAGGAACATTTGGCAGAAGGTGCTATGTATGCTGCCGGAAAAAGCGGAAAAGTCAATGTGCATTTTACCGTCTCTACCGAGCACCGTGAACTGTTTAAATCATTGGTTACCGAAAAGTCGATGCTTTTGCCAAACGTTATGGCGTGGATTATAATATCACTTTCTCCGAACAGAAACCAAGCACTGATACAATTGCCGCTGATATGGAAAACCAGCCATTCCGCGATAACGGTAAGCTTTTGTTCCGTCCCGGCGGGCATGGTGCGCTGATTGAGAATCTGAATGATCTGGATGCGGATGTTATTTTTATTAAGAACATTGACAATGTGGTTCCTGATAAATTGAAAGGCGATACAGTGCTTTATAAGAAACTGATTGCCGGTGTACTGGTATCTCTCCAGAAGCAAGCTTTTCAATATCTGGAATTATTGGATAGTGGTCGTTATACACATGAGCAGGTGATGGATATCCTGCAATTTGTACAAAAGAAACTTTTCTGTAAGAATCCTGAAACAAAAGATCTGGAAGATGCCGAGTTGGTCATTTACCTGAAGAATAAATTGAACCGTCCGATGCGTGTTTGTGGTATGGTGAAGAACGTGGGCGAGCCGGGCGGTGGTCCGTTCCTGGCATATAATAGTGATGGAACTATCTCCCTGCAAATCCTTGAAAGCTCACAAATCGATATGAATAATCCGGAAGCAAAGGAAATGTTTGAAAAGGGTACGCACTTCAACCCGGTCGATCTGGTTTGCGCCGTACGTGATTATAAGGGTCATAAATTTGATTTGGCGAAATATGTGGATAAAGCTACCGGCTTCATCTCTTATAAGTCGAAGAGTGGTAAGGATCTGAAAGCTCTTGAACTTCCCGGTTTGTGGAATGGTGCTATGAGCGATTGGAGTACGGTATTTGTGGAGGTTCCACTTTCCACTTTCAATCCGGTAAAGACTGTGAACGACCTGTTGCGTGAACAGCATCAGTAATCAAAGGAAAATAAAAAAGGGGATATTCACGGCGAATATCCCCTTTTTATTATTTATTGCTTTTCAGATCAATTTCTTGGCAAAGCTTCTTTTACTACCATCGGACGACCGGCATATTCTGCTCCGTTCAATTCTTTAATGGCATTGCTTGCTTCTGAAGATTCCGGCATTTCGACAAACGCAAACCCTTTAGATCTTCTTGTTTCGCGGTCTGTGATCAGTTTTACTGATTCTACTACTCCATACTCTTCCATAACTTGTCTCAAATCTGACTCCTTAACATTATAGCTAAGATTTCCAACGTACATATTCATAAATATACAAAAATAAAAAATTAATAAAATAACAATAAAGCTTTAGGAAGTGTAAATCAGAGATGAAAGTTCTCAATGCGAACATTGAGGAAATACATGTGAGAGTTAAACCAATAAAAACCTCTTATTGTTTGATGTTGCAAAGTAAGGCATTAATTCCGGATAATACACCATATCCGCTTCTTTTTATCCTTTTAAATATTCTTTATTGTGTAATTAGACCAAAAATTAACATTTCTCTTTGGCTATATGTGTCATATTTGTTATAATATTGGAAATCATATTATGACATTTACGAAGTTAACATCCTGTCATGTACGATGTTAACAACGTATTTATACGAAGTTAATATCGTATCTGCAGGAAGTTAACTTCTTGGAACTACGATATTAACTTCGTAAAATCTCCTTTTTACTATCGGTGTAAGTGCTTGATAATCATGATTAATATGCTGTTAAATAATGTTCCCGTTCTCTTTAAAGGAGGACTTTGTTCTTGAAGAACAGCTTGTTGTTCTGTGACCTGTTAATCTTTTCTATGTAATTGTCTTTTTCTCTTTATCGTAATCATTTAGTAGCTCGTTCGGGATTTATTGAAGAAAAGTAGTATTTTTGCGTCATTATATCTTAAAATATTCAATCATGAAGAAAATACTTTTACTCGGATCGGGCGAATTGGGCAAGGAATTTGTAATTTCTGCTCAACGTAAAGGTCAACACATCATTGCTTGTGATTCATATGCCGGGGCACCTGCCATGCAGGTTGCTGATGAATGCGAAGTATTCGATATGCTGAACGGTGAAGAACTGGAGCGTATTGTAAAAAGCATCAGCCGGACATTATCGTCCCGAGATTGAAGCCATTCGTACGGAACGTTTATACGATTTCGAAAAAGAAGGGATTCAGGTAGTGCCGAGTGCACGTGCCGTTAATTACACAATGAACCGAAAGGCTATCCGTGATTTGGCCGCTAAGGAACTGGGACTGAAAACTGCGAAATACTATTATGCCAAGTCATTGGAAGAACTGAAGGAAGCCGCTGAGAAAATCGGTTTCCCTTGTGTCGTGAAGCCTTTAATGTCATCATCGGGTAAAGGGCAGTCATTGGTCAAGAGCGCTGCCGAGTTGGAACATGCTTGGGAATATGGGTGTAATGGCAGCCGTGGAGATATTCGTGAGCTAATCATTGAGGAATTTATCAAATTCGATAGTGAGATAACTTTGCTTACAGTGACACAGAAGAATGGTCCGACTCTGTTTTGTCCGCCTATCGGGCATGTACAAAAGGGTGGGATTATCGGGAAAGTTTCCAACCTACACATTGATCCTGCACACTTGAAGGAAGCAGAAGATATGGCTGAAAAAGTAACTCGTGCATTGACCGGTGCAGGACTGTGGGGAGTAGAATTTTTCCTGAGCCATGAAAACGGGTTTACTTTTCGGAACTGTCTCCACGTCCACATGATACGGGAATGGTGACATTGGCCGGAACACAAAATCTGAATGAATTTGAACTTCACCTACGTGCCGTATTGGTTGCCCATTCCGGGAATAAAACAAGAAAGAATAGGAGCGAGTGCCGTTATTCTGTCGCCGATTGCCAGTCAGGAACGTCCGCAGTATAGAGGTATGGAGGAAGTTACCGGAGAAGAGGATACTTATCTGCGTATATTTGGTAAGCCGTATACACGTGTGAATCGGCGTATGGGAGTAGTGCTTTGCTATGCTCCAAACGGTTCGGATCTGGATGCTTTGCGTGATAAGGCAAAGCGGATAGCCGATAAGGTAGAAGTATATTAAATACCGGGATTATTGGTTGAAAACCATAGTGGGTGTGCCGAAACTCCTGTTTACCACAAAGTACCACAGGATGAACTTAATCTATTGATTACTTTTATCTGTATGAATCTGTGGTGAATACGAGTCTTGGTACACCTGTTTTTATCTGATTATACCTTTGTTCTCCGCTTTGCAATTGTTAATACTCTATCCTATTCATGGCGTAAAGAGCGAAAAATGCCTTTAAAACGCAACTTCCCTTTGTTTGTATAAAACTCGTTGCATGTTGTACTATCTAACATTTGACTAATTGACTGAAACGCTACAGCTACTTGAAAACTTAATCAATTCTCTGATTGGGCAGAGGATAGAGCGTATTGGCTCTAATATGCTTTGTATAGTAGTAAAAGGGTGCTAATGTTGTTCATTTTCACACCTTTGTAAGTTTAATGAATGTTATCTAAAGAGAAAAACAGAAAAATGGTACAACGGGAAAAAAAAGTTTCTACTTTTGCGAAGTTGTTTGTTTAACTATCTATGTGAACAAAACCGGATATCGAACGTTATGTTAATAGTGAAACTGGTAAAAACGCGACTTACCATGCTATAACGTTTTAGAGTATTAGAAGAATAATATATAAAAAGATTGCTTATGTCACAGATTATCGGACATATCTCTCAGGTAATTGGCCCTGTGGTCGATGTGTATTTTGAAGGTACAGAATCGGACTTGATATTGCCAAGTATCCACGACGCATTAGAGATAAAAAGGCACAACGGCAAAAAGCTGATTGTAGAAGTTCAACAACACATTGGTGAAAATACCGTACGTACGGTTGCCATGGATAGTACCGACGGCTTGCAGCGCGGGATGAAGGTATTTCCGACGGGAGGTCCTATCACAATGCCGGTAGGCGAACAGATCAAAGGACGTTTGATGAACGTAGTCGGCGACTCCATCGATGGAATGAAAGAACTCAATCGCGACGGTGCATATTCTATTCACCGTGATCCTCCCAAATTTGAAGATTTAACCACTGTACAGGAAGTTCTGTTTACCGGAATTAAGGTGATAGACCTGCTTGAGCCTTATTCAAAAGGAGGTAAGATCGGTTTGTTTGGCGGGGCCGGAGTGGGTAAAACTGTACTTATTATGGAGCTCATTAATAACATTGCCAAGAAGCATAATGGTTTTTCCGTATTTGCCGGAGTGGGAGAGCGTACCCGTGAAGGTAATGATTTGCTTCGTGAGATGATTGAATCGGGTGTAATCCGTTATGGAGAAGCATTCAAAGAAAGCATGGAAAAAGGACATTGGGACCTCTCGAAAGTGGATTATAATGAGGTAGAAAAGTCACAGGCTACATTGGTGTTCGGACAGATGAACGAACCTCCCGGAGCACGTGCTTCAGTTGCTTTGTCAGGATTGACTGTCGCTGAATCTTTCCGGGATATGGGGGCAAAGTCGGGAGCGAGAGATATATTGTTTTTTATCGATAATATTTTCCGTTTCACTCAGGCGGGTTCCGAGGTTTCGGCTTTGTTGGGGCGTATGCCTTCTGCGGTAGGTTATCAACCTACGTTGGCTACCGAAATGGGTGCTATGCAAGAACGTATCACTTCGACAAAAACGGGTTCTATCACTTCGGTGCAGGCTGTTTACGTACCGGCTGATGACTTGACCGACCCTGCTCCGGCAACAACTTTTACCCACTTGGATGCAACGACTGTGTTGAGTCGTAAAATTACTGAGCTTGGTATTTATCCGGCAGTGGATCCGTTGGAGTCTACTTCTCGTATTCTCGATCCGCACATTGTGGGTCAAGAGCATTATGATGTCGCACAACGTGTGAAGCAGATTCTTCAACGCAATAAAGAATTACAGGATATCATCTCTATTTTAGGTATGGAGGAATTATCCGACGCCGACCGTCTGGTGGTAAACCGTGCGCGCAGGGTACAGCGTTTCCTGTCTCAACCATTTACAGTGGCCGAACAGTTTACCGGAGTACCGGGAGCAATGGTGGCCATTGAAGATACAATAAAAGGATTCAAAATGATTTTGGATGGTGAAGTAGATTATCTGCCTGAACCGGCGTTTCTGAATGTGGGAACCATTGAAGAAGCTATCGAAAAAGGTAAGAAACTGCTTGAACAGGCTAACAAATAAAATAAGGAATCATGAAAGAACTGCATTTGAATATTGTATCGCCGGAAAAAGAGGTCTTTAATGGTGAAGTGAAGAGTGTTACCCTTCCGGGCACCAGTGGAGTCTTTTCTATTCTGCCGCAGCATGCACCGATTGTTTCTTCCCTGCAAGAAGGGACAGTCAGTTACACGACAACGGATGGCGAAGAGCATACGCTGGATATTCACAGCGGTTTTGTGGAGCTAAGCAATGGTGAAGCTTCCGTTTGCGTATCCTGAGCCTTGATCTCCGCACAATAATCTGTTTTTACTATGAATATGAGCATCACAAAACGCAATTTTCTGGGTTATCTCAGCATCCTTACTCTTGTAGGGGGAGGATTGGGAGCCTTGGTCTTGCATTATCTGGAACCCGGACATTATTTCGGAGGTTATCCGTTGATACCGGTGTACTTTTATATATTCGGTGTATTTTATATTTATATGTTTGATGCCTGCAGGCGTCATGCACCGGAGAAGATGGTGATGCTCTTTTTAGTGGCAAAAGTATTGAAAATGATTGTATCAGTTTTCTTACTAATCATTTATTGTGTGGCTGTGCCCGATTCCGCTATTGAATTTCTATTGACATTCCTGGCGTTCTATCTGGGCTATCTTATATATGAAAGCTGGTTTTTCTTCGTTTTCGAGTGGAATCAGAAACTTAAAAAGAAATCAAAAAAATATGAAACAGTTGCGTAACATAGTTGCCGGAATGCTTGTCTTGATAGGAGGAATGTTGCCTGCTACAACCTTTGCACAGGAGCCTGTACCGGGTGATACCACCGCTACTTTGCAGCAGGAGATTATTGTAGGTAAAGACACAATCAATCAGGAAGCTAATCAGGTAGATGTAAAAGGCATTGTGTTCGGCCATATTGGAGATTCTTACGAGTGGCATATCACGAATATAGGAAAAACTTCGATTTGCATTCCGTTGCCGATTATCGTGTATAGCGAAACTTCTGGTTGGCATGCTTTTCTGTCTTCGCGCCTAGAAGAGAATGGCGGCAAATACGAGGGATTTTATATAGCTCCTGCCGGGAGCAAGTATGAGGGGAAAGTAGTAGAACGTAATGCGACGGGAGAGGAAGTACGTCCGTGGGATATTTCCATTACAAAGGTAACTTTGTCTCTCTTTATCAATAGCGCTATTTTGCTGGCGATCATTCTGAGTGTAGCGCATTGGTATCGCAAACGTGAACAGGGTGCATATGCTCCGGGAGGATTTATCGGATTTATGGAGATGTTTATTATGATGGTTCATGATGATGTGATTAAGAGTTGTGTGGGACCCAACTATAAAAAGTTTGCTCCCTATCTGCTCACAGCTTTTCTTCATTTTCATTAACAATATTATGGGACTGATCCCCATCTTTCCCGGAGGAGCGAATGTAACCGGAAATATTGCCATAACATTGGTATTAGCTTTATTCACATTCGTTATTGTTAATATATTCGGAACAAAACACTATTGGAAAGATATTTTCTGGCCTGATGTTCCTTGGTGGCTGAAGGTACCTATACCCATGATGCCGTTTATCGAATTTTTCGGTGTATTTACCAAACCGTTTGCCTTGATGATCCGTCTGTTTGCCAACATGTTGTCCGGACACATGGCCATGTTAGTGCTTACCTGCCTGATATTTATATCGGCAAGCATGGGACCGGCTATCAATGGTTCGCTTACGGTGGCTTCCGTATTATTCAACATTTTTATGAATTTGCTGGAAGTGTTGGTTGCCTTTATTCAGGCTTATGTGTTCACGATGTTATCTGCTGTATTCATCGGACTGGCCCAGGAAGGCGGTAAAAGTAAAAGAATAATATAAACCATTTTAAAACTGAAAATTATGTTACTATCAGTATTATTGCAAGCTGCTGCAGGAGTAGGATTAAGTAAATTGGGAGCAGCTCTCGGAGCTGGTTTAGCTGTTATCGGAGCAGGTATCGGTATTGGTAAGATCGGTGGCTCGGCCATGGAAGGTATTGCGCGTCAACCGGAGGCATCGGGAGATATCCGTATGAATATGATTATTGCCGCTGCCTTGGTTGAAGGTGTAGCGTTGTTGGCATTAGTTGTTTGTCTATTGGTACTTTTCTTATAATAAACAAAGAAGATTATGTCATTGTTACTACCCGATAGTGGCCTGATATTCTGATGCTCCTTTCTTTGGAATTGTATTCGCAGTATTGCAAAATACGGCTTCCCCGTCATTATTAAGATGGTGGAAGGCCGTAAAACCTACATTGACGAATCATTGGAGGTAGCCAGAGAAGCAAACGCCCAGTTGTCACGACTGAAAGAGGAGGGCGAAGCTATTGTGCCGCTAACAAGGAACAGGGACGTATCATGAAAGAGGCTATGCAGGAACGTGAAAAGATTATTTACGAGGCCCGCAAACAAGCTGAAATAGCTGCTCAGAAGGAACTGGATGAAGTGAAACGACAGATTCAGATTGAAAAGACGAAGCCATACGTGATATCCGTCGGCAGGTAGCTCTGCTTTCTGTGGATATAGCCGAGAAGGTCATTCGCAAAATCTGGATGATAAACAAGAGCAGATGGGAATGATTGACCGTATGCTTGATGAAGTATTAACGAAGAACTAACAGAAGAAGATGGAAGTCGGAATAATTTCAATGCGGTATGCGAAAGCTCTGATGGCTTATGCTGAAGAGAGGAGCGGAGGAGAGGCTTTATCATGAGCTTGTCACACTGGCGCACAGTTTCCGTACTGTGAAGGGATTTTGTGCCGTGCTTGACAATCCTATTGTTTCTGTTAACGAAAGTTTAATCTGATCTGTACGGCAGCCGATGGGGACCATAAACCGAGTGAAGAATTTATTCGTTTCATTCAGGTTGGTACTCAAGGAGAGAAGGGAGACCTATCTGCAATTTATGAGTCTGATGTATCTGGATCTTTACCGGAAGAAGAAACACATCGGTGTAGGGAAACTGATCACTGCTGTTCCGGTAGACAAAGCTACAGAAGAGCGTATCCGACAAACTGCTGCACATATTTTGCATGCATATATGGAGTTGGAAACAGTGGTTGACCCTTCTATAGAAGGCTTCGTTTTCGATATTAACGATTACCGACTGGATGCCAGTATCGCTACACAGTTGAAGAAAGTCAAACAACAATTCATTGATAAGAATCGAAGAATTGTATAATTAGTGAAAATTATGTCTGAAAATATAAGAGTAAGCGAAGTATCCGACATTCTGCAGCAGCTTGAAGGATCGAGACCAAAGTGCAGCTTGACGAAATAGGTACGGTGCTACAGGTAAGCGATGGTGTAGTGCGTATTTATGGTCTACGCAATGCCGAGGCCAACGAACTACTTGAATTTGACAATGGTATCAAGGCCATTGTGATGAACTTGGAAGAAGATAATGTAGGTGCCGTGTTGCTGGGACCGACGGATAAAATCAAGGAGGGATTTACGGTGAAACGTACCAAGCGAATTGCTTCTATCCGTGGGGAGAAAGTATGTTGGGACGCGTTATCGACCCGTTGGGTGAACCATTGGATGGAAAAGGGCTGATAGGAGGTGAACTTTATGAAATGCCGCTGGAGCGTAAAGCTCCGGGTCATCTATCGTCAGCCGGTGAATCAACCTTGCAAACGGGTCTGAAGGCTGTTGATGCAATGATCCCTATCGGCCGTGGACAGCGTGAGCTGATAATCGGTGACCGACAGACGGGTAAGACATCGATAGCCATTGATACGATCATCAATCAGCGAAGTAATTATGAAGCTGGTGATCCTGTATATTGCATTTATGTAGCTATCGGACAAAAGGTTCCACGGTAGCTTCTATCGTAAACACCTTACGCCAATATGGTGCGATGGATTATACTATTGTGGTGGCGGCTACAGCTGGAGACCCGGCTGCATTGCAATATTTTGCTCCGTTTGCGGGGCTGCCATCGGTGAGTATTTTCGTGATACCGGCCGACATGCACTGGTTGTTTATGATGATTTGTCGAAACAAGCAGTATCTTACCGTGAAGTGTCTTTGATTCTCCGTCGCCCCTCGGGACGTGAAGCCTATCCGGGCGATATTTTCTATTTACACTCCCGTTTGCTGGAGCGTGCAGCCAAGATTATTAATCAGGAAGAAGTGGCCCGTGAGATGAACGATTTGCCCGAAAGCCTGAAAGGTAAAGTGAAAGGTGGAGGTTCGCTGACAGCATTGCCTATTATTGAAACTCAGGCCGGAGACGTTTCTGCCTATATTCCGACTAATGTGATCTCTATTACAGACGGTCAGATATTCCTTGATACGGATTTATTCAATCAAGGTAATCGTCCGGCTATTAATGTAGGTATATCGGTTTCCCGTGTGGGAGGTAATGCGCAGATTAAGGCTGAAGAAAGTGGCCGGTACATTGAAAATCGATCAGGCACAATATCGCGAATTGAAGCATTCTCCAAATTTAGTGGAGATATGGATCCGGTTACCGCACTGACCATTGACAAGGGGCAGAAAAACGCCCGTTGCTGGTTCAGCCCCAATACTCTCAATGCCGGTAGAAGCAGATTGCCATTCTCTATTGCGGTATCCACGGATTATTGCGAAATGTTCCGTTGGATAAGGTAGAAGATTTTGAAGCAGCGTTCCTCAATACACTCGCTCTCGATCATCAGGCGGATGTGCTGGATGTATTGAAAACCGGAGTGATCAATGACGAGGTAACGAAGGCCATTGAAGAAACGGCGGCAATGGTTGCCAAACAGTATAGTTAATTATAAATCATTTAGAAGATTATGGCTTCACTAAAAGAAGTAAAAACCAGAATAAATTCGGTACAAAGTACCCGAAAAATCACTTCAGCAATGAAGATGGTGGCTTCTGCCAAGTTACACAAGGCGCAGGGAGCCATTGAGAATATGCTGCCTTATCAGAGGAAGTTGAATAAGATTCTGACTAACTTTCTGAGTGCTGATCTTCCGGTAGAGTCTCCGTTCTGTGTGGAACGTCCCGTCAAGCGGGTCGCTATTGTGGCTTTTTCTTCCAACAGTTCTTTATGCGGTGCTTTCAATGCGAATGTACTGAAAATGTTTTTGCAGACGGTGGGAGAATATCGCGAGTTGGGACAAGATAATATCCTGATCTATCCGGTGGGCAAAAAAATAGAGGAAGCTGTCAAGAAGTTAGGATTCTTTCCTCAAGGCAGTTATCAGAAGTTGGCAGATAAACCGTCGTATGATGAAGCTGCATTGGCCAAATTGTTGATGGAACTTTTCTGGAAAAAATATCGACCGTGTGGAGTTGATTTATCACCATTTCAAGTCAATGGGGTACAAGAACTGTTGCGCGAAAGATATTTACCGATTGACTTGTCTGCCGTTCAAAATGACGAAGAGAGAGGTGGAGTAGTGAATGACTATATCATAGAACCTTCTGCAGCTCAATTGATAGCAGACTTGATTCCGCAGGTGTTGAGTCAGAAGATATTTACAGCTGCTCTCGATTCTAATGCATCCGAACATGCTGCACGTACTTTGGCTATGCAGATAGCGACGGACAATGCCAACGAACTGATTCAGGAGTTGACAAAGCAGTATAATAAAACCCGCCAGCAGGCCATTACAAATGAATTGCTCGATATTGTAGGTGGCAGTATGGCATAGATTTCCACACCAAAGTATACAAAGGTCACGGAATGGTTATTAATGAAAAGTTGATAACCTTCATTCCGTGACCTTTGGTTTCTACCGTGAAATAACTTATTATTATATTGCTTTCTTCTTTGCTTTAACTTTGTCGCAAAGTATTATTGCATGGAAGAGAACCACGAAATAGAATTAGCCTGGCAAGTCATTGAAAATACCGGTACGCATCTTTTTCTGACAGGAAAGGCCGGAACCGGAAAAACAACTTTTCTCCGTCGGTTAAAAGAACTTACCCCAAAGCGTATGGTAGTGGTTGCACCTACGGGGATTGCTGCCATTAATGCCGGAGGTGTCACTATACACTCCTTTTTTCAGTTGAACTTCGCACCTTACATTCCGGAAAGCACATTTAATTCTGCTCAACAAGGTTTTCATAAATTCGGAAAAGAGAAAATCAACATTATCCGTAGTATGGACTTGTTGGTGATCGATGAAATCAGTATGGTACGTGCCGATCAACTGGATGCAATTGATGCTGTACTGCGTCGGTATCGTGATCGCTCGAAACCTTTCGGCGGTGTTCAGCTCCTGATGATAGGCGACTTGCAGCAATTGGCTCCCGTGGTGAAAGAAGAGGACTGGAGCCTGTTGAGCTCTTACTATGATACAGCATTTTTCTTTGGCAGTCATTCACTGAAAGAGACGGAATATATCACGATAGAGTTAAAGAAAGTCTATCGGCAAAGTGATACGGAATTTGTCGGATTATTGAATAAAATCAGAGAGAAAGAGGCAGACGACGCTGTTCTGGAAGAATTGAACAAACGTTATCTTCCGGGATTCCGTCCGAGAGGAAGAAGGATATATCCGACTGACTACACATAACTATCAGGCTCAGCAATATAACGACCGACAACTGCTTTCTCTTCAGGAAGAGCTTTCAGTTTCCAGGCGAAGGTGGAAGGCACTTTTCCGGAATCGGCATACCCGGCTGATGAAATGCTTACCGTTAAGGAAGGGGCTCAGATAATGTTTATTAAAAACGATTCTTCCGGTGAACATCGATATTATAATGGAATGATCGGTTTGGTTACGGCTGTCAGTAAAGATGGCATCCGGGTGAAAGGGAACGGAGAATCACAGGACTTTCTGCTTGAAACCGAAGAATGGACAAATAGTAAATACAGCCTGAATCCGCAGACGAAAGAGATTACCGAAGAGGTGGAAGGTACTTTCCGGCAATATCCCATTCGTCTGGCATGGGCAATAACCATCCATAAAAGCCAGGGGTTAACTTTCGAACGTGCAATCATTGATGCAAATGCCTCTTTTGCCCATGGACAGGTTTATGTCGCTCTGAGTCGTTGTAAGTCGCTTCAGGGATTGGTGCTTAGTTCTCCTTTAAGGCGAGAGTCCATTATCAGTGACGATACGATTGATGAATTTACCCGTAATGCCGGAGAGATGACTCCCGACAAGCATAAATTGGCTCTATTGCGTCAACATTACTTCTATGAATTGTTGTGCGAACAGTTTGATTTTCATCCGATTGAACAGCATTTTTTACGTTTGCTTCGCTTGCTTGACGAGCATTTATATCGTCTCTATCCAAAGTTGTTGGAACGATATAAGACAACTGCCGATCTGTATAAAACGCAGATAATGAAAGTCGCCGATACATTTAAACTGCAATATTCTGCCCTATTGATGGGGGCTGAAGATTATACCGCCAACCCGAAATTGAATGAACGGGTTATGGCCGGTGCCCACTATTTCCGTCAACATCTGGAAGATTTATTAACTCCGCTGATTACTTCTACAAAAGTAGAAACGGATAATAAAGAACTGAAAAAGAAATTCTCCGAAGCGGCAGATGCAATGAAGACAGCATTGCACGTAAAGCAGGGGACCTTGTGCTATACTGAGAAAGAAGGTTTTTCTGTTTCCGCATTTCTAAAACAGAAGGCTGTTCTTACGTTATCTGTTTCGGGAGGAGAAGCTGCGTCTTCTTCCGGAAGATCGGAGCGTAAATCCCGGACAGCCGAGAAAATAGAAGTACCGACTGATATTCTTCATCCGGAATTATATAAGCAATTGATTGCCTGGAGAAATTCTGAAGCTGCAAAAGCTGGTTTGCCTGTATATACCATCATACAGCAGAAAGCAATTCTGGGTATTGTAAATCTCTTGCCGAATGATGCGGCTTCACTGATACGTATTCCGTATTTCGGAAAACGCGGTGCCGAAAAATACGGTGATGCCTTGCTTGAAATGGTGAACCGATACGTAGAGGAGCATGGCATAGAACGTCCGCAAATGCCAACAGCGACGTTGACTGTCAATAATGGGATTAAAACGTCGAAAGAGCCCAAACCTTTAAAAGAGGCTAAATCGGTGAAAGAACCGAAGCCTGATACCAAAGAGGTAACATATCGTCTTTTCAGGCAGGGGAAGAGTATTGAAGAAATAGCCAAGGAACGCGAGCTGGTTTCCGGAACCATAGCGGGACATCTGGAACACTATGTACGCTCTGGTGAAGTTAAAATAGAGCAGTTGGTGGCAAGAGAGAAAATCACGAAAATCATCCGTTACGTACAGGCCCATGGAAGTGATAAAGGACTGACGGTTATTAAAGCAGCTTTGGGGGATGATGTCTCATATGCAGATATAAGGTTGGTACTTGCTGCCGGAATAAAATAGTCATATTAATTTCAAGAGAGTGTTTAACTCACCAGGTACACAGAGTCACACAGAGTAAGCAATCTATTCTATTTATCTGTGAATCCGTGTAATCTGTGGTGAATACGGGTTTCGATACCCTTCATTAAATGATTGATCCGGTAAATTATAACAAAACTTCTTCTATCAATGCTTTTAACTGGGTTTTATTCATAGTTCCTAATTTCATACTTGGTTTCCTCCCATCGGACAAAGCAACAGGTTAGGGATTGTACGAATGGCAAAGCAGCCTCCAGTTCCGGTTCCTGATCTACATCCACTTTATAAATATCTATTTTCCCATCATATTCTACAGCCAGTTGGTCGAGTATAGGTGACAGGGCTTTGCAATATACACACCAGGGAGCATGAAAATCCACCAGGCAAGGTTTATCACCTTTAAAATCCATTTATTCGGGTATTCTTGGAATTCGGCCACTTTCTCTACGAAGCTTTCTTTTGTTAAATCAATGACTTTCATATTTTTACTTTTTAGTGATTACTTATTTATTTCTTTGATGTTGCAAAGATAGGAAGATAGATCTTATTGTCAGATAGCTATTTCTCCTATTATATTAGCAATTCTTCCTTGTCCCGTTTTTTCTGCTTTCTAATAACTTTCTAATCTTATCTGAGTATCTTATAATTGCTTTCAAACGGTTTGCTTCATGGGGGAGTTGTACTTTTGCTTCCAAAATAACAAGGACTATGATTAGAAAGTTTTTTATTCTCTTTTTTCTTGGCTTTTTCGGATTTGCCGAAGCCCAACAGCCGTCCGTCGGCTTGACTCTGAAGGAGGCAGAGCAACGTTTCCTGAAATGTAATTTATCCCTATTGGCCGAGCGCTACAATGTAGACATCGCACAAGCCAGGTTGCTTCAGGCCGGACTGTTCGATAATCCGGTAATTTCATTCGAACAAAATGTGTATAACCGATTGAATGGAAAGTACTTTGACTTCGGCAAAAAAGGCGAGTCGGTAGTCGAAATAGAGCAGGTGATACGCCTTGCCGGACAACGGAATAAGCAGATACGGCTGGAAAAGATAAACAAGGAAATTGCCGGTTATCAGTTCGAAGAAGTGATGAGGACTTTACGCCAGGAACTTGGCGAGGCATTTACAGAAGTTTTCTATCTCTCAAAGTCATTGTCCGTTTATGATAAAGAAATCAATTCGCTGGAGCATTTGCTGACAGGTATAAAAGAGCAGCATGCAAAGGGAAATATCTCTTTAATGGAGATGGCGAGACTCGAGTCTATGCTGCTTTCTCTGAAGAAAGACAAGAACGAATGCGAAAGCAACTATTTGTCCCGGAGAGGAGAATTGAATCTGTTACTGAATCTGCCTGCCGACTTTCGGACAGAGCCTGTAATAGATGAAGGAGATCTTCGACAATTAAACATGGACCGGTTGTCATATGCCGATTTACAAGAGAGGGTACACGGGAGACCTGACCAGAAGTTGGCACGCAGCTGTGTCACTGCTTCGCAAGCCGATCTGAAATTGCAGAAGGCGTTGGCTTTTCCAGAATTCGCAGTAAAAGGTAGTTATGATCGCCAAGGTAATTTTATTAATAACTACTTTGCAATCGGATTCAGTATGTCGGTACCTATCTTTAACCGTAACCAGGGGAATATTAAAATGGCCCGTTTCAATCTTCTGAAGGCGGATCGGGAGCAAGAGTATTCCCGAAATAAAGCCGAGGCCGAACTATACGCAGCTTATACTGCTTTAGAGAAAGCATGTCAGTTGTATCAGTCGACTGATATGGGACTGGAACAGAATTTTGAGAAACTGATAGCCGGAGCCAACGAGAACTTTATCAAACGTAACATCAGTCTTTTAGAATTCATCGACTTTTATGATAGCTACAAAGAGACTTGCATCCGGCTTTACGAAATCAAGAAAAACGTACTGCTCGGTATAGAGAACCTGAATGCGGTGGCCGGACAACCTATTTTTAACTACTAAATCCATATAATTTATGAATTGGACAAAATACCTTCCATGCCTATTGATTTTGGGTATGGGGAGTGGTTGCTCATCAGAAGTAAAGCACCCCGGAGAAAATCAAGATCTGTGTCTGACAGACAGTTTACTGAAAATAGTTTCCGTCGATACGGTGCATCTGCATGATGTGGCAGATGAATTGACTTTGAACGGACGTGTTACTTTTAATCAGGAACAGGTGGCACACGTCTATCCGATGTTTGGCGGAACAGTGACGGAGCTTCGCGCTGAAGTTGGGGATTATGTGAGAAAAGGAGACATACTTGCCATATTGCGTAGCGGTGAAGTGGCCGATTACGAAAGACAGATGAAAGAGGCGGAGCAGCAGGTGATTATTGCCCGCAGAAATGTAAATGCTACCCGGGATATGTTCGATTCCGGGTTGGCATCCGATAAAGATGTATTGCAGGCACGTCAGGAATTGATCAATGCTGAAGCGGAAGAGAATCGCATCAAAGAAATTTTTTCCATAAATAACTTTAGCGGCCGGTCATTCTATGAAGTCAAATCTCCCGTTAGCGGTTTTATTGTGGAAAAGAGTGTGAGCAGAAATATGCAGCTTCGTCCCGATCAGGGTGAGGAGATATTTACTGTCTCCGGTTTGGAGCATGTATGGGTGATGGCAGATGTTTATGAAAGCGACATCAGTAAAGTAGCAGAAGGAGCATCGGTACATATCACTACGCTGGCATATCCGGGTAAGGTGTTCTCCGGAAATATAGATAAAGTATACCACATGTTGAATACTGAAAGTAAGACAATGAACGTACGGGTAAAGCTGTGTAACGAAGACTATCTGTTGAAGCCGGGTATGTTCACCACGGTCAATGTTGAGTGCAAATCTTCCGGGAAACAGATGCCTCGGATCAATGCACATGCCTTGATATTTGAAGGAGGTAAGAATTACGTCGTAACCGTCACCCCGACAACCGCCTGAAAGTGAAAGAAGTCGATGTATACAAACGGCAGAATCAGGAATGCTATGTCCGTTCCGGGCTTTCCGAGGGTGACAGAGTGCTGAATCAGAATGTATTATTGGTCTACAATAGTTTAAATGCAGACTAAAACGGAAGAATACTATGCATAAGTTTATAGACAATATTGTGGCATTTTCGTTGAAAATAAGTTCTTCATCTTTTTGTACGACGATTGCCGTCATTGCCGGTGTGGTTTCGTTCAAGCATACACCGATAGATGCATTCCCGATGACGAATACGAAAGTGACCATCATTACCCAATGGGCGGGACGCAGTGCGGAAGAGGTGGAGAAGTTCATTACGATTCCGGTGGAGATAGCCATGAACTCAGTACAGAAGAAGACGGATATCCGTTCGACAACCCTATTCGGACTGTCGGTCATCAATGTGTTGTTTGAAGATCATGTGGATGATTTTGTTGCCCGTCAGCAGGTATATAATTTATTGAATGACGCAGATCTTCCGGATGGGGTGACTCCGGAAGTACAACCTCTTTACGGACCTACGGGTGGATTTACCGTTATACTTTGCGAAGTGACAAACGGAGTGTACGCGAACTGAAAACGATTCAGGATTGGGTGATCGACCGTAACTTGCGCCGTATCGGGAGTGGCGGATATTGTCAGTTTCGGCGGGAAGTGAAGACTTTTGAAGTCAGTGTCAATCCGAATCAGTTAATCAATTATGGCATCACTTCGCTTGAACTTTATGATGCCATAGCGAAAAGCAATATCAATGTCGGGGGAGATGTGATTACCAAAAGTTCGCAGGCCTATGTTGTGAGAGGTATCGGATTGATTAATGACTTGGAAGAACTGCGGAACATTGTAGTAAAAAACATTAATGGGACTCCCATACTGGTGAAAAATCTGGCCGATGTACGCGAATCATGTTTACCCCGTTTGGGCCAGGTGGGGCGTATGGATGAAGATGATGTAGTGGAAGGCATTGTGGTGATGCGCAAAGGAGAGAATCCGGGAGAAGTCATATCCGGGTTGAAAGCGAAAATAGACGAACTGAATGAGAATATCCTGCCGTCGGATGTGGAGATCGTACCTTTCTATGACCGGGAAGATCTGGTGGATCTTGCAGTTCATACGGTGACACACAATTTGGTAGAGGGCATATTGCTGGTAACTTTCATTGTATTTATTTTTATGGCAGACTGGCGGACGACGGCAGTAGTTGCGGTCATTATACCGTTAGCCCTGTTATTTGCTTTTATCTGCTTGCACATAATGGGGATGTCTGCCAACCTGCTTTCAATGGGAGCTATTGATTTTGGGATCATTATAGACGGAGCGGTAGTGATGGTGGAGGGAATATTCGTTGCCCTCGACCGAAAAGCGAAAGAGGTGGGAATGCCCGTATTCAACAGGATGTCAAAAATGGGCCTGATCCGAAGTACAGCCAAAGAAAAGGCCAAAGCTGTCTTTTTTTCTAAACTGATTATCATTACAGCGCTGATTCCCATCTTTTCGTTTCAAAAAGTAGAAGGAAAAATGTTTTCTCCTTTGGCCTATACTCTGGGATTTGCTTTACTGGGAGCATTGATTTTCACATTGACGCTGGTTCCGGTCATGTCGTCTATTCTTTTGAAGAAGAATGTGCGTGAGAGAAGTAATTTTCTGGTGCACTTTATCAGAGAAAAGAGTGCGGCTTTGTTTGCGATTTTTCATGCCCATCGTAAATTGTCTATCGGATTGGCTTCTTTGGCAGGAGGAATCGGTCTGTTTCTCTATTCGTTTCTGGGAATGGAATTTTTGCCGCAGTTGAATGAAGGGGCTATTTATATTCGCGCTACCCTTCCGCAGAGCATTTCTTTGGATGAGTCAGTATCCCTTGCCAATAGAATGCGCAGAGAATTACTGGCATTTCCCGAGGTAAGACAGGTGCTTTCGCAAACCGGGCGTCCGAATGACGGAACCGATGCCACCGGTTTTTATAATGTGGAGTTTCATGTCGATATTTTCCCGGAGAAGGAGTGGGAAAGCGGACTTAGCAAAGGACAACTGATTGAGAAAATGCAATCTGCCCTTGCTCTTTATCCCGGCACCGATTTTAATTTCTCGCAACCGATCACTGACAATGTAGAGGAAGCGGCTTCGGGTGTAAAAGGATCTATTGCCGTTAAAGTTTTCGGCAAAGACTTATATGAAGCGGAGAAACTGGCTGTGCAGATCGACAAAGTATTGGGAACCGTACAAGGTATCGAGGATTTGGGAGTGATCCGCAACATTGGCCAGCCGGAACTTCGCATCGAGTTGAATGAAAAGCAACTGGCGCGTTACGGTGTGTCTAAAGAGAACGTGCAGTCTATTATCGAGATGGCTATAGGAGGTAAATCGGCCTCCCTGCTTTATGAAGACGAGCGTAAATTCAATATCATGGTGCGTTACAATGAAGAGTTTCGCCGGAACGAAGAGCAAATAGGTAAGATTCTGGTGCCCGCGATGGATGGTACGATGATACCGATCAAAGAGCTGGCGGATATCCGGACTATTACGGGACCTCTACTTATATTCCGTGACAGTCATGCCCGTTTTTGTGCCGTTAAGTTCTCCGTACGCGGACGTGCTATGGGGTCTGCTGTCGCCGAAGCACAAAAGAAAGTGGCGGCTTCGGTACATCTGCCGGACGGATATACGCTGAAATGGACCGGAGATTTTGAAAATCAGCAACGTGCCAGTAAGCGGCTTGCCCAGGTGGTTCCTGTCAGCATTGCCATTATTTTCGTCATTCTCTTCATCCTTTTTTCGAATGCGAGAGATGCAGGCCTGGTGCTACTGAATGTGCCGTTTGCAGCTGCCGGGGGAATTATTGCTTTGTTGATTACCCATTTCAACTTTTCGATTTCTGCGGGGATCGGTTTCATTGCCCTGTTCGGTATCTGCATCCAGAATGGAGTGATTATGATCTCGGGCATTAAATCGAACGTACGTTCACACATACCTTTATCGGAAGCTGTAAAGAATACCGTCCGTTCGCGTGTTCGTCCGGTCGTGATGACGGCTGCTATGGCTGCCATCGGATTAATGCCGGCCGCCTTGAGTCATGGCATCGGTTCTGAGTCGCAACGCCCGCTTGCCATTGTCATTATCGGGGGCGTATTGTGCGATACTTTCTTTACTCTATTCATTTTTCCGTTGATTGTAGAAGTTATTTATGGTAAAACGTTGTATGATAAAGAGGGTAAATTGCGGCAAAGACGAGTGTAAACAGTATATTTGCCACTTTAAAAACTAAAGAAGGATGGCTAAGATATTATTGGTAGAAGATGAAGTGAATATAGCTTCGTTTATAGAACGGGGTTTGAAGGAGTTTGGACATTCTGTGTCGGTGGCTAATGACGGTGATGCCGGATGGGAATTCATCCGGCAAGAAGCATTCGACCTGTTGATCCTGGATATTATCATGCCTAAGATGAACGGTCTGGAGCTATGCCGGCTTTATCGGCAGCAATACGGTTATCTCACCCCGGTTATAATGTTGACTGCATTGGGCACCACGGAGGATATCGTGAAAGGGCTCGATTCGGGGGCGGATGACTATTTGGTGAAACCATTCAGCTTTCAGGAACTGGAGGCGCGCATCAAGGCCATCCTGCGCAGAGGGCGGGAAGACTCTGTCCAGCAGCTGGTATGTGATGATCTGGTGCTTAACTGCAACACCCGCCGTGCCAGACGCAAGGAGGTGGAGATAGAACTCACTGTTAAGGAGTACCGCTTGCTGGAGTATTTCATGACCCATCAAGGCATGGTGCTTTCGCGCCTGACATTATTGAAAGATGTATGGGATAAGAATTTCGATACGAATACCAATGTGGTAGATGTTTATGTGAACTATCTTCGTGGTAAAATAGATAAGGAGCATGACAAGAAATTGATTCATACGGTGGTAGGTTCGGGATATATCATGTATGCTTAACTTTAACAAGCCAGGCTATGAAAATAGGACGTAAAATCGCACTCTTTTATACGTTGGTAACGGTACTGACCACCATGGCAGTTATCGGAGTGTTCTACCTGTTCAGTTCAAGGTATATCGATGGGTTGTACAGGTCATACCTTCGGGAAAAGCTTTTCTGACCGCTCAGAAACACTGGGAGCGAGATGAAGTGGATGAGCAAAGCTATCAGACCATTCAACGGAAGTATGATGAGCTGCCCGGAGGCCAAAGAGATTTTGTTGGATATGGATAGTGATGCCGTGGTGCGTGATACGCTGAATAAATATCTTTCCGCCAGCCAGCAGAAGCAGCTTCTCGAGTCAAAGAGATGTCATCGGTCTCTTTCGTATATCAGGATATGCTGGGAGCCGCACTATACTATCCCGATAATGAAGGCAATTTTATCGTAATTATCATGTCGCATAACAGTTATGGGGTCAAGATACAAGAACACTTGCTGCTCTTATCCGCCTTTCTGGTATTATGCAGCTCGGTATTGATCTTTTTCATCGGACAACTCTATTCTACGAGAATATTGATTCCCTTGCAGCACGTCCTGTTACAGTTGAAACAGATCCGCGGCAACAGTCTGAACCGCAGATTGAAGACCACCGGCAATAAAGATGAACTGGACCATCTGATAGAAACCTTAAACAGTATGCTCGACCGTATCGATACGGCATTTAGAGCAGAAAAATCATTTGTCAGCCATGCTTCTCACGAACTGAATAATCCTATTACCGCCATTCAGGGTGAATGTGAAATAAGTCTCCTGAAAGAACGGAGTACCGATGAGTACATCGAAGCACTCCGGCGGATAGCCGGGGAAAGTAAACGCCTGTCCAATCTGATCAGGCATCTGCTGTTTCTGTCGAGACAGGAAGAGGACATCCGGAAGAATAACGTAGAAGAGATTCGTCTGGCAGACCTGTTGGAAGAGGCAGGGGCTGCTAACCCGCGCATCCGGCTGCAATATCCGGAAGATGCCGCAAGGTACGCTGTGGTCAGTGCCAGCCCTTACTTGTTTAAAATAGCCTTGCAAAACGTGATAGACAATGCCTGCAAGTATTCGCAAGGCGAGGTGCTTATCCGGCTTTACAAGGAAGAAGAGCGATGGGGGATAGCTGTCAAAGATTCCGGAATCGGCATCCCGGCGGATGAAATGGAACTTATCTTCCAGTCATTCTACCGGGGAAGTAATACGAGAGAATACGCCGGTCAAGGGATCGGGTTAAGTCTTTCCATGAAAATCTTTTCTGTCTACAGGGGGAAGGTCAGCATTCGCATCTTCGCATTATACCTCTTCCGGGAAGTGCGGATACACACGTATGTAGGTTTCCCATTAGTGTTAGTCTGTTAAAATATCACAATAAGAAAATGTTTCTTGCAATTGCAGCATCAATAAGAGTCCATCTGTGTTTTTACATAGGTATTGTATTCTTAATGGAGTATTTTAAAAAATGCAAGAACTATGTCACTGAGTAATCTGCTAATTATATTCTCTTCCTCTTTTATGGCTTTGTTTCCCGTGGTGAATCCTTTGGGAAACGGTTTTGTGGTGAATGGCTTTTTTACCGACCTGGATCCCAAGCAGCGGAAAACCGCCATCCGGAAACTGATTCTTAACTTTATAATAATCGGTGTGGGTACTTTGGTCATAGGCCACCTGTTTTTGTTAATGTTCGGTCTGGCCATCCCTGTCATTCAGTTGGGCGGTGGGATACTTATCTGTAAAACGGCCATGGAGTTGCTCGGCGATTCTAACTCCCCAGATCAGGAAGAATCGAGCCGGAACATGGATAGCCTCAAATGGAAGAATATAGAACAGAAGATATTTTATCCCATCACGTTTCCCATCAGCATCGGTCCGGGCAGTATATCCGTTATATTTACTCTGATGGCTTCTGCCAGCGTCAAAGGTAAATTGTTGCAAACCGGAATCAATTATTTTGTGATCGCACTTGTTATAGTTTGTATGGCAGCCATACTTTATATCTTTCTTTCCCAAGGGCAAAGAATTATTCAGAAACTCGGGCCGGTAGGGAATCAGATCATTAACAAGCTCGTTGCCTTTTTTACATTCTGCATCGGCATACAGATTTCCGTGACAGGTATATCTCAGATATTTCATTTGAGTATCTTATGATTACAGCCGTTACAGAGCGGCTGCAGCAGCCGGCAATGATATTTACCCGTTTCTATCCGTTTGTCCGGATCAGTATGAGCAACATACGGTTCATGATGAAAACGAATATATACCATTGTCAGACTCTGGAAAAATGCAGTGGCACTTTAAGGGGGAGGATGCATAATTATTAAGGATTGAGTCCTTTGTTTATAAGTAGCCTTTCAGCACTTTTGCGATGCGTTTATATCCTTCGGCATTCGGGTGAAGCCCGTCACGGAACAGTGAATGGTCTATTGTTCCGTCTTTATGCGTCAGTTGCGGAGCAAGATTAATGAAAGTACAATCTTTGCCGTTCAGTCGCTTTTGCAATGCCGCATCTATTTGGGCAATGCGGGTTTCCATCTCTTTTCTCGGCAGGATGCCCATCACGCAGAGTTTTGCACGGGGCTGACGCTCGCGAATCGCTTTTACGACCCGGCAGATTCCCTCTATGACTTCATCGTCGGTATTGAACAAGAGATTGTTGGTGCCTATCAGCAGGAAAATGTTCTGTGCCTGAAAACCGTCCAGCTCACCATGGTAGATACGCCACAGTACATTTTCTGTTTTGTCCCAGCCAAATCCGAGATTACGGACCCGCTTTCCTTTGAAAAGTTTATCCCAGGATTCTGTTCCAAACTGATTGTGTGCAATAGGTTCGCCTCCCAGAAATGCGTGATCGAGTTGCCGATCATCACCACTTCGGGAGCACTTTGCTTATTTAGTTTCAAGATCTCTTCGTGGCGTCCGTACCAGTCGTATGGATCTCTTTGCTGCTTGCAGGGGATACATGAAGTAGGCCCTTCACTCTTTCGTGTAAGATCTCACCTATCTTCTTCCGGTAACTGTCCGCATATTGCTGCATACCCAGGTCGGTGGAATGAACACCGTCTACCATGGCATCCATCGGCATACCGATTTCTTCCTTGGTCAGATAATAGACAGTAGGAACCTGCTCTTTTGCAGCGTCTCGTATGCCTTGCGTAGCTCTGCATTGGCCACACGATAGGATTCCTCCGCGCTTTCGGAACTGAATTCATTGCTATATCCGTCGTGTTCTACCAACAGGATGGGGCCCGGCTCTTTTCACGAAGTTTTTCTCCCTCCAAAGTGCGTTGGTACACTACGGCCGATGCTTCTTTTCCTGCCAGATTGGGCATGCAGTCAATGATATATAGCCGTGCATCGATCTCTGACAGAAGATCGAAGAGTGCTTCTTCCAGTTTTCCGTTGCCGGAGAACCCCAGATTGATGACCGGATGTCCCAACTTCCGGTTCAGTATATTGCCCCATGCCATGCCAGGACGCGAAGCACAGGCTCCTTGCGCAATGGAAGTGCCGTATATGACCAGAGGCTTTTCTTGTGAAACCGGAAGAAAACGGAAAGAAGCGTCGGCAGGAACACCTATCTCCATCCATGATACACTGTTGTATAGCGGCAGGAATAGTTGGTATTCAAATCCGTTGCCGGATTTAGCCGCGTATGAAAGTCCCCTGAAATTGTAGACAATGGTGTCTCCCATGGAATAATTTCCGGCACACCAGCGTTCTTGCCCGTTATTGTCTGTAGCATACAGATCGATGCCCGAAACTCCGTAGCCGGCATATGGGGCATAGAGAGTCCGCCTTTACTACGTAGCGAACCTTTATTTCGGATGCGTTGGAACGGAAGGCGACAGACAGCCCTGCGCTTTGCCGCGACAAATCCCATAAAGGCTTGCGTACTTTATCTTCTGCCCTTTGCGGGAGGCGGGCATAAGAATCTTTCAGTTCGTCCTGCCATGCTTGTCCGCGTACTGTATGAAAGTCTTGTTTGAGTGGATCTGCCCATTTGTATTGTGCCTGTAGAGAAGCGCACCCCAGAAAAAGGGCTAAAAGGGAAAGTTGGAGTCTGGTAGTTTTCATGATCATTGAGTATTAGGGGATATAAATGTAATCATTCTATCTTGAATATGCAATCAACCGATGTAATCGTAGACGAGTTGTACAACTGGTACACGACGAGTTGTGCAACTGGTGATGTACGAGTTGTACAACTCGTATGTGCCGGGATGTATAGCTGGTATGTGATTGGTCGGGAACTTTAACGAGGTGTACCCTTATCCGAATCTGATAATCATTACCGAGAAATAAGGGTATCTTTTTTCCCGAAGTTCTTCGGTGGAGCAAGAGTAGTATTCCTTCTCGGTCCCTACATTTTCAAAGTAGTGGTATTGGTATTCCGGATGGTTAATTATACATTGGTGTACCTCGTCTATACATTGCGATAGCTTCATTATGACCACTACCGTCTGATGTTTCAGGTAGTCGTCCAGTTCTTTGGCGGTGACGTGACCCGGTATCACGATCAGCGCTCTTCCTGACTGACAATATGCAGGCCCGCCATCGCTCCGGAAGCAATAAAAGCGGGAATACCGGCAATCTGTTCAACGGGGATGTCGTCTTGTTGCAGCTTGTCGTAGATGTAGTGGATGGAAGAGTAAAGACCCGCATCTCCTTCGGCCACAATTACGACGTTTTGTCCCTCTGCACGGAGTATTTTGCTGCTTTCATATACAGCTTCATAAGATCTTAATGCCAGTGTCCTGTCCTTGTCCATAGGAAGCCGGAAACACTGTACGGTGTCCGAGAATCCGAGAGTGTTCAGGATGGAGAGTGCCCGTGAAGAGGACTTGCCGTCTTGAGTCATGGTGGCCGGACAGAAGATGCAATCGGCTCCTTGCAGTGCTTTGAGTCCTTTCAATGTAATCAGATCCGGTTCTCCGGGGCCTAAAGATACGAAACGTATGGGATGTGTAGTTATCATTTGTTATCGGTTTATCATCTTAATGTTCTGCAAAAGTGAGGAAAATATCTCTATGAAACAAGAATTATTAAGTATCTTTGACCGCTGTAATCTGAATTAAAAGACAAATAACGATGAAACAATTCCTGATCGGATGCGCACTGCTGGCCTGTATCTCTTTAGCCGGTTGTCGTCCGAAAAACAACCAGAATGTAACGATAGTAACCGGTGAGGTGTCCGATACATCTTCTGTCCGTATCACACCAGTTTATGCCAAAGGTTTTAAAGTGACCTATACTCCTACATGCCGCTTGGTCGATATCAGCGATCCGCAGAAAGAAGGAGGTGAATCTTTTCATTACGCTCTTGTGCCCGGAGGGACGAAACCTGAAAATATTCCTGCCGGCTATACAGTGATAGAGACTCCCGTGAAGAGTGTTATCTGTATGACTTCCTTGCAGTTATCCAACTTTATTAAACTGGATGCTTTAAATCATGTAGTGGGTATCACGAGCACCCGTCATCTCTTCAACAAAGAAATGAACGAACGCTTGAAGCAGGGTAGAACGGCTAAGATAGGTATCGAGGGGAACTTTGATAATGAAGTGATCATGAGTGTGAATCCCGATGTCATCTTCATTTCTCCTTTCAAGCGTGGCGGATACGATGCCATGCGTGAAGTGGGCATTCCGCTGGTGCCGCATTTGGGATACAAAGAGATGACTCCGTTGGGACAGGCCGAATGGATTAAGTTTATCGGACTTTTCATCGGAGAGGAAGAGACTGCCAACCGGAAATTTGCAGCCATAGAAAAGCATTATAATGAATTGAAAGAAAGGGTTGCCTATGTAAAGAAGCGTCCGGTGGTGTTCAGTGGAGAGATCCGCGGGGGCAACTGGTATGCCGTGGGCGGTAAAAGTTTTCTGGCACAGCTCTTTCGTGATGCAGGTGCCGATTATTTTCTGAAAGACGATCCCCGGTCGGGAGGTGTCACGCTCGACTTCGAAACAGTGTACAGCCAGGCGGAAAGTGCCGACTATTGGCGTATTGTCAATAGTTTCGACGGGACTTTCTCTTATGATGTATTGAAGAGCGAAGATACGAGATATGCCGATTTTCGTGCTTTCCGTGAGAAAGGGGTGATATATTGCAACATGCGTGAAAAGCCGTTTTATGAAAGTATGCCTACCCAGCCGGAAGTGGTACTGGAAGATTTGATTAAGGCTTTTCATCCGGACTTGTTGCCTGATTATACGCCTGTCTATTACGAACGACTCAATTAATCTGTCCGATGAAACGACCGACAATACCTCTTATGCTGCTTATAGCCGCATCTATTTTTGTCTTTTTTCTGCTGAATCTGCTTCTGGGCTCGGTTTCCATTCCCATCGGTTCGGTATGGAACATACTTTGGGGCGGAACGGATGAATCCGTTATCTGGCAAAATATCATCTGGAAGTCACGGGTACCGCAGGCTTTGACTGCTTTGGTGGCGGGTGCCGGACTTTCTATCAGTGGCTTGCAGATGCAGACCGTATTTCGTAATCCGCTGGCAGGACCTTCTGTACTTGGTATCAGTTCCGGTGCCAGCCTGGGAGTGGCTTTCGTGGTATTGTTGTCCGGAGCATTTGGAGGCGTGGCACTTAGCAAATTGGGATATATGGGCGAGGTGGCTCTTTCGTTGGCGGCCGTTATCGGTGCCCTGTCGGTGATGGCGCTTATTGTGTATGTATCCCAAAAAGTGAAAGGAAATGTAACTTTGTTGATTATCGGTGTGATGATTGGCTATGTGGCGAGTGCCGTTATCGGTGTACTCAAATATTTTAGTGTGGAAGAAGACATCCGCGCTTACGTCATTTGGGGGTTGGGTAGCTTTGCCCGCGTCTCCGGTGATCAGATGACCTTGTTCGTCTGTATCATGGTTGTGCTGATTCCGCTCTCTTTCCTGTTGATTAAAACCATGAATCTGATGTTGCTTGGCGATGGGTATGCACGTAACTTGGGATTGAACATCAAGCGTGCCCGCCTGTTGGTCATTTCATGTTCGGGAGTGCTTGTAGCCATCGTGACCGCTTATTGCGGACCGATTATGTTCATTGGTTTGGCGGTTCCTCATCTTTGCCGTGCCATCTTTCATACCTCGGATCACCGCATCCTGATGCCGGCCACTTTGCTGGCAGGTGCTTCGTTGGCTTTGGTATGCAATCTGGTTGCCCGCATGCCGGGCTTTGAGGGAGCTCTTCCGGTCAACTCCGTGACTGCGCTGGTAGGCGCGCCGGTCGTGGCATCAGTGTTGTTCCGTAAGCGTAAAAGTGAATTAAGTGAATAAAGAATCATGAAGCAAAAAACCATTCATATAGAGAATCTTTCGATAGGCTACCTGGGTAAGACCGATGTTAAAGTTGTGGCCGATCGTATCAATGCCGGCATTAACTGTGGCGAACTGACTTGCCTGTTGGGAGCTAATGGAGTGGGGAAGTCCACCCTGTTGCGTACACTTTCGGCATTTCAACCTAAATTGGGGGGTAAGATAGAGATTGTGGGCAAGGAGATCGATGCATATACCGACAAGGAACTGTCAACCGTCATTAGCGTAGTGCTCACTGAGAAATGTGATATTCGCAATATGACGGTGCACGAGCTTGTAGGCTTGGGACGCAGTCCGTATACCGGTTTTTGGGGAACACTTCGCGGAGAAGATAAGGAGGTGGTCGAACGTTCCATTGCTTTGGTGAAGATTCAGAACCTGGCACACCGCATGGTGCATACCCTGAGTGATGGTGAGCGACAGAAAGTGATGATTGCCAAAGCGCTGGCACAAGAGACTCCGGTGATCTTTCTGGACGAACCGACGGCATTTCTCGATTTCCCCAGTAAAGTGGAGATGATGCAGTTGCTTCACCGGTTGAGCCGCCAGACCAATAAAACGATTTTTCTTTCCACACATGATCTGGAGCTGGCTTTACAGATTGCCGATAAAATCTGGTTGATGGACAAGATGAACGGGGTGACTATCGGTACTCCGGAAGATCTGTCACTGAGTGGCAAACTGAGTAGTTTCTTTGCCCGTAAAGGCATTGTGTTCGATTTGGAGACGGGCTTGTTCCGGGTAGACAACGAATATACATCGCAGATACGTCTGGTGGGGCATGGACAGAAATATGCCATGGTGCGTAAAGCCCTGCAACGTAACGGGATTTTGGCTAATCGTACTGTCGAGTCGGATACCTACATCGAAACCGGTGATCTGAAAGACGGTAACGGATTCATCCTACATCCGCAGGAAGGGGAAGCCGTAACGCTGAACAGCATTGAAGAACTGTTGGAGAGATTGCAGGCCGGGAGTGCCGAAAGAGCCGTTTAACCGCTGAGGGGCATCCCAAGAACCCTTATCGTTCAGAATCTGGCACAACAGCTCCGAAACGACTGCACCATGATGGCTGTTGCCTGCTCCTGATAAATGGGAAATTACTTTTCTGCTCTCCTCTGCTGTGAAGTTAGAACAAAGAAGCCTCCATACCTTCTTCCAATGTGCGCGGGGTGTACCCGATTTCGGCTTTAGCCTTTTCGATACTTAATCCGCTGAAACGCGGGCGGGGAGTAACCTCTTTCATTTCTTCGGTAGTGACAGGTTCGATCAATGAACGATCCAGTTTCAGAAAATCAGCCACCCGGTAGGCGATTTCGGCAATTGTGAGGCATTCGCTGCCGCAAATATGATAGATGCCGTTGGCTGTATGAAACATCAGCTTTTCTACTCCTACTGAAATATCTCCAACAAAGGTCGGTGTACGCCATTGATCGGATACGACACGGATCGTTTCTCCGTTTCTCAACCGGTTGGCTACTAGCTGAAGGATGTTGCCATGCTGTCCCGGAAGGGCTTTTCCATAAACGACGACTACACGTACTATGGCATAATTACTACAAATGCTGGCTATAATCTTTTCGGCTTTCAGTTTCGTAACACCGTAATAATTCACCGGAATCGCTTCATCTTCTTCCTTGTAGAGCCGGGTGCTTTTACCGTCAAATACAAAGTCCGTGGAAAGATGGATGAAACGGCTGCCATACTGTTCGCAAACATGTGCTATCGTTTCGACTGCTGTAACATTTGTAGCTTCAGCTTCTGCATGATGGGTTTCGCAATAGTCCGGTACCGAAAGGGCAGAGGTGTTGATTACGATATCCGGCCGGCATTCTTTAAATAATTTCCGTACTTCATTTTCGTCCCGGATATCGGTACGTACGAAGCGATAATCTTTGCCGGGACAAATGTCATCTCTCAGCGAGCATCCTGTGACGTGGTATATAGGGTTAACCGATAAGTCATTCAGTATCCGGCGCCCCGTAAATCCATTGGCACCGATAATCAATATGTTTTTCATTTCTTTCTTTTTTTAATATGGATAGTTGCGCCCCTGCTGGACTTCAATGCGGATACCGAAATTCCCATCGGAAGATTTCATCTCGAAAGCCCCTTTGAAGTTGTTCTTTTCCCATGGCATGGCGGCAGGGTTAGGGACTTTTTTGCCATCGGCATTATATTCCCCATACGTGTTCAGACGCATGCCGTTTTTCAGTTTAAACGATCCCATCTGGAGCTGTTGCGGAGACGAGAAGAAATCGTGTCCGCCCCAACCGAATCCGTATGAAAGGGAGGGAGTGAACACATTGGATAGTCCTTGTGTCATTATGACGTCCGGATTCAAACTGAAGATCCGGTTATAGTCTTTGCTTGCATCGGGTAATTCGAATTTATATTTCGGCAGTTTGGGAGGAGCTGCTATAAACAATCCCATATCGATCAGGAAATCTCCGTATTGCTTGACGGTAGAAGGCAAATGCCGGATGCTGTCGGAAGGTTGTTCCGACTGGGCAGAAAGTGAGGCCGTACTCAGTAACAGCAGCAAAAAGAATATCAGCTTCTTCATATCCGTTCTATGTTATCTTTCAAAACGCAAAGATATGAAAATAATCTGCTTGCCGTGAATCCTTTATTTCTTTTTTAGATGAATTACAGGGCCGAAAACAGGGTTCGTTTCCCAACGTCCTTTTACGGGATTGAATTCGTGGATGGCTCCGCCGGTAATGCCGAATTTACCATTGAACATGTAGTCGACTGTTCCTCCGAAATGATTCTGCATATATAAGTCGGGGACCATATAGCCCTTCTTAGAGTTTCGTTGCCCGTTGAGCGAATATTGGCCGAACACGTTCAGGTATAAATGGTCTGTAAGCCTGTAGGTAATTTTTCCGTGGATACCGGCATCAAAGCGTGAACCGGCCATCGGAGCCGTGGGGATGCGAAGGCTTGGCAATGTATATTTAGCAACAAACACTCCTCCCGAAAAGATCCAGCGATCATTGGGAGAGAACGAGTAGGCAGCACCCGCCTTTACGATGGTGCCTATGCTGAGATAAGTGTTATAATTGCTGAAAGTACTGAGATTACTGTTGGGAGAAAGGTTGAAATTGTAATAACGGTCGTAATCCCAAATGAAGGGGTTGGAATAGGTCCCCAATTGAGGGACGATCCAACCGGACGGAATACTTTCCGGGTACGGTATACGGAAAGTCATACTGTCACCGGCTGCAGCTTGTCGGGTGTTGTCCGGAAGAGTACCGTCTGTTTGTATGTTTCTATCGTTGATATGCAGTCCCTGACGAATTTCAGGTACAGTTTCGCGATGCCCTTTGATACTGTCTTTCGGTTGTTCTGTTTGTGCACATACCATCACTGTAATGATTGCCAGTATAAATGTGCAGTATATTCTATTCTTCATCATTCTGTGTATTTAATTTAAGATCAGTTTATATCCTATCCCTCTGACATTGACAATGCGAATTCGCTCGTCGGCTGACAGTTTATGGCGGAGCTTTGTGATGAAAACGTGTAAACTTCTTGAGTTAAAAAAGTTATCGTCTCCCCATAGGTCGAGTAATACATTCTGTGTGTTGACCACTTGATTCTGATTTTCGCAAAGTCGCTTCAGGATTTCCGATTCCCGATGAGAAAGCTCCTGCTTCAATCCGGCATGTGTCAGTGTTTGTGCAAGAGAGTCGAACAAATAGTTGCCTATCTCAAACCGGGTGGTTGTTTTCTTTTCTTCATTGAAACTGAATGCTTTGCCAACCAATGCTTTGATGCGTATGATCAGCTCCTGCATGCCGAATGGCTTCTTCAGGTAGTCGTTGGCGCCTAGTTCGAAGCCTTCTACCACATCGTTAATAGCCGAACGTGCTGTCAGGAAAAGTACCGGTGTTTGTTTATCGGTCTGGCGGATACGTCTTACCATTTCAAAGCCATCCATGCGGGGCATCATTACATCGGCCACCAGCACGTCCGGACGAATATCGAAAAACATGCGTAATCCTTCTTCACCGTTGGCTGCAATAGTGAGAATGAAGTCGTCCTCTTCGAGTGTGTCTTTGATAATCATGGCGAGGGTCAGTTCGTCCTCTGCCAACAATACTTTGATTTTCTCTTTCATAACGTGATGGTGAATGTGCTACCGTGTCCGGGTTCGCTTTTTACACAAACTGTTCCGCCATGTTTTTCTATCATTGTTTTTACATAATAGAGTCCCAGTCCGTATCCTTTTACGTTGTGCAGGTTACCGGTCGGTACGCGATAGAATTTATCGAATATATGTTTTTGTTTCTCTTGTGCGATGCCTGTTCCTTCATCGCTGACGGAAATTTCCACTTTTCCGTTATCTGCTGTTTCGCGGCAATGAATGCGGATGACGGCCTTTCCCGGTGAATATTTCACTGCATTGTCTATCAGGTTGCTCAATATATTGCTGAAGTGGGTCCGGTCGGCAAATACTGTAAGGTTTGCCGGTTCTACTCTATAGTCGATGTCAATCGGATTTTGTGCTTTGAGTTTATGCTGTTCTGTCAATGATTCAAGTAAAGTAGCAAGAGTTATTTCTTCCGGACGGAGTCGGAAGGTTTTGCGTTGTTCCATACTCATCGTCAGTATCTGTTCAACCAGTCCGCTAAGCCTTTGCAGTTGTTCCTGGCTGATACTTAAATATTTGTCCCGTTTGGCTTTTTCGTCAGCTTGTCCGAAGTTGAGTAAAGCATCGTTGGCTGCATATGCCACGGCAATGGGAGTCTTTAGTTCATGGGTGATATTGTTGGTGAAGTCACTTTTCATCTCTTCCAGTGTTTTTTGTTTCAGCAATGTGCGGATCAGAAACCAGAAAGAGAATCCCAAAATCAACAGAATGACGAATGAAGTAATAAGTATTCCTGCCATCTGATGGACGATCACTCCTGAAACTGAATCCATCCGAAGGCGGTAGAGAGAATGGGAATGGATGTCGAAAGTGTAGTCGTACGTATGGGCATCCGGTCCGGGGATGTAGTTCAACGTACCGCCCATTCCTAATGTATCGGTGAAAAGTAAACTGGAGTCAGGCGTATTGCTGAAATGCAGATATTCTATCCGATACGGCAGTGAGATTCCTCTTTCCTGTAAACTGAGTGTCAGCAGGCTATCGTATGATTGAAAATCAGGATCCATGATAACGTCAAGGCCGGAGTGCAATCCTCTTTGAAAGTAAGTGGCCAGTTCGAGCATGGTATTCTGATCTTTCAATAGTATGTCCAGCCCGCCTTTTGTTTGCAGCATGGCAGCTTTTACCTCCTGCGAAGTGGAATCTTGCGGAACTACTTTTATTTCTTTCTGATCATTACGAACGACGATCAGGGTGTCCAGTTTCCGTTCGGTTTTGAGAATGGAATCTTGTTGTATTCCTGTACTTCCCGGAATCTTTTCTTTATGGACCATAGTGCTGCTGCGAACCAATGTTCCACCTTCATCATTGTATCCGGCGGAAACAGAGATTTCACCATGATCTTGGTCATCCCGACGCATGCGTTCTATGCGTAACATCATCTCATTGTAATCACTTGTGCGCATAGCCTCGATAATCGAATGTTCCATATCACTTTTCATGGTATGGTACATACTAACCAACCAGTATGCCTGGTAGGCAAAGATGGCCATCAGAGAAGCAATTACAAGTATGGCGATATGTTTGATTGGGAGTTTCATGCAGGCAAAGATAATGGTTAACCTTTGTTGTTGTTACATCTGATAAGACTAAATAACACTACCGATAACAGTAGATAACACTACATAAGTCGATGATAACGTATTGTCTTGCCTTTTCTGCCGTACTTTGCAACTGTAACCCAAACAAGGAATAAAAAATGAAACGAATTTACTTGACTTTTGTGTTTGCAGGTGCTGTCTGCTTTCAGGTAGCGGCACAGAACGCGGATGAAGATCGGATACTTTCTGCGGATAGTCTGATTACGATGGATGGACGTTTAGACAGTTTGTACAGATCCTTGCCCGAAGTGATGGTGGTAGGTGAACGTCCGGTGGTGAAAGCAATGCAGGGAAAACTTGTATATGATTTGCCTCGACTTATTCAGAATTTTGCGGTAGACAATGCATATGACGCGATAAAGGAACTCCCCGGAGTGAGCGAAATGAATGATAATCTGACTTTAGGAGGAAAAAGTGTTACGGTTGTATTGGATGGCAAAGTAACCACAATGACTCAGGAACAACTGAACACTCTTTTAAAAAGCATTCCTGCCGGGCGTATTGAAAAGGCCGAAGTGATGTATTCGGCTCCTGCACGTTATCAGGTGCGGGGGGCTATGATAAATATCTGCCTGAAACAGGGAGACTCGGGAAATCCACCTTGCAGGGTGAGTTTTTCAGTGATTATCGGCAAAGGCATTATGAATATTTGACTGAGCGTGCGAGCCTTCTGTATTCGGGACATAAATTCTCTGCAGACTTTCTTTACTCTTACAGTCATGGGCGAAACTATTTCCGACGGATAAAGAGGCTTTGCACGCTTTGTCAGATGGTACGATACATCCCATAAGTACGAATGAATCTCAACGAAGCCGTTCGAATAGACACAACCTGCGTTTAGCCGGCGATTATGTATTTGCCGCAAACCATCAACTTAGTGTGACATACAATGCCCAATTTGTGAATGGTTTTAATCTGAGGCACTGTAGACGGCACTCAAATTTCGAATGCCCGTACCCGTATGACCGACCAGCTCCATAATGCACGCCTGATTATCATATGCCATTCGGATGGAAAGCCGGAGTGGAATATACTTATTATCATTCACCTTCTTCACAATTACTTCACAGTCGGATGGGGAGTGATGAACTGGATTTTCGTGTTAAAGACTCTCAGCGTATCAATCGTTGGAAACTTTTCCTCTCCGGAGAACATGATCTGGGCAATGGGTGGGGAATGAATTATGGGGCAGTCTATACGACAAGTTTGGACAACAGCCATCAATATTATCATGACCTGAAACTGATGAAATAATATCGGAAATAGCAATATGAAGTCTCGTCGTCGGGAACAAACACTTAATTTTACGCCGGATTTAACAAGGCTTTTGGTGATAAATTGTCTTTAGATGCCTCATTGGCTGCCGAACAATTCCACACGACTGTATGGAATGAATGGAGCCTGTATCCGACTTTAACATTAACTATGCTCCTGCACCGGGAAATGTATGGCAATTATCCCTCAGCAGTGATAAAAGTTATCCCGATTACTGGGCTACTCAGGATGCAGTTTCTTATATGGGTGGAGGATATTCCGAGATTCACGGCAATCCTTATTTGAAACCTGAGATTAACTACCAGCTACAGTTGACTTATGTTTTAAACAGTAAATATATGTTTAATGCATGGTATAGTCATACTAAGGATAATGCAACACAAACCCTTTATCAATCACCGGAGCGATTGGTTGAAATTTATAAGTATTTCAATTTTGATTTTGAACAGCAAGCCGGTGTACAGGCTGTTGTCCCATTTGCGATCGGACGCTGGCTGAAATCGCGTTTCACATTGACCGGCGTTTACGATCGTCAAAAGACAGTGACTTTTGGGATATTCCTTTTGATCGGAAAGCATATTATGCGATGTTGAGTATGAATCATACAGTGACTCTGTTCTCACATCCGGATATTAAGCTGATTGTGAGTGGAATGATACGCAGTAAGGCGATACAAGGCATCTATGATTTACCGGCATCCGGCAACTTGGACATAGCGCTCAGGTATGGTTTGCCAATGGAAAGGCATTGCTGACTCTTCGATGTAATGACTTGCTTGAAACAGGGCAGATTTCACCGCGAATTTATTATGCTATGCAGAACGTGACCAACCATTACTCTGCTTTCCGTGAATTTGGTGTTTCGCTTACCTATAAGTTTGGAGGCTATAAAGAGAAGAAACGGGAGGGAGTGGATACCTCACGTTTCAAATAGTTCTGTGTTCGAGAATTAAGGAGGTGTCATTGAACAGGTAAAATCACTGTTATTCTGGTACCTCCTGTATATGTTGGGTCAATGCTTATCTTTCCGGACAATCTGCGGATGATCAGTTGGCACAAATAAAGTCCCAATCCGTTACCCGGAGTGAATGCATTGAGCTTGGAGAATCGTTCGAAAACCCTTATGTTTGTCTGCCGGTATACCACATCCGGTATCTGTTACGCTTATATGAACTTGTTGGCGTGCTTCGTCGATGTGACAATGGAGGGTGATAATGCCTTTTCAGTGAACTTATTTGCATTGTTCAATAGATGCTCTATGACTAATGATAAATATTTCTCGTGTGTGGTCAGTATGATGGGGTGTTCCGGCAAGTCGGTCCGATAGTCTATATCGGGTTTATGAGACCGATTTAATAATGTCATCTCTTGTATACAGATAGAATTAAGATTCGCTTCTTTGCAAGGTAACTTCTCTTGTGATACATCCAGACTGGATATTTCAAGCATATTATCGATTAATGAAGTAAGTAGAATTGTACTTTTCTGGATCTCTTGTGAAAAACCTTCACGGGTTTCTTTATCTATCTCATCATTGAATATCAAGTCGGAGAAACCTACAATCGAATTGAGTGGCGTACGTATCTCGTGGCAAATAGAGTTTATGAAAGCTGTCTTCATCTTTTCACTTTCTTCGGCTTTTGCTTGAGGTTCCGGAGATGAAACTTCATCTTTTCTTTTTTCAGGTCGTGATATAAATACAGACAGACAAAGATTACAATGATCAGAATGATAGACAGGCATATCACCAGAATACGTTTGTTTTTAATTTCAAGTTGTGACTTTTCATTGTTCAACTTATTCACTTCATATTTTATCTGGAGTTCACCCAATTGCTTTTGCATATTTTCAGTAGTCAGCGAATCTTTATATTGAGTCCTTTATTCTGAGGTATGCCAATGCCTCTTTGAAGTTACCCATGGCTTCGTAGGTTTGTGATTGAATGTCGTATAATCCCGGTAGATTGTTTGGGATTATTTCTTGTGCAATTTGTATCAGACTATCATTAGCCATCAATGCTTTTCATAATGGGGTTGGGGCTTTTGATTCAGATAATAATTATCCATCGATAGAAAATAGTTATATCGATCGTACGGATTGGTTAGCTTTTCGTTCAATTTAACTATTTGTTGCCAGTAATAATCCATTTTCGGGAGCTTCGAAATGGCATTAGTCAATAGAGATGTATAAAAGCGTAATTTGTGTATCGCCATATTATAAAAGGACGTTGTGTTTGATAGTGATCTTTGTAATATTGTTGTTGGGTTTGCAGATTCTCATCTAAAATCCGGATGGCTGAATCACATTTATTCAGCATACTGTATGTATTGGATAATTTCCAAACAATGATCGATGCAAATAAGATTTGCTTTTCGGAGGCAATTGCTTAGATAAGTTCATTGCTGTTTCCAGATAGGGAGTGCCTCCTTTATCATGTCATTGTAATGAAGGCTACCACCGGTGATGTAAGCTTGGGCGATTTTGCTGTAAAGTGATGCTTCATCAGATTTCTTTTCTTCTATAAATTGCAATTCTTTTGTGATAGCTTCTTCTGTTTCATTGTGGCTGCATAGTGTATCGAAAAATCGCATTTGAAGGTAAAGCCAATACAGGGGCTGTTTCTTGGGGCTCCCGGATTGCTTTTATCAGTTCCATATAATGATATGCTGAATCCATACGATATTCTTTTGTCTCTCCGCATACAAGATCATTTAAGGCATTGAGCATACCCGATGTATCGCCAGCCTTTTGGGCTTCTCTATACATGTTGAGCAAATATGTCTTTTCATCAGGGTTTCAAAACAAATGTCCGCCAGGTTTCGGTAAATATTGATTCGTTCTGCAGCTATTGTCGTTTGTTTTAATTGTAATAAAGACTGTCTTTTGCATGGTAATCTATGGCCAATGCTATTCCGGTCCAGGCGCACAAGACTAAGAGGATTATATATCGCATCATATTGTTTGTTGTTTGTAGGTAACAAATATACGCCTTTTCAATGGGAATCCGTCAATCCTCCGGTATCTTTTGCTCCCTACTAAAAAAGGTAATAAAGTCAACTTTGATATGGAGTTAATTGTTAATTTTGCAACTCCATTTTAAAACCTAAAACTCCCGATATGAAATCAGACATAGAAATAGCACGTAGTGTTGAGTTGAAGAAAATAAAACAAGTAGCAGAAAGCATCGGTATTCCCCGCGATGAAGTAGAAAATTATGGTCGTTATATTGCCAAAATTCCCGAGTATCTGATTGATGAAGAGAAAGTAAAAGAGTAACCTGATTTTGGTTACTGCCATTACTGCAACCAAGGCGGGCATTGGTAAAACGACTGTTTCTATCGGTCTTGCGTTAGGACTGAATAAGATTGGCAAAAGCAATTGTCGCTTTGCGCGAACCTTCCTTGGGACCGTGCTTCGGAATGAAAGGAGGAGCGGCAGGAGGCGGTTATGCCCAGGTACTTCCGATGGAGAAGATTAATTTGCATTTTACCGGTGATTTTCATGCTATCACTTCTGCTCACAATATGATTTCCGCATTGCTGGATAATTATTTATACCAAAATCAATCTAAGGGTTTCGGTCTAAAAGAGATTCTTTGGCGTCGGGTACTTGATGTGAACGACCGTTCTTTACGGAATATCGTAGTTGGTCTAGGACCGAAGACCAACGGTATTACGCAGGAATCCGGATTTGATATTACTCCAGCATCAGAAATCATGGCAATTCTTTGTCTTTCAAAAGACGTGGATGATCTTCGCCGTCGAATTGAAAATATTCTTTTAGGATATACCTATGATAATAAACCGTTTACAGTTAAAGATCTGGGTGTGGCAGGAGCTATAACAGTTCTATTGAAAGATGCTATACATCCGAACCTGGTACAGACTACCGAAGGTACTCGGGCCTTTGTGCATGGAGGTCCATTTGCTAATATTGCTCATGGATGTAATTCTATATTAGCAACGAAGATGGCAATGACTTTTGGTGATTATGTAATTACAGAGGCCGGTTTCGGTGCTGATTTGGGAGCAGAGAAATTCTACAATATTAAATGTCGCAAGAGTGGGTTGCAGCGCGTTTGACAGTGATTGTGGCTACTGCGCAAGGACTTAAAATGCATGGGAGTTAGCCTCGATCGCATTAAGGAGCCAAACCTCGAAGGATTGAGAGAAGGTTTGCGTAATTTAGATAAGCATGTCCGCAATCTGCACTCGTTTGGTCAGACTGTTATTGTTGCTTTCAATAAGTTTGCCAGTGATACGGATGAAGAGATGGAGTTGCTTCGTGAGCACTGTGAGCAGTTGGGAGTAGGCTATGCTATCAATAATGCTTTTCAGAAGGTGGTGAAGGCGCCGTTGATCTGGCGAATCTGGTGGTTGAGACAATTGAAAACAAACCATCCGAACCATTACAGTTTACCTATAATGATGAAGATAGTGTACAGCAGAAGATTGAGAAAGTCGCAACCAATTTATACGGTGCAAGCGTTGTGACCTATAGCACATTGACCCGTAACAAGATTAAATTAATTGAAGAAATGGGAATCGGTCATTATCCTGTATGCATTGCCAAAACGCAATATTCTTTTCAGCCGATCCAAAAGTATATGGGGCAGTAGATAACTTTGAACTCCATATTAAAGATATCGTTATTAACAATGGAGCCGAAATGATTGTAGCGATTGCAGGTGAGATTATGCGTATGCCTGGTTTGCCAAAAGAGCCGCTAAGCACTCCATATTGATATTGTGGATGGCAATATTGAAGGATTGAGCTAAACTTTTCCATATACAGGAAGAGGTAGTTTCAAAAAGAAACTGGAAATTGAGGATTTTATAGATTAAAACTTCAAATATAAGAATCCCTTGTTCTAGCCTTGTATTGTAATAGATTAAAGCTAGAATGAGGGGATCATTATATCCGAACCTGTAATATTGCCTCTTTTTCTATTCTGAGATAGTTTCTTGAGGCCCATAAATTTATTGTAATTCTTGGAGACTAGTCAAATAAATCCCCGCTATTCTTTCTGAACGAATGGCGGGGATGACGGATATATAGAGTCCAGTGTGCTATTTTTAATTCTTTCTAACACACTGTACGATTGTAGCTCCTTTATTATTATATTGTTCGGAACGGACAATACCAATATTGGTGCATACCATTCATATCCGTAACCCTTAATTGTTTCTTTCGGTGTCCAGATATTCATTTCATACTTTACTTTCGTACAATAAAATGCTCCAGCAGGAGTATTTACAGTTTCTGTAGTAACAAATTCTCTGTCGAAAACGGAGATTTCAGCCCGGTTGTTTTATTTCCTTTTGGTAAAGACGCAGAGTTCCGTCATCAAATTCGTCATCGTCTCCCGGATTCATCGGATTAGAAAAGGCATCCGGATAATTCATTAAATCTCCCATCATATATACATCAGCGTTCATCATGTTGAGTGCTGTGGGGAATGTTGCCACATCTCCCATACTCATAGAAAAATTTCCATCGCTACAACGAGCTACCATTTGTCCGAATTGAGTGTTTTGCCTGCGGATCAGCAAATGTATAGTTTGCTACTACCTCCATACCGACGGATATTCATACGCCTGATCTACTCTGTAGACTAGGATATTAGTAAGTTTACCATCAGCAGTGTAGCAATTACGGGTGATTTGTTCACCTTCTTGGTTGGAAAGAAGAAGGCACAATCTTGATTTTGAGCCATAGCTCCGGCAGTAACCAATAAGGTTGCTGCGACCATTAGATTTCTTATTTTCATATCAGTTTAGGTATTAAGTAAATATCATCTTCTTTTTAGTTACTTATCAACGGTTAACAGGAATGAAAGGTTTTGAGGGAGGTGTTAATGCGATGTTAAAAGAGCGAAAAATGCCCGCAACTTTCTTCACAGAGAATTGCGAGCCCACGTATGTTATTGTTTAATACTAAAATGTGCTATTTAATATGCGAAGATCGGATATTTTTCCATTGTCTTGTTGACACGTGCACGTACTTGTGCTATCACTTCTTCATTTTCTACGTTAGATAATACGGTTTCGATCATTTCCGCGATTTCCAACATCAGATCTTCTTTGCACCACGTGTTGTGATGGCAGGAGTACCCAAACGGATACCTGAAGTCTGGAATGCGGAACGACTATCAAACGGAACCATATTTTTATTAACTGTTATATCAGCAGATACGAGTGCTTTTTCTGCAACCTTACCTGTTAGAGTAGGGTATTTACTACGCAAGTCAACCAGCATGGAATGATTATCTGTGCCACCTGAAACAATAGTGAAACCACGGTCAATCAAGGCTTGTGCTAATACAGCGGCATTCTTTTGTACCTGTTTTGATATTCTTTATATTCGGGTTGCAAACATTCACCGAAAGCTACAGCTTTGGCTGCAATCACATGTTCCAACGGCCCTCCTTGTATTCCTGGGAATACAGCTGAATCAAGTAGTTGAGACATCATCTTAATTTCTCCTTTCGGAGTTTTCTTTCCCAAGGATTAGAAAGTCTTTTCCCATCATGATTACGCCACCACGAGGCCCTCGGAGGGTCTTATGAGTGGTTGAAGTCACAATATGTGCATATTTCACAGGATTATCTAATAGACCGGCTGCAATTAACCCGGCAGGATGTGCCATGTCGATCATGAGAATTGCTCCTACCTTGTCGGCAATTTCGCGCATACGTTTATAATCCCATTCACGAGAGTAGGCCGAACCGCCTCCAATGATCATTTTGGGCTTTTCACGCAATGCTACTTCCTCCATTTGATCGTAATCTACGCGACCGGTTTCCTGTTTCAGATTATATTCGCAGGGAGTATAAATGATTCCCGAAGTGTTTACTAATGAACCATGTGAAGGTGTCCTCCATGTGCCAGATTCAGCCCCATGAATTTATCTCCCGGATTCAGTACAGCCAGAAATACGGCTGCATTAGCCTGTGCTCCTGAGTGGGGTTGCACATTGGCCCATTCTGCACCAAAAATCTCTTTCAGGCGGTCAATGGCAATTTGTTCGCTTTGGTCTACCACTTCACAGCCACCATAGTAGCGTTTACCCGGATATCCTTCCGCATATTTATTGGTAAGACAAGATCCCATTGCCTCCATCACCTGATCACTTACGAAATTTTCTGATGCGATCAGCTCAATGCCTTTCAACTGACGTTGATGTTCTTTTCGATAATATCGAAAATTAAATCGTCTCTTTTCATTATTTGTTATAATAAGATTAAAGTGTATCTTGAAACCTTTATTATTATAATCGCACAAATTTAGATATTATTTAAAGAGTGTGCAACCTTTTGAAGAAAAGTTATTTAAAATATAACCCGAGTGAAAACTAAGCACATTGTCACGACGTCGAAAGGTGATATTGCTTACTTCCGGTCTACCTTCCATATCTATATTATCGTATGTTACTGATTTTGATAAATTGTGAAGCCCTTGTTCGTATCGAAAATCGAAAAATGCGGGAGATGTTGACACTAACGCCAATTACTGCACTGACATTGAAGGGATACAGCTTTTCGTGGATACCCTGTTGATCAAAGTTCTCAAAAGTGATTTTATTCTTCTTATTCCACAAGTATCTTAGTTTCGGTCCTGCAAAGAGACATTGTGTAAGGACCTTGTTTTACTACATGATAACCATATAGTAATGGAAAATCAATGCTGTGGATAGTGGAACTGACCGATGCATAGTCAGGTTCAATGTCGGGATGCTGTGAGCCGAGTTTATCGAAAGAAATCTCGCACCTGCTGATATTGTACGAGATTTCCGGTTGTATAAAATGCCTTTTCATGTTCAAGCGCATAAAGAGAGCACCGAAATATCCTATTTTGTAGTTGTTCTGAATTTCGTCAATGGTTACATCTTTAATTTTCAGATCAGAAACCAGAAACATAGAAGAGTTGAATCCACCCTGATTCCTACATTTATTTTGCGGTCATCCGGGTGTCTTTCCTTTTTATGATTGTCTTCCCCATAAGCCAAAAGCAATCCATATCGATATAAAAGGAGAACTATTCGTTTCACTTTGTTTTCTTTCTACTGACCAACCGAATTTTCCTATCTTTTCTCCTAAATTATAATATCCTCCGTGTACATATACAAGCGGATTTGCTTCTGCCAGTTCCAACTTTCCGGTTTCCCGGTTTAGATGACGATCATCTGCACGAATGTTTACTACGTCAGAAATAAACATGTCATGTGATCCCAGAGATACGATTTCTTTCACACGGCATTCAATACAAGGGAGATTCTTCAATGAGAGGTGCATTCACTACAGAACATTTGCCCGGGGTTAGTTTCATTTCTTCAAACTTATGATAATCCTTCCCTGAACGTACTCCACACCAATCTGTTGCGAATGCCATATCCCGGGTTGTTAAATTGATCACAAATTCCATATTCTTTTTTATAATAGGATAAGAATGACGTTCGGGACGAACAGAAATGTAACACATCGGCGGATTGGTACAAATGGTTCCGGTCCATGCCACCGTAAGTATATTGTATTCGCTTTCATCGCTTCCGCAACTTACCAATACGGCAGGCAACGGATAAATCAGAGTTCCGGGCTTCCAGTCTTGCTTCATCTTTTTATTCACTTTATATGTTACGAGCTACGAGTTACGTCCGACATCGTTTAGCGGTCTAGAACTCGTAGCTTGCAGTGCATAACTAAATGATTGTAATATCTTCTCTTTTTTGTTCTTTCTCGCAGTAATGACATTTTATAACACAATTGTCTTTGTCGATCACATGAAATAAAGTAGCCATCGGTTCATTATTCGTGATACATTTGGGATTAGCACATTTTACGATAGCTTTTAACTCGTCAGGCATTCGCACTTCTTTTTTTTCTACTACTTCGTAATCACGGATGATGTTCAGTTTCACATGAGGGGCTACTACGGAAATTCGATTGATTTCTTCGTCACAGAAAAATTTATCGGCAATCTTGATGATTCCTTTCTTACCTAGTTTTTTACTGTCCAAATTGAATCCGATAGTAATATTAGTCGTCATGTGTTCCAATCCGAGCAATGAAACTACCGTAAAAAGTTTCTCTGAAGGTATATGATCGATAACAGTGCCATTTTTCAGTGCGGCCACCTGTAATGCTTGTTTATTCTCGCTCATGATTTTATAAAATATCTTGTAAAGTGATTCCTAATACATCGCAAAGTATAGCTTGACGGGCATAGAGTCCATTTTGTGCTTGTTGAAAATAATAAGCTTTCGGACTGTCATCCACATCATAAGCAATTTCATTGACACGTGGTAACGGATGAAGAATACGAAGGTTAGAACGAGTATTTTCAAGCATTTTCGCTTTAAGGATATATACGTTTTTTACCCGTTCATATTCCATTAGATCAGTGAAACGTTCACGTTGTACGCGGGTCATGTAAAGGATATCAGCATCCTTAATTACCTCTTCGTTAAAGTCCGTATGCTCTACATATTTTATATTGTGCTCTTTGCAATATATTTTATATTCTTCCGGCATTTTCAGTTCCTCGGGGGCAATAAAGTGGAAAGTCGGGTTAAAGTGGCGCATAGCCATCAGTAAAGAGTGTACGGTACGTCCGTATTTCAAATCACCTACCAAATAGATATTCAGATTCTCCAGTGTACCTTGTGTTTTATATATAGAATAGAGATCGAGCATCGTTTGCGAAGGATGCTGGTTGGCTCCGTCTCCGGCATTTACGATAGGTACCGGAGCCACTTCACTTGCATAGCGTGCTGCTCCTTCCAGATAATGTCTCATAACAATCACATCAGCGTAATTACTCACCATCATAATGGTATCTTTCAGAGTCTCCCCCTTGGATGAACTGGTGGCTTTGGGATCCGAAAATCCGATTACCCGTGCGCCTAGTCGATTGGCAGCAGTTTCGAAACTTAGTCGGGTACGCGTAGAAGGTTCAAAGAACAGGGTAGCGACTACTTTGCCTTCCAATAACCGGCGGTTGGGATTCTTTTCAAATTGTTTCGCCATTTCGAGCATATAGAGAATTTTCTCCCTCGAATGCTCCGCTATGGTTACTAAACTTCTGTTTTCCATATCGTTATATGTTTATTGATATATCCTTTATTTCGGTTTGTAAAGATACGAAGAAAAAATAGGTTCTGCAAGATTTTCATCGTCTTTTTATGAGTAATTCCACTACTATGATTATTTATATTTTGCATAATTATTTGGAAAATATGCGCAAAAGTATTACCTTTGCACTGTAATTAATGAATAATATGAACCGATTGTTTACTACATATAGCATACATAATGCCGTGCAAGAAAATAAGATTCTGTACGGACACTGCATTGTGCATGTACATTGGTTTAGCGGATTTATCTGAATTACTCCCTGTTTTGTAGTTTGATTTATCTCTTTCGTTCACTTATTAATATAAGGTGAAAGAGAGGATCTGTCCGGCAGCTTATACATAAAAGTTGCCAGGAGTGCATTGTGTAACTTTTAAAATATACGAGTATGTTTTCCATTATATCTATCATGTTTTTAGGTATTGGCATCGGTTATTTGCTGCGTAACCTGAAATTTCTGGAGAAAGTAGAAAAGAGTACTTCGCTTACGATATTCCTGCTACTTTTCGTGCTGGGCCTTCGATAGGCTCCAATAGTTTAATCGTAAATAATCTGGGTAAATTCGGATGGCAAGCCATTGTGTTGGCTACTTCAAAGTATCTTGGGCAGCATGTTGGCTTCTTTTCTCGTATTACGCCTGTTTTCAAGAAAGGAGGAAAGTCATGAAAAGCAGTCTAATTGTTGTTGCATTTTTCTGTATAGGTTGTCTGGTCGGAATCTTCAATGATTTCCAGTTTGACATGCACAATCTTTCTATGTACATACTTTATGCGTTGATGTTGCAGGTTGGCATCAGTATCGGAAGCAATAAGAATCTGAAATTTCTGATCAAAAGCCTACGTCCCAATATGCTTTTAGTACCGATAGCTACCATTGTCGGAACTCTTCTTTTCAGCTTTTGCCAGTTTATTGCTGAGTCAGTGGAGTGTATTCGATTGTATGGCAGTGGGAAGCGGATTTGCATATTATTCCCTTTCATCCATCTTGATTACTCAGTTCAAGGAGGCTTCTGTAGGATTACAGTTGGCAACGGAACTTGGTACGATTGCTTTGCTGGCCAATATTTTTCGCGAAATGATGGCATTGCTGGGCACACCACTGATTAGGAAATATTTTGGGAAACTGGCCCCTATTTCTGCCGCCGGTGTAAATTCAATGGATGTATTGTTGCCGTCCATTACTCACTATTCGGGGAAGGACATGATACCTGTTGCCATCTTTCACGGAATCCTCATTGATATGAGTGTACCTTTCTTTGTTTCATTGTTCTGCAGTTTATAGTCATATTTCTTCATTAACTATCTCCCAGCCATTAATCTTGATAATGACCGGGATGTAGTTATCGAAGGATATTTCAATGGTGAAATCATGGTTATGCTCAAAATCAATATTGGGATTTCCGCCTATAAGTTTACCAATAAGATTCTCATCATAGCGGATTGTACCAGTTTTGTCGGCAATTCGCAGCCGGGGTTCTCTATCCTTTTCCAGCCTCATTACATTGAAGTCGGCAATCAACGGATTTGATTGTTCCGATGATGCTTCATAAATGGGAATATAGGTTATCCGGTCATCATCGGAGAATTGTGAATCATATCCATACTTACCGTTATTATCCTCTATATAAATGTTGTCACTTCTATCTTGATTCAAATTATGAGCAATGACCCGGATATGATTCGTCATTTGTTTCAAGTTTATCAATACGATTGTTTTTTCTTTACTGTTAAGCTCCACTATATCGTGCATACCGTGATAGAGCAGTTTGGGTTGATTGGTTACCCGGTTGTCCTCCTGACGTTTTACAGATAGAAAGAAATCATCGATATAAGTTTTCCCCGGCACACATTCAGAAGTCTGATAAGTACTTTTATCATAGCCACCCCATGCTACAAATTGGTAACTGCCCTGTTTGTAAGGCAGCTCCATGACATAATCGTCGTTGATTGAAGTCATAGAATCGTTTACCTGAGAGATAAAAAGTCCTTTTTCATCGAATATGAAAACGGCCAATCGATCAACACCTTGCGCAGTGCTCAGTTTTGAGTCTGCATTTGTATCATAGCTGAATTTGAGAGCCAGCCCTCCATCCTCCCAGGGACATCCGGACATATCTTCCCGGATACAATTCGTGAGTACGAAATGCAATATAATGAATATGAATACTCTGAATCCGGCTTCTATCTTGCAGGTAAACATTCTGTGGGGCATTAATTAGCTGGTTATAAATCGTGATCTTCTTCAATCACCTCCCAAGGGATAATCTGGATGTCGACCCCAATCCATGAATTAGGCTTGATTGGTTCTCCTCTGTCAAAATTATCCGAAGGATTTCCCGGTGCTTGTATAGAATTGATGTTGATCTTGAAATATTGGTTTCTGTAGATATTATAAGGAGCCTGCGGTGTGACTGCGTCACCGTTAACAAAAATATGATAGTAACACAATCCGTTGCTATACGTATTCTCCGATAATAGGTAGATCCCATTGATAGATGGCATTTGCGGAGTATTCGCGGCACATAGCTCCGCAAACTTTTCTGCCGTGGGTCCATCTATAAAGTAATTGGCAACACCATCGGCAGTCCGCACGACAAAGAATGTTTTATCCGCCGGTTTCGGATTGACGATGATTTCAAAATCAGCCGCAACTGTAGGGGGATTTTTTTTGGCAGATATGATGTTAGTGGGTGTAAATACCCCGCTGACACTGATAAAAGTTGCTGCATCCACATTGGATGTACCCGAAATATACTGGAATGCATTTTCCGTAGCATAAGAAAAAGAGGTAGGCACATCAGCCGAAGCATAAACGTTGATGGCATCTGTTCCCCTCGTAAAATCTTCTGCGGTATAATTAGCCCAATTATAGTCTTTGATGAGAGCGTCTCTGTTATCCTGAATAAAGTAGAATTTTTTATTCAGGTTTCTCCAGCCGAACTTCAGATCTGTCATCGTTCCGCCTCCGTTCACCACAAAGCTCTGTGATTGGAACACCGCCACTTTTGCAGTGACGCGATTCACAGAAATGGTTATGTGATTGTTTTCGGCTTCACTTTTCTTCTCATATAAATCAGCAGCGGGCGTAAGGGTCGGATAAGCACTATTGAACATGACAAATCCATTTGTTTGATCCGCCAATTTTGTTATTTCTTGTGTGAAATCTTTATAGCTGAATGCACCCAATCCGTTAGAAGTAATATAGTTCACTATTTCTGCATTAAGGTTTACTCCCGCAAAAATATATTTATCCGTCTTTTTAGTGCTGATCGGTTGGCTGGTCATCCAGGTAGAACTCCCGGCTGGTTTCTGTGTGAGTGTACCTCCTGCGACCGTAAATTCAGCTACAGTAGGTGTATTGGGAGATTCTGCGTCATAAATAAACACATGTAAGGATTTCACGGTGTTTTCCGCTGCAATTCCCGGATCTGTAGATACTGCACGTGTCTTCGATGCGTGGGGAATGTTGATGGAAAAAGAGGCATATGCATCCGGGGCAATTACGCCCGGATTGCTGGACTGGTCAACCCAATCATTGTCATTGCTGCATGCAGCCATAGTCAATGCAACCAGTGTAGTCATAAAGATTTTACTTGTTTTCATTATCTTTTTATTTAGGTGGATATACTACATTTTTTTCAGATAACAAATATACCTTCCAGACAACAACGATTTGTGACTTTAAAAATGTATTTATAAACAAAAAGTGTCTATTGAAGCAATCCCTGAAAAAGAAAGCTCTGATAATGCAACGCACCGTCATCAAAGGGATTGTTCGTTTCGATAGGCGAAACAAAAGTTACAGATTACTTGTTTACAGATAAAAATATAAAAACAATGATTATGCGTAATATAAATACAGATTTAATAGATGCAATGAAAATATACTTACCCAAGGGGAATAATCTTGCAAATGCGCTGATGGATATTCTTTACCTTGGCAAAGAAGCTACTTACAGGCGGTTGCGGGGTGAAGTACCGTTCACTTTTGCCGAAGTTGCCACCATATCTCAACACATGGGCATCTCTCTTGATAAAATAGTAGGGGCCGATTTGAATGACAACGCTATTGTTAATCTGAATATGTTGCAATGCCAACGCCCTGCGGAGACCTATTATTCTATTATCGATTCGTATATAAAGTTGTTCGGTCAATTGATTGAACGGGAAAGTTCGGAAAGAAGCACCTCCTCAAATACCGTTCCACAAACTCTGTATTTAAAGTATGAAGCCTTATCCAAATTCCAACTTTTCAAATGGATTTACCAGCATGAAAGTACATATGCAGGCAGACATTATGAAGATTTGGAGATTCCAGAAAAATTGATTGACAAGCAAAAAGAATTTGTAAATCTGTCTCAGCTATTCCAGTCAACCAATTATATATGGGATAAAGAGATATTTATCAGATTGGTCAATGAGGTCAAGTTTTTCTTAAATATCAATCTGATATCAGAAGACAGTGTAAAAAGAATAAAAAAGGAATTATTGATATTGCTGAATGAATTGGAAAAAATTTCAGCTCAGGGAAAATATTCATCCGGAAAAGATGTGAAAATATATATATCCGATATCAATTTTGAGTCTACATATAGTTATGTAGAAACAGATATTTACCATCAATGCCTGATAGGGGTCTTTTCCATTAATTCCATAACTTCGAAAGATGATTTTCTATTTCAGCACTTGAAGCTATGGATACAGTCATTAAAGAAGTATTCAACTTTGATTTCGCAGAGTGGCGAGGTTCAGCGAATCCATTTCTTTAACCGGCAACAAGAACTGGTGAAAAGTTTATGACGAAGTTTCGAAAATAGATACACGTCTTTACACACATTTCCGATTGTTGCATAATTGGACAATAAATTCATGTGAGATGTGATAATAGAAAAATCTTTGTTTACACCATTCATTAAACGCCACGGATTCTTTCCTGAAAAAGTCCATCTTTGTATCTGAGAAAATAAACCTAAGCCCTAATGAAAAAATTAATGGTAATTCTGATAACCGGCCTTTTATATATGTCGTGTACCGACAGTATGGAAGTGTCCGGAGATGCAGATAGAAATAATACAGAGGATGTATCGGTAAGGTTAGTGATAACCATACCGGCCTCCACTACATATGCCCGGACGCGAGGAACATTTGCGACGACCGATCATGAGTCTAAAATCAGTGAGATTCAAGTGTTAGTGTTTGAAGAAGGTAAATATAAGTACCGTGTACCCGGCATATCCATCAACAACACTTCATCCGCTGCTTCTTTTAAAGCTTTATTAAAATCAAGCAGTTCGCCTTTAAAATTACTCATATTGGCCAATGCTACCGATGCGGTAATAGCCAATGAGCCTTCGGTGGATGATAGCGAAGATTTGGTGAAAAAGAACATCAATCTCCGGTTCAACAATATCACTTCCGATTTTCCAATGTATGGGGAGTATGAATTGCCCGGAGGATTAGAAGCAACGGTTATAAATAATATTACCGGAATAAAGATGTTACGTTCCATTGCCCGGGTAGACGTGAAAGCAACGGAAGTGGCAAACTTTAAGCTGTCAGGGGTGAAAGCATATCGTGCCAATGACCACTTACAGATAATACCCGATGAAACTGGAGTCGTCAGGGTTACGCTTCCGAGCGTACCTGCCGGAAGTTCCGGAAATGTAAACAGTATCCTGTATCCTGTACCTGCTGAGAACCTGAATGAATTTTCAGCCCAACTTTACTTGCCTGAAGCCGATTCACCAACTCCGGACAACCGGGTAAGTCAGGCAACCTGTATTGTTGTAGAGGGTTATTATGAAGGGAGTGATCAACCGGGTTACTACCGTATGGATTTTGATCCCGATAATGTTGAAAATGCTTTCGGGCAAGTACTTCGTAATCATAAGTATATTTTCAATATAAAGAAGGTCTCAGGTCCGGGGTGGGGTAGCCCGGACGAAGCGGCGAATAATCGTTCCGCCCATATCGTAGCCGAAATACAGGCTTGGGATGATTACACCATTGATATGAATTTTGATGGAGAACATCATTTTGGAGTGTCGACCCGGGAAATTGTTCTCAAGAACAAAGCAGGTTCCGCAGGCATTATCAACGTAAGTACCGATCTTCCGGACTATACCTTACAATGGGCCGATGCCGCAGGAACTCCCACAGGAACCGGAAGTCAGTCATTGGCAAATGAATACTTTACTGTAACAAAAGCTCAAAATGGAAGTCAGTTAGTGATTACGGCTCTGCAGAGTAATTCGACGAATGATACTAGCCGAATTCAAAATTTTGTCATCACAGCCCACCGTTGGCGTATTCTGGTGAATATTCAGCAAAAATATGATGTGGCCGCTTATCAGACAATTCATCTTCTAACGTTCAATGCCGGGTTGGGATATCTGGGAACGAACATTATTGGTTCCGGCAGTGCCGAAGCGCGTGCAACCGGTCTTCGAGGTATATTGAATAATCAAAATAATTTCGGTCCGACCGGAACTGTTGAATGTGGAGGTTATAATCTGATAGGTGTAAATGCCAACTATAATAATTTAACCGATGCTCTTTTTGCCTCTTTTGATGTTGTCTATGTCCATTATATGGGCAATCTGTTGTTCGGTACCTCGGATGCACAAAAAGCTCATAACTGGGTGAAATCGAAAAAGAATCGTGTATTGATTGTTTCTTATGATGCTCTGGATGTCAGCCAGAATTTATTAAAAGAGATATTGGGCGGGAATAACGGCATTTCTTTTTTAACGAGTAATACCGGTCCCTATCCTTTGGCAACTCCAGAGAATGGTAACAGTTACTTTACCACTACCGGTCCTTTTACCAGTGCCCCATATACTCCTATCAATACCGACTTCTCTTTACGCAATTATGATGCTTATCATGGCGAAATACAGTTCAACACGGAAGCATCCAAAGGCATTACTCCTATATTGATAGGACCTGCGGGAGGTATTGTTTTAGGCATTGATTATTCAAGGAGAATCGTTTATTGGGGTGATACGGATATAGGTAGTTCGGCGTCCAGTTCGACGTCAACTACCGATAACCGTATAAACAATAATTCCGGGACCATTAATAATAATGCGTCCAAACTCATAGCTAATGTTTTTGCCTGGATAGCAGAAACTGTACTATATGGAGAGTAACTATTACTCTCCGAGTTTAGCAAGCAGATCGTATGAAGGTGCGAAAAACAGGGTTCCTGTTATCGGAGTGCTGAAGTCCAGTAAACGGTCGGTGTTTCCCACAGGGTCACCAATAAACATATTCTCCAACATTTTGTGGGTGGTACTAAAGGTACTTGCATAGCCGATAAAATATGTTCCGTATTCTCCTTTCGAAGTATTGGCAAACGGCATATTGGCACGTACTATTTTCAAGTCGTCTCCAATATTAGTGACAGCGTTGTGTGCATTTTGCGGCTTTTCCTCGTCCGACAATTCCACATCATTGTATTTATGACGGCCGATTACCTTTTCCTGGGCTTCGACCGGAAGTGAATTCCATGCAGTCATGTCGTGAATGTATTTTTGTACGAAGACGTAACTGCCACCGATAAAGTCCGGGTCCTCGTCACCTATCACCGCAAAATGATAGGGATTCTCATCTACTGCCGGATTTTCGGTACCGTCCACAAAACCGATGATTGCTTTTCCATCCATATACCTGAATCCATGAGTTTCATCGATTGAATCTACAACCCCTTTCAGCTTTTCGTCGATAATGGAGGCAAACTCAAAGCAGAGTCCCATCTGTTTTGCCCGGATGTGTAGAAGAATATCACCGGGGGTTGAAACCGCAGTATATTTAGCTCCTTTAATTGTTTCAAAAGTCTTTAATTCCTTAGGATTGCCCTGCTCCGGAAAAAGTTGTTTCCAGGCATCAGCTCCGAATCCGATCGTACAACTGAATTGCATTTCGGGAAATCGGTTACGCATACTGCGTATCAGTGCGGAAAAGTTAGCACATAGATCTTTTACTTGTTTTATAGTCTTATCCGATTGTTTCAGCCCGTAGACAATGAAGATAGCGTTTTCGCCTTGTTTTCCAGTTACATCTTGTGGAATATTTCCACCGAATAATTCTTGATGTGAATTCATAATTTCTTATATTTTTTTAAGTTGTTGTTTATGGTAGTCGGTCAGATTTGATTTTATCATTCCGTTTATTGTCTTCTTTATACATTATATAACTTAAAAAACATAAGATAAGTTCACTCGGAGATTTGTTTTGTTCACCACAGGATACACTGGCAAATTTGCTTTGTGTAAACTCTGTGGTGAACTTATCATATTACGTTTTTATACGTTTAGCGGTATCATTCAAGCGCTTTGCCTGTGCCGGCAGGCCAATATGGATTTTGATACATCATAGATGTATTGATATCCTCCGGATTGGTGGCCGACAATTGCAAGTCCTGTAAGCCGAGTGGTTCCAGATAATAAGCTTTTTTCCAGGTATATCCGTCATAAAGCTGATTATTGGTTTGTGTCCTACGCAATGGCCGTACGTATTTCCCGTCCGATTTTGGCGACATGTTGGCAGACGTGCTGCCATCAGCTACCACCGCGGATTTTTCATTGCCGTCTTTATCTACGGTTGTGTAAAGTTTATAGGCTTCATCCCAAAGTTAATGCCTCCACAATATATGGCTCCGTAAATAGCCGGTCCCAAGAGCGCCATCTTTTCAGGTCATCCCAGCGCATGCCTTCGGCAATAAATTCGCAGCGACGTTCGCGACGTATGTTGTAAAGTGTAGCGTCCACCATCCGGTCTCCTGAGTAAACTCCCAGATCGTCTTCGCGCCCCAGATCCGTGCGGGCGATTGTCTTCTGATAGTCTTCATCGACACCGGCACGTCTGCGTATGGCTTTCCAATATTCCTGTGCCTTGCTGTCCAGCGTACCATTCTTCTCATAACAAGCCTCTATGTAGTTAAGATATGCTTCGGAAGCACGGAAAATAGGACAGGCATTGGTCCCCAGCAGTTCGTCCGACTTACTTTGTTCATCATCATACGGATAGAACTTACGGGAACGATAACCGGTGATATCACGTGTCTGTTCCTGATCACTGATTACAGTAGATTTTACCCAAGGTACCGGTACCGGATTTGTCACTGAGTTTCCCGCCTGATCCTTATTGTAATTCTTCACTGTATCCGCTCTTTCATCTGTCATCCAGGCATCTTTTTCTCCCCATACAAACAATTGCAAGCGCTCGTCGCGGTCTTTCTTTCGTCAGACACCGTTCTGTCATCAATAGTACTATTACTTGCATAAATAGGCAGACCGTCTTTCATCAGGAATGTTTTGATCAACGAACGTGTCAGTCCGGTACGGTCTCCGTTTTAAGGCGGGCGCCCACACAATGCGACACGGTAAGTGACAGGTTATACTGTTTCCAAAACAGTACTTCTTCCACATTCGAAAGATCCGGTTGACTGAACATTTCAAAATAAGGATTCCATCCATAAAGTGTATTGTATGGAGGATTCATTACATGCGAGTTCTCTGCCAATTGAACATGGTCTGCAACAGCTACCGCTGCCTGCATTGCCTCGGTCAGGAAGAAGTTTATTTCGCCAGCAATATCGAATGTTTTTCCACTGTTATAACTCATGGCCGGGCCATGTGGGATCGCCGGGTACGCGTCCCGTTCCCTGATGATATTTTTCAAAAGTTGCTTCAAACAGTGCAACTCTTGATTTCAGCACTAATGCAGCCTGTTTGTTGATGCGTTGGTTATTCTGAAACCACGTTCCTTCAGTCGACTGACAGCTTCGTCAAGATCTTTTAGGATGAAACGTGCCACTTCATTGCGCGGGCACGCTGACTTTTTGATCAGTGTTTCCGAATCATCCGGCAATACTTCGGTAATGATGGGATAATCACCGAAACGTACCAATGCGTTATAATATGCCAACGCACGGAAAAATAGGCTTCTCCGATGTATTGCTTTAACAGTTCTGCATCTCCGGGATTGTACCTTCTTTCTTTAGGTAATACTTTCTCAAAAAGATAATTCCATACCCGAATACGATTCAGAGGTTCCTGAATATTCTTCCCTTCGGGTACTTGCTTATTTCCCGCAAAATAATCCAGGTTTCCGTCATCACTCAATAAATTGTCAGTGTTCGCATCATTTCGTACCACCCGGAGTTCCATGCTCTTTGGTGATACATTTTAGTCGTATTTGAGTTTTCAAGGTAGTCATCGTAATAATTGATAACATAGCTTCCCACTTTGATCTACAGTGTTGAAGTAATCTTCCGGAGTGATGTCACTGATAGGCGAACGATCCAGAAAATCATTACACGAAGTCAGTGCCAATCCGCCCATTCCGATTAATGAGCAGAAATAAATATGTTTCAGTTTTATTTTCATAATTTGTCTGGTAAAATTAGAAGTTAACATTTAAGCCGATAGAAATCGTTCTTTGCAAGGGATAGAGCTTACCGTCTCCCCAGTCGCTACCCAATAATTCCGGATCAAATACTCCGCTGATTCCCGAAAAGGTAACCAGATTGTCTCCGACACATAAACACGCACCGATTCCATTGCCGCTGAGTCCATGTTTTGGGCAGAGTATAACCTATCTGAGCATTCTTCAGGCAATATGCAGCATTCTGAAGATATCCGCTTTGTACTTTCTGGTTTTATCCGTATTAAAATAGGGTTTGGGGTAATAAGCATTGGTGTTTGCACCGAGTGGATCGCCTTCAGGACGCCAATAATCCATATGTTCTTTGAATGCAGTCGATTGCCACAATCCTCCATTGGCCCCCAGAAGTATGGCCCGTCCAACCAATAATCCTTTTCATTACCCTTGCAGGAACACCGAAAAGTCGAATCCTTTCCATGCCCCGGTCAACGTCAAACCGAAATTATATCTTGGGGTGTTGTTACCGATTATTGTCAGGTCACCATGATCTTCCAAAGTATTCGAACCATTGTTGACACCTTCTTTCCATCAAGATTGGCATACATAACGTCACCGACTCCCCAGTTCGTTCCCCAGTTCGGGGTACCTCCATTGGCCAAGTGTGCATTCATTTCTTCCTGGGTTTGTGCAATACCGATCGTTTTGTATCCCCAGATGTCACCCAATATTTGTCCATTATAGTATACATCCGAAGAGAGTGAGTTCGTAGGATTCGGATATCTCAATATTTTACGCTTCCCGTCAGATAAAACAAATCGTGCACTATAATCAAATTCACTGATGCGATCTCTCCATGAAAGTTCCAACTCCCAACCGTATGACTTCATATCACAGTTGTTCACTTGGGAGGTAGGGCCCCTAACACGGGAGGTAATATAGAGCCGGACCGATCATATCGTATGTATAACGGTTATAATAGCCGACCGATCCTGTCAGACGGTTATCGAGTAAACCGAAATCCAAACCAATGTCCCATGATTCAATGGTTTCCCAGGTCATCAGTGAATTGACGATACCCGGAAGTTGGGCAGTGTTCTGCTTTTACTGTCGATCAACCATCCCGAATTGGCAGATCCCGTAATCATATTCTGGTAAAACGGATACCAGGCATTGGCCTTATCCGTGTTGTTGTTACCAAGCTGCCCCCAAGAACCTCTTAACTTCAAAGTGCCGATAACACCGGCCAATGGACGGAAGAAGTCTTCGCGTGCAATATTCCATCCGGCGGAGAATGACGGAAACAACCCCAGCGCTTATCGCCAACAAACCGTGAAGAACCGTCATAACGCAGATTGGCTTCTAACATATACCGTTCTTTATAGTTGTAGTTCACACGTCCGAAGAAACCGGCAATTGCTCTTCACGTGCCCATGCATTTGCTTTCTGATTGTCCTGTGTCAATCCTAAAGAAGGGACATTCGAGCTGATCAGGTCGGTTCCAAACCCGGTCATTCCGCTTGGCCGGAAGAGTTCGGCATTGAAACCGCCCATCACTTTAAAATAATGATTACCGATTGTTTTGCATAGTCACTATAAATGTTTCCGGAGAAATAATCTTCATCTTCACGTTCGTCCTGAACCTCCGAATACCCTGCTGCTCCACCGTTCCATGACAATAAATAAGGTTTATTGTTTACGTCATATCCATAGATCGGTAATACAGCCCAGTGTTGTTTTCGCGTATACGTACGCATGCTTCCTTCTACTACGATTCGCCAGTCTTTAACGGGCTCGAAGATGGCTTGCAGCTGATTGGTATACCAATTTCTTTGACTGGTTTGTACGCCTCCCTTCCAATTGGATGATTTCCATGTTGGGCATATAATGGCCGTTTGATCCATTGGAGCGCAAGTGGGCCAGCGACGGGCAATGTTATGAAAAACGCACCTGTCATGTAGGTGGGACGGTCATAATCCTCACGGGTCCATTTGCTTGTATAGTTCAATGTGACCCATTCCGCAGGTTTTGCCGAAATTTTGGCGTTCATCGTATAGCGGTTGAAGTTATCTTCGCCATGCCTGATAAGGCCGTTCTGATTCAAGAAGCTGCCACTGATCATATAGGTCAGTTTCTCAGTTCCTCCACTGATACTCAGGTTGTGTTCCGTAGAAGGCGTCCAGCTCTTATAGAACTCTTTGAACCAGTCTGTATTGGCAAAAGATCCTGCATAACTTTTCCATTTGCCGTCCGGTCCGGCCTCCACTCCATAATATTCGGGAGTAGAAGGGTCGGTAAATTTTCCGTTTTGGAAGTCCAGGATATTTTGCAATGCTTTTTCATCAAAGGTAGGAGATTCTCCACCATTGGTCGAAGCCCGGTTAAAGTATTGTGCAAAAGTGTAAGAATCCACCATATCGGGCAACTGAATAGCATCTGAGAAACGCACATTACCCGAATAGTTTACACGGGTTTTACCACTCTTGCCACTCTTCGTAGTAATCAGGATGACTCCGAATGCCGCACGTGCACCATAGATTGATGAAGAGGCTGCGTCCTTCAGTACAGATACCGATTCAATATCGTTTGGGTTAACAGTGTTCATGTCTCCTTCGATTCCGTCGATCAATACCAGCGGACTGCTGCTCGATCCGTCACTTATCGTACCCGCTCCACGGATATTCACGTTTAGTTTGCCATCCAACGTGCCACCGCTACTTCCTACAGACATATTTAGTCCGGGAATAACCCCTTGTAATGCTTGTGACACATTTTGTACGGGACGTGATTCCAAGACGTCTGCATTGACCATGCTTACAGAACCAGTAACGTTTACTTTCTTTTGTGAGCCGTAACCCACTACTACCACTTCGTCCAATTGTTTTGAATCTTCCTGCATAGTGATATGGAGTTCCTTTCCGGTCACTTCCATGATAATGGTTTTATAACCGATAAATGAAAACTCAAGGAGAGCTTTTGGGGGAGTGTCAATTGAGAATTTTCCATCCAGGTCAGTGATGGTTCCGGTATTGGTGCCCTGCACTTTTACGGAAACTCCAATAAGAGGCTCACCCGTGTTGTCGATGATAACACCGGTGGTCTTCACTGTTTGCTGTTGTATACTTGCAGTCTCTTGTGTTTTGTAAGTATCGGCTTTTGCTTGTACGGGCAGCACGCAGCACAGTAATAAAGTTGCGGCTGCTGTTTTCAGGCAGTGTTTTTCCCATACTCTTGTAAACCTTAAGGATAGGTTACTTTTTTTCGTCATAAATAAAATAGGTTTGAGTTAAACATGTTTTTCAGTTTTCTACTTCTTTTACTACTCCATTCTTGCTTCCGAATCGGAGTCTAGTTAGTTTTTACTTCTTCTACTTTTTCATAATTTTTCTTTTAGGTGATACAATTATTGGGTTTCTCTTAAAAGAAACTAATGGATGAAATAGACAAAGATTATGCCAGCTGTGAAAGAATCGTATGAGCCGCTAATGAAGTATAATTTGGGGATAAGCATGTGGAATTTGCCACATGTTTGTGGAATTATTCCACAAACAAAATACTCCTCTTATTGTTACTTATCAAACTTGAAATTAAAAAGAACCTCATTATGAAAAAGCTTAAATTTAATTTGTTGACAGGATTGCTGTTGCTGATTTCCGTCTCTGTTTTTGCAGCCGGCTTTCCACCTCCCGATAAAGTACAGGAAACCTTTCAGAAAATGTATCCCAAAGTTACTACAGTTGATTGGCAACGAAAGGGAGACTATCACATTGCCGATATCAGGGTGGACGGACGGGAATTAAACGTCTGGTTTAGTGATAAGGGCAAATGGTTGATGACGGAGGTAGATGTCGAAACTCTGGAGGCTGTTCCTGCCGCTGTGGCAAAGGCCTTTATGCAAAGTACGATGGCATCTATGCAGCTGGAAGATGTAAGAATCATCACTTTCCCTAAGCAGCCGGCGGTAATTGTGATAGAAGTGGAAGAGTATAATACAGACACTGAGTTTCAGTTGTTTTATGCTCCGGACGGCAAACTGTTGCAGACCCTTAACGTGAGCGATACCGGAGGAGAGATTTACCCGGGATTGTTTTAGGCAAAGTTTGTGGAGATGATGTCGGGTATTATGCCTCTGTCGATTTTTAGATATGATCTGTAACAATATCGGTTAATCAGTCATGAATCAATATATAAGCTGACGAAAGTTACTCACGATATGATGAGTTATCATGTTATTATATTGAGGGTTGAGTGCATGTTCATCGGCTGATCGGCAGACAATATGCAAATCATCTCCTTTGATTACCGCTGAAGGATAATTTCTTGAATATAATTCATTTGTAGAGCAAGCCACCATTCCGGCAAAACACCAGTCTACGCAATTCCTTGAAAAATGAAGTTGTAACCGGTGTCGTTCATTATTAGGTAATCCATATCTCTTTATATTTGATAAAGAGCTGACACGTCTCATAGAGTCTGTGGCCTGATTGGACACTAACCAATAAAATCTTGTCAGTTCATCATATATGATAAAGAATTTCAGATGTCCGCCGGGAAATGGGATATATGAAATCTTTTGTCCGGAAGGGGTGTGCTCCAATGAGGGAATCATACTTTGGTCGTCTTGTATTTCTATTTTAAAGAGGTGTGCATAATTGACACCTCCTGTATGGGCTCTTAGAAAAAGATGAAAAACTTCTTTCAAATCAGTATGCCAAATATGGTCTTTATCTACAAATTTAACTACATTTGCTTCAAGCCAGCCTAGGGGAGCATTGTTGATACCTGTCGCTATTTCCTTGGGCTTATTGGTTTCACAATCATAAAACGGAATGCCGAAAAAATCCAATTTGGCTCCATCAAACACTTCCTTATAAATAAATTTTTCAGATCTGCTCCATGAAGATGCAAGGCAAAGATTGTCCTCGACACAAGCTCGAAACAGCGTAGGGGATAATCCGGCTACGTCCCATCCTGTCACTTCGTTCAATCGGCAACGTTGCTCCATGGCTAAATATACATTCCCATTGGAAAAAAGGACATTGCAGGCTGAAGAATGCCACTTTTCTCCGTGGGTGAGGAAATAGGTGTCAGACCAGCTTTCACCATTATCTTCCGATTTCATTATACAAATATCCCCGGCATGACCGATCAGGTAGATGCTGTTACCTATTGTGAACAGACGTGCATGCCAAAACGGGAAATTTTGAACGAAAGTCCATTTCTGTCCATTATCATCAGAAATGAATATTTTCCCTTGTCCAAATCTGCTTCCACCAGCTCTGGATGACTTATGGCCCTCTATACTTTTTACACCTTCTCCTCCTAAATCGAAAGAAACTATTAAACGTCCCGTTGGTGTGACAAGAATGGAAGGCGTATAACAAAAAATCTTTGATGCGTCAGGAGAGGTGTAAATCGTATTTTCAGTAGCGGCTATCTGCATATAGTTCATAAGGCTTGACATTCCAGGCAGAGCAAGTCCAGAATGAATCACCATCGTTTTTATCAAAAATACAAAGTCCTCCCGGAGCCACTTTTATTTTATGCTCTTGGGCGAACTTCTCAAAATCTCCCGTCAAATAGGGAGCAAAGCGTATAATTCCATTAGAAGTGACAAGTAAAGTTGTCTGATGAGGTATCACAGTCTTCTCTGCGAAATCCAGCCAAGTATGAATGATTTGGTCCGGATCTACTTTCCATCCATCAGGTACAACTGCATTTTTATCCCAATCTTCAATTATTTTTTTCCCTTTTTCGATATTTCCATTCCCTAAACGTAACCTCACTTCTTCTTCCGTTTTATTTTCGTCAACACCATAGTCGATCTCGACAAAAGCGTTTAATGGAGAAATGTCTGAATCCAGACCGATGGTCTGAACAGCTAACCGGGCTGTCTGCATGGTACGCAAAAGTGGAGCCGCATAGATTACGTCAGGGATCATATCATGTTCTTTTAAATATCTTCCGATACTTCTTCCCTTAAATTCTTCGACTAATGGTAGATCGGTTTTTGCTCCGACTCTTGTCGGAGTTTCTTCCGGACGAAACGTATTCCCGTGACGGGCTATGATAAGTCTGGTTCTCATTGGTTCTATTTGTTTAAAAGTGGTACAAATTCGGTTATATTCAGGCAATAAATATTGAAGGGTTTTGCTTCTTTCTTCAATATAATATGGAGGTATATAACGTTTCCTGTTTTTCACTCGCCTCCTGGCTTCTTCTTCCGGGATAAAAATAAAATTAAAGTGAACTTCGTATCCCTCAGACAATAACAGATTAAATAAATCAATGTGTTGGGGGAGTGCAGACGAATGATCGAATATAATCAAATACTTATTTTCTATAGCTCTCTTAAGTAATTCATAACCGGCGATCCTTGCAGAAAGCTCCCATCTTTTGAATGCTTCTTCCGCATGGTTGACCTCTTCTCTAATATAGGGTAAACGCTCGTTTTCCATGATTGCATCAAATCCAATATAGATTGCACTTGAATTTTCAGGCATAGCAAGCAGTTTTTTGCAAAAAGTCGATTTGCCTGCCCCCGGAACTCCACTGACATTTATTAAAGCCGGTATTTCCCGGGGAATTCCTTTTTGCAAATATTCATCAATGATTTCCTCGTATGTGGCAGCAATTTCCTCCTTATCAACTCCGTCAGGTATCGTCTCTTTTATATTACTGTAAGAATAACCGGTTATGCTGATCGCTATATCTTCCGTTTTCATTCCGGTGAAAGATTGAATTCTCCAAATTCGGCGATTATTTTTTCAGCTCTTTCGATATCTTCCGGTGAATCAACTCCGGACATGGATTTACGATTTCTATAGTCTACATCTATCATTTTTACAGGTATCCTGTTATGTAAAAATCTCATTTGCTCTAATCCTTCAGGAAGCTCATAAGGAGAAGCTTCTACTTCAAAATATTTTTTGAGCGCGTCGTAAGTATACGAATAAAGTCCGATATGACGTCTGACAGGAGATTTATCAAGAATTTTTCTGACCTTTTCTTCATTTCTTATCACGGGAATCATAGCTTTACTGAATGCAAGCGCGTATCCAAATTTATCGACTTCAACCGTTGTCCCGCTATATGGTGTGATTTTCTTTGATTCTTTCATCCGGTCATACTCTTCCCAAGATAAATGAAGGCTGGGAGTGAAGACCTGTCCTTCCTTATCATTTTTCCAAGCTTCAATCAACTGTTCTATAAACCAGGGTGGGCATAACGGATTGTCTCCTTGCAGATTGACTATAAAATCCGGTTTCTCAGCAATTTTGGTTGTGACATCCCAGCATCTTTCTGTTCCACTTTTGCAGTTCTCGGAAGTCATCATTACAGCTATATTATTCTCCTTGCAGAAATTAACGATTTTTTCGTGGTCTGTTGCGACGATGTAATTGCATCCTTCTACCTTATTACAAACATAGTTGGCAATCTCTGCAACGCGCAAAACCATTTCTTTTCCTGCTATTTTCACTAAGGGCTTCTCCGGCAAACGGGTTGACGCAAACCTTGAAGGTATAATAATTAAAATCTTATTTTTCTTCATACTATAATTGTTTATGATATTAAAAACTATTTTGATTTAACAAAAGTGTTTATCAGTTGACAATATTCCCTCTTTTTCTATGCATTAAGTATGATAGCTCAATGCTATTGAAAGATTAACATAATGGGACATCGTACAAGCTTAACCGATAAAAGTTGCAAGTTATGGAAAATCTTTCAGATGACAAAGAACGTGAGCAAAAACATTCTTTTCGTCCTATATTTAAACACATCTGTTGGTTGGAAGCCAAATTTCCGGCATGGAGGATCGATAGGCTGAATTGTGGATTCTTTCAGAAATAGAGGACAGGCCTTGTGGCACTGATTCCGGCAAAACGATTTTGAACAGACCCGGCAGAATCTCTATGACTTCAGATAAGAACTTATTTCTTTAATATAATAATGTATCTTCCCGGATACTACGTTCTACTCTTAATGACTCTTCCGAAAGCTTGTATCCGAGAGGGGTGTAGCCCTACCATTACTTAGGTATAGCTATCCGGTCATTAGGGTTACACCCTTTGCTCCGGATAGCTACACCCATACAAGATATATAGTTAAGCTCACATACCATACAAATATTAAGATCATAGGAATAGATCTTGTGCTCCCTTTACAGAACTTTCCCGTAGCAAGATGTTTGTCTAGTTTGTATCAGTTTGTGGGAAACAGGAGTGTTTCGAAACACACATTCTGTATATTCCTTATGATCAGTCATTTATGATTTTTCTGGAAAAACATGCTCCGGAAGGCCCTTTTTGTTTGGCAGTCTCTGCGTAAAAGCGGACATTTGCATTGTTGATCAACAAAACGAGAGTAAAAAAATGAAATTTAAATCTTAAAAAAAGAAACGTAGTATGAGTGTAATTTTTAAAACAGTAAAGCGCCCGTCAGATCCGCGCGTTGAGAATTCTCCCAAAAGGTATTATCCGCAACTTATCACACTGGGAAGGTCGGTTGACTTAAAGTTTATTGCACAAAAGATTCAGGACCGTTCGTCACTTTCGGTAGGTGATATTAAGAGTACGATTCAGAATTTTGTAGAGAAACTGAAAGAGCAGTTGCTGGAAGGCAAAGCGGTAAATATCGAGGGATTGGGTGTATTTATGTTGGCTGCCAAATCGAAAGGCTCCGAAAAACAAGAGGACATCACTGCTAAAAGCGTGGATAGTGTGCGTATCTATTTTCAGGCTAATAAAGAACTGAAAATTACTAAAACAGCTACCCGTGCAGGTGAGAAGCTGGACCTGATCAGTCTGGATGATTATCTGAAAGGGGCGGCCGATGGAGGAAACGGAGATATCGTGGATGACCCCACAGCCTAAATCAATCGATAGGCTGGCTGTGGCGCCGCAGCCAACGGACGGATAAAGGGCATGAGTGTATGGCTTCCGGTTGGTTCCCCAATAAACGGGAACGACCAGAAGCCTTTTTTGCTTCGCTTAGACTTTTTTGTGTGCAAACATGGAAAAGAACGCTTGTCAGATGGACGGGAATGATTATCTTTGCAACTTCGAATAAAACTACGGAATAAAATGATTAAAAAGATAGTAAAAGGCCTTTGGGTTTTCTTTGCACTGATGGTGCTGGCAGGAATTGCAGTGTTTGCCTCTATCGCTTACGGATGGATTGGATATATGCCTCCTGTAGAAGAACTGGAAAACCCGAATTACAAATTTGCCACCGAAATTCTTTCGGAGGATGGCAAGGTTTTGGGTACGTGGTCGCTTAGTAAGGAAAATCGTGTATACACCTCTTATAATGAACTTTCACCTAACATTGTCAATGCATTGATCGCCACGGAGGACGTTCGCTTTACCGAACATTCGGGTATCGATGCCAAAGCGCTGATACGTGCTGTGGTAAAGCGTGGATTGCTGATGCAGAAAAATGCAGGTGGAGGCAGTACACTTTCACAACAGCTCGCCAAGCAATTGTTTACGGACGAAGTTGCCAGAAATACGCTGCAGCGCCTGTTTCAGAAGCCGATAGAGTGGGTGATTGCCGTAAAACTGGAACGTTATTATACAAAGGAAGAAATTTTGAGTATGTATCTCAATAAATTTGACTTCCTGAATAATGCAGTAGGAATTAAAACGGCTTCATATACCTATTTCGGATGCGAACCCAAAGATCTGAAAATAGAACAGGCTGCTACGCTGATCGGTATGTGTAAAAACCCTTCGCTTTACAATCCGGTGCGCTTCAACGAGCGTTCGCGCGGACGACGGAATACAGTGCTAGATCAAATGAGAAAGGCCGGATATATCACAGCGGAAGAGTGTGATTCGTTGCAGAATCTGCCGTTGGAATTGGTATATCACCGGGTGGATCACAAAGAAGGATTGGCAACTTATTTCCGCGAATATCTACGTGGTGTGATGACTGCTTCTAAACCGGTCCGCAGCAATTATCGTGGCTGGCAAATGCAGAAGTTTTATGAAGATTCGATCGACTGGGAAATGAATCCATTGTATGGTTGGTGTGAGAAGAATAAGAAAAAGGACGGTTCAAACTATAACATTTATACGGATGGACTGAAAATTTATACAACTATCAACTCACACATGCAGCGCTATGCCGAGGAAGCAGTGGAAGAACATGTTGGGGAGTACTTGCAACCTTTGTTTTTCAAAGAGAAGAAAGGACGCAAAAAGGCACCATACAGTAATCAGCTGACTCAAGAGGAAATTGACCGCATCCTGGACAGGGCTGTGAAACAGACTTCCCGTTATCAAACGATGAAGGAAGCCGGAATTTCGGAAGCGGAAATCAAAAAAGCATTCAATAAGCCGGAATCTATGTCGGTGTTCACTTGGCATGGTGTGAAAGACACTATAATGTCCCCAATGGACTCTATCCGATATTATAAGCACTTCCTGCGTGCAGGATTTATGTCGATGGACCCCATAAACGGGCAAGTAAAGGCATATGTAGGTGGTCCGAACTACACTTATTTTCAATATGACATGGCAATGGTGGGACGTCGTCAAGTGGGATCTACCATTAAACCGTATCTGTATGCATTGGCTATGGAAAACGGATTCTCACCTTGTGACGAGACACGTAATGTAGAAATCACTCTAATTGATGAAAATGGAAAACCTTGGTCACCCAAAAACACTTCAAAAGGACATTATGGTGAAATGGTGACTTTGAAATGGGGACTTGCAAACTCAAATAACTGGATTTCGGCATACTTGATGAGTAAACTGAATCCGTATGCTTTGGCACGTTTGATTCACTCTTTCGGCGTACGCAATAAAGAAATTCAACCTACAGTCTCTCTCTGCCTCGGTCCGTGTGAGATTTCGGTGGGAGAGATGGTAAGTGCATATACGGCATTTGCCAATAAGGGAATCCGGGTGGCTCCATTGTTTGTGACTAAAATAGAGGATAGCGAAGGCAATGTATTGGCTACCTTCTCGCCACAGATGGAAGAGGTGATCAGTGCATCGAGTGCTTATAAGATGTTGGTAATGTTGCGTGCCGTAATCAATGAAGGTACAGGAGCACGTGTCCGCAGGTATGGAATAACTGCCGATATGGGTGGTAAGACCGGAACGACTAACCGCAACTCGGACGGATGGTTCATGGGATTCACCCCTTCACTGGTATCCGGATGCTGGGTAGGCGGTGAAGAACGTGATATCCATTTCGATACAATGACTTATGGTCAGGGGGCTTCTCTGGCATTGCCTATCTGGACAAAATATATGCATAAGGTGTATGCCGACCAGACATTGGGATATGATCCGAAAGAGACTTTTAATTTGCCTGACGGATTTGACCCGTGCAAAGACTTCAGTATTTCGGGAGATAGCATTATAGATGAACCGGAATCAGGGTTGGACGATTTGTTTAATTAATGTAATGTGAGCGATGCACTCCTGTCTGATTTGTATAGGAAGCAATTATAACCGGAAGGAGAATCTCCTTCTGGCTCGCAGGAGACTGACGGCTCTGTTCCCCTCTATCCGTTTTACGGGTGAGCAGGAGACAAGGCCGTTATTCTTTCGTAACCCGGCACTATTCTCTAACCAAATGGCCCGTTTCTATACCGATGCAGATGCTGAACGGGTAGTGAAGGAGTTGAAAACAATCGAAAGAGAGGCCGGCAGGGAGCAGGAAGATAAAAAGAAAGAAAAGGTATGCCTGGATATTGATCTGCTTGTTTTTGATGACCGGATCTTGAGGCCGGAAGATCTGCAAAGAGAATATGTTCGCAAAGGACTTGAAGAATTGAAGTAGCCCTCTCGGGCTCACAACTAAATATAAGAATATATGAGTTTTTTACAGAAAAATAGTTTATTATGAACCGGACACTACAACCCGAAATCCAGGAACTAGTTCAATTTAATATTCTTCCTCCGGTGCGTACTGTCATGCCGAATGGAGTGCCGTTGACAATTATCAACGCAGGTGAACAGGATGTGGTACGTGTCGATATTTTGTTTGGAGGCGGACGATGGCAACAATCACAAAAACTGCAGGCATTATTTGCCAATCGCATGTTACGTGAAGGATCCCGAAAATATACAGCGGCGGAGATAGCCGAAAAGTTGGATTATTATGGAGCATGGCTTGAATTGTCCAGTTCGGCGGAATATGCATATATCACACTGTATTCGTTAAATAAGTATTTTGCCGAAACGCTCGATGTACTCGAATCGATCATAAAAGAACCTCTCTTCCCGGAAAAAGAACTGGGTACGGTAATAGATGCCAATATTCAGCAATATCAGGTAAATGCATCAAAAGTAGATTTTCTGGCACATAGAAGTTTATTGAGAGCACTTTACGGAGAGGAGCATCCGTGTGGACGCTATGTGGAAGAAATGGACTATCATCATATCACTCCGGCTTTATTACGCGAGTTTTATGATGCATATTATCATTCGGGAAATTGCTATGTTTACCTTTCCGGTAAAGTGACGGACGAGATTACCCACCGTATAGAAGCCGCTTTCGGTACGACACATTTTGGAAATCATCAGCAAGTGGCGGTCAAGAAAGATTTTCCATTTGTTAGCATACCCGAGAAACGTCTTTTCATAGAGAGAGAAGATGCGATGCAGAGTGCAGTAAAGCTGGGTACAACTACTATTATGAGGACACATCCGGACTATCTGAAACTCCGGGTACTGATCACTCTGTTCGGAGGATATTTTGGAAGCAGACTGATGTCTAATATCCGGGAAGAGAAAGGATACACGTATGGGATTTCGGCCGGAATCATGTTTTATCCGGGCAGCGGTTTGCTGGGTATCAGTACAGAAACAGCTAATGAATATGTAGAACCTCTGATACAGGAAGTCTACAAAGAGATTGATAAGTTGCAGAATGACAAAGTAACTCCGGAAGAACTGGCCATGGTGCGCAACTATATGCTTGGAGAAATGTGCCGTAATTATGAGTCGCCTTTCTCACTGGCAGATGCCTGGATGTTTATTCTGACATCAGGTCTGGACGATGATTATTTTGCCCGTTCGCTACAAGCTGTGAAAGAGGTTACCCCGGAAGAAATACGGGAGTTGGCAGGCCGCTATTTGTGTAAAGAGAGTTTAAAAGAGGTCATTGCAGGTAAAAAGTTAACATAAAAATCTGTCAAAAGAAAGTAGCTTTAGTGTATAAATTGTATATTTGCCAAATGAAAACAACAAGATACATCTATACAGCACTCATTTTAGCGGCTCTTTCGCAAGGGAATGCTGTCGCACAAAATAAAGGTGGATTCTTCAGCAAAGTGCGGGACACCTTCTCAACAGAAATCAAGATAGGAAATTACACGTTTAAAGATGGTTCCGTATATACCGGAGAAATGAAAGGGCGTAAGCCAAATGGTAAAGGAAAAACCGTTTTTAAGAATGGCGACGTTTACGAAGGGGAATACGTGAAAGGTAAAAGAGAAGGATTCGGAGTTTACACCTTTCCGGATGGCGAACGATATGAAGGACAATGGTATCAAGACCAGCAGCATGGTAACGGAATCTACTATTTTATGAATAATAACCGTTACGACGGTATGTGGTTTCAGGATTATCAGCATGGTCCGGGTACGATGTATTACCACAATGGAGATATCTATGTGGGGGATTGGGTGAACGATAAACGTGAAGGTAAAGGTACCTATACCTGGAGAGACGGTTCCAAATACGTAGGTGACTGGAAAAATGATAAGAAAGATGGTAAAGGCGTATTGGTATGGAACGATGGGTGTAAATATGATGGCGACTGGAAGAATGACGTTCGTGAGGGCAAAGGGACCTTTGAATATACCAACGGTGAAAAATACGTAGGAGACTGGAAAGATGATCTGCAACACGGAAAAGGTATTTTCTTTTTAGGGGGTGACCGCTATGAAGGTTCATATCTACAAGGAGAACGAACCGGTCCGGGTATCTATTATCATGCCAATGGAGATAAATATGTAGGGAACTTTAAAGACGGTATGCAGGACGGTGAAGGTACATTTACCTGGGCTAACGGTGCTGTATATGAAGGTGAATGGAAAGATAATAAACGTAACGGACACGGGATTTACAAATGGAGTAATGGAGACGTGTACGAAGGAGAATGGAAGAATAACCAGCCAAACGGCAAAGGCACTCTTACTTTGACGAACGGAACCAAATATAAAGGTGGTTTTGTAAATGGAATGCAGGAAGGTAATGGTGTGGAGGAAGATAAAAACGGGAATCGCTATGAGGGCTTTTTCAAACAAGGTAAAAAGAATGGCCCGTTTGTAGAAACAGATAAAAACGGAAAAGTGATTCGTAAAGGCACCTATAAATTCGGACGACTGGAATAATTAAAATAGAAATTAATAAATAAAAAAACGTAGAACTGAAAAGTTCTACGTTTTTTTTATTGTCTTTGATTCTTCTATCTTTTAGATAATGTATTGTGAGCTGATGGATTCATTGTTCATCACACGTTTGATTGTTTCGGCAAACATATCGGCAATGCTCAACTGTTTTACTTTGGCACATTTCTTAGAGTAAGGAATACTGTCGGTAAATACCATCTCGGTCAGTCCTGATTCCTGAACACGGAATGAAGCCGGATCGGACATTACACAGTGACTGGCAATGGCACGTACAGAGTTGGCGCCGGCTTCAAGCATGATGTTGGCAGCTTTGGTAATGGTTCCGGCTGTATCGACAATGTCGTCTATCAATACTACATTCTTGCCTTTTACATCACCAATGATCTGCATAGAAGCGACTTCATTTGCTTTTTCACGTGATTTGTTACAAAGTACCAGAGGTACACCCAGATATTTGGAGAATGTACTTGCTCTCTTTGAACCACCAACGTCAGGAGTTGCAATCACGAGTTCATCCAGCTTCAATGACTGAATATAGGGGAGGAACACAGCCGAAGCATATAAGTGATCCACCGGAATATTGAAGAAGCCCTGAATCTGGTCTGCGTGCAAATCCATTGTGATCAGACGGTCAATGCCTGCTACTGAAAGCAGGTCTGCTACCAGCTTGGCGCCGATAGAAACACGTGGTTTATCTTTTCTGTCCTGACGTGCCCATCCGAAGTAAGGGACAACTGCAACAACGCTCTTTGCAGAAGCTCTCTTAGCTGCATCAATCATCAGAAGGAGTTCCATCAGATTGTCGGAATTAGGGAAAGTGGACTGAACCAGGAATACATGTGCGCCACGAATTGACTCTTCGTAAGAAACTGCAAACTCACCATCAGCAAAGTGGGTGATGTTCATGTTTCCTAGAGGACAATTGAGGCTTGCGCAGATTTTTTCTGCCAGGTATCTCGAATTAGTTCCCGAGAATACCATAAAGGGTGCTTTTTCGCTCATTGTGTGTAATAGTTGTTACCTATTGGTTATAATTTGCGCGCAAAGGTATGAATTATCTAGGCATTTTAAAAGACTTATTGTAGAAAAAATTGTAGTTTTGCTACCTAAACACTAATTGTATCTGAAAGAAATGAATCCGCGTTTGCTTATACCACTCTTCTGTATGTTGTTGTTGACGACATTTTTTTCTTGTGTCGATACAGCTCCGACTAAGGAGGTACAGCACATTGATTCGCTAAACTCACGGGCTTATATGTATCGGTATAGAGATCTGGATTCTTCCTGCAAGGCTGCATCGCAAGCGTACAAAGAAGTTAGCATGTACAGTCAGGGGAAAGCGGAAGCATCCAATAATCTTGCTTTTTGCGCTTTTATGCGGATGGATTTTGATACAGCTGAACGCCTGCATAAAGGGGTATATGACCTGACGAAAAATGAATTGGAACTTTTGATTGCCGACATCGGATTGATGAAAATTTATCAGCGGACGGCCATGAACAAGGAGTTTTATGACTACCGGAACAGTGCAATCAGGAGGATGAAGCGGATTGATGAAGAAAATAATCTGTTTGTCGACCGTCACGAGAGTGCCCGATTGGATTATGCCTTTACAGAGTTTTTTATCGTTTCGGCAGTTTATTACTATTATCTGCAACAACGTACCGAGGCTATGGCTTCGCTGAATGAAATACAATTAAATGAAGACTTGGCGACTGATACAAATCAAATTCTTTATTTCCATTATATAAAAGGTTCGGCCGGACTGTGTGAGGGTAAAACACCGGATGAACGAAAACTTGAAGAATTCGATGAGTTATATACAACCTGGAAAATGGCGTCGGAGCAAGGATATTTGTATTTTGAAGGAAATGGTTTGCAAGGACTCACCAATTTAATGGCATCTCAGGAGAGTTATGAACTATTTCTGAACAGGCGTTCACACGCTCTGACAAGGTTCGGCATACCAGTGGATTCATTGTTACCGTTGCGTTTGGGGCAGATGGCACTGGAACGTTTTCGCAAATATAACGATCTTTATCAGATAGCGGGTGCGTATGTGTCGATTGGTAAATATTTGAATGCCCACGGACGATATACAGAAGCATTGGATACATTGGCAAAAGCTTTGGACTGTGTGAACCAACATCATATGTCATACTATCATTCTGTGGCGGATACGCTCGACAAGTTACAGGTGTTTGTTCCTAATAAAGATGTGGCATATACAGAAGTAACCTGGCTTGGAAAAGAAAAGGTGAAAACCGTGCCGGAATGGATTTCCAGAATACGAGAACAGTTGAGTGTATCGTATGCTTGCCTGGGAATGAAACCGGCGTCGGATTATAACAGAAATGTTTATTTGGATATTTTGCGGTATACCCGTCAGGATAAAGAATTGGAAAGCCGCTATCTTTCATTAGAACAAGAGTCCAGACAATTGAACGTGGTATTGTTTTTCGTGATTATAGGACTTATACTGGTGACTGCCATGTTTTGGCTATTCAATAAGAGATCAAAAGTACGGAACCGGATACATATTGCACGTCTACGGCAAACTTTGGATGTTTGCCAGAAAATCACAGCTTCCATACCGGTGGATGTAACAGATGAAAGTGAAATCGTATACGCTATCTCGGAATCTATTCAACCGGATATGGAGCAATTGTTCGGTGCTACAGAAATCAGTATCGGGATAAGAAATGAAGAAACGGGAGACATCGAATTTAATGAAGAATGTGAGAGCGAACAGACTGATGAACCCAAGTCGATCGGAGAGGTTGGTATCGGGTCAGTATTTAATCTGTATGTACCTGATAAAACGGAACCGATCGGGATTCTGAAACTATTTACCCGTCATCGCCTGAATAAGGATGAGCAGGCATTGGTGAAAGTTATCACTCCCTATATTGCCTGGGCATTGGACAATGGAATGACATTTATTTCATTGGGGGATGAACGGAATAAGTTGGAAAAACAAAGGTACGTCTACGAACAGCATATTGCCGGGAACAAACGGCAGAACCTGATAAAAAAATCATGTCTGGCCATTGTGGATGGAATCAATCCGTATATAGACCGAATTATCAATGAAGTTCATAAATTGACGGAAAAGGGCTTTATAAACAACGATCGGATAAAGAAAGAAAAGTATCAATACATCGACGAGTTGGTAACTACAATCAATGAATATAATGATATATTGGCTTTGTGGATTAAGATGAAACAAGGTTCGCTTAGTCTGAATATAGAGAATTTTGAATTGAACGAACTCTTTGAATTGATAAGTAAAGGACGTAAAGCCTTTGAAATGAAGAAACAAAGGCTTGAAATAGAACCTACAAAGGCATTGGTGAAGGCTGATAAAGCGTTGACTTTGTTTATGATTAATACATTAGCCGAGAATGCCCGAAAATATACTCCGGAAGGGGGTATAGTGAAGATATATGCTAAGAGGACTGATGAATATGTTGAGATTTCCGTAGAGGATAACGGACGCGGACTTTCGACTGAAGATATAACGAAGATTATCGGTGAGAAGGTTTATGATTCCCAATCGATAGGGATGAAAGACAATCCGGATAAAGAAGAATTGAAACGGAGTAAGGGCAGTGGCTTCGGATTGATGAACTGCAAGGGAATCATTGAAAAATATAAAAAGACCAATGATCTGTTCCGAATATGTACATTTAACATAGAAAGTACACCGGGCAAAGGCAGCCGTTTTTACTTCCGACTCCCTCCCGGAGTCCGTAAAATAATCGGGATTTGTTTATGTCTGGTCGGATTATTCGGCTTCTTCTCCTGTCAAGGCGAACCGATGCCTGAAAAACTGAAAGATATTCCGGTAGATTCCGTAACCTTAGCAGCTGAAGCTGAATATGAACGTCTGTTGGACGAAGCATCCAGATTTGCTGATACAGTTTATTATTGCAATGTTATAGAAAACTTTGAACTTGCGTTGCAGTATGCCGATTCAGCATTAAACCGGCTCAATGCACATTATAAAAAATATGCCCGCCATCCCCAACGATTTATGAAATTGGTGGGAAGTGGGATTCCGGCCGAACTGGAATGGTGGGTAGAACCTTATAATACGGATTTTCATGTGATACTTGATGTGCGTAATGAAGCATCTGTTGCCTTTTTGGGACTTAAAAAGTTGGATGCTTATACTTATAATAATGTTGCCTATACGGCATTGTATAAATTGACAGGGGAAGATCAGTCATTAGAAGGCTATTGCCGGCAATTGGAACGCTCAACAACCAATAAAACGGTAGGAATTATCTTATGTATCCTCTTATTGGTGGCATCTCTCTGTGGTTACTATCTTTTGTATGTTCGTAAAAGGCTCTTGAACCGATTAAATCTGGAACAGGTCTTGGAAATCAATAAAAAGGTATTCGCTTCTTCATTAGTGCGCACACAGGAGTCGGCGGAAGCTTTACAACGCGAAGAAGATACATTGAAAGAGATACCACAACGAATCGTAAACGAATCATTCGACTCGATGAATGAGCTGTTGACTATAGAATGTTTGGGGATTGCTGTTTATAATGAAATGGGACATCGGCTTGAATTTGCTTCCACTCCCCGTATGGATACACCTCCGGAAATCATACAGCAGTGTTTTGATAATCAGACTTATCTTTCGGACGGAGATATGCAAGCATTACCTTTGCTGGTTGATGCAGGAGGGAAACATCAGTGTGTCGGTGTATTATATCTGGAAAGACAGGAGGACAGTATGCAAGAAGCGGATCGTTTGTTGTTTCAGTTAATCTCCAGATATGTAGGCATTGTGGTGTTCAATGCGGTTGTCAGACTTGCCACAAAATACCGTGACATCGAAGCTGCACACGAGGAGACCAGGAGAGCTTCGTGGGAAGACAGTATGTTGCATGTACAGAATATGGTGTTGGACAACTGTCTCTCGACCATCAAGCATGAAACAATTTATTATCCAAACAAAATCAAACAGATCATCGGCAGGCTGAATACCCACTCCCTATCAGGAGAAGAGGAAAAGGAGTGTGTGGAGACTATCAGTGAATTGATAGAATATTATAAAGGAATCTTCAGGATATTGAGTTCTTGTGCTTCCCGACAACTGGAAGAAGTAACGTTCCGAAGGGCTACAATACCGGTTACGGATATAATGGCATATGCCGGCAAATACTTCAAAAGAATAAGTAGAGGGGTTGACTATAAGATAACATTGACTATAGAGCCCCTTGAAGCCAAAGTCATTGGAGATATCAATCAGTTGCGTTTTCTTATAGAGAACCTCATTGATGAAGCCCTTTCTTTCCATCAGGATGGAGAATTGGTTTTAAAAGCCATTATGGATGGAGAATATGTTCGTTTTTTGTTCACAGACAGAAGACGTAAGAAGCAAGTAGAGGAACTGAATCAATTATTTTATCCGAATCTGGCACGTATGACTTCAGGAGAGAAAGGTGAACTACGAGGAACTGAATATCTGATCTGCAAACAAATTATTCGTGACCATGATGAATTTGCCGGAAGGCGTGGTTGTCGCATTAATGCAGAGCCGGCACAGGGAGGAGGATTCACGGTCTATTTTACAGTACCCAAAAGATAAAAAACTAAATATACATAGATAAAATAGTATGGAAGATAAGAAATTTAAAGTAATTATTGTAGAAGATGTAAAACTGGAACTGAAAGGAACAGAAGAAATATTTCGCCATGAAATACCCAATGCTGAGGTAATAGGTACGGCAATGACTGAAAATGAATTCTGGCCTTTGATGGAAACACAATTACCTGATATGGTGTTACTGGATTTGGGATTGGGAGGCTCTACAACAATCGGTGTCGATATATGCCGGAATATCTTTAAACGTTATCCGGGAGTGAGAGTCTTGATATTCACCGGAGAAATTTTAAATGAGAAGCTATGGGTAGATGTGCTGAACGCCGGAGCAGACGGAATTATCTTGAAAACAGGTGAATTACTTACCAAGACGGATGTACAGGCCGTAATGGATGGGAAGAAGTTGGTATTCAATTATCCGATTCTGGAGAAAATAGTGGAGCGGTTTAAAAAATCGGTGGCTAACGACGCTAAGCGTCAAGAGGCTGTCATCAGTTATGATATTGATGAATATGATGAACGTTTCCTCCGCCATCTGGCGTTGGGGTATACCAAAGAAATGATAGCTAACCTAAAGGGTATGCCTTTCGGAGTGAAATCGTTAGAGAAGCGGCAGAATGATCTGATCGGAAGGTTGTTTCCACAGGGTGAACGGGTAGGAGTAAATGCAACCAGACTGGTGGTCCGTGCATTAGAACTTCGTATAATTGATTTGGACAATCTGGAAGCAGATGAAGAGTAAATGGCGTATGCCACATCCGGCAACGATGTTCTTCCTGTTTACGCTGGCAGTCATCTTTCTATCCTGGATATTCGATATTTATGGATTAAGGGTGCAACTACCACAGACAGGAGCAGAGATTCGTGTACAAAGTCTGCTGAGTCCGGAGGGTATTCGCTGGATGTTGCGAAATGCAATTACTAATTTCACAGGATTTGCACCATTGGGAATGGTGCTAATAGCAATGTTTGGTATCGGGGTAGCTCAACATTCCGGTTTTATTGATGCTTGTGTCCGGCAAGGGGTGAAAAATCGAAAAAATACCAAGAGGATCATCCTGTGGGTGATTATTCTTGGATTGCTATCGAATATAGTAGGAGATGCAGGTTATATAATATTGCTTCCGATAGCAGCCACTTTGTTTTATTCGGTAGGATTAAATCCGGTAGCGGGAATTATTACCGCATATGTTTCGGTTTCCTGTGGCTACAGTGCCAATGTAGTGCTGAGCACCATGGACCCATTAATTGCCCGTACGACACAGGAAGCAGCCATTGATTCCGGAGTATATCAGGGAAATACGGGACCATTGTGCAATTATTATTTTATGTCTGTCTCTACATTCGTCATCGGAGCCATAATTTACAGGATAACCTGCAAACGACTGATTCCTTCTCTGGGACAATATGAGGGGAAACAGATATTTGAAGGCTATAAACAATTGTCACGCAAAGAACGCCGGGCCATGACAATGGCAATCGTTATGGGAATGCTTTATGCTGCAATCATTTTATGGGCCACTTTTTCTTCCTGGGGTATCTTGCGTGGAGTAAATGGAGGGCTGATACGTTCACCATTCATTATGGGGATTTTGTTCTTATTGTCTCTGGGAGCTGCTATTATGGGAATGGTCTATGGGTTTAGTTCCGGACGCTACCGTTCGGATAACGATGTTATAGAAGGATTGGCACAACCCATGAAATTATTAGGTGGCTATCTCGTTATTGCCTTTTTTGCAGCCCAGATGTTTGCTTGCTTGGAATATTCACATTTAGATAAATGTGTGGCTATCATAGGTGCCAATTTACTGTCTTCTGTGCAGGCAGGTCCTTTATGGACTTTGATTTTATTTATATTGTTCACCGCAACCATTAATCTGATTATGGTTTCTGCTACTGCTAAGTGGGCATTTATGGCATTTATCTTCGTACCGGTATTTGCACGAATGGGGATTGAACCGGATATGACACAATGTGCTTTCCGGATAGGTGACAGCGCAACTAATGCTATCACTCCATTCATGTTCTATATGCCTTTAGTGTTGACCTACATGCAACAGTATGATAAGCAAGCCACTTATGGTTCACTCTTAAAATACACTTGGCGATATTCGGTATATATACTGATAGGCTGGACAATGTTACTTTTTATTTGGTACTTAACTGGCTTACCTTTAGGATTATAGAATATATATGTGAAAATGTAAGTAAAAAAAGACACAGATTTTTTTGGAGATTTCAGAAAAAGCACTACCTTTAACTC